>OIWP01000261.1_pt1 | contig 81572 bp, 66 predicted proteins | sample 1587661 | NCBI WGS metagenome assembly OIWP01 (sample SAMEA3888899, study PRJEB22519) | human gut metagenome | biome: human gut; feature: human-associated habitat; material: faeces | place: Denmark | collected 2010 | reverse complement strand
CACATTGTCCAAATGCGTCCGCATTGAAGAACTTTTAATCAACTAAATAGCAATTTATTCTGAATATCTTTCCCTAAGAAGTGCAATTTCTCTTGTCCAACCCTCATCATCATTAGGCGTTTCCAGAATAAAAGGCTTTCCCTCCAATGCCGGGTGCCGGATGACACGGACAAGGGCATCAAGACCAATCTGGCCTTCCCCGATTCTGGCGTGGCGGTCTTTGTGACTGCCAAGAGGGTTGAGGCTGTCGTTTAGGTGGATGGCTTTTAAGTGGTCGAGACCGATGATGCGGTCGAATTCAGTTAAGACACCGTCCAGGTCGTTTACAATATCGTAGCCGCCATCCCACACATGGCAGGTATCCAGGCAGATTCCAAGTTTATCGCGTTTTTCTACAAGGTCCATGATGGCACGAAGCTCCTGGAAATGGCTTCCCACCTCAGAGCCTTTTCCAGCCATGGTTTCAAGAAGAACTGTAGTGGTCTGTTCTTCAGTAAGAACTGCATTCAGCACTTCTGCAATCTTCTGAATTCCAACCTCTATTCCCTGTCCCACATGGCTGCCTGGATGGAAATTATAATAATTTCCTGGTGTGGCTTCCATGCGTTTCAGATCATCCGAAAAAGTATTTCTGGCAAAATCCCGCAGATTTTCTTTGGCCGCGCAGGCATTTAAGGTATAAGGCGCATGCGCCACGATTTTGCCGAATTCATGCTCCCTGGCAATCTCCTGAAACTTCGCCACATCTGCAGGGTCAATAGCTTTAGCATTCCCTCCTCTTGGATTTCTGGTAAAAAATGCAAACGTGTTGCCGCCATTTTTTACAATCTGGCGTCCCATGGCTGCATAGCCTTTAGATGATGAAGTATGATTTCCTATATATAACATGTCGTTTTCCCTTCTTATTTACTATTTTATTATGAAAATCCCGTACGGTAGCCAAAAATGAGCCATGCTTGCACGAGCGAACTCTTGGATATCGAACGGGCTAGACCGTATGAGTAAGTAGGGCGATGGCCCGGATTACGAATGCGGTCGGCAGCTGCGGGAGCGCCATAGGCGCGAAACAGCTGACTCTCAGGCACTCCTTAAGCACATCCTATATATTTTAGCATTTCCCCCTTCTTTTTCAAGATATTTATTGACGAAAACCCATTTTATTCTTATACTGTTAAAAGGTGTGCTCTTCTGTAAAAAAGACTTTTGTCCCATACTTTTTCACAGAATTCATACATAGAAAAAAGGAAGGAAATCAACATGAAAGAACGTGAAAAGTTTTCATCCCGGCTTGGATTTATTCTCATTTCAGCCGGCTGCGCCATTGGAATCGGCAATGTATGGCGCTTCCCTTATATAACAGGACAGTACGGCGGCGCAGCATTTGTACTGATCTATCTTCTGTTCCTTGTAATTCTTGGACTGCCTATTATGGTTATGGAATTTGCTGTCGGACGCGCAAGCCGCAAGTCCGCTGCCAGAAGCTTCCATCTCCTTGAGCCAAAGGGCACCAAATGGCACCTTTACAGCTATGGAGCCATGCTTGGCAACTATATGCTGATGATGTTTTACACCACTGTAGGCGGCTGGATGCTGGCTTACTTCTTTAAAATAGCAAGCGGCACCTTCACAGGTCTTGATACAGAAGCGGTAGGAAACGTATTTAACACCATGCTCTCCAATCCTGGAGAAATGACCTTCTGGATGGTAATCGTAACTGCATTCGGTTTTGGTACCTGCTGCATGGGACTGCAAAAAGGTGTTGAGCGTATCACAAAGGTTATGATGGTATGTCTTCTTACTATTATGGTAGTTCTTTGCGTTAAGAGCTGTACGCTTCCAGGTGCCATCGAGGGTATTAAGTTCTATCTTCTCCCGGATTTTGGCCGTCTGAAAGAGAACGGACTGCTTTCCGGTATTTATGCCGCTATGGGACAGGCATTCTTCACCTTGAGCCTTGGGATCGGCGCAATGGCAATCTTTGGAAGTTATATCGACAAAGACCGCAGCCTTATGGGCGAATCCATCCAGATTGGTATTCTGGATACTTTCGTGGCACTGATGGCCGGACTTATTATTTTCCCCGCATGCTTTGCTTACAATGTAAGCCCTACACAGGGTGTTGGACTTGTATTCGTAACACTGCCGAACATGTTTAACCAGATGATGGGCGGTCGTTTCTGGGGTGCACTGTTCTTCATCTTTATGACATTCGCAGCTCTCTCCACCATCATTGCAGTATTTGAGAATATCTTAAGCTTTGCCATGGATCTGTGGAGCTGGAGCCGTAAGAAGGCAGTTCTGGTAAACGGAATTGCAATCTTTGTTTTATCCATGCCATGCGTACTTGGTTTCAACGTATGGAGCGGATTTCAGCCACTGGGCGCAGGAAGCACCATCCAGGATCTGGAGGACTTCATCATCTCCAATAACCTGCTTCCGCTTGGAAGCCTTGTTTACCTGCTGTTCTGCGTAACCCGCTACGGATGGGGATGGGACAATTTCATCAAAGAAGCGGATACAGGAAACGGCATTAAATTCCCGAAGTGGGCACGTCCATATCTTACCTATGTACTGCCGCTTATTGTACTGTTGATTTTCGTGATGGGTTATTACGATAAATTCTTCAGATAAATATTATTGTAATGTAAATCAAAGGCAAAAGTTCACAGGGCTATTCACTCAAAACATGACCTATGGATTTTTGCCTCAATGTTTATACGGAACAAACACGTCGCCTGTCGGCGACATCATATACAAAAGCCATATGAGGACAGACGTATGCAAAAGAAAAAGAATTTATACAAAAAATCCAAATATTACCGCCGGCGCCAGAAAAAAATCCGGCAGATCTGTATGACCGCAGGTGGTGTCCTGCTGCTGGTGGTACTGCTCCTGATCGTCCGGGGATGTGCAGGAAAGACAAAGAGTGTAAACTCTTCGAATATAAACAACGCAACCGACGAAAATACAACTGGTTCTGCTCTTTCTTCTGACAGCGAAAAGAACGATTCTTCATTTGCCGATGGAGCTAAGCAGACTGCAGAATCTTCCAGTGACAGCTCAGATTCATCTTCTGATTCCGAAAGCAGCGATACTGTTTCAACAAAATCGAAGCACGACACCCCAGTCACCCTTACTATAAGCGTTGTGGGAGACTGTACCCTTGGTACAGATGAAGCCTTCGATTACAGTACCAGCCTGAATGCATATTTTGAAAATTATGGAAAAGAATACTTTTTACAGAATGTAAAGAGCATTTTTGAAACAGATGACCTGACTATCGCCAACAATGAAGGAACCTTCACAGACAGCAGCAGCCGCGAGGATAAAACCTTCGCATTCAAAGCACCCGCATCTTTTGCAGGAATTTACTCCAGCAGTTCTGTAGAAGCAGTAAACACAGCCAACAACCACAGCCATGATTACGGCGAGCAGAGCTTTCAGGATACCATGGATGCCCTGGATGCCCAGGGAATTGTTCATTTCGGCTATGATGAGACGGCTGTAATGGATATAAAAGGGGTAAAAGTAGGTCTTGTGGGAATCTATGAGTTATACGATCATCTAGAGCGTGAACAGCAGCTGAAAGACAACATTGCCAAGGTAAAAGAAGATGGCGCAGAGCTGATCATCGTTATCTTCCACTGGGGAAATGAAAAAGAAACCGTTCCAGACTCCAATCAGACCACACTTGGACATCTTGCCATTGACCTTGGTGCTGATCTTGTGTGTGGACATCATCCTCATGTACTTCAGGGAATTGAAGAATATAAAGGAAAGAATATTGTATACAGCCTTGGAAACTTCTGCTTCGGCGGAAACAGCGCCCCAAGTGACATGGACAGTATGATTTTCCAGCAGACCTTTACCATCTCAAACGACGGCGTAAAAGCAGATAATGTAACAAATATCATCCCATGTTCCATCTCCTCCGCTTACGGCTATAACAATTACCAGCCAACACCTGCTGAAGGGGATGAAAAGACCAGAATTATGAAAAAAATCCAGGAAAGAAGTTCCTGGATCGGATAGAAAAAATATGTTATTCAGCACCCCCAGAGCGAAAGCTCCGGGGGTATTTTTTGATTATAATATCAGCATCGCATCTCCAAATGAAAAGAACCGGTACTTCTCCTGCACTGCCACCTCATAGGCATGCAGAATATTCTCTTTTCCAGCCAGTGCAGACACCAGCATAACCAGTGTGGATTCCGGCAGATGGAAGTTGGTGATCAGACCGTCGATCATCTTAAATTTATAGCCTGGATAGATGAAAATTTCAGTCCAGCCACTTCCGGATTTCAGGACTCCATCCTCACCAGTTGCAGACTCCAGTGTACGGCAGCTGGTAGTTCCAACTGCGATCACACGTCCGCCATTTTTCTTGGTATCGTTGATCAGCTTCGCCTGGTCTTCTTCCACAATGTAAAATTCAGAATGCATGTGATGCTGTTCTACATCATCTACTTTAACCGGACGGAAAGTTCCAAGACCTACGTGAAGCGTTACATGGGCAATATTTACGCCCTTGGCTTTCACCTGTTCCAGAAGTTCTTTGGTGAAATGCAGACCTGCTGTAGGAGCTGCTGCGGAACCCTCATTCTTTGCATAAACAGTCTGGTAGCGATTCTTATCCTTTAATTTATGAGTGATATATGGCGGCAGCGGCATCTCTCCCAGCTGGTCCAAAATCTCCTCAAAAATGCCTTCATAATGGAACTGGATCAGACGGTTGCCTTCGTCCACCACGTCGATGATCTCGCCCTCTAAAATGCCGTCGCCAAATGTGATTTTGGCACCTGGACGAGCCTTTTTGCCAGGCTTTACCAGGCATTCCCAGATATCGTTCTCTCTTCTTTTCAGAAGAAGGATTTCGATCACTGCGCCAGTCTCTTCCTTGTGACCGTAAAGCCTTGCCGGAATAACCTTGGTATCATTGATAACCAAAGTATCACCTTCATTCAGATAGTCCAGTATATCCCTGAAATGGCGATGCTCAATACTGCCATCTGCCATAGAAAGATGCATAAGTCTGGAAGAACTTCTATCCTCCAGCGGATCCTGGGCGATCAGCTCCTGAGGGAGCTCATAGTAAAAATCAGATGTTCTCATCTTTGGATTCCTCCTCTTTCCACTGCTTTTTCAGCTGCCGCACAAAATTCCATTCTTTGTTGGTGAGATCTGCCTTTTTCAGCAGATCCGGACGCCTTCTGGCTGTACGAATGATAGACTGCTCTCTGCGCCACTTCTCTATATTTGCATGATGACCGGACATAAGAACCTCCGGAACCTTTTTACCATGCCACTCTTCCGGGCGGCTGTACTGGGGATATTCCAGAAGGTTTCCTGCAAAGGACTCGGTCTCGCCAGACTCCTGATTGCTGAGCACGCCTGGAACCATGCGGGAAATAGAGTCCATCATAACCATGGCCGGAAGCTCGCCGCCTGTAAGCACATAGTCTCCGATAGACACATAATCCGTCACAATTTCTTCCAGAACACGCTCATCAATTCCCTCATAGTGACCGCAAAGGAAAACCAGGTCTTCCTCTTTCGCCATGTCTCTTGCCATCTGCTGATTAAACACCTGTCCCTGCGGGGTGAGATAAACCACACGGGGGCGCTTCCCTGCTTTCTCGGCAATCGCTTCATAAGCCAGGTAAACCGGTTCTGCCTGCATCAGCATTCCAGCACCGCCGCCGTAAGTATAATCATCTACTTTCTGGTGCTTGTTAAAAGCATAGTCGCGGATATTTATGGCCTCCACAGAAAGGATTCCTGCATTAATGGCACGTCCTGTAATGCTGGTGTTCATTCCATTCCGGATCATTTCCGGAAAAAGGGTCAAAACATGGAATTTCATTTACAAAAGTCCTTTCATCAAATGTACCGTCATCACATTCTCCTCCAGGTCAACATCAAGGATGCATTCCCTGATTGCCGGGAGAAGTACTTCCTGATGATCAGGAAGCTCTACTACGTAAACATCATTGGCTCCTGTCTCCATAACATCTTTCAGGGTTCCGAAATGGGTGTTGTCCTCCAGAACCACTTCCATGCCAATCAGGTCGCCGATGTAATATTCATCTTCATCCAGTTCCTGGGCTTCTTCTCTGGGAACCCACAGGTCTCTGCCTTTGTACATTTCAATATCATTTATATTATCAATCCCGTCAAATTTCAGGATCACAAGATTCTTAAAAAATTTCACGTTACGGATTTCCAGCTTTTTCATCTCTCTGCCAGCATCCAGAATCACGTATTCAAGATCCAGGAAACGCTCCGGATCTGTGGTAGGGAATACTTTTACTTCTCCCCGCACGCCATGAGTGGTGGTAATTACTCCAACCTTTAATAAATCTTCCATTCAAAACTCCTCTACAAAAAACGAATATGTCTGCCGTCCAGGACTTTCATAAGTAAAAACAGGAGCCATGTCTCCACAGCTCCTGCATCCATATATCTTGCTTATCATTGCAGAATATCTACAATCACTTTTTTGCTGCTTTTGGAAGAAGCCGCTTTTACTACGGTACGGATGGCCTTGGCGATTCTGCCCTGACGTCCGATCACCTTACCCATATCAGATGGTCCTACCTTCAGTTCGATAACAACAGCGTCATCCTTTTCTGTTTCGGTAACGACTACTTCGTCCGGATTTTCAACAAGAGATTTTGCAATTACTTCTACTAATTCTTTCATTACACACCTCCCTGATCCCGCCCCGGAGCATATTCAAAAATGCCCTCATCTGGACGTCACAGAAATACCCCCTGAAAATTGCCGGTTACAGTTCACGACTTTCACAGAAAATACTGTGCAATCTGAACCATTCTGGCAACCTCTAAGATACTCCTTAAATTATTTCTCGATTCCGGCCTGTTTGAGGATCTTAGCAACAACCTCTGTAGGCTGAGCACCGTTTGCAAGCCATTTCTTAGCTGCCTCTTCGTCAACCTTGCATACGCTTGGCTCCTGGTTCGGATCGTATGTTCCGATCTCTTCGATACATCTTCCATCACGTTTGCTGCGGGAATCTGCAACAACGATTCTATAGTAAGGTGCTTTCTTCTGTCCCATTCTTCTTAATCTGATCTTAACTGCCATTTTAATTTTCCTCCAATTTACTTTCTCTTTATTAGTTAATTTAATTATTTTATGTTAAAAAGGGAGCTTAAAGCCGCCTCTTTTACCACCCATTTTGCCGCCGCCCATGAGACCCGGCATCTGCTTCATCATCTTCTTGCTCTGCTCAAACTGCTTCACAAGGCGATTGACTTCTGTAACATCCACACCTGCGCCTCTGGCAATCCTATTCTTGCGGGAAAGGTTTAGGATTCCCGGATTGGAACGCTCCTGTGGGGTCATGGAAAGAATAATGGATTTGGTTCTGTCCATTGCTTTCTCATCGATCATGCTCTCCACATCTTTCATCTTGCTTCCCACACCTGGGAGCATATTCAGAATACTAGAGATTCCGCCCATCTTATTCATCTGTTCAAGGCTGGTAAGATAGTCATTGAAATCAAAATCCATCTTCTTCAGCTTCTTGGACATCTCCTGGGCTGCTTCCTGATCCACGGCTGCTTCTGCCTTCTCAATCAGACTCATTACATCTCCCATACCAAGGATACGGGATGCCATTCTCTCCGGATAAAACTGTTCCAGATCGGATAACTTCTCTCCCATACCTACATACAGGATTGGCTTGCCAGTTACGGACTTGATGGAAAGAGCTGCACCACCTCGGGTATCACCATCCATCTTGGTCAGGATCACTCCATCGATTCCAACCTTCTCTGCAAAGGTCTGGGCTACATTGACTGCATCCTGTCCGGTCATGGCATCTACTACAAGGACTGTAGCATCTACCTCAATATTAGACTTAATATCAGCAAGCTCCTGCATCATATCCTCATCGACATGAAGACGTCCTGCTGTATCAATGATCACTACATTCTGCTGATTCGTCTTGGCATGTGCAACAGCTGCCTTGGCTATGTCTACCGGGCTCTGTTTATCACCCATGGTAAAGACTTCCACGCCTTGTTTCTCACCGTTTACCTGCAACTGAGTGATCGCTGCGGGTCTGTAAACGTCACAGGCTACCAGAAGAGGTCTCTTACCTTTAGACTTGATCTTACCTGCAAGCTTGGCTGCCGTAGTGGTCTTACCAGCTCCCTGAAGACCTGCCATCATAATGACAGTCAGATCATTGCCAGGCTTGATCGGAAGCTCTGTAGTCTCGCTTCCCATAAGATTAACCAGCTCTTCATTTACAATCTTGATGACCATCTGGCCTGGGTTCAGTCCGTTCATAACGTCCTGTCCAACTGCACGTTCCTGTACAGATTTCGTGAACTGTTTCACGACTCTGAAGTTAACGTCTGCTTCAAGGAGTGCCATCTTAACTTCTTTAAGAGCAATCTTAACATCCTCTTCGGTCAGACGGCCTTTGCTTCTCAGCTTCTTGAATACATTCTGAAGTTTATCTGTTAAGCTTTCAAATGCCATGAATTATAACTCCTCTAAAATCACATTGGATATTGCCTCAATATCATCAGCGTGATATCCGGATGCAAGCTCATGTATCTTCTGTACCTGTCCCCGGATATTCACAAACTTCTCCACCAGATGCAGCTTCTCTTCATATCCTTCCAGTGCTTTGTCACAGCGTCTGATCATATCATGTACGCCCTGACGGCTGATATTCAGTTCCTCTGCAACCTCACTTAAAGAATAATCCTCCAGAACTACACTCTCGTAGATCTGCTGCTGTCTCTTCGTAAGAAGCTCTCCGTAAAAATCATAGAGCAAAGTACGTTCTACAAACTTTTCCATTCGTTATCACCTTGGGTATCATACCGTATTTTGCGATGTGTGTCAAGTGTTTTTTCTTTACATGCAATATTTTTTATATGTCCAGATTTATTATACGCTATCTCTAATTGTCCGCCCTTATGTTATACTATAAAAGCTGCCGAGCCTCCAGCAGAAAGGAGGTGAATCACATGGAAGAAATTTTCACCGCATTTCTTGTTTCCGTTTTAGCAGGTGTAGTTAGCTACTACATATGCAAATGGCTGGACGGTAAACAATAGGCAGCAACAGCCTAAACGGATCAACTCACCGTAACGAGCAAGAAAGCCCTCAGAGCTGCAACTCTGGGGGCTTTCATTTCGCCGCATGGAATTTCACCGCATTCCTTAGCTACTATCAGCATATGCCATAACCAACGAAATGTCAACTTAAAATTCACATATTTTACTGAATCAAACTATCATCATCAAAATAATTAATTTTCATAGAAGCCTTTACATCCCTCAGAGTCTCAGCTGCCTTTGCCTCAGCCACCTTACTGCCCTCTCTTAAAATATCATAGACATCCGGAATACGCTGCTCCCACATTTTACGGCGCTCTCGAATCGGGCCAAGCTCAGCCTGAAGAACGTTGTTCAGGAACTTCTTAACCTTAACATCTCCAAGTCCGCCTCTCTTATAATGGTCTTTCAGCTCGTCCAGGTTCTGATAATCCGGAAGAAATTCCGGGAAGTATTCTGGTTTGCAGAAAGCATCCAGATAAATAAATACCGGATTGCCATCAACATTTCCCGGATCCTGAACACGAAGATGATTCGGATCCGTGAACATGGACATAACCTTCTTCTTAACCTCATCTGCCTCATCGGAAAGATAAATGCAGTTTCCAAGAGATTTACTCATTTTTGCCTTACCGTCAATACCTGGCAGACGCAGGCACGCCTTGTTGGAAGGAAGTACGATCTCCGGCTCTGTAAGTGTCTCACCATATACTGTGTTAAACTTGTGTACGATCTCTTTGCACTGCTCCAGCATAGGAAGCTGATCCTCTCCAACCGGAACTGCTGTTGCACGGAAGGCTGTAATATCAGCAGCCTGGCTGATCGGATAGCAGAAGAATCCAACCGGAATGCTGGCTTCGAAATTACGCATCTGGATCTCAGATTTCACAGTAGGGTTACGCTGAACACGGGCTACTGTAACCAGATTCATATAATAGAAAGTAAGCTCTGTAAGCTCCGGAACCATAGACTGGATGAAAATTGTGGATTTCTCCGGATCAATCCCACAAGCCAGATAATCAAGTGCTACCTGGATAATATTCTGACGAACCTTCTCCGGGTGCTCTGCGTTATCAGTAAGCGCCTGGGCATCCGCGATCATAATATAAATCTCGTCATAATTTCCGGAATTCTGAAGCTTTACACGCTCAGATAAAGAGCCTACATAATGTCCCACATGAAGACGGCCTGTAGGGCGGTCTCCTGTTAAAATTACTTTTTTCATAGTTTGCTACTCCTTATATTCACCGCCATGCCGATCCTTTTTTTAACCAACACAGTTGTACTTATTTATAATCATTTCAGCAAACACTCCCCATTTTTTACATGAATATGCAAAACGCCCAAAGCACATAGACTAACTTTAGTTACTGTTCACTGGTAACATTCCGCGAGGTGTTTTTTGTGAACGGAGTGAACAGTAACTAACTTTATTCATACCAAACTTTATTCATACCATTTGTAATGTTGCTTCAGTTATTAACTGCAAGGCGGGGAAATGCTTCTATTTTTCAATTACAGACTTGCGCGAATTACTTTCGGTCTGCATCCGGCAGTCTCCAGCGCTTTCACGATCTGATTCTTATGGTCTGTACCAAACGCCTCCAGAGTGATCTTCAGTTCTACAGCTGCATTACGGTTTGTGCTTACAAACTGGTTATGATCCAGCTTGATAACATTTCCCTGATTCTCTGCAATAATAGAAGCCACACGTACCAGTTCACCAGGCTTATCCGGGATAAGAACAGATACGGTAAAGATTCTGTCACGCTGGATCAAGCCATGCTGTACTACAGAAGACATGGTAATCACATCCATATTTCCACCACTTAAAATGGACACAACCTTTTTATTCTTGAAATCAAGATGACGAAGCGCAGCCACTGTCAGAAGTCCTGAATTCTCAACGATCATCTTGTGATTCTCTACCATATCCAGGAATGCAACGATCAGCTCATCATCCTCAACCGTGATGATTTCATCCAGATTCTCCTGGATATATGGGAAAATATGAGAGCCCGGAGTCTGAACTGCAGTACCATCTGCAATGGTGTTTACATGGGGCAGTGTAACAACCTCCCCTTTCTCAAGAGAAGCCTTCATACAGGCTGCACCTGCTGGCTCTACACCGATTACTTTAATATGAGGATTAAGAAGCTTGGCAAGTGTGGATACACCTGTTGCAAGTCCGCCTCCACCGATTGGCACCAGAATATAATCTACAAGAGGAAGCTCCTGAATGATCTCCATAGCAATGGTTCCCTGGCCGGTAGCAACTGCAGGATCATCAAAAGGATGAATAAAGGTATAGCCCTTTTCTTCAGCAAGCTCCAGAGCATATGCACAGGCCTCATCATAAACATCACCATGAAGAATAACCTCTGCGCCATACCCTTTTGTACGCTCTACTTTAATAAGCGGTGTAGTGGTCGGCATTACGATCACGGCCTTCACACCGTATTTGTGTGCCGCATATGCCACACCCTGTGCATGATTTCCAGCGGAAGCTGTGATCAGGCCTTTGCCCCTCTCCTCGTCGGAAAGAGTACTGATCTTATAATAAGCTCCACGCACCTTATATGCACCTGTTCTCTGCATGTTCTCTGGTTTGAAGAAGACCTTGTTTCCAGTGAGTTCAGAGAAATAACTGCTCTTCACCAGCTTGGTCTCCTGGGTTACCTGCTTAACTATTTCTGCCGCTTCTTCAAAACTCTCTAATGTAAGCATTTTTATTTTTCCTCCTGTAGTCTGTGGGGTTAGTTTTCATCCGGATGAATGTCAAACAACGCATCCACAAAAGAATTTGCATCGAATTTCTGTAAATCGTCAATGCTCTCACCAACGCCGATATATTTCACCGGAATATCAAGCTCAGACTGGATTGCCACCGCAATACCACCCTTGGCTGTACCATCAAGCTTGGTAAGAATGATACCGGTTACATTTGCCACCTCTGCAAACTGTCTTGCCTGCACAAGTGCGTTCTGTCCTGTCGTTCCATCCAGAACCACCAGAGTTTCCAGATACGCTTCCGGATATTCCTTCTCCAGAATGCGGTAAATCTTGCGAAGCTCTTCCATAAGATTCTTCTTATTATGAAGTCTTCCTGCGGTATCACAGATCAGAACGTCTGCATTGCGGGCCTTGGCTGCTGCCACTGCATCATAGACAACTGATGCCGGGTCTGCTCCATCCTGACCGCCAATGATCTCCACTCCTGCCCGGTTCGCCCACTGGGTCAGCTGTTCCCCTGCCGCTGCACGGAAAGTATCCGCAGCACCAAGAATAACCTTTTTGCCCTGGTCCTTCAGCTTGCCGGCAAGTTTTCCAACGGAAGTTGTTTTTCCAACACCATTGACACCGATCACAAGAATAACGGATTTACGGTTTTCAAACTCGTACTCTGTGCTGTCCACCGTCATCTGCTCCTTGATGGTATCAATAAGAAGCTGCTTGCACTCCTTGGGATCCCTGATATTCCGGATCTCCACCTGGTCTTTTAATTTGTCCAGAATGGCTGTGGTAGCATTGATTCCAATGTCACCCATGATTAGGATTTCTTCCAGTTCCTCATAAAAATCATCATCTATTGTTGAATAGCCGGTGAAAAGAGAATCGAATCCTGCCACAATGTTGTCTCTTGTTTTTGTCAGGCCACTGACAAGTCTTTTAAAAAAGCCCTTCTTTTCCTCTGCCATTTCCTCTCCTCCTTTTACTGCGTAAGCTGGTTTTCCACAAGATCAACGGAAACCAGCGTGGAGACGCCTTTCTCCTGCATGGTAATACCATAAAGTCTGTCTGCGGCATTCATAGTACCACGCCTGTGTGTTATTATAATAAATTGCGTGTTCTTCGTCAACTTCTGAAGATAGCCTGCGAAACGACCTACATTCGAATCGTCAAGTGCCGCCTCGATCTCATCAAGAAGACAGAATGGCGACGGCTTCAGATTCTGGATTGCAAACAAAAGTGCGATTGCAGTAAGTGCCTTCTCACCACCGGAAAGCTGCATCATATTCTGAAGCTTTTTGCCTGGCGGCTGGGAAATAATACGAATTCCTGCTTCCAGAATGTCCACGTCTTCCTCAAGCTCCAGAGTGCCCTTACCGCCTCCAAACAATTCCTTGAAAGCCTTGTCAAACTCTCTCTGGATATCCTGGAATTTCTCCGTAAACTGTTTACGCATTCCCTCATCCAGTTCCTGGATAATGTTCTCCAGCTGTGCTTCTGCGGTTTTCAGATCCTCATACTGTCCGGAAAGGAAAGCATGACGCTCTGAAATCTCCTTATATTCCTCAATTGCATTTACATTAACGTTACCAAGCTTACGGATTTCATCCTTCACCTGGGCAATTTCTTTCTTCATGGCTTTCAGATCGTTCAGCTCTTCTTTTTTGTACTGAAGGGCATTGTTCGGGGTGATCTCATACTCATTCCACATATAGGAAATCTGAGATTCCCTGTGCTCTTCCAGCTTCTCGATCTGGCTTTTCAGACGGTAACACTCTTTGTCCAGAAGTGAAATCCTGCCGGACAGCTGATCCCGCTTCTCAAAAAATGCCTTGTGGCTGGCATTTTTTTCATCCTTCACACTCTGCCAGCTCTCCATCTGAGCCTTCGCCTTGGTTTCATCCTCTTCCAAAGTCCGGATCACTGCCTCCAGGTTCTCTACAGACTGGCGCTTTCTCTCATTCTCTTCGCCGCCAAGCTCCAGCGTTTCATAAATATCTGCTTCCTCCTGGCGAAGAGCTTCCATCTCATGGGTCAGACGGCCCAGAGTCTCTGCTGCGAAGCTTTCTTTCTGCTGGGCTGTACTTGCTTCCAGGCGAAGAGCCTCCAGTTTCCTGGAAACCTCCTGCTCCTCAGCCCTCCAGTTCTCTAATTCTTCCTGTTTATTCTGGATAAAAGTCTCCAGTTCTTTCTCATCCTGCTCAGAAGCCTTCAATTCTTCGGCAATCTTGCTGTGATCAGCCTCTGCCTCCTCGATCTGACGGCGGATTTCCATCTGCTCTCTCTGAATCTCTCCGTAGCCAGCCTGGATTTCCTTTGTCTTGGCCTCTACCTGGTTAATGTTCATCTTCGCCGTGTTCTGGGCAACATACTGCTGACGCAGTTTTTCCTGCAGATCTGCAATGGTGTCACGCATAACATTACGCTTGCTTCGATTATCATTAATAGCAGTCTGCATGTCATCCATATCTTTTCGAAGAGCCTTCACACTGGATTCCAGTTCATCGATCTCACGGCGGCGGCCAAGAAGGTTGCTGTTATTCTTAAAAGAACCACCTGACATAGAACCGCCCGGGCTGAAGGATTCCCCCTCCACAGTTACCATACGAAGACTGTGCCGGTACTTTCGCGCAATGGCAATGGCATTGTCAATGTGATCCACCACAAGCACACGACCCAGAAGATAAGTAGCAAGTCCGGCATACTCCGGACCTGTAGTTACCAGTTCACTGGCAAGCCCGATCACTCCCGGCTCCTGCAGCGCATCCCTCTGGGTAAAACCACTTCTGGTATTGATACTGTTAAGTGGAAGGAACGTAGCACGGCCGAAACGGTTTTTCTTCAGAAATTCGATCATATGCTTGGCAGTCTGTTCATTGTCTGTGACAATGTTCTGAATACTTCCGCCAAGAGCCGTCTCAATGGCGATCTCATACTCCTTATTTACCTGGATCAGATCTGCTACAACACCCTTAATTCCCGGTACTCGGTCCTTCTGTTCCATTACACGGCGGATACTGTTTCCGTATCCGTCATAGCGCTCTGTAATATTTTTCAAAGATTCCAGCCTGGAAGCCTCACGGTGATATGCGCTCTGGCCAATTTCCATCTGGCCGTTCTGTTTCTTTAATTCATCTGTAATTTTATGTACTTCATTATCCAGGCGCTGACACTCTGCATTCATGTCCTGGATAAGTGTGGTAATTCCCTGAAACTTCTCCTTTGCCCTCTCCAGCTCACTCTGCTGCTGGGCTTCCTCTGTTTTCAAATGAAGCTGTCTCTGACTGATTCCCGCTTTACGGATATCGATCTGCTCCATCATGGTATCGAAACGCTGGGCTTTTCCTTTGGTAGTGGCACGGGTATTGAGAAGCTCGATAATCTCGTTCTTGCCATTCTCCACTGCCTGGGAGCACTCTTCGATCTGTGCCTGAATATTGGAAATCCGGTCCTCTTCTGCCTCCTGGCGCTTCCTTGCTTCCAGAAGAGCTGCATGGAGCTGGGATTTCTCCGTTTCCTGCCTCTCCAGAGATTCCTGACGTTCCTTCAGATCCGCCTCAATGGTCTGCAGACGGCTCTTGTAATGCTCTTCGCTCTGCACTCCGGACAAAATCTGTTCCCGAAGTACCTTGGTCTCGCCATCCAGCTGCTGCCTGCGGATTGCCTTATTCTGCGTCTCTTCACGCAGCTGATCCATCTGGGAATTCAACTGTTCCAGTTCCTCTTCCAGACGGTCATATTCCACTTTCGTCTGCTCGTAGGCCTTCTGATTCTCCTCCAGCTCCTCAGCAGCCCTGGTATTCTTGGTATCCAGCTCTTTTAATTCACGGCTAGTCTCCTCGTTTTCCAGAAGGAAACTGTTCACATCCAGTTCCCGCAAAGTGTCTCTTTTGGCAAGATAAATTCTGGCTGTCTCGGACTGGCGCTCCAAAGGGCCCAATTGTCTGGTAAGCTCACTTAAAATATCGGTAACACGCACCAGGTTCGCCTGCTCGTCCTGCAGCTTCTTAATGGTAGTTGCCTTTCTTCGCTTAAACTTTACGATTCCGGCAGCTTCGTCAAAAAGCTCACGGCGCTCTTCCGGCTTACCACTTAAGATCTTATCGATCTGTCCCTGCCCGATGATGGAATAGCCCTCTTTACCAATACCGGTATCGTAAAACATCTCATTAATATCCTTCAGACGACAGGCACTTCCATTAATAAGATATTCACTTTCACCGGAGCGGTAAAGTCTTCGGGTAACCGTAACCTCATTAAAATCAACCGGAAGCTTGTGATCGCTGTTATCCAGAGTAATGGCAACAGAAGCAAAGCTAAGGGGCTTTCTGGTCTCCGTGCCGGAAAAAATAACATCCTGCATGTTTCCGCCTCGAAGCTGCTTGGCGCTCTGTTCTCCAAGGACCCAGCGGACCGCATCACCTACGTTGCTTTTTCCACTGCCGTTGGGGCCAACGATTCCCGTAATTCCATTATGAAATTCGAAATTGATTTTCTGTGCAAAGGACTTAAACCCGTGCACTTCAATATTTTTTAAATACATATATTCGAACCCTTGTTATTATTTTCTCATCTTCCGGATTGCCTGGTAAGCAGCTTCCTGTTCGGCAGCTTTCTTGGTATGTCCTACTCCGGTACCCATCACATGACCGCTGACAAGCACATCCACGGTAAAGCTTTTATTGTGATCCGGGCCTTCTTCTTTTATCAGATGGTACTCCACAAGATGGGTTCCCTTCTCCTGTACGATTTCCTGCAGGATGGTCTTGCTATCATAAAAGAGCTGTTTGTTCTCAAGATCGTTCAGAATGAATTTCAGAACAAACTCCTTTGCGCTAGCAAAACCACCGTCCAGATAGATAGCTCCAAGCAGAGCCTCTGTTGCATCAGAAACAATAGAGTCACGGTTTCTTCCACCGGTCATGTCCTCACCTTTTCCAAGGAGCAGATACTGCGGCAGTCCGAAATCTCTTGCACAATAAGCAAGACTGGGCTCGCAAACCAGGCTGGCTCTCTTCTTGGTCAATTCGCCCTCTGGAATCTGGGTGAATTTCTTATAAAGAAAATCACTGCTGATCAGCTCCAGAACTGCATCTCCAAGAAACTCCAGGCGCTCGTTGCAGCCTGCCTTACCAAGCTTCTTCTCGTTGGCATAAGAACTATGTGTCAGTGCAAGGATCAGAAGGTTTCTGTTCCTGAACTCATAACCGATCCGGTTCTCCAATGCTTTTAACTTTTTTTCCATGATAAACTTCCTTCCCTCTGACTAGCTGGCAGACCCCCGGCAGGTCTTTGCCGAAGAGTCTGCTGCAATGCATGGATGATCATGCTTTTTCTGGTGTCTCTTCCACCATATGGGCAGCGATTTTCTCATTGATCTTCTGCTGTCTGAACTGAACACACTGAAAAATAGCGTGGCGGATCTCAACCGCCCTGGCACTGCCGTGTGTCTTCACAACCAGTCCCTTAAGACCCAGAAGAGGAGCTCCGCCGTACTCACTTGCATCAAATGCCTTCATGGTTTCTTTGACGGCCGGTTTCACCAGAAGAGCTCCAACCTTGCTGCGGGTGTCTTTCATAAGGCCGGTTTTAAGCATCTTCATAAAGGTACTTCCAAGTCCTTCATAAAGCTTCAGGATCACGTTCCCGACAAAAGCCTCGCAGACAATCACATCTGCATAACCAGCCGGAATATCCCTTGCTTCAATACTTCCAATAAAATTGATCCCCGGGCATTCCTTCAAAAGAGGGAACGTCTCCTTCACAAGGGCATTTCCCTTCTCCTCCTCTGCACCAATGTTTACAATGGCAACACGAGGGTTCTTGATTCCAACCACGTCTTCCATATAGATGGAACCCATCTTCGCAAACTGTACCAGATGCTCTGGTCTGGCATCTACGTTCGCACCGCAGTCAATAAGAAGTGACACACCATTCTGGGTAGGAATCAAGGGTGCCAGCGGCGGACGCTGTACTCCTTTGCTTCTTCCTACGATCACCTGACCACCTACTAAAATGGCGCCTGAGCTTCCAGAGGAAACAAATGCTTCTGCTTCCTGCTTCTTCACAAGATTCAGTCCTACCACAATGGAAGAATCTTTCTTCTTACGGATTGCCAGAACCGGAGGCTCTGCTGTCTCGATCACCTCTGTGGTATTCACGATCCGGATTCTTTCCTTGGGGTAATTCTGAAATTTACTCAGCTCATTCTCAATTACATCCTGCCTGCCGGTAAGGATCACATCAATGTCTTCCCTCTCTGTAACAGCCTCTACGGCTGCTTTCACTGGTTCTGCCGGAGCGTTGTCTCCGCCCATGGCATCTACTACAACTCTAACTGTCTCTGCCATATTTTTCTCCTCTTCGGATATTCTTCAATACTGTAATCTGGTAATGTGAAAACATCCATTATAAACGGGATACGCAAAACACAGCCCTGTTCAATAGCTCTGCCATACCAGAGCATGTTTGAAAAAGGCTACAAGGTACACTATCCCGAATAATACTATTCTACTTTATCTGCCCCCTCTTAGTCAATAGGGAATCAAAGAAAGGTTTCGGACCCAAAGACTGTGGTTGACGAAACTTCCAATCTCCGCTATACTCTCACTGGGAGCAGATAGGTGCCGGTGTGCCTCCTGGTCTTCAAAACCAGTGTGGGGCGCTAATCCCGTCCCGGATGGGTTCGATTCCCATATGTTCCCGCCAAAAAAGCATACCCAGCTTTCCATTCTTACTCTTCTCATGGAGACTACGTTTTCGAAATAACCATACCACTCACTTGTCTGTGAATCCGATTGCGCAGGTCTAAAAGCCTCGACGCAGCCGATCTGCCTGCTGCAAGTTTCGTTTTAACACTCTTCCTCCATTTTCCATAACTGTAATCCGCTCTCTGTCAAACCTCTCCAGCAGTATGATCGCACATTTACGGGATATTCCCAGACGGTCACGAAATTCTCCAGTCTGGATCATACCCTTTTCTTCATATAACAGATACGCCATATCCAGAGCTTTCTGCCGTATTTCCCAGTGCATATAATGCTTCTCGTCAAACCGTACAAGAACACCGTCCCGCACCATGGCAAAGAACACTTCTGAAAAATCCCGCTCACCGGAAAATACTTTCTTCACTTCATCTGTCAGCGGAGGCTTAAAGCCCGATTTCAGATATAATTCCTGCAGCTGCAAAAAGACAGAATTTCCACATATTTCTTCTGTTATTTTTCCTGCAGCATGTGCTTTTTTTCTTTCCTTTCCCGTACATGCGCAATGAACAGCAGCATCTGCATTCTGTCCTTTTTTCCTTTTTACCCCATTGGGATTCAGCACAACTCCACCGCCGATGGTTTCTACTGGCGAATAAAATCTTATAACAAAATGATCCCCTGCTTTCATTGCCGTCATCTGCTCCATCCGAAGCTGGACTACGGCCTCTTCACCGGGCTTCAGCACTTCTCTGTCAAACAAAATTATTTTACACACCAGTTCTGCTGCCCCATGATAAAGATGAACACGGGTACCGCTTTTTAAAGAACGCTGTCCTGACTTCAACAGCTGCAGCCGTACACCTGCAATCATGGTACCTTCCATACTTCCTGCTGCTGCCAGAATTTCTCCCCGGGAGATCTGCTCTTTTCCAATCCCCGGAAGATTTACAGCCACCCGCTGTCCCGGAACAGCTTCGGATACTTCCTGACCATGCACCTGAATCCCTCGAATTTTTACCCTTTCAGCTCTGGGATAAAGCATGGCGTCATAATTCAAGCCTAAACTGCCATCAAGCAGCGTCCCGGTCACTACAGTTCCAAAACCCTTTAGAGAAAATACACGATCTATGGGCAGGCGAAACGCAGATGCTTTTGTCCCCATTCTGCCTGTGCAGCTGTCACCTTCTTTTTGGGAAGGCTTCTGATTTCCCGTGGTTTTTCCGGCTGTGCACAGTTTCCACAACACCCTGCGCAGTTCCTCAATCCCACGCCCATCCACAGCACTGGTCACTACCACATCCGCATTTTCCAGAAACGTTCCCTCTGCAAATTCCCTGATTTCCTGGTCAAGTCCCTTTTTCCATTCCAGGTCACCTTTGGTGAGTACAATCACACCCTGTTGAATACCAAGCAGGGAAAGTATTGCCAGATGTTCCCTGGTCTGAGGCATTACTCCCTCATCCGCTGCGATCACTACCATGGCAATGTCAATTCCGCCAGCTCCGGCCAGCATATTCTTTATAAATTTTTCATGACCTGGCACGTCAATAATCCCTGCTTCCCTGCCATCCGGAAATTTCAGAAACGCAAAACCATTTTCAATTGTAATCCCCCGCCTTTTTTCCTCTGCCAGGCGATCCGTATCCGTGCCTGTCAGCGCCTTGACCAGCCAGGTCTTACCATGATCAATATGTCCGGCAGTACCTATGATTCTGTACCTTTTTTCTTCCATATCTTTTCCACGCCCCATTTTGTTCGAACAATCCCACTATTTCCTTTCCAAATAAACAGCGCGAAGAAACCACTTCTCCGCGCCATGTTTACGTTTATAACAATATTGTCTTTTTCCTGTTGTTCAGAAATATAATTCAGTAATTTAATAACATTATTCTACAGTAACAGATTTTGCCAGGTTTCTCGGCTTGTCCACATCCAGGCCCTTCGCTACGCTGACATAATATCCCATCAGCTGCAGCGGAACAATTGCAAGGCTGGTTGTGAAATACTTCTCCGTCTTGGGAACATATACGGAGAAATCAGCGGTATCCTCAATACTGTAATTGCCATAGCTGGTCAGTCCCATCAGATAAGCTCCACGGCTCTTTACCTCAACCATATTGCTCAGTGTCTTCTCAAAAAGATCCTTCTGGGTCATCACACCAATCACCAGAGTACCATCCTCTACAAGGCTGATCGTTCCGTGCTTCAGCTCACCTGCTGCGTAAGCCTCAGAATGAATATAACTGATCTCCTTCATCTTCAGGCTTCCTTCCATGCTGATAGCATAGTCAATTCCTCGTCCGATGAAGAAAATATCATGGGCATTTGCATACTTGCTTGCAAACCACTGGATACGCTCCTTATCATCCAGAACACGGCTGATCTTGTCCGGCAGGGTCTCCATCTCAGCAAGCAGATGGGTCACTTTTCCCTCCTCAAGCTTTCCCTGGACAAAAGCACTCTGGATAGCCAGCAGATACATGGCGATCAGCTGGGTGCTGTAAGCCTTGGTGGTGGCAACAGAAATCTCAGGTCCTGCATAAGTATATAACGTATAATCGCTCTCTCTTGCAATGCTGGAGCCTACAACATTGACTACACTAAGTACCGGAACATTTCTATCCTTGGCAAGACGAAGGGCAGCCAGGCTGTCTGCGGTCTCTCCGGACTGGGAAATAATAACTACCATGGAATCCTCCACAAGGATCGGATCACGGTAACGGAACTCAGAAGCCACATCCACCTCAACCGGGATTTTCGCCATGGATTCGATCACATATTTGCCAACCATGCCAACATGGTAAGCAGAACCACAGGCAATGATATAGATTCGCTTAAGAGAAGCCAGTTTCTCATCTGTAAGCCCTGTCTCAGAAAAATCAATGTGTCCCTCTTTTACATAAGCGCCAATGGTGTCCTGAACGGCCTTCGGCTGCTCATGGATCTCTTTCAGCATAAAGTGCTCATAGCCGCCCTTCTCAGCAGCAGCTGCATCCCACTGGATCTCCACAACGTCTTTCTCAATCTCTTCACGGTCGATATTGTAGAAATGGATCTCATCACGGGAAAGCTCCGCAATTTCAAGATTGCCGATATAATAAACTCTTCTGGTCTGATCCAGGATCGCAGGAACATCAGAAGCGATAAGGCTTCCGTTCTCGCTCTTTCCAATGATCAGCGGACTGTCCTTGCGGGCTGCAAACAGTTTGCCCGGATAGTCCTTGAAAATAACACCAAATGCATAAGAACCGCGGATACGGAGCATTGCTCTGGAGATTGCTTCCAACGGAGTTCCGGTTTTCTTATAGTAGTAATCTACCAGCTTCACAGCCACTTCTGTATCTGTCTGTGAATAGAACGTATAACCGGAACGAAGAAGCTTCGCCTTCAGCTCCTGATAATTCTCGATAATTCCATTATGAACAAGTACTACGGACTTATCATCTGTACAATGAGGATGGGCATTTGTCTCAGAAGGCTCTCCATGAGTCGCCCAGCGGGTATGACCGATACCGCAGGTACCCGGTACGGCTGAACCGCCGTCTGTCTTCTCGATCAAAGTTTTCAGACGCCCTTTCGCCTTTACGATTGCGATCTTATCAGTTGCCTCGTTTCGAACTGCGATACCTGCTGAATCATAGCCTCTGTATTCCAGCTTGGAAAGGCCTGTCAGCAAAATCGGTGCCGCCTGTTCATCTCCTACATAACCAACAATTCCACACATAAAATTTCCTCCTCAGTCTCAGTCTTAATCATTCTCCTCGTTTTTCTCCTGGCCAGCTGTCTTCTGCCATGCCTCAACCCCTTCTGTATTTTCCTTCTGGAAAAGGATTTTGAAGGTAAGCATCAAAAGCTTCAGATCCAGCTTCAGAGAATAGGTCTCAATATAGGTGAGATCCAGTTTCAGCTTATCATAAGGTGTCGTGTTGTATTTACCATAAACCTGGGCATAACCGGTAAGTCCGGCCTTCACTTTCAGGCGGTAATCAAATTCAGGAATCCTCTCACTATACAGTGCAGCAATCTCCGGCCGCTCCGGTCTTGGACCTACCAGAGACATATCACCTTTCAGGATATTAAAAATCTGTGGCAGCTCATCGAAATGGATCCGGCGGATAAGCTTCCCGACCGGTGTGATCCTGTCATCCTCCTTCTTCGCCAGCTGGGCACCCTTCACTTCAGAGTCCATCTTCATGCTTCTGAATTTCAGGATCATAAAGATCTGCTTATCCTTCGTAAGACGCGGCTGCTTATAAAAAACAGGACCGCCATCATAAAGCTTAATTGCAAGTGCGATCAGAATCATAAACGGAGATGCGATCACAAGCCCCGCCAAGGAAAATATAATATCCACAATTCTTTTGAAAAACAGCTGCTCTGCTGTCAGACGCAGGTTTCTGGAAAGAAGAAGCGTGGTATCAAATAAATGAATGTCGTCTGCATTCCGGAGCATAATATCAGAAAGCTTCGGAATAGAATAACAGCGGATATCCTTCTCAAAGCAGTATTTCAGGAGAAGATTTCGTTCGTGGGACGGGATATCCCCGATCACAACTGCTTTATATCCGTTGATCTTCTCCTTGATCACGTCAAGGCCAAGGGAAAGGGATGCCATCTCTTTAATGGCATATTTATCCTCTCTGGTCTCAAACTTATTCCTTAAATCTCCCGGATTACGTCCGCCATAAATCATCAGCATCTGTCTGGGCGGATACAGTCTGGTGTACACATAACGCATACCAACCACCCATATGACAACGATCACCAGGTCAATCCCCGTCATAGCCAGCATAGGTGTCAGATGCTCTCCCAGACGCCAGCGGCCGATCAGGCACAGCTGTAAATAAGTAATAAAATTCACGCAGCACACAGACAGGATCTGGGAGTAGATTACTTCAAATACACGCAGATAACCCACCTTAAAACCACCGTAAATTTTATAAAAGAAGTATATCATCAGCACATACAGACCAATGACTACCTGATTACCTCTGTCAAAGCGTCTGCCGATGACCTCCTTGTGGGCATAAAATTTATACCAGATATAGGCGAAAAGCAATGTTTCAATAGCTATGATCACCGCAGACGCCAAAAACATAATAAGTCTCTTATATCGTTCGCGATTTTCCATTTTTTCCTCCAGTAAATTTCCTCTGAAATCTATACGTTGTATAAGTATAGCACAAAAAATCCCAGAGGAAAACGATTTTTTTCGTCACTCATTTTTGACAAAAAATGACAGAGCAGGTTGATATCCACCCCAAACCGTGATAAAATCAGTACATATTGTGGTAAAGCAATATAATATTTATACAATATGATATTTTATAATGTGAAGTAAATAACAGATTCTAAGTTTTGTCAATATGTAATTTTCAGAGTGACGGTTTACAGGTACTGTTCCGTTACTGTTCACAGGGAATGTTCCGCGAGGTGTTTTTTGTGAGCAAGGCTCACAGAAAGCCCGAGAATTGCGGCGCGAAATCATGCAAAAGCATGATTTCTGTGCATCGCGGAGCGTGTTGCTGTGAACGGAGTGAACAGCTGCGAAGTATACCTCGGTCTGCAGAAAGGAATCAATGCGTCATAATCAAATTTCCAGACAGAATAAAAATAAAAAAATAAAATATCTCGCCATAGGACTTGCCGCCGGCATTCTTGGCATAGGCTCAGCTGCAGGTGTTCTCACTTCTGCCAACAGCCATGCTGTGACCCGGAGCGCATCCTCTTCCACACAGGATACTGACCAGATCACTTATAAAGGTGTTATCTATGTTCCGAAAGGGAATCTTGAGACTTACCTTTTCGCCGGAATTGATTCTCCGGATAAGGTAACCGAGATCAAGGAATACGACGGTACCGGTCAGTGCGATGTGCTGCTTGTGCTTGTCCGCGACAGAAGCACAGACACCTGCAAGTTTCTCACCATCGACCGGAACACCATGACTCCGGTGAAGAGCCTTGCAGATGACGGCTCTTACATAGATACCACAGAATGCCAGATTTCCCTGGCACACGCCATGAGCCTGGATCATGAGACCCGTGCAGAGAATACTGTGGATGCAGTTTCCACACTCCTTGGAGGTCACAAGATTGATGGCTTTGCAATGGTAAACATGAGCGCCATCGAAGTGGTAAATGATATGGTTGGCGGTGTCACCGTCACCATTGAGGATGATTTCCCGGACAGTGACACACTGATCAAGGGACAGACCGTTACCTTGCACGGTAAGGACGCTGAACGCTTCATCCGTGAGCGCAAGACCGTTGCCGACGGACTGAACGAGAACCGAATGAGCCGTCAGGCCCAGTACGAGGAAGCTTTCAATCCTGTTTTCCAGGCGAAATGCAGTGAAGATAAGACGTTCCCGCTGGATCTTTATCATGCACTTGAGGACTACATGACTACCAACATCAGTGCCAAGAAGTTTTCCCGTCTTGCCCTTCTTCTTTCCGATGAGAAAGAGGAGGAGAAAGTATCTATAGAAGGAACTGCCGACTTCGACGAGGATGGCTGGCAGACTTTCACTCCTGATCCGGACAGCCTTCAGGAAGCGATCCTTTCGCTTTTTTATAAGGAAAAGAAATAATTTTCCTGTTAGAAAATAAATCGTAGCTAGGAAGATACTGAACAGCTACAATAAACAAAATTAAGGAGACCCGACATGAACGAAGAACTCACAAACGACGAGGTGGAAATCGACCTTGTGGATCTAGGCTACGTCTTGTTAGACAAATGGCGTTATCTGCTGATCAGTCTTATTGCAGGCGCTGTACTTCTGGGTGCGTATTCCTTTTTCTTTATCGCACCTACCTATGAATCCACAGCCAAGCTTTACGTAGTATCTGCCTCAGACGATTCTGTAGTCAATTTAAGTGACCTGAATCTTGGTACTTCCCTGACTGCAGATTATGAACAGCTGATGCTCAGCTATCCGGTACTGAACCGTGTCATTGACCGTCTGAATCTGGATGCCACATCCGATGAACTGGCTAAAGCTTTTTCACTGAATAACCCAAGCGATACCCGTATTCTGGAGATCACCGCTACTTCTACCGATCCGCAGATGGCTATGGATCTGGCTGAAACTATGGCTGAGGAAGCCATTGATTATCTCCCGGATACCATGAGCACACTTGCTCCGAATCTGGCACAGCATGCCAAGCTTCCTGAGAGTAAAGTAGCTCCAAGCTATACCAAATTCACCATGATCGGTGCTCTGCTTGGACTTCTCATCTGTGCAGCATTCTTTATTGTAAAATATCTGATGGATGACACCATCCATACTGCAGATGATATGGAAAAATATTTTGGGCTGGTACCTCTTACCACAATCCCTGACAGCGATCAGGTAATCGATCTGGATGAGGAGCAGCACCGCAGACGCGGCAGAAAGAGAGGTCGTAAGAAATAATGAACCAGCTTAATGTAAACCTTCCGGAGCTGCCCTATGCAGTTTCCGAAGCGATGAACCGACTTCGTATTAATATTAAATTCTGCGGTAAAAATACCCGCAAGATCCTTTTGACCAGCTGCCAGCCTAATGAAGGTAAGAGTACCATTTCCTCCTACCTGTGGAAAATGCTTGCAGAAGCAGGATTTCCCACTGTTCTGGTAGACGTTGACCTTCGTAAATCCGTTATGAAAACACGTTTTCAGATGGACTATGACGATGACACTACTATGGGACTGAACCATTATCTTTCCGGTATGGCAGAATATGAAGACGTTGTATATAGTACCAATATTCCAAACGGCTATATGGTTCCGTGTACACAGCTCCTTGAGAATCCTTCCGCTCTTCTGGAAGACGTTCGTTTCAAAGAGCTTCTGAATACTCTTTCAGAGAATTATCGTTTTGTTATTATAGATTCCCCGCCGCTTGGCAGTGTAGCAGATGGAGCACTTATCGCTTCTCTGTGCGACGGCGCAGTTCTGGTTGTACGTGCCGGTACTACACCGCGTACTCTGATCAAGCAGTCTCTTTATGAGATCCAGCAGTCTGGCTGCAAGCTCCTGGGTACAGTCCTGAACCGTGCCGATGTAAAGGGACGTGCTTATGGCAAGTATGGCTATGGAAAATACGGTTATGGTTATGGATACGGCTATGGTTATGAGCCTAAGGATAAGAAAAACAGCTCTGACTCCGCTGCCACAGATAAGAATTCTACCGGAAAATAACCGTTTGTACTATTTTTACCGGCTGTGAACTTTATTCACAGCAATCCAACTTCCGGATAAACGGGTCTGCGTGGGGAGACCGTTTATTAAATACATTAAATTAAGAAATAGAGGGTGTTACCAATGAAATCATTCAAAAAAGTAGCTGTAACCATCCTGGCTGCAGTAATGATGCTTCTCATCAGCACTACTGTTTTTGCAGCAGATTCACCTGTAAAAACATCTTTCAATGCTTCTCTTACCAAGAAAACTGTAACTTACACTGGTAAGAAACAGCAGCCAAAGGTTGTAGTTAAGAATGAAGCTGGAAAAACAATCAAGGCTAAATACTACACAGTAAAAGTTAAAACATGTAAGAATGCCGGAACATACAAAGTTACCATCATCGGTAAAGGAAAATATGCCGGATATACACAGACTCTTACTTACAAGATCAAAGCTAAAACTCAGAAGGTTACCTTAAAGTCTACTGACAAGTATACTGTAAAGGCTTCTGCAGTTAAGAAGAGCAGCAAGACTCTTAAGAAAGCTATCAAAGTAACTAAGAAAACTGGTAAAATTTCTTACACAACAAACAACTCCAAGATCAAAGTTAACAAAAACGGTAAGATCGTAGTTGCTAAGGGAACCAAGAAAGGTACCTATCAGGTAAAAGTTACTGTTAAAGCTAAAAACTACAAGACAGTAAACAAATACATCACCGTTACAGTTAAATAATCCTGGTGTATAATAAAAAACAGCTCTCTGACCACGCAGGGAGCTGTTTTTTCATTGTTACTGATTTTCGCCTCACATATTATCCTCAGCTCAGGCGGCTGACCTTCTGACGATACTCTTCCAGGTCGCCTTCATCAATATAACCGATACTTAACAAATATAAATTAAGCGCTTTTGTAAAATCCACCGTAGCTTCGGCACCGTTTAAAGCAAAATACAGATCTATAATCTTCTTCTCATCTTCCTCCGTGCAGTCTACAATCTGAAATTGAACAGAGCATTGCTCTATGTCATAATTCATCGCAAGCAATATTTCCTTATCACCTTTGCAAACAGACAATTCAATTTCACGTTCCACCACCTGTTTCAAATCCAGTCCATAATTCAATATACCGCTATTTTTTACATATTTGATATCATCGGCCTGTAAAATCAGCTGAAGTACGTCCTGTATTGTTTCCTTCATTTTCTCTCACATCTTTCCTTTATTTTCGCAGCTGTTTGCTGCTTCAAATTTCTATGCTCATAATAGCACGGAAACAGGAGCTTCACAAGTTTTATCTGTCTGTTTTTATCTAAAAATTTCGAGATTTTTTGCTCTGTATCTGTCACATTCCAGATTTACTGTGCAGGTACTGCATAATTTCTTCATTGCTCCGTCCGCTCTGTGCTATAGCATCCAATAGTTTTTTCTAACGCAGCATTAGAGATCTTCATACTGTTCTTTCTTCACTTTCCGCTTCCACCATAACGCGTACAACCGGTTATGTTCCAGACTCGCGCACAAGGATGCTTACTCCCCTGTGATCTTCTTCACCGCTGCCTGCACGTCCACATCGTCCTGTGCGGCCTTCTTATCGGTTACTCTCACATTGGTGATCACCAGCAGATATAAGGTAAAATTATCTTCTCTATCTTCTTTAAACTTTTATCATACTGCTTTTTAGACAAACCAGAAGCCAAAAATGTCAAATCTATATCTTCTGAAAACCGTTCGATTGAGCCTGGATAGCATTTACTAAGTGAAGTTCCACCTTTGAACACACAACAGTCTGCAAACTCACTCTTCTCAAGTTTTTGAAGCATACTCACAATGTAATAATCTCTTCTAACAGCGTCTTCTGGAATGCCAATGTATCCAGCTGTTATACTACAAAGATCTCGAAAATCCTCTTCATTCTCATGCAGTCTCATATATTTCCTCCATGGTTGGAATTGCATAAACAGACATTGATGATAAAAATTGTTTTAATGAGTTATTAACATTTAGATACTCCAAAAAGGATTCCAAAAAAGCAATTGTTGCCTTTTTATATTTCATATGCTCCAGGACATAGACCGCAGCTTTATCAGAATAAGACTGTGCAAACTTCTCCATATAAGTAATCAGCGCTTTTTTATTTACATCTTCTATCTTAGAATAATTTTGAAGAATCTCCAGAGTTTCAATTACTGCTACGCGCTCTTCATTCAGATCACAAGAGATATTTTTTACAACCACATTCTGAATTGTTTTCCTTTTCCCTGGCACATGATTTGAAAAAACTTCCGTCTGCTTACTTATTTGTGTAGTAAGTCCTTTCTCGTTATACAGTTTATAGCCTACAACCAATCCCTTCTGATTCCCAATGTAATGAGTAACAATATCCTGCTCTCTGATCGGAACAATTCCAAATCTGGATTTCTTCGGCTTATAATATAACCCTTTAGTCAAATGGACAAGTGAACCACTTTGGCAGAAGCGTTCAAGTGTTTTATAAAATGCTGCTTCTGTCATGTCATCTGCCAAGAAAGTATATATACGGCTTGCTTCAATTACAGTATTCTCTTTAATATTGCAAAGAAACAATTCTATCCGCTCTCTACTATTCATCACTCCTGCTCCTTCTAATTATTTTATTTAAATAATAAACAGACATAGATCGAATGTCAAGTAGATTTTGTTTTTACTCGACATTCAGATGCTGCAAACTTATAACAATTTAATCTCTAAATATTCTATACGAAATTATTATATTATAACTTATCTTATACACACCACCGCCGCCCGGCACACGCCGGGCGGCAGCATCCACGGCATCCAGCCCTTATCCGGCCACGTACCCATTTTCTTTAATTACATTCACAACCATATCCACATACTTCTGGCAGATTTCTTCACTCTCCGCTTCCACCATAACACGCACAACCGGCTCTGTTCCAGACTCGCGGACGAGGATTCTTCCGGTATCGCCCAGTTCCTCTGTAACCTTCTTCACCGCAGCCTGCACATCTGCATCATCCTGCGCAGCCTTCTTATCGGTCACTCTCACGTTTGTGAGCACCTGTGGATAAACGGTAAATCCTTCTGCCAGTTCGCTGAGCTTTTTCTTTCTCGCCATCATAACTTCCATAATCTTCAGACTGGTAAGGATTCCGTCCCCAGTGCTGGCGTATTTGCTGAAAATAATGTGACCGCTCTGCTCACCGCCGATGCGACAGCCGTTTTTCATCATGTACTCATATACATATTTGTCTCCAACGGCTGTTTTCGCGTAGTCGATTCCAAGCTCATCAAAGGCCTTGTACAGACCGAAGTTGGACATGACGGTGGTGACAACGGTGTTAGTCAGCAGCTTGCCGCGCTCTTTCATGTATTTTCCGTAGATGTAAAGAATGTGGTCGCCGGTGATCACAGTGCCCTTCTCGTCTACGCAGAGACAGCGGTCTGCATCGCCGTCATAGGCAAAACCAACGTCCATTCCGTTCTCCACCACATATTTCTGCAGTCCCCCGATATGGGTAGAACCAGCATTGTTGTTGATGTTGGTGCCATCCGGCTGGGCGTTGATCACGTATGTTTTGGCGCCGAGAGCGTCAAAAACAGCCTTGGCAATGTTCCAGGAGCTTCCGTTGGCACAGTCCAGCGCCACCTTCACGCCGCGGAAGGAATAGACACCCAGAGAGATCAGATAACCTATGTAACGGTTTCTTCCGGAAACATAGTCTACTGTACAGCCGATTTTTTCCTTCTTTGCAAAAGGAATCTCCTCCCATTTCTGCCCGAAAACTTCCAGATTTCCATCCAGATAGGCTTCCACAAGGGAAATGGTCTCCTCGTCCATCTTCTCCCCGTTTCCGTTGATCAGCTTGATTCCATTGTCGAAATATGGATTGTGGCTTGCGGAGATCATAATACCGCAGTCAAATTCATCCACTCTTGCCACATAAGCCACAGAAGGTGTGGTCGTGACATGGAGAAGATATGCATCTGCACCGGAAGCCACCAGTCCGCCAACCAGTGTATACTCGAACATATAGCTGGAACGGCGGGTATCCTTTCCTATTATGATACGTGCCGGAGTGTCATCACCGTTCTGACGTTTCAGTTCTCCGTAATACCAGCCGAGAAAACGGCCTACTTTATATGCATGATCTGCTGTCAGGTTTTCATTTGCCTCTCCGCGGAAGCCATCTGTACCAAAATATTTTCCCATTTTTATAACCTCATCCTGTTGTTTTTCCCCCGAAAAACATCTGCCGTTTCTGCTCACCGCACTCATAAGACTGCTGCAAATTTACTCTACTGTAACGCTCTTTGCCAGATTTCTCGGCTTATCCACGTCAAGTCCCTTTGCCACGCTGACGTAATATCCCATAAGCTGTAACGGAATCACCGCAAGGCTTGTGGCAAAGCACTCCTCTGTCTTTGGAACATAAACGGTAAAGGAAGCCGTATCTTCAATATTATAATTTCCATAGGTAGTCAGCCCCATGAGATAAGCTCCGCGGCTTTTGCACTCTACCATATTGGAAATGGTTTTCTCATAAAGCTCAGACTGGGTGAGCACACCGATCACAAGAGTGCCGTCCTCAATGAGACTGATAGTGCCATGCTTCAGCTCTCCTGCTGCGTAAGCCTCAAAATGGATGTAACTGATCTCTTTCATTTTCAGGCTACCTTCCAGGCTGATGGCATAATCAAGTCCACGTCCGATGAAAAACACATCCCTGGCATTGGCCTGTTTGGCAGCAAACCACTGGATCCGCTCCTTGTCGTCCAGGATCTTCTGGATTTGCTCAGGAAGACACTGAAGCTGGGAGATAAGATCCTGATAACGCCCCTGGGAAATACATCCGCGCACCAGCGCAAACTGAACGGCAAGGCAATAGCCGGCGATCAGCTGGGTGCTGTAGGCCTTCGTTGTGGCAACTGCAATCTCCAGACCAGCAAGGGTATAAAATACATTATCTGCTTCCCGGGCAATGGAGCTTCCCACCACATTGACAATTCCAAGGGTTTTCAGCCCCTTCTTTTTCGCAAGACGGAGTGCTGCAAGGCTGTCTGCAGTCTCGCCGGACTGACTGATCACGATCACCAGACCGTTAGGATCCAGAGGCATGCTGCGGTAACGGAACTCAGATGCCAGATCCACACGTACCGGCAGCTGCGCCAGATCCTCCAGCACATACTGACATGCCACACCTACGTGATAAGCAGAACCACATGCCACAATATATATCTGGGAAAAGGACTGAAGCTCTTCCTCAGTAAGTCCCACAGAAGACAGGTCGATAGCACCATCCTTTAATACGGAATTCAACGTATCCTGAACGGCTTTTGGCTGCTCATGGATCTCCTTCAGCATGAAATGCTCATAGCCTGCCTTTTCAGCTGCTTCTGCATCCCATTTGATCTGCGTTGGCTTTTTCTCAATCTCATCTCCGTCCAGATTGTAAAAGGTAACAGTCCCATTTGCCAGACGTGCCATCTCCAGATTTCCGATATAATAAACATTGCGGGTATATTTCAGAATCGCCGGAACATCAGAAGCCACATAGCAGTCTCCGTTCTCCACGCCGATGATCATAGGACTGTCCTTACGGGCAACGTAAATCTCCCCCGGATAATCCTGGAACATGATCGCCAAGGCATAGGAACCGCGGATACGGACCATGGCATGGTTGATGGCATCCACTGGAGTATGCTCATATTTCTTATAATAGTAATCGATGAGCTTCACTGCCACTTCGGTGTCTGTGGAAGAATAGAACTCATAGCCCTTGCGAAGAAGCTTATTCTTCAGTTCCTGGTAATTCTCAATAATACCATTGTGAACACCGACCACATTTCCATCATCGGAAGTATGAGGATGAGCATTTGTCTCAGAAGGTTCCCCGTGGGTAGCCCAACGGGTATGACCGATACCACAGGTACCAGCCAGGGCATGGCCATGGTCGGTTTTCTCCGCCAACGCTTTCAGACGGCCTTTCGCCTTTACGATTTTCGTTTTGTTCTCACCGTCACGAACGGCAAGACCGGCTGAGTCATAGCCGCGGTATTCCAATTTCGATAAACCATCCAGAAGGATGGGCGCAGCCTGGGAATGGCCGGTGTAGGATACGATTCCGCACATAAAATTTTTTCTCTCCTTATTTTACTAGCAATGCAAAATAGTTATTTTCTTCCAGAATAAATTTATTATGCTATAAATCCAGAATACTGTGGCAAGACTCTAACGCTCACCACAGTACATGTTTTTAATCTCTTCTAAAAATATCTCTAGTATAAACCTTTTCCTGTACATCATCCAAACAACTATCATATCTATTTGCAATAATCGCATGACTCATTTCTTTGAATTTTGCGAGATCATTTACAACCTTACTTCCAAAGAAAGTTGTTCCATTTTCCAGAGAAGGCTCATAAATTACTACTGTTGCACCTTTTGCTTTAACACGCTTCATAACACCCTGGATTGAACTCTGACGGAAATTATCGGAGTTCGACTTCATTGTCAAACGATATACGCCAATAATTACCTCTTTTTCCAAGCTCTGGTCATAAGCACTATTAGCTTCATAACCGCCTGCGATTTCTAATACACGATCAGCAATAAAATCCTTTCTTGTACGATTTGACTCTACAATTGCCTCAATTAAGTTTTCTGGAACATCTGCATAATTGGCTAAAAGCTGTTTTGTGTCTTTTGGTAAACAATATCCTCCATATCCAAAAGAAGGATTATTATAATGAGATCCAATACGTGGGTCAAGGCAAACACCATCAATAATCTGCTGCGTATTCAACCCTTTCATTTCAGCATAAGTATCAAGTTCATTAAAATAAGAAACTCGAAGAGCAAGGTATGTATTAGCAAATAATTTTACTGCTTCTGCCTCTGTGAATCCCATAATCAAAGTATCAATATTCTCTTTAATAGCCCCTTCCTGCAAAAGAGATGCAAATGCATTTGCTGCTTTTACAAGTCTGGCATTTTCCACATCTGTTCCAACAATGATTCGTGATGGATAAAGATTATCATACAGTGCCTTAGATTCACGAAGAAATTCTGGGCTAAAAATAATGTTATCGCAATGATATTTTTCTCTTACACTGGCTGTAAATCCAACTGGAATAGTAGACTTAATTACCATAATCGCATCAGGATTGTACTGAATCACAAGTTTAATTACTGTTTCTACAGCTGATGTATCGAAAAAATTTTTTTTACTATCATAGTTTGTTGGAGCAGCAATTACTACAAAATCAGCATCTTTATATGCCACCTCTGCATCTAAAGTGGCTGTCAAATTCAATTCCTTTTCAGCTAAGTATTTTTCAATGTACTCATCTTGAATTGGAGATTTTCTTTTATTAATTAACTCAACTTTTTCAGCCACTATATCAACAGCCATTACCTCATGATGCTGAGACAGCAAAGTGGCAATTGATAACCCAACATATCCTGTTCCCGCAACTGCAATTTTCATGTTCTCTTGTTCCTCCTTCTATTATACCTGATAGAATTCTTTATACCATTCTGCAAACTTCCGAAGTCCATCCCGTAAACTGGTACTCGGTTTAAAAGCAAAATCTTCTTCCAACGCAGATGTATCTGCATAAGTTACCGGTACGTCCCCAGGCTGCATCGGAACTAGCTTTTTATGTGCTTCAAAATCATAATCTTCCGGAAGCACCCCTGCACGAATCAATTCTTGCTGAAGAATATCCACAAATTCTAAAAGATTTTCTGGATGACTATTTCCAATGTTATAAACCTTATATGGTGGTATTGGAAGTCCATCTTCTCCCTTTTTCTTTTCTGGTGGAGCTTGCATTACGCGTTTTACACCTTCAACAATATCATCAACATATGTGAAGTCACGCTTACAATTTCCATAATTAAAAATCTGAATTGTATCACCAGCAAGAAGTTTATTAGTAAATCCAAAGTATGCCATGTCTGGTCTTCCAGCTGGACCATATACTGTAAAGAAACGAAGTCCAGTAGATGGAATATTGTAAAGCTTACTATAAGCATGAGCCATCAACTCATTAGACTTTTTCGTTGCTGCATATAAAGAAACTGGATTATCTACTTTATCATCAGTTGAATACGGAACTTTCTTATTACTTCCATATACAGAAGAAGATGATGCATAAACAAGATGTTCCACTCCACACTCTCCATTATCATAAGAATGACGACATGCTTCCAAAATATTATAAAAACCAATGAGATTGGATTCGATGTAAACATCTGGGTTGGTGATGGAATAACGAACCCCAGCCTGGGCCGCTAAATTCACTACAACAGACGGTTTATACTCTGAAAAAACTTCATCAACCATTTTTTTATCCGCAATAGATCCTTTTATGAATTTCCATACTGAACCTGAATTTTTCTCCACTAATGATTCAATTTGCTTAAGTCGATACTCTTTAATTGACACATCATAATAATCATTCAAATTATCAATCCCAACAATATGTATCGGGCATTCTTGACTAAGTAATTTCATAACCAAATTGGAGCCTATAAAACCAGCAGCGCCAGTAACTAAAATTGTTTTATTTTTTAATTCAATATATTTTCTCATACCTCATTCTCCGATTAAGTCATATTATAAATTTTTCTGTCATACTTCTTACTACCAAAAACACAATTAACTATACTGTAGAAAGTCACCATATGCTCTTTTCTCCGATAGCATCCCTCAGGCTAAAACATAATAATTTAATAAAATAACCTAGCACTTTATCGAACCGTATATATGAATAAACCATTCACAACAAGCAATAATTGTTATAAAACAATTTAATCTTACAGATTTCTATTTTTAATTATCCATTATAGAACATATATATTTCTTTTTTTCTCAGCATCCATGCCAAAAGTAGGAATAGCCTTTTTCCTCGCCTTATCTGCATACTCCGATAAAGACTCTATAACTTTAGCTGGAACCCCACCTACAACAGAATTAGCTGGAACATTATGGGTTACAACCGCTCCACATGCAATAACTGAATTGTCACCAATCACAACTCCCGGCATAATAATCGCATTAGTACCAATATGAACATTATTTCCAACAACTATACTATTTATATAATCCGCCTTACAAAACTCTTTTCCATAACCTGCATACTCACTACGCAGCACCCAATATCCACCATCGTGAGTTATAAGCTTTACTCCATCATTAATTCGCACATGATTACCCAACGTAACTAAATATGGTTCACTCCCAAAATTAGCAGACTTAAATATTTCACAATTTTCACCTATTTTCATTCCACTTTTTCTTAAATAATCTGGATATTGAGACATGGGAATAAATTTTTTTCTCATAATTTTATATAATTTCCTAAGCATATATTTCACCTAATCATTTTATCCTTTCAGTCAAACACTTTTCAATATTTTTTAGCCCCCAAAATATGGCAAAATAAATGATACCAGTACATATCGCAAATAAGCATGCAGCCACGAACCAATAGAAGTAATTAACAACCTTAATTTCTATCTTATATGTTAATATTATAAATATTAAATAGACCATAAGATCAATACATATAAGCTTTACAAATTTTCTTATACTTCTATATAAAATACTTTGTTTTAAATAAGCCACAAATGCAATCATTCTATATCCAACAGCTAAACAGGTACCTATAGTAATTCCAATTAACCCCAACTTAGCTACTGCACAAAATGATATAACTACATTTATAATAACTTCTATAATCGAATATTTTTGCGTCTGTTTAAAATGACCTGCTGCATTAACTATTGTTGTGTATGGAATTCGAATTATCATTATAAAGTACGCCCAAATCATTAACATAGCGAACAATTTATTATTATAATTTGCATCATTAACCCCTCGTGTATATATATTAATAAAATATACAAGCATTTTTGTTGCAGTTGCTAAAAAAATGGTTCCTATAAAATGAATCCCTAATTCAAATTTTGCAAATTCTTTTTCTACTTTACCTCTATCTTCATCGACTAATAAATTTCCTAAATAACTTTTATAACCTCCACTGACGCTTTCAACCAACACTCTAATTCCATTTAAAGGAAAAGCATATACATTATAAATAGAAACATTTGTCATCGTAGATCTTAAAGTCAAAACAATTGTATCTAACGAAGAAGTCAATGTTGTTGCTAAATGTTGCACTAATCCAGACCATTTTCCCTCAATTGCATTTAAAGAAGCACTCTTCACTTTTTGAATATTATACTTTTTATTTACATAAATTTGAAGGATTATAGGTCTTATTAAATAAATTAAAGAAGATACAAGCTTAACACATTGAATACTCTGATGTATATATATTAAGCCAAAAGTACATAAGGCATTAAGTATAGTAGTAAAACAATTCAAAAAGGTATATAAATAAATTTTTTGATCTGCTGCTAACAATACTTGATTACTAACGCCCCAAAGATATTGACCAATTGTACTTACAGAAATAGCTAAAACTAAAGTACTTGTATATACCATGCTATAGCTGTCATTTTGTGACACAGAATAATAAATACATAAAACAAAAACATATCCCAAAAGGAAATATGTAATAATGCGAAAATATTTTTCAATTGCACAATATATAAGTGAAATTTGATTGTTATTTCTTTTCTTTATTGGACCATATAAAGCAGCCTGTGCAACCGCTGAAATTCCAAAATCAAAATATGAAACTACCGATAACATTTGAGAAATAGAATACACTAATCCATTCACCTGTGATCCATATTCATTTAATATTAGTCTAGGTAAAACTAAACCAACTAAAACAGCCAAAATTTGATATATCAATATAGATATATTATTCCATTTTAATCTCTTATTCATTTAGGAATCCACACTCTCTTCCTCATTGCAATTATTTTATAAATCAGCATAATCGCTAAAGGATATAAAATACCCACTTGCACTAAGTTCTTTAGTAAAGAAAGACTTTCATTTCTAAATCCAGAGCAAATTATTGGAGTTATTATAATAGAAATATAGGCTTTAAAACTATATTCTTTTCCGCAATTGTCTCCAAGCAACAAAGCAAAAAAGGCTCCAAATAACACCATGTACAGCACACTACCATTTACATAAGTCTCTGCAAAAAGGTTAAAACCAGCTCCATACGTAATTTTTAAAATATTTTGTGACAAATAGTTACTTAAATATACTACCGGTACTCCTAGTATATTGGCGAGTTTTGTTGAAACTGATCCTAATAGAGCCGCTAAAAAACTATTTTTTACAGGAAAAGCAGATATATTTATCCCTAAAACAACAATAGTAACACCAAGACTTCCCCCCATTTCCATAATGAAACGTATAATCGGATTATTTCCTAGACTCATTGCACTTATAAATGTATCAACAGAAACATTTCCAAGTCCATATTGTCTTAAATCTACTACAGCACCAATTAAATATAATGCCAAAAAAGAAATCAAAAATAATTTTAGCATTTTCTTTATATCCATCTTTTTATAATAATTATGATGTAACCATAAAAGAACTAATAAATCATAGAACCAATTTCCTCTTTCTCCAGCAACACAATATAGTAATACAAAAGCTCCAAAAATTGTATAAATTATTTTTACAGTTTTATATTCACTTCCCAATAATATTCCTATAATAACAGGAAAGAACAATTTTTCTGCAAAATCTAAAATTGGGGGCAATACAAATCCTCCATAATAAAGAGAAGCATATCCATTTATCAAAGAGAATGAAATTGTAATAAAAATTTTTACAAAGGTCAATGGAACTACAACCCAGGCCAAACAAATAGATACCTTATAAACAACTAGCATTATATCTTTTCTTTGTTTCAAATTATTTTGCTTTTTAATTCCTAATATGAGTGTCATGCCAATTAATAGAGCTAAAAAGCACCATCCAGAATAAATAATTCCTCTATAGATTTCTACATTATTAGGAATTTTATAGTTACTGTATAACTTTGTTTTCCCAATTTCATTGTCTGAGTGAATCCCTAATGACCACATGAACGTCTGTCCAAAATTAAACAAAAAACATACCATCAAAATAATATGTTGAAGTCCTATTTTTCCTATTATTCTAAAAAAGCTATAGAAAGAAACCAAAAAAATGATATTAATCCACCAAGATACTAACACTATATTATAATTTTTTACATTTCTGATGGTATATAACACCCATCCAATAATACAGTTGATTAAATAAAAATATATAAGTCCAAACGACATATAATTCTTTTTCTTATTAATTACAAATTTCATTTTTTCTACCAACAACCATTCTTTATATAGTTTTAAATAATTCTATTTATAAATTCTTCCCACTGATTACAAATTTTAGTAACATTTAACAACTCATTAATTTTAACAGATGACAAAGAAAATCTATCTCTAATATCTTTATTCTCAATTAAACACATACATTTTTCATAAAGACTTTCTTCGTCTCCTACATTAATTAAATACCCATTATAACCATCTTGTATAAACTCTCGAGTTCCATATGCAGGACAATCTGTACATATAGACGGAATTCCTATCGCCAGTGCCTCTAACATTGCATTTGAAATCCCCTCATAATTTGACGGTAATACAAATACTGTAGCGTTACGAATCTCATCATGTATATTTTTTGAAAACCCTTTAAAAATAACTTTTTTTTCTATACCTAATTTTTTTGTTTCCGCTTTAAGTTCTTGTTCAAGAGGTCCTCTACCATACAAATGTAATTCAAAATCAGGCTCTTTATATGATATTTTTTTAAATGCTCGTAAGAGCATATCTATATTTTTCTCACTAACAAACCGTGCAACACAAACAATTTTTTTTTCACGTTCTTCTTTACATACTTTTGGTAAATTATTTTTTATAGGATTAAATATCACTTGACTTTTTTTTCTAATTCTACTTGAAAAACAACTTTGCGCATACTGCGTTTGAAATACAAAATAATTTCTTTTTCTAAGTCTAAATAAACAATTTCTAATCATTCTCCATTTAGTACTAGTTGGCTCATGATTTGGATCATTTCTCTCAGAAAGAATAAGATTGTGTTTAGTAAACATACAAGCTAAAATAGAAACAATGTTTGTCGCCCATAAGAAGGAAATAATTACATCAGGTTTTATTGTATTGAAATAATTACGAAGAGCAAAAATTCTAAAAAAATTTTTTTTGATTCCTTGTTCATTTTCATAATCATCCATTATATACTTGTACGTAACTTTATCATTTATTTCATAATCAATTTTATCTTCCATTGTTGTAACAATATGTACTTCATTTTTTTCCGCTAAAAAGTTTGTTAAAACAGATACAACTCTCTCTGCCCCACCATTTTCCAATGATCCAATTACAAATACTATTTTTTTCATAAACTTTTTTTTATCCTCCAAAATTTAGAAGTCAAAAATTGGTTTTTGTAAAAGAGCCAAAATTTTAATCTTTTTTTTATATCCAAACAACTAGACTTAACCAATAAAATATAATTATTTTTAAATTTCTTATAAATTTCTTTTTTTAATTGTTTTTGACTATTATCAGCCTGCATATATAATCCTATACTAAAATCGCAAATATTTCTTCGCATATATAGAGTAAATTCTGGATATTTTTCTTCGCACTTTTTTAACATATATTCTCCAGAAAAATAGGCATCTTCTACCTTTCTCTTCGTTAATTCCGAATGCATTATACTATTAGTATTAACATAATAATTATACAAAACATCATTAATCACTTGAATAGAATTAACTTTATCAATATAATCAGCAAAATATATTGTATCCTCGTTGTTCTTGCCTTCATGAAATTTAATTTTTCTAAAAATTTCGCTCTTATAAAGTTTCATGCATGCCATTGTTTGATAATTTTGTGTAACAAAAAAAGATTTCAATATTTTATCTTTACCATATACAATTTCATTCGTTAATGTACTAACATATACAACATTATCATCATTCTTTTTACAATATCCGCACTGAACTACATCAACTTTACTTTTAGATATAGCCTCAACCATTCTTTCAACAAAATTTACTTCAACCCAATCATCACTATCTATAAATGTAATGTATTCGCCTTTCATTTGCTCTAATCCGGCATTTCTGGCACTACTTAGCCCACCGTTTGGTTTATGGACTACCTTAACCCTTGCATCTTTTCTTTCAAACTTATCACATATAATAGGACAACCATCATTAGATCCATCATCAACAAGAATTACTTCTATATTGTTATATGACTGTTCCAATATAGAGCTTATACATCTTTCCAAATATTTTTCAACATTATAGATAGGTACAATTACAGATACCAAACTATTCATTATCCAATACCCCTTATCCAAAACCAATTGCTCTAAAATCAAATTTACACTCGCATTTTTATCAAAAATTATAATTCATTGAATCCAAAAACTCTCATCCGATTTTTCTAAATACATCAACCCATTTATTTATGATTTCATTATTATCCCATTGTATTATTGTTTCTTTAGCGCCTCTACTAAAATTTTCTTTTATGCTTTGATTGCTTGTAACATATTTATAAATATAATTAGAAAATTTCGACTTATCATAACATGGCACCAAAAAACCATTTACCTCATTATTTATAATGTCCCTGGGTCCACTAGGACAATCAAAAGAAATGCATGGAATACCATAAGACATAGCCTCAAGTAAAACCATTCCAAAACCTTCCATCTTAGATGTAAATACGAATAATTCTGCTTCCCTATAATATTCTTCTATTTTGCTTGTATGTGGAATTAATTCTACATTTTTTATTTTATTTTCTTCTATATAATTTATAATGTTTTCTTTTTCCTCTCCGCTTCCTATAATTTGTAATAAATACTCGTTTTGAGGAAATTTTTTATTAAACTCTTTCCATATATCTAATAGCATAATCTGTTGTTTATCTTTAGTTAATCTACCAACATTAATTACTCTATGACTTCTTAAAGAATTATCCACTATTTTATCAAAGGTCGTCATGTGTGGAATATAATAAGCATTGTATCCCTTTTCACGATATATCTGTGTATCCATCGTAGTAGGTACTGAAATAGCTTTTAACCGAGGATAGAGCCATTCTTTTATTTTTTTATATACGCTATTATATGCATAATAAGATGCATGCTCTGAAGCAACAATTCTTTCCCTATAACATTTGTTGGCTAAATATACCTCTAAACCATTTATCACAAACGCTACATACACATAATCAAAACTATTCTTTTTTAAATATCTTTTTAATGCACCTACAGATTTACAAATATTAATTGGCAAACTACAAATTCGATCAAATCGAGAATTCATATTCATATTTAATTTTGTATTTATTGATTGTAATTTCACCTTTTCGTTTAACTTATATGCAGAAATCGGTTCATCTTTAACTAAAATTGTCACATCATAATAATAGGATAATTTATCTGATAAATTTGCTATTACTCTTTCAATTCCACCATAAGCATTCATACTGTTAACATACATCAGTAGTTTATTCATTTTTTCTCCATTTTACAAATAAAGATTCGTCGAAGATACTTTAGTTGACTAAATGCCACTATACAAACATAAAATACAAAACTTATAGAATTTCGTTCATACAATTCTCTAAAATTTTGTAATCCTCCTTTTTGCATTTCTTTCAAGTTTCCTGAGAGACCACTTATCCCAAAACCTCTCCTTCCACCATCAAAACTTATGACCTGATCGGGGCTATAATAATAGTTATAATTCTCACATATTTTATAAAAGAATTGTCCGTCTTCACCATATTTACGATATTCATCAAAGCCACCAATTTCTTCAAAAATTTTCTTTTTAAATACTACCGTAGATGTTTGCGGAAACATCTTTATACACAATTCTTTTACCGAAGGTCTATACATTTTTTCAATTGGTTTTCCCAATATTTTAAGTACTTGACTTGTATGATTTCCCCCCAAAAAATCTATACTACTATTTTTTTTCAGAATTTCTACCTGTTTGGCAATTTTATCTTTAAACCATTCATCATCAGAATCGAGAAGTGCAATCCAATTCCCCTTAGCGAGCTTAATTCCTGTATTTCTAGCCGAAGAAACTCCTCCATTTTTCTTATTTATTAATTTAACTAAAAAAAAAGGAAACTTTTTCTTATACTGTTCTATACATTCTTTCGTGTTATCAGTTGAACCATCATTAACCACTAAAACTTCTTCAATATATTCACTTGCAGTTTGCTGTCTTACAGATTCCAACGCCCTTATAATTGTTTTTTCAGCATTATATGCTGGAATAATAACAGATATTGAAAAAGAATTTACTGTCGTTCCCATTTTCCAGTCTCCTTATTATATCTTTTAACAACCTTTGCAGGAACGCCAACAATCACAGAATAATCTGGATATGTTCCTCTTACAACTGCATTAGTACCAACCACACATTGCTTTCCTAAAACTGTTCCTGCCTGAATTGCAGCGCCAAAACCTATAAAACAATTTTCCCCTATTACTGTCTTTTTACAAATCATAGGTTGCTCCATTATATGTTTATCGATTTTTTGATATTCATGGTCAATATTAGTAATAAAAACATTTCCTGAAATTGTTGTTTTTTTCCCAATCACAAGCGGCGAATCACCCGAGGTAATATGAAAATTCTGTGCAATTGAGCAATCATCTTCAATGATAATCTGCCCACCTTTATGAGTTTCCATTCTGCATCCCGGATAAATTCTTACCCTATTACCCAATGAAATATTTTGAGTTCCAACCAAAGAAAGCGGTTTCCCCATATAACAATACGATCCTATATGTTTAAATTTATAAGTACGAAATAAAAGATTTAAATGCCAAAACATTTTCTTTATATCCATAATCGTCCACCTTTCATCCGATTATTAATATACTAATAATTTCATATACTTGCCAACTTTTAATATTATATATTGACATTATACTTTTTCTTTTCTATTGCCTGAATTTTAGAATCATCCCCCCATATTGCTTTTGAATCATATGGACGATCTGGAAATGCCCCATATTTTAGTTTAATGTCAAAATCATTTTCTTTGATAAATCTTTCAACCCGATCAGATAATCTTTCAGGACGTCCACAACAAATATTGATAATCCCAGTTACTTCTGTTTGTTCTACTGCCGAAGCTACTCTTTCACAAAAGCACTCATAATCAAGGAAATCAAACTGATTTAATCCCTGAGTAAATGGAAATTCTTTTTTACCCGCTTTACTAGCTTGAACTATTTTGGAAAAAATTGAGCATCCATCTTCTGTATTTCCAACAATATAAAATCCTCTCAACCACTGAAATATAACATTGTTATTCATACATTCTAACTCTACTATTCTCCTTAAAGCATTCTTACTTATTCCATACAAACTTTGAGGATTGCACGGTGTATTCTCATTTATGCTTCCTTCAAAAAAGCCCACCTCATGCATACTTCCCATTACAGCAACATGTTTTATCCCGCCTTTAATCATTTTAGATATAAATGACATATGATTCGGAAGATCGTTTATATGATTTTCCGATCCATGCACAAATCCATCACGCCAAGCCATATGTAATAAAACATCTGGTTCACCTAAAGTTTGATATGGATTTTCCATTGAAAAGATATCCCCAATCACAATCGTAGCCCTTTTATCTATAAAATTATCCTTAAAATCAGTCGCTATAACATTATAATTTTCATTCAAAAGCTGCCTTACTACACCTTTTCCCAAATATCCATTTGCACCAGTTATAAGAATTTTCATATCAACTTTTTCCTCCATCACTTTAAAACTTCTAAAATCCAATTCTCCAAAGAGTATTTTTTATACACCTCTTCACTTAGCTCCTCATATGGAGTATAGAAAAAATCCATGTCCAATTGTGGATCGTCACGTTTAATAACCAAAATATTCCTAGGATTATAGAAATCATAATTTACAATATCCTCATTCGTAGTAATAAATTTTCTTTTTAATCCCAAAATTTCAATACTACGCATTGTAAGACCATGTTGCCCACGATTTTCCACATCAATAACACATCTTGAATTAGCATAAATATTATATAGCTTCTCAAAGGGAAGCATTTCATATTTCAAATCATCAGAATTGACCTCTTTAAAAGATTTATTAAATAATTTATTTTTTATATATACTAATTTATGTGGCATATAAAAATAGCTAAAACAGTTTAATCCATTTTTATTTCCTTGTTCCATCAACCTTTTAACAATTGCTACTCGATCATCATGTCCAGTTCCTATAAAACTTAGATCATATTCTAACGCTGTATTATTTGCACTTTTTATATTCTTCGGTAAATATTCATCGTAATAATACAATGGAAGAAAAAAAATATTTTCCTTATTAGCTTCATAATCAATTCTATCAAATGTATACACTTTATCATAAAAACACCATTTTTTTTCTATGCCACGAGTATTCTGCTTATGCAATCCGTCCCACATATATAGTATTAATTTAGCACTAGAATACTTTTCCTTTAAAAGCTCTAATGTTTCTTTGGGTGTATATTCTCCACGAATCACAAGAATAAAATCATATTCTTTCTCTTTTAAAGCCTCCAAACTTTTTGCATAATATTTGTTTAAAATATTTTGATAAAATCTAAAGCCTAATCTCCCTAATGTTTTCGCTATAAATCCTTCATTAGGTTTATCATGGATATAATCAACTTGAGCTCCCATTTCCTTCATTTTACTAATTATTCCATTTGAATATCCTGGCAACGCAATTAAAAGTATTTTTTTCTCCTGGAGATTTTCTAATTTATTATCAAACACTATTTTTTTTTTATCATTCTCACTTTCTGTTTTCACAATCGAACCATTAAAATCAATAGCCCAATAATTTATTCCTTCATACTTCGAAACTGTATATGAATAACAATTATTTCCAAATGCCTTATTAACCAATCCACCAATTTTTCCAGGAATCACACTAGTTATACCCACTAATGGATTGAGCATACTGCTAACCACTATGTTTTTGTTATAAGAATCAGCAATCATTTTCACCATATTAGAAGTTCTTACCCACTCTTCATTCTGCGGAATTAATACAATAGCTTTTTCACGCCAACGATTAACTAGCATTATTTGACACAAAAACTCACAAAGATTATCAATATGTAACATTGATCTCTGATTATCTATATTAGGAAATACAGGTAACTTCTTCGCCAATTTTGCCAAAGTAGGATAATTTCCTTTACTTCCTCTACCATATATCATCGGTGGACGAAGTACTATTACTCGAAACGTCTCATCCGCCAAACATCTTACTGCTACATCCGCTTGAAGCTTTGAATCGCCATAAAAGTTTGCAGGCGAAGGCACTGTATATTCATTAATAATTTTCTCTTTTCCATATGGAGCTGAATCTCCATAGACAATCATAGATGACATAAATATAAATTCTTTTACACCATCTTTTTTTGCTTTTTTGGCAACTTCTACAGCAAGATCTGTATTCACAACATAATACTTTGCTTTCACAGCTTCTGATACATTTCCCACATCTGCATGAGCAATTCCAGCCACATGGTATACAATATCATACTCCGAGAAATCACACTCACGCCAAGTATCATCAAGCATATCTATTTCTTCTATTTCAAAATTATTGCCATATTTTTCAGATGCATAATTTTTAAACGATTCTCCAATGTAAGAGCCAGCACCAGTAATTAAGACTTTTTTCATTGCAGATAAATCAACCTCTACTGGTTCTCCAAAGCCAATATGACCAATTAATTCTTTGTCTGTCTTTCCGTCAGTATAGTGCCGTTCCGCCTTTGCCATTTCACCAGTTCCGCCTTCAACCACTGAATCATCGCCGCCAAATACCCCAACTGACCCCAAGAAACATTTCAAATCCATCGCAAAGCCAATTTTCTGTGCATATTCTCCATCAAGCTTTGCTTTATCCGAAATTTCCAGTTCGTCACGTCCATTAATCTGTGCCCACCCAGTAAGTCCTGGTTTTACATCATTTGCTCCATATTTATCTCGCTCTGCTGTCAACACATCCTGATTCCAAAGTCCTGGACGCGGTCCAATAACGCTCATATTGTTCACAAAAATATCCCAAATCTGAGGCAGTTCATCCAAACTATGTGCTCGAATAAACTTTCCAACTTTTGTAATATACTGATCCGGATTATCAAGCATATGGGTTGGTACATCATGGGGTGTACTCATTTTCATGCTTCTAAATTTATGCAATTTAAAATACTTCTTATTTTGTCCAAGCCGTTTTTGAGTAAAGAATACAGGACCTGGATCATCAATAAAAATAGCAATAGAAAGTCCGATAAAAATTGGTGACAGTACAAGTAATCCACCAAAAGACAATACTACATCAAGTGCTCTTTTTACATACTTCTCATAAAACCCCGGATGACACTCACTATCTCCAATTGCTTCAAGATGTCCTCTTACTCCATCAGCATTTTCTAAGTCATTGTCGTCTTCTATAAAAACAACTTTTTTTCCTTCCATTGGATTTTGTTCAGAAGGTTCATCTTTATATACAGAGTCATCTTTTTTCATCTTTGCCCATATTTCCATTCCTGCAAATACAGTTCCAAGCATTGTTGCTGTAATTCCTATGAATTTCTTTATTTTCTTGTCACCAGACATAGCCGCATTACTCCTTGTCGCTTCCAATTTTTACATTTACAAATCAATACCCCTGAATTATTTCTCCCGCTTCTACTTTATAATTTGATTCAACATGCGCACCAGATTTTATAATTGCGCCTGCATTTACATGCACGCATTCTTCTAGTACTACATCATGATCTACAATTGCACCAACAGAAATGATGCAGCCTCTTTCAACTACAGTATTTGCATTTATAACAGCCATTGGTTCCACTATAGTTCCCTTTGAAATAGATGCACTTTTACTAACATAAGCAGTAGGATGAATCAACACTGGAATGGGATATCCGGTTTCAATTAATCTCGTAATCATTTCATTTCGAAATTGATTGTTTCCTATTCCTACAAATGCATTTGGGAATTCCTTTATAAAAGAAGCCATATCTTTTATCTTTCCAATTGCCTCTGGGCTATTGTCATCTAAAAATTTAACATTATCATACCCACACGCAGCAGCCACCTCTGCTACAACTTTTCCGTGACCGCCTGCGCCTATAATCAATAACTTTTTATCCATATATTTTTTTTATTTATTTCCTGCTGCTTTTTCATACAGCTTCTTGTATGTCTCCCCATGCAGTTTCAAATCATCCTTCGCCGCATGATAAGTCGGCACAACCTCTTCCACATAACTTCTGATATCCGGATCATTTCCATAAGCCACAACAGCCAGTTTCTCCATCTGCCGCAGGAACTCATCCGTATCAAACGGAATCGGCTTTCCAATATGAATCAGATCATTATCCGTCTTCGTCAGACCTTCCTCTGCCATCAGCTTCTCTTCATAAAGCTTCTCGCCAGGTCTAAGTCCTGTATACTCAACTTTAATATCCACATCCGGAGTCAATCCAGACATCTTAATCAAGTTTCTAGCCAGTGTATCAATCTTCACCGGAGCTCCCATATCAAGTACGAAAATCTCGCCACCTTTTGCATAAGTTCCAGCCTGAAGCACCAGACTTACCGCCTCCGGAATGGTCATAAAGTAACGGATAATATCCGGATGGGTAACTGTTACCGGACCTCCCTTGGCAATCTGTTTCTTAAACAGCGGAATAACAGATCCATTACTTCCCAGCACATTTCCGAAGCGCACTGCCACAAACTCAGTCCTGTATTTCCGCTCACCATTTGCCCCTGGATTTTCACAAGTCGCTGCCACCTGAGCAAGTGCTTCCTCGCTGTCTTCATAGTGGCTTCCCAGTAATGGAAGCAGATCTTCTCTTCCGGTTCTGCTGATCTTATCCATGGTCTGGATAACCATCTCACAGAGACGCTTGCTGGCTCCCATAATGTTGGTTGGATTTACAGCTTTGTCTGTACTGATCAGTACGAAACGCTGACAGCCATTTTTCAGAGCTGCATGAGCAGTTTTATAGGTTCCCATTACATTGTTCTTGATTGCTTCACATGGGCTTGTCTCCATAAGTGGTACATGCTTATGTGCAGCTGCATGATAAACAATGTCTGGCTTGTATGTTTCAAATACATCATTAATCTTTCTGGTATCGCGCACGGAACCGATCAGTACCACCAGATCCAGATGTGGATATTTGGAACGAAGCTCCTGTTCAATGTCGTAGGCATTGTTCTCATAGACATCGAAGATTACCAGTCGTTTCGGAGCGTGGGCTGCGATCTGACGGCAAAGCTCACTTCCAATGGAACCACCACCACCAGTTACCAGAATGGTTTTTCCACTGATGTAGCGGAAAATTTCTTCCATATTTACCTTAATAGGATCTCTTCCAAGAAGGTCTTCCACTGCCACGTCTTTCATTTTGCTAAGAGACACTTCTCCAGTGACGAACTGATACATACCTGGAAGAATCTTCATTTCACATTTGGTTTCTTTACAGATGTTCAGGATATCTCTTCGCTCTGCCGCACTTGCGCTTGGAATTGCCAGAAGGATCTGGTCGATTTTATATTTCTTTGCACTTGCGAGAATGTCATCACGACCGCCTACAATGGGCACACTCTCCATATAGCGTCCCCATTTGTTCGGGTTATCGTCAATAATACAGCAGACCTTTCCCTTTGGCTCTTTGGCACGTTCCACGTCGCGGAGAATGATCTGTCCTGCCTGGCCGGCACCGATCAGCATAATGTGATGCAGCGGACCTTCCTCTTCCTTCTGTTTCCGTGTTCTTTCCAGAAGGATAAATCTGTATGAAAAACGGATTCCTGTAATCAGGCAAAATTGAATAATGGTTCCGAAAAGATAATAGGACATTGGCATTCTCTGAATGACAAATGTGATTCCAATTATCTGGAACAGGAATGTAATTACAGTAGATAAGCAAATTCTTAACAGCTCACTGTAGCTTGCGAAGCGCCATACGCTGTTATAGAGACGCAATGCCCAAAAGACAAAAACAGAGAATACTGTATACCATGGTGCAAATTTCAGATAGGCAGACAAATATTCTCCGGGTATTGCGGAGTATGTACAATCAAAGCGGAACCACAGTCCGAGAAAGTATGCGGCGTTTACGGCGATCACATCATAAATCATCAGGTAAAGTGCGATTACCTGCCAATGCTCCAACTTTCTTTTTTTGCGTTCGGTTTTTTGTTTTCTCGTTGTCATTTCTTAATCATACGGACGGAGTTACCTCCCCCCAGTCCTTTCCTCCCATTTTTTCATAACTTTGACCACTTACCAGATAGCTTCCTGTCTGGTGCTTCGGCGACTCCCAGGATATCTTGGGGAAGTCCGGAACCCGCACCGGCGGTGGTCTGCCGAAAAGCCTGCGTCACTGGCGCAGCCTCTTTGCCCGGTTACCCGGTTTTATAGATAAGAGCGTTCGTAACGCTGCTTATTATCATTTTTATCTTTGTTGTCAATAATTATTTTGTTCTACTTCCGCGAAAAAAACTGTCCTGGCATTTCCTGCCAAGATTTCTGGCGTCATTCAGGAAGCGGTTTCCCTGATGACCATTTTCACAGAGGAATTCATTTCCCTTCCGGCGAACCTTGCCGCCGCAGATGGCACATTTGTCTTTCAGTCCGTCTGTTCTGGTTTCCAGTACCAGAATTCCTTCTGCCCAGGCTTTGTACTGCAGGTTGGTCCGGATCTTACTGCTTAAGTGAAGCGGAGAAAAATTGCCGCTTTTTACCATTGCCATCCGGGTGAAGTTCTGGTCGTAATCTGGGAGGACAATGATTCCTGCCTGATTCTCTTTGCAGAAGTTCAGGATTTCACGGCTGACCTGGTGGGCGTAGTGCTCGGACAGGTTCTTCAGGTGCATGTAGTACTTCCGGTTGGGCTGTGGGCTATTGTCTCCCACTGTGTTTGGTCTGGATTTCTGTATTCTGGTCTCCAGCAGCTTGCAGCGGTGGCGGTACGCATCTCCGCCCCGGCAGGTGTGTACAGCCAGCTGATTTCCCTGTTCATCCAGAATGCAGCACACTGCGAAGGTGTCTGTGTTTGTAAAGCGGACACTGCACAGGTTCGTGCCTTCTGCCATTCGTTCTTTGGCAGTGCGGGCATCGCTGTTCTCCTGTTTCACCGGGATATTCAGCAGGTAGTGCCTGCCCTCTTTTACCAGGGTGGGCGACATTAGCTGGCCATCTTGGGGAAAGGGGCGTCCTTTCAGGTTGCAGTCTGTCCAGATCCATTTCTCACCGTTCCACAGCTTCAGGCAAATGGATCTGTCGGTGAGGTCGGAATACATTCCTTTGAAAAAAGTAACCTTGGCTTCCAGCTTCTCAGGGAATCCGGACTGAAGCTCCTGTGTGCTTTTCACTGTGGCTGATGCTTTGTTGATGGCGGCGCGTCTCAGGTAGACAGGTACTTTCCCCATTGGTAATGGGTTGGTGGGCTGTCTGCCGTCCCGACCGGTCAGGGTCAGGAGCTCCAGGCTGCGCTGTATGTCGAAGAGGCTGCTGTTCCACAGTTCTTCATGCTGTCTCAAAAGGTGGTAGTAAAACTCCACCACGTTCTGAAAATATTCTTCTGTTCTGTCCAGCCATATAGGCTCCGGACAAACCAGGCGCATGCGCCAGGTTCGGATGCTGTATCCTGTTTTCATAAATTTTGTCTGTGATTTCTGCTGGTTTCTTTCGTAATATTTCAGTAATGCGACGGTCATCCAGGCAATTTTTCTGCTTTCTTTCCCATCGTCGTTTTACATTCTATCGCGAATAACTGGGAAAGTCAACCAATTATAGCGACTATAGACTCTTTTTGTCGAATTATACCATAATTTGTTCCAAATTCACCTTTTTCCCATTAGTTTTTCAAAGGGATTTTTTCGATATAAAATAATTGAGTGGTCAAATAATTGGTACATACTTATAGAATAAGGAGGCAGCTATGTGCAGAAAAGGTGAAAACATACGCAAACGCAAGGACGGGCGCTGGGAAGCCCGTTATATCAAATACCGTGATCCGGAGGGAAAAATCCACTACGGTTCCCTCTATGGCAAAACATATGGCGAAGTAAAGGACAAGCGAAACAAAAAAATTGCAGAAGTGCCAGGCTATGGATATCTGGTGCGAAATACTGGCATTTTGAATTACCAGGCTACCTTCGAAACAGCCGCAGAACATTGGAAACAGGAAATCCGCTATACCATCAAGGACAGTACTTTTTCCAATTATGAAGCGATCTTGAAGAATCAGCTTCTTCCGGAGCTTGGCAGCTCCCAGATACGGAAAATCAGCAATTCTCAGATCACGCAGCTTATTCATAAGAAAAAAGAGCTGGCATTGTCTGCAGGAACCATTCATGTAATTTTAAGCGTACTCCGCAGCATTTTGAACTTTGCAGCAAAGGGAGGCGTCTATACCAGTGAACCAATCCGCTACCCCCATTTGGCTGGCACCAGCCAGGAGGTGCAGATTATGAAGCTTGCAAACTATAACCAGCTGGAGAAATTTCTTATTGACAATATCAGCGATTTTCATTTCGGTCTGCTGCTTTGCATGCATACCGGCATCCGTGTAGGCGAACTCAGCGGCCTGCGCTGGGAAGATGTGGATTTCGCCCAGCACAAAATCCGCATACAGCGTACTGTGATCCGCATCAAAAATCTGGATCAGACCGCCAATCCGGACACTGGAAAAATCCCAAAAACCATTCTGTATATCGGTCCGCCGAAGACAGAACATTCCAACAGGGAAATTCCATTGCCAGACAAGCTGCTTTTTTATGCGAAACGTTTTCGCAAAGATGGCTCCGCATATATTTTGTCTGGAACTGCCAGATGCATGGAGCCGCGGGTCATCCAACGCAGATATGCAGCGCTGCTAAAAACATGTGAAATTCCCCCCATTAAAATCCATGCTCTCCGGCATCAGTTCTCCTGTCGCTGGGTGGAACATGGCTTCGATACCAAGTCCCTGTCCGAAATACTTGGACATACTTCCGTGCGAACCACACTGGATCTGTATGTGCATATCCAGGCGGAAACGAAGCGACAGTATATGAATCAGATGATGGAGCAGGCAATATAACAGAATAAACAATTTCAGAAAAGGCAGTTATACCAGAGAATTCTCTTGTGAGAGACCTCTGGTGTGACTGTCTTTTTTGCTGTCTGGAAAAGGTGACCGGATACTGAAAAATCTCAATTTCTAAAATAAGGGGTCTTTATTCGGGGTCGATAGTCCAAATTGTACTGATTTTCTGCTTGTTTGTAGCGCAAATACGCATTACTGAAATAATGCGACTTGGAGGTCATCTTTTTATATTGTTTCCGGTTGGGTGGTGGGTTATTCAAATTTGCTTCTATATGTTTCTAACATAGTTAGGGCCGGGAACGATCAGGTAAGTGATGTCCCGGCCAAGTTTTATTTATTTTATACCAAATTCTTTCATGAGTTTTTTCTGATATTCTTCATCTTCTGTAGCTTTTATACAATCTTCAATGCGATTGGAAGAAAGTAATTTTTTATTCAGCGTATTTAAGGCTATACGCTCCTTTTCACGTCCATCTTTCTCTATCATCTGTCCCAATCTCGTCATTGTCATCGCCTCCTTAATCTCATCAAGTTCTGCTCCATCCAAGAACTTATCTGCCAGAGTATACAACATAGCCATCACTTTATCCGCCATGTCATTATGCTCTTCTTTCGCTAAAAAAATCCCTTCTTTAATTTTATCTTTACGGCTCATCTGTCCACCCATAAGTGGTATCATACTAAGCTGTGCGATGTCATCTTCTGTAAAATCCAAGAATGTAAACTCAGATTCACCCGCCTTTCCTTCTTCTATATCCTCATTTTATCACAATATAATATAAAAATCATCTTAAAAGTTTATAAATTCATCAAAAAAAGAAGCAAACCACGTTATATAATGATTTGCTTCTTTCTATATTGATATCCCTCTCACCAGAGGAATCTCATTCTCTTTACTGCTGTGTAGTAGTACCAGCTGTGCCTTCGGTTGTAGTTCCATCTGCAGCAGTGGTATCTGTCGCAGCCTGTGTCTCGGCTGCTACTGTACCTGGCTCGGTCACAGCTTCTGTGGAGGTGCTGTCAGTGCTTGTGCTTCCACTAACCGGTGCATCAGCCTCCTCCTGCGTTACCACCTCGCCGTTGCGAACCTTTTCCATAAGGCTCTTAGCCTTATCAACAGTGTTATAATCCGGAACCATAACATATGCCTTCTGGCTCATGGAATATGGCTTCTCAGTAGCACCGGTACCATTTACACTGTAAGAAACGATTGTCCAGTCGCCGCCGTTGGTAAGCTGCTGCTGAAGGATCTGTGCGATCTCCTCATATGTGATGTTAGTACCGAAGCATCCATCCAGGCTGGAAAGAATGGAGGAATAGCTGGTAAGGATTTCCGGAGAAAGTGCCTTCTTCACAACACCACGGATAACCTCCATCTGGTTCTTACCACGCTGGCGGTCACCCTCCTGGAATGCGTAACGCTCTCTTGCAAAGATAAGCGCCTGCTCACCATTCACATAATTCTCACCCTTGTTAAAATGATAACCCAGAATATTCTTGGAATCAAAATCATAATCTGAATTAACGGTAATTCCGCCAAGTGCATCGATTACCTTCACAAATCCACCGAAGTTAATTCGGAAGTAATAATTAATGTCAATATCATACAGCATTCCCAGAGTATCCATACACACATCGATTCCATAAATACCGGCATGTGTCAGCTTATCCGGTGCACCTCCGGAAATAGAAAGCGGTACAAAGTAATCACGAGGTGTGGAAACCAGCAGGATCTCATGTGTATCTGTATTCACAGTGGCAATAATATTTACATCGCTTCGGCTCTTAGCTGTCATCTCACCTCTGGTATCAATACCACTGAGATAGATGGTGTAAACCTTACCGCCATTAGCAGTGGTGATCGGCTCTATAGGGGTGGACTCTTCTGCGGACTGAATTGTGGATTCAACATCTACCGTTCCAACCTCTTTTATCTTGGTGCTGAAATCTGTGTATCCGTCCATATCCTCGTATACACTGAGATATCCGCTGTTCAGCAGCATGGCATTTACTTCGCCGTTTAGGATTCCGTCAGCAAGCTCGGTCAGACCTGCGTACTCTTTCGTCTGTACCTCTGTGCCGAATTCGCTGTTCAGGTGTGCTACAGCGCCATCTGTGTTCTCACGGTCAAGTGAGGAAAGAATACCATAAGTATATCCGGCAGTTGCCTCTACAGAATCAGCGGCATCATCGCTCTTTACGTAAACAGCCATCTGTGTGACCTCTGTAGTCTCACCGGAAATATTGCTGATGGCAGATCTTGTCTTATTAATATAAAAACCGCCGAATGCCAGAATGGCAATCATGATCACTGCCAAAACAGTTCCGCCAATAAAGCGGCCTGTGTATCTGGTATGCCATACCAGCAGCCAGATTATCGCTGCGATCACCGCAAGTACAATGCCGATGATCAGCATATAAATGGTCGGGATCATCTTGGTCATTGCCAGAAGTCCCATAAAAACAACAGAAAGCATAATGACGATGATGGTGATCACCGCGCCTGGTATCCAGTCGTTTCTTCTTCTCCTTCTACTCATCTTTTAGCTCCTTTTTTATTTCTTTTGTCATTAAGGGCTGCTGCTTGCTTTATAGCCAGCCCCATCAAAAGCATATCTTATATTTTATACGCTGACAACTGGAAAATCAAGTTAAATAGTGTTATAATACGAAAGATTTATAAAATTTTTTTATGAAAACGTTATAACTTCCAGGACGCGGACAGGAATATGACGAAATCAACCGTATCCGGCAGGATAAATATTCGCCAGATGGTTGCAGACCACAATGGGCGGCATGTTATGCAAATATCTTTTAAATGCAATATTCTGCCAATTTAAGGAGGAATTACAATATGACAAAACAAGAGTTTCAGGAACTGACACAGAATATTGTTCTTCTGGACGGCGCTACAGGTTCCAACCTGATGGCAGCCGGTATGCCGAAGGGTGTATGCACAGAGGAATGGGTGCTGGCGCATAAGGATGTGATCCAGAATCTTCAGAGAGCTTATGTTGAAGCGGGAAGCAATATTATCTACGCTCCTACTTTTGGCGGCAACCGTGTAAGCCTTACCATGCATGGTCTGCAGGACCGTATGGAGGAGATCAACCGCACTCTGGTTTCCTATTCAAGAGAAGTCGCTGATGCGGCAGACCATAAGGTTTACGTTGCTGCGGATATTACCACCAGTGGTAAAATGATGGCTCCTGCCGGGGAGATGACCTATGAGGCAGCTTTCGAAATGTATCAGGAGCAGATTGGAATTCTGAAGGATTCCGGCGTGGATCTGATCGTTGCTGAGACCATGATCAATATCGAAGAGACTCTGGCCGCTGTGGATGCTGCTTCCACAGTTTGCGGGCTGCCGATTATGTGTACCATGACGGTAGACGCAGACGGAAGTATTTTCAGCGGTGGAAATGCTATCGAGGCTGCTGTTTCCCTGGAGGCTGCAGGTGCAGATGCTGTGGGCGTGAATTGCTCTGTTGGTCCGGATCAGCTGGTTTCTGTTATCCGCAATATTAAGGAAAATGTTTCCATCCCGGTCATTGCCAAGCCGAATGCCGGCATGCCGTTCATTGATGATAATGGAAACGCCGTTTATTCCATGAAAGCGCCGGATTTTGCCAGACATGTGAAAGCTCTGATTGATGCAGGTGCCGGTATTGTAGGGGGCTGCTGCGGTACCACACCGGAATATATCAGGGAAGTAGCGAAGATGATCGGACGATAATTAATAATACATAAGCCGCTGTAGAACACAAAGGATTTTGGTATGTTTCTCTTTACGGAATACATCTCATCTTCTCTATCGTTCTTCAACGGCTTTTTCTATAAATTATTTTACCTTAATCGCCTTCTTCGGGCACATTTCCTGGCAGCAGAAGCAGCGGATACATTTCTTATAGTCATAAACTGGCGGCTGTTTTTTTCCATTTCGGAAATCTACTGCTTTGCCTGGAACAGGACAGCTGTTTACGCAAATTCCGCAGCGTACACATTTATCCGCTTCAATATAGGGTTTCTTCTGAAATATATTTAAAGCTTTTGCAAGCTTTGTCCAGATATTGCTGCGGACTTTGGTACGATCCACGTTAAAGTGTGGATTCCCGTATTGTTCCACTAATTCCTTCATGGAAATCATACTGCACTGCGGTCTCATTCCCCAGGCAGGTTTCTCTGCAGCATTTTCTCTGCTCCTGTCATTCTTGATTCTGTCCTCACTTCCGTGTTCGATTCTGTCCCTGATTCTCTCCTCTCTTCTGCCATTTTTCAGCCAGGTGCTCTCATCTTCTTCCATCCCGGAAGCCAGAATAACTTCAATATTCTCTTCCCTATAATTCCCCAGTCCCATCTTCTCCCCATGATAATTGGTGGGTACCATTTCCGGCTTCAGGTAGACCAGTCTTGCAAATACGCTGTCAAGTGCCACTGGATCCATAGACATAAGAATCATGTTCATGGCCACCGGATCTCCGGAACCTGGTCCATTTCCCTCCATTGCAGTAATTCCATCCATAATGTAGAGTCTGGGCTTCACATACTGGTTCAGATCAATGAGCATGCGGGCAAAGCTGTCCGCACTTGGATATTTTGTGTGACCAATTGCTTTGTTTTTTCCATAGATGAAGCCGTAACTATTCTTCACAGCACCTGTAATGCGCTCCAGGGCATGGGTTTTCATCTTGGAAAGGGATATGACGCAATCTGCTTCTAATAATTCCTTCGGGAGAATAAACTCTTTTGCCTGAGTTCCCTCCGGATTATCCACATGCACACCCTTGGTATAGTCAATAGCCGGAATCTGGTATTTCTCCAGACAGGTATCCATTCCGGTGCCCTGAATGACCTGCCTGGTGGTGCCATGGCCACAGGAATCTGCCAGTACGATATTTTCATATTCCTCTTCTCGCAGGATCCGGGCAAAAGCGCCCACTACTACAGGATGGGTAATCACCGCTTTTTCTACTTCTGCTTTTTTCAGAAGATTGGGCTTCAGAAGGATTTTTTCTTCTTTATTTATAAAAGATTCCAGACCACCAAGCTGATCCAGACCGATTTTCAGGAGGGTATATATTTTTTCCTCATCATAATCGTCGCAGCGCAATACGATTACTTTACTTTTCTTATCCATGAATTTACCTTTTTTGCAAATCCGGCGTATTCAAAACATTACTCCAGATCTGGCACCTTCTTTTTATTCTCTCAATCTTCCACACGGGCTGCCCGGAGCGCCTTTCTCACCGGCAAAATACATGCCGGTACCACAGACAGTGCATCCACGCCCATCCTGAGAAAGGTTTCTGTCAGCCTGGTGTCTGCTGCCAACTCTCCGCAAAGGCAGACCTTGCAGTTCTGGGCATGCCCCGCTTCCACGATCATCCGGATCATTTTTAAAATAGCCGGATGATGATCATTATACTTCTTCTGAAGCAGTGGATTCTGACGGTCCATTGCCAAGGTGTACTGGGTCAGGTCATTGGTTCCGATTCCAAGGAAATTTACCCTCTTCGCCAGTTCTTCCCCGATCATCACAGCAGCCGGGGTTTCCATCATAATACCTGTCTGAATCTCTTTAAACGGTATTCCCACGGCCCGCAATTCATTTTTCACCTCTGCCACCAGCACTTCGATTTCATCCATTTCCTCTTCCCCGCAGATCATAGGGTACATCATTCCCAGATTGCCGTACCAGCTGGCACGGTAAATGGCGCGTATCTGCGTTTTAAAAAGATTTTTCCGATCCAGACAAAGACGAATCCCACGGTTTCCCATAAGCGGATTGGTTTCTTTCGGAATTTCTAGGTAAGAAGCCTGTTTATCCGCGCCAAGATCCGCAGTACGAATGATAACCAGACGGTCACCCATTGTCTGGGCTGTTTTTTTATACGCCTGAAAAAGCTCCTCTTCTCCAGGATAGTTTTCCCTGCCAAGATACTGAAACTCGCTCCGAAGAAGACCAATTCCACGTGCACCGTAATAGAGCGCACTGTTCAGGTCGTCCAGGTTGCCGATATTTGCATATATTCCCACTTTTCGTCCGTCTTTCGTCACATCTTCTGCATCCTTTAGCTGCAAAAGAGCTTCCCGCTCCACCAGATCAGCTTTGCGGCGGATTTCATATTCTTTGCATACTTCTCCATCTGGTTCCAGATAAAAAGTACCGGTATAGCCGTCTATAATGGCAATGCTGTCTTCCCACTCTTCTTCTGACTGCGGAATTCCGATACCGGTCACGCAGGGAATGTCCATGTTTTTCGCAAGGATTGCCGCATGGGAAGTGGCAGAGCCGCTACGGGTAACAATCCCCAGAAGTTTCACCTTATCCATCTCCATCAATTCTGCTGGTGACAGGGTTTCTGCTGCCAGAATCACCGGCTCCTCGCCAAGGTCGATCCGGTTCTCATCCTCTCCCAGAATTTCAAGAAGCAGATTGGATACACGGCTGACATTGTAGATTCTATCCTTTATGGAAGGATCATTCAGGCTGGAAAAGGTGCTTTCAAGTTCATCTCTGGTGGTCTGCACCGCATAGGCGGCTGTTACCTTTTCTCCGATAATCATGCTTTCCACCGCCCGAAGGAAGCTGCCCGAGCCAAGAAGCTGGGCCTGCTCCAGAATTTTCGTGTCTGACATTCTGTCATATTCTTCTTTTAAAGTCTGCATCACATGTCTTCTTGCCACATCGAAGCTTCTCAGTTCCCTTTTCACATCATCTGCCTGATGCTGGCGGATCTGATATTCTCCCTTCCGGTAAAATCGAATTTTCCCAATGGCAATTCCGGCAAATGCAGAAGAACCTTTATATATTTCCATCTTGTGTCTCCTCGTTATTTGTCACTTAGTCAGGTATTGTGAATCGCCACAAGCTACATAAATGCAGGTCGAAATTTTATAATCTTCAACAGGATAGTATACTTATAAATACTCTTGTGATGCCTTAATATACTCACTTAATGTCGATGGAAGCCCATGTCTTTTTATGACATCTGCACAATATTTTTTATAAATAGACTTTAATCCCTTGCTATTTGAACTGTCATTCTGTTGTGCGTAATACACAAATGCCTGAAGTATAATAATGTCAAATGTTATAATATCTATATTCTTCAGATCTTCCAATTCTCTTGCCACATTATCAACCATAATTTCTTTTGAGCAAAAATAATTTATATTGTAATATGCAGCATATGCCAAACTATAAACCTCTCCTCTGTCTTTAGAACGCCCTCTTTCATAGTTAACTAATTCATGCTTCGATATATTATTAAAAATTGTTGTGTATTTAGGGTCTTTTCCATATAATCCATCTTCTTTGACTATCGTAATGTTTTTTCCTATATAACTATCAACAAAATTACGAGATTCTTCGTCTAATTCTTTGTATACCTCTTCATGAATATAAATATCCGTAAAACTTTCAAATAAAGGTTTTATATATAATCGCTTTATATTTTCAAATGAATAATTTTTATCTGAAGTTCTTTCCGATATTCCAACCATAAAAATATTGGCATCAAAAAGGATTGGCTTGTTAAGCAAATCATGCAAAGCTGTCTTTTTTAACGGTGTATACATATAAACTCACCCCCGCTTCGCATTTATAATAGAAAATAATTCTTCATCATCCTCTTCTTCATCATCAGAAATTTCATCTTGTTCAACTAACTCATTGATAAGATCCATATCTAACGAGAGAATTTTTGCATCCTCGATAATGTCTTCTTTTGATGCATTACCAGTAATAAATGATGTTTCCATATCCTGATACGTTTTACTATACGGAATAATAAAATTATTCACTGTACCATATAACATAGAAACAGGTTCACTAAATATTTGAATTTCTTGAAGTACTTTTTTAATAAACCCATAGTTTTCAATATATTTTTCTACATTTTCAGTAAAATGTTCCTCTTCGAGTCTATAAATAACTGCTTTAAGTGGCATTTGATATTTTACTGTCATCACAATAATAAACGAAGCAATCTGATTAAAATTCAATGATTTAAAATCTGTTGCTCGCAGACTTCTGCAATAATCCCTGACTTCACGATTTAAAGCCTCCTCTGGAAATAATATCTCAGCTGCAAATCTGCATGCTTTCTTTTCATTTACATCCTTAAGCATACTAAAATCGCAAATGTATGGTTTCTCCTTAAACACCTGATAGTCCTTAATATAATGATAGAATTCATGTGCTGCTGCAAAAGCCTGATTTACCAATGGCTTATTACTATTCAATATAATGTATGCTCTTTCTTTTCCCATTGTTGGAATATACAACATACCATCAATTTTGTCTGATTCAAATGAAACCAGTTCGAATCTAATATCACTGCTCTGTTTTTGAATCCAGTCAAACACTCCTATTCCCATTGGAGCAGAAGCATAATCAACTCTTTTTTCCCTGGCTAGTTTTTTTATTGCGTCAATCTCGTCTAAAGAAAGCGAAGTTGTATTAAAATCATATTCTTTTTGATAATATTTTTCAAATAATTCATTGTTATCAATCGACGACATAACTACCTCTCTTTGCAAGCATTTCATATTTTTCCTTGATTCTGATACGTTCAGCCATTTCCTCAATTTTTAGCTTATCAGATTCCTCAAGACTACCCATAAGATATACAAGCGCATCTGTTGTAGATTCAACAAAATAATCATCAGCCTTTTCTCCTGTTAAACTACAAATTTTGCTTAACAAATCAATGGTAGGCACCTGTTTACCATTTTCCAATAATGAAAGAGTAGGTCTTTTAATATCAAGTTTTTGAGCAAAAACCTCCTGAGACTCTTTTCCTCTAAGAGCGACTAAGTCTTTACAAAATTTTTCTAAATTAAATTCCTTCATATCAAACCTCCCAAAAACTGTATGTTAATTATCTTAACAAAATCATCTATAACTGTCAATGAATTCGTTAGTGTTTTTAACATCATTATACGTCATATTATGCTATGTTGACAATATTTTTAACATCATATTTGAAAATAATTCAAAACTGAATCTATTTCACAGTTACAAATCCAGAGTAAAAGAGCCTGCAAAGAAAATCCCCCAATGTTTCCAGGGGGCATTCTCTTATGCAGACTCTTTTTTAATTCTTACCGTAATAACAGTAATTCACTCACTTAATCGCAGGCAGCCTTAAACTCGGTCCAGTTCTTATTATACTGTTCCTCAGCTTCCTGACTTACATTCTTAATACTCTCTCCACTTGTTACACTGTCCGGAACCACCAGGCTCTCGTCTACCAGCTCATCTGCTGCCTTGTTGGTGCAGTAGTAACCGATATAATTGAAACACTGCGCCGCAACTTCCGGTCTTAAAATGTAATCTACAAACTGGTAAGCTGCATCTGCATTGGGAGCCTCGCTTGGAATAAACATTCCCATAACACCGAAGCCAAGACCTTCCTCCGGATAAACCACCTTCAGATCCGGGTTCTCTGCCAGAGCTGCTGTTACCTGGGATGTGTAAAGGAATGCTACAGAAGCCTCTCCGTTCAGCAGTGCATTCTGGGTGTTGTCATCCTGGATCATACGCACATTAGGTGCCAGCTCTACCAGCTTTTCACCAGCTTCTGCAATGGTATCCACATCTTCTTCATTCATACTCTTACCCATGGTGAGAAGAGTAATGCCGTTGATCACACGGTAGTTGCCGATCAGCGCTATGCTGTCCTCCAGAGACGGATCCCACAGATCAGAATAGCCTTTAATGTCAATATCAACCTCCTCCGGATCGTATACGATCAGTGGAATACCTGCGCCATATGGCACGGTGTACTCGTCCTTCTCATCATAGAACTGTCCCTGGTAAAGAGGATTGATATTTTCCCAGTTGGAGATTTTGTCTTTGTCAAGCTTGGTGGCAAGACCTTCTTCCACGATTTTCTCAAGGATGTAGTCATCTGCGATTACCACATCATAGTCTCCGCCTTTTGCCATGGAAACCTTCTCCAGCATGGTTTCGTCAGTGTCAAAGTTGGAATACACGATCTTACAGCCGGTTTCTTCCTCAAATCCGTCCAGAACCTCCTGCGGGAACATTCCTTCCCAAGTATAAAGGACAAGCTCGGAGTCAGCTGCGTATACAGGCGACAGGCTGCCGCAGATTGCTGCAGCAGCAAGAATTACTGCAAATACCTTTTTCTTCATAATCGTTCTCCTCTTCTTCGAAAACACAGCCGGCTTCTGCCAGCCAGGTTTCCATTTTTACAAATTCCTATGTTTACTCTGCCTTGATCTTGGTCCACAGCTCCGCATATTTCTGCTTGATCTTCGGTTCCTGATAGCGGAAGATCTCGCTGTTTGGATTTTCAAAATCCGGGATGTAGGAGGAAACGCCCTCATACTCTCCGGTGATCATAGTTTCGTAAACACTCTTTACAGGAGAAGTATAACCTACTTCTTCCGTATTGGAAAGAGCAGATTCTTCATTTAGCATAAAATTAATAAACTGATGGGCAAGCTCTGTCTCATTGCAGTCCCTTGTGATAACCATTGCATCATACCAGTTGTTGGTTCCCTGTCTCGGTGTGAAGTAATCCATATTCGGATTTTCGCTTATAATATAAGAAGCATCTCCGGAATAAACAACTGCCATAGCCTTGTTTCCGGAAATCATATTGTCAATGACGTCATCACCTGCGTAAATCGGGTCCATGGTATTTCTCTGGTCAACCAGCCACTGGTAAGCTTCCTGGATCTGATTCTCATCTGTAGTATTCATGGAATATCCAAGAGCCTTCAGTGCTATCATAAAGGAATCCCGCTCAGAATCATACATGTAAATATTTCCTTTATATTTGGTATCCCTGAGAAGATCCCAGCCCTCCTGAAGATCTGCCAGATCAACCACAGTCGTATCATAAAGAATACCAACCGTTCCCCAGAAATACGGGCAGGAATAACGATTTCCCGGATCATAGCTTTTATTCATGACCTCATCCATCAGGCTGCCCTTATTCGGGATCAGATCCCAGTCAATATACTGTAAATAATCCTCTTTAATCAGACGCTCGATCATATAATCAGAAGGGATCAGCACGTCATAGGACTCACCGCCGGAAAGCTTAGTGTACATCATTTCGTTGGATTCGAAGGTTTCGTAAACTACAGTACAATTATATTCCTGTTCAAACTGTGTCAGAAGATCCAGATCCATATATTCTCCTGCATTATAAACCTTCAGGACATGGTTCTCCGCTGCACCGCCTCCGCACTTGATCAGTCCGAAGCCAAGGGCGAAAACCAGCAGAAGGGCGATCACGCGCTGAATCTTTTTCGCATGCTTGCTGGCATGCTTTTCCAGGAGCTTTGGAAGCACGTTAGCAAAAACCATGACAAGCACAATGACCAGGATTACAATTGTGGACAGGGCGTTGATGGTAGGGTTGATTCGTTTGGTCATATTATAGACCACAATGGAAATATTCTTTACACCGTTTCCGGATACAAAGTACGAAATTACGAAATCGTCAAAGGACATGGTAAATGCCAGCAGCGCACCGGCGAAAATGCCATCCTTGATCATGGGCACGATTACCTTGGTCAATGCCTGAAACGGGGTTGCTCCAAGATCCATGGCTGCATTTGCCAGGTTCGGGTCAAGGCTTCGCACCTTAGGATAAACACTGGTGATCACATATGGCGTACAAAAGGAAATGTGCGCCAGAAGCATGGTAAAGTACCCTTTCCGGAAGCCCAGTGAAGAAAACAGAAGCATCAATCCGATTGCGGTAACAATATCCGGATTCAAAATGGGCAGGTTGTTGATATTTAAAAGTGTTTCCTTTAACACCCTCCGGGACTTTGAAAGACCAATTGCAGTGATGGTTCCCAGCACTGTGGAGATCACAGTTGCCAGGATGGCGATGGTCACAGACACGTATACCGCTTTACTGACTTCTGTATTATGCAGCAGCTCTGTATACCATCTCATGGAAAATCCCGTAAACCTGGTCAGGGATTTGGAAGAATTAAAGGAAAAAATCATGGTCACCAGGATTGGCAGGTAAAAGAATACCAGACAGATGGCCACATAAAATCTCTGAAAAAAGCTTGTTTTTTTCTGCATGATACTCTCCTACTCTCCTTTTTCCTTGTCCATCCGCTTCATCAGACTCATGGAGATCAAAATGATCACCGCCAGAATCATGGAAATGGCACTTCCGAAATTCCAGTCTCCAACTGAGATAAACTGGGACTCGATCAGGTTACCGATGAGCATGTACTGTCCGCCTCCCAGAAGCTTCGGGATAACGAAGGAGGAAATGGCAAGAAGGAAAACCATCATAATACCATTTACCACCCCTGGCAGGGACAGCTTCCAGATTACCTTCCAGAAGGTCTGGAAACGGTTGGCTCCCAGATCGTAGGCTGCCTCGATCAGGGATTTGTCCATTTTATTTAAGGAAGTATGGATAGGAATGATCATAAAGGGCATAAAGTTACAGATCAGACCTACCATTACGGAAAAATCCGTATACATCATGCTGATAGGGCCCAGTCCGATTTTTGCCAGAAGGTTATTGATGATTCCGTTATCTGCAAGAAGATTCATCCACGCATAGGTACGAAGAAGCATGTTGATCCACATTGGAATGGTTACCAGCATAATGAGAAGTCCCTGGACTTTCTCAGAGCATCTTGCAATGATCAGGGCAAGGGGATAGCCAAGCACCAGGCAGATAAAGGTGGTGAGAAGTCCCAGCCAGAAGGATTTCAGGATCACATTCAGGTAGGTAGCTTCCAGGAATTTGGCAAAATTCCCCCAGGTGAAGGAAAGTGTCATTACTTCATTTCCTTCTGTGGTGAACGCATACAGGGCAATGAGAAACAGTGGGATCACAAGGATAACAATTGCCCAGATAAAGTAAGGGATGATCAGGCGCTTAAACTGTTTCATCAATAAGCTCCCATTCTGTACATGACGTGAATGTCTTCCGGTCCGAATTTCAGTCCTACCTGGCGGCCCACTTCCGCATAATCGGTGGTCTGAACTTTATAGGTGCGCAGTTCTGTTTCTACGAGAATTTCGTAATGAACGCCTTTGAAGGTGACGTTTCGGACAACACCGTTGATTTTCGCCTGAGATGGTTCCACAATGTCAAGGTCCTCAGGACGAAGCACAACCTCGATTTCTTCATTATCCTCAAAGCCTTTGTCCACACATTCGAATTCAAATCCGTCAAACTGAACCAGATAATCTCTGATCATAATTCCTTCTATAATATTGGACTCTCCAATGAAGCTTGCTACGAAACGGTTTTCGGGCTCGTTGTAAATATCGGTAGGAGAACCGATCTGCTGAATTTCACCGTTATTCATAACGACCACAGTATCAGACATGGAAAGGGCTTCCTCCTGGTCATGGGTAACATAAATGAAGGTAATTCCAACCTCCTGTTGGATTTTTTTCAGCTCAATCTGCATCTGTTTTCGTATTTTCGCATCCAGGGCGCCAAGAGGCTCGTCAAGAAGAAGGATTTTCGGCTCATTTACCAGCGCACGGGCAATAGCCACTCGCTGCTGCTGTCCGCCGGAGAGCAGGGTGACATCTCTTTTTTCGAACCCCTCCAGACCTACCATTTTCAGCATTCTAGTGACTTTCTGGGCGATCACGTCCTTGTCCACTTTTTTCAGATTCAGGCCGAATCCAATGTTCTCTGCCACATTCAGATGGGGAAAAAGGGCATATTTCTGGAAAACGGTGTTTACCTCTCTCTTATATGGAGGCAGCTTGGAAATCTCAATTCCGTTAAACAATACTTCGCCGCCGCTTGGCTCCTCGAAGCCTGCAATAATACGAAGGGTTGTGGTCTTTCCACAGCCACTTGGTCCCAGAAGGGTGAGAAACTCGTTCTCATAGATGTCCAGATTGATTCCGCGGAGAACCTGCTGGTCATCAAAGTTTTTTGTGAGGTTTTTCAACTCTATGAGTTTGTTCATTCGTGTGCTCCTTTCCGTCCCTAAGTGGAAATATCCATATATTTCCTCATGCCGTGAAAAAACCGGCTTTTATCAGGTGATTTTCTTCGCTGATTCCTGTGAGCAGACTACTTATACTTCCTCTTTAACTTCTTTATAAGAGAGTAAACAAGAAGGATCACCACTGTAAAAGCCAGCATAATCGTACACAGGGCATTGATTTCCGGCGTGACACCGGTTTTGATCTGAGTGTACACCTTAATTGGCAAGGTAGACAATCTCGGACCGTTAATAAAAATACTGATTACCACGTCGTCCATGGACATGGCAAAGGCAAGCAATGAGCCAGACGCAACAGCTGGCATGATCAGTGGCAGCGTAACGTCAAGAAAGGCTCTCATGGAAGTAGCTCCAAGATCCCGGGCAGCTTCCTCAAGGGAAGGATCCATGCCCACCAGCCTTGCTTTTACTTCCATCAATATATAGGGAACGCAAAACACCGTATGTCCAATCAGCAGAGTAAGCATTCCGAAGGGCAGATTCAGCATGTAGAAAAATGCCATCAGCACCATACCCAGAATAATTTCCGGTATCATAAGGGGCAAAATGGAAATGTACTCCAATGCGCCTTTTGTTTTCCAGTGAATCCGTGACAGGCCTACAGCGCCTAAAGTTCCGATAACTGCTGAAACCGCGCAGCTGGCCACGCCAAGGATCAGGCTGTTTACCAGTGCTTCCATCATGGCACTGTCTGCGAAAAGCTTTTCGTACCACTGGAGGGAAAATCCGGTGAGACGGACAGGCAGCTTGGACTCATTGAAGGAGAAAATGATGACTACGGCTACTGGGAGGTACATTAAGAAGAAAATGATACCAAGGTATATCTTCTCAAAGCGGGTGCTCCGTTTCATGCCAGAGCCTGTATTTCTCTTCTTTCCAAACTTTTTAACTAATGTACCGTTTTTAGCCTCGGCGCCTTCACCTTGCATTTTCGGATCCAGCACTTCTATTTCATTATTTTGTGTTTTTATCATCCCAGCCCCTCCACTTCTTTCGCATTGGTGACCTTGCGGTATAGCAGGATCATCAAAGTGGTAAGGATCATCATGATCACTGCCAGAGCTGCCGCAAAGGGCCAGTTATTTCCCCGGGTCATCTGATCCTGGATCAGACTACCTACCAGCACAACTTTGTTTCCGCCCAGGATATCTGCTATGAAAAACAGTCCCATAGATGGAATAAAGGTTAGGATTACGCCGGACAAAAGTCCTGGCAGGGTCAGCTTAAAGCTGACTGTCCAGAAGGCCTTCGCCTTGCCTGCCCCCAGATCGCGGGCTGCTTCTACCAGTGACCAGTCCAGTTTTTCTGCACTGGAATATACTGATAAAATCATAAATGGCAACAACACATATATCATACCAATGATGATTGCCGGGTAGCTGTACATGATTTTCAGCGACTTCTCGATCAAGCCAAGCTTTTTCAGCACAAAATTCAGAACGCCTTTTTTCTGAAGGATGATGATCCAGCCGTAAAGTCTGATCAGGGAATTCACCCAGAAGGGAAGCATAAGAAGAAGCATAGCTTTCTTTTTGCCGCCTGCTGGTAATTTCGCCATAAAATAGCCAAAGGGATACCCGATCAGAGTAATAAAAACAGTACTTGTAATGGCCAGCTGGAAGGACTGGACAAAGGTATCCAGGTACACTGGTTCCAAAATCTTCCTGTAATTATCCAGTGTAAAAATCCACTGTACACCGTGGACTTCTCCGGGAGTGGCAAAGCTTAAGGCAACCATATAGATAAGAGGACAAGCCACAAAAATCAAGGTAAAAATGTAGAGTGGCAGAATCATCCAGATGGTGGCGCGGGTATGCCTGGTGGATGCAGAACTCTTGCTATTGCCGCGGATATTCTTTGCAGATGCAGATTCCTGGCTGTTGCCGTGGCTGTTCTTTACAGGTGCAGATTTCTGGCTGTTGCCACGGCTGTTACTGAGACCGCCCATCACTGATTTCCTCCTGACATATCAGCAGGCTCTTTCGTCTTAAACTCCCGATCTACTACAATTGCATTTCGCGGATCAAAATACCATTTTATCTGCTGACCTGGCTGAATGTTTGCATTCATGCCAAACCGGCTGGCTGTGAGTTCTGTGCCGTCAGACAAAGCAAGCAGAACTCGCAGCTGACCTGCAGCGAAATTCTTCTCCTTCACAGTTGCGTGAAGATGTCTGCCAGTTCCCTCAGCTTCATTTTGCTCAACTACATTTTCCATTTCAGCTTCATCCAGCAGAATATTTTCGCTTCTCACAGCCAGGGTAAGCTGCTCTCCCACCTTTACAATCTCTTCTGTATAAACGGAAACAGTGTCATTTCCTATTTTAACCTGTGCATAAGAACCATTTATTTCTACAACTTTTCCTTTTAAAATATTGGCATTTCCCACAAAGGTTGCCACATAACTTGTCTTCGGATGGTTGTAAATCTCATCCGGAGTGCCGATCTGCTCAAATTGCCCCTGATTCATTACCACGATCCGGTCGGACATATTAATGGCCTCTTCCTGGTCGTGGGTGATATAGATAAAGGTAATTCCAAGCTTCTTCTGCAGTCGCTTCAGTTCCAATTGCATCGTCCGTCGAAGCTGCAGATCCAGAGCTCCGAGAGGCTCGTCCAGAAGCAGTACACGGGGATTATTTGCCAATGCTCTTGCAATGGCTACACGTTGCTTCTGTCCACCGGAGAGCTCCGCAGGTTTTCGTTTCTCGAAGCCTTCCAGCTGAACCAGCTCCAGCATTTCCTTAACCTTTTTCTTTATATCCGCTTTTGGTACTTTTCGTATTTTCAGACCATACCCGATGTTATCCGCCACGTTCATATGGGGAAAAAGGGCATAATTCTGAAATACCGTGTTCACATCTCTCTGGTTTGGCTCCAGATTCGTCACATCTTTCCCCTCCAGCCATACACTTCCGCTGTCCGGCTGCTCAAGTCCTGCGATGATGCGAAGAGTGGTCGTCTTGCCGCAGCCGGAAGCACCCAGCAAGGTGACGAATTCCCCCTGATCAATTTGCAGATTGATTCCCTGTAGAACATATTCTTCTGATGTAAAACTTTTTTTCAGATTTCTTAATTCAAGAAATGAGTCAGACATTTGTCTCCTCCTTTCTGGAGCGTGTTTGAAAATTATTCCTGCAGGCTTCCACAAATTGTGACACGCATTTTGAAGAAAGCCTTTTTTAACACGCTCTGCTGTAATGTTAAGTGAAGTACGAAAAAAATACGGGATACCCCTATAGCCATACATTCAGAAAATCTCTATATAAACACGGTGCATGTTTATATAGCGCCATTACTGTATATTGCTATATCGGTAACCCGTATTCCCATATAATTCTTCAAAAAAAGGTACAACTTTTCTAAAAAGCCTGGGGCGGAATAACCTGACATGTACCTCATCTCCTTTGTTTGCAATCAAGGTGTATTCTATCATAGAATGAATCATTTGAAAACAGTTATTTTCCCATTGATAACATATTTTTTCATTTTCATTTAACAGATTAGGAGCAGAACCAAATTGGCTCTGCTCCCTTGCAAAATGTTATCCAATATTATATTTTTTACGTATTTCTTCTTTATCTTCTTCAGAAATTTTAAGTGCATCCATAGCCTGATCCACAGACCAGTTCATTGTTTCTGTAAGAGTTTTAATTGAAGAAACCAAACTCTCGCAAACTCCTTTTTCATAATTTCTCTGTGCTACATCGTCAAGAACATGTCCCACATCTGTTACCTCACTTTCTAAATCCATTTCCATTTGGATTCCAAAATCGTCCTGCAAAATCATCCTTTTCTCTGAAGCATTCCGTTTATCTGAAAGTAAAACTTCCAACATTCGCAGGATGCCAGACGCTTCTTTATCATATGCATCCCCAAGGCATATAATCACATTTGTCAGAAGATCGTAATTTTCTTCTTTTTCATGTACATTTCCTATCATATTTTCCTCTTTTAGAGAATACCGATTAATTGTATTTTTTCGGTAATTTGGAGGATTTATACATATGAATACGTTATATACCTTCTTTATCTTTTCGTAATGTGAGTTTGTAAAAACCGTTCCATACTGTGAAGAAACCATCCTACAACAATAATAAATGCTACGCTTAATGATGGGATACCCAGGATAATAATTATTCTGAGGTTCCACATTAATGATCAGACTCAATCGATTGTCAGTGCCTGGTATCAATGCACTAAAGCGAATATCATAGGTTACTGTTCCTTCCGCTATGGTCGTATCTTCAGTAGATAGTCCTTTTATCAATTCGGGAGTTTCTTCATCCGGATATACTGGAATTTCAGAAACATACAAATCTCCTTCTATGTATTTCTCTGCAATTTCCTGTATTGCACACTCCCTGTACTCCTGCAGACAGCTTTTCATAATCCATGCAAGAATAATCTTGTTTGACAATAATTTCTTACATGCGTTATCATACGCTGCCTTTTCTCCTGCGGTAGAAAGCATTTTTGACAATTTGTTTGGTACTTTCATTCACCACAAGCCTTTCTTTATGAACTTTATCTACATTTTTATAATAACACATACTGCGTTCTTAAATCTATAAAACTTTTATTAAAAATATTAACTGCCTTTCTTTATTCACATATCCATTTAAAGATATTTATTGAGCTTTTTCCAACACCATGATACAATAGCTTCAAGGGTTTTTACTACATTTGAGGAGGTTTTTCATGAAAGAAATTACAGCTGTAAAAATTAATCCAACAGATTTTGCTCCCTTTGGCACTTACTGTTCCATGACTGAGCCGAAAGGTTATCCTTTACAGGGCGAAATCCACAAATTTTATCCGGATCGTATCTCAGGTACTTGTATGGGAAGTATGGGATTTTCTCCCATTGCCGTACGCAAGGATGAGCGAATCGTTAAGATGGCAGAATACCACACAACCACCTGGGAAGGCATTGTAGCTCTGGATGATGATATGATCATTCATGTTGCTCCTGCATCTGCCGGTACGCCAGTCCCGGAACTTACAAAGGCCTTCCTTGTTCCCAAAGGATGTATGGTAAAGATCAATGCCGCTATCTGGCATTTATGTCCTCTGCCTGTAAACAACGATGTCCTTCATGCAATGATCATTTTACCGGAATGTACTTATGCCAATGACTGTACGGTAGTTGAGTTTGAGGAAAAAGACTGGTTTAAAATCGTATAATCAGAATTTTCACCCACGATAAATCAGAATTTTTACCCAAGATCTTCTTGACAAATGGCTGCTTATAACTTAAAATATCTTTTGTGTCTGATAAGTGTATAAATTTTTATACACTTATCATTCCATAAGCTGGAATAGCTCAGTCGGTAGAGCACTTCACTCGTAATGAAGGGGTCGTGAGTTCGAGTCTCATTTCCAGCTTTTTTTATTTGGTCAAACGGATATTCCAGATTTGCTTCGCTACTTGCTTATTGTAAAAAGATTCAAAAAGACTGCATTCCTCACATCTGAAATTCAGATATGTAAATGCAGTCTTTTTTGCTATTTTATTACTTATTGGCTATTTCTGTCTGCTTTGTTATTGTCATTTTTTTGCTGTAGCTCTTTTCTTCACTGTTTCTGCCTTTTTCTCTGCCTTGACAGCTTCTTCTGCTTTCGCAGCTTTTTCTTCCTTTACTGACTTCTTTGCTGGAGTTTTTGCCTTCACAGTCCTTACCAGTTTTCCTGCAGTCTTATCTTTCGCAGTCTTATTTTTCGCAGTTTTCGCTGCGGTCACTTTCTTCCTGGCTGGGGCTTTCCCGGGAGTGCAGCTGTAAATGCTCACACCAAGTGCCGGCAGCTTCACCTTAATAGAGTGCTCCCGTTCGTCGCAATTTTCTGCTTTTGCTGTCTTCACACGAGAATTTACTACACCCTCGCCGCCGAATTCTGCTGCATCGCTATTAAAGATTTCTTTATATTTCCCTGCAAAGGGCACGCCCACCTGGTAATTCTCGTAGGGTATTGCGGCGAAATTACAGATTACAAGCAGCGTTTCCTCTGGTTTCTCTGTCTTACGCAGGAAAGTGATCACATTCTCCTCGTATTTCATCAGCTGAACCCACTCAAATCCGTCATACTCATCATCCATCTGATAAAGAGCAGGCGAACTCTTATAAAGGGTATTCAACGCCTGAATGCATTTGGCAAGTCCCTCCGGCATATCAGTCCCCGGTGCCATCATTTTACAGCCAGGATGCACCATCATATAGGAATAAGCCTCTCTCACCTGAGCCAGCTTCTGCTTCTCATCTCCTGGCAGCTTCGCCATAAATTCTTCCAGACTTCCTACGTCTCTGCTTCCAAGTGTAAGAATATAATGCTCAGAATATGCGTATAAGGTGGACAAAGTCAGCTGATCATGATAATTCTTCCGCAAAATCGGATCCACAGACAGATAAAAGAGGAAATCTCTTGTCCATCCGCCACTCCACTTATAATCAAATCCAATGTGATCATTCTCCACACTGTCAGTCAGCTCTGGCCACAGACCATCCTCCTGTGCGATCAGAAGTGCCCCTGGATCACGCTTCTTCAAAATAGAATTCAGATGCTTCAGAAATTCAATGGCTTGAAGATTCTCATTGGAGCCATACATATTCGGCGTCCATCCATCCTTTCTTCCATAATCCAGATAAAGCATGGCATCCACATCATCCATACGAAGACCGTCCACATGGAAAACCTCCAGCCAGAAACAGGCATTGGAAATCAGGAAATCCATTACCATAGGGCTGTCATAATTATAAAGCATGGTGCCCCACATCGGGTGGACTGCCATTTCCGGGTCTTTCACTTCATAAAGGGGCGTTCCGTCAAATTTCTCCAGACCGCCTGCGTATCTCGGGAACTGAGCCGGTGACCAGTCAAGGATCACGCCTATTCCCACCTGATGAAGCTCATCTACCAGCGCTGCAAATTCTGCTGGTGTGCCATAACGTGTGCTGACTGCAAAGTATGCAGATGTAGGGTATCCGTCTGAGCCATCCTCCAGAAATTCCATAACCGGATGAAGTTCCACATGAGTATATCCCTTTTCTTTCGCAAAAGCCACCAGCTCTTTTCCTGATTTCCACTGTCCCAGACTTGTCTCATAAATGGAAACCGGCTGCCTGCGGTCATCGTATTTCTTACGTTCAGCCATCCAGCCGCTGTCGTTCCATGTAAAATCAGAAACATCTGCCACAACAGAATTCCACAACGGTGCAGGCTGGGTTCTGTTTCCATAAGGATCTGCCTTCTGAAGGAGCACATCCCCTTTCGCCTTAATTTCATAACGATAGGCATCTCCCGCCTTTACTCCCGGGATAAAAAGTTCAAAAAGGCCTGACATGGGCATCTTATGCATGGGGAGTGCTCTGCCATCCCAATTATTGAATTCGCCAACCACACTTACCCGAACTGCATTGGGTGCCCACACTGCGAAATGAGTGCCTGCTACACCATTCATCACCATGGGATGTGCGCCCATTTTCTTATAGGCTTCATAATATACGCCGCCAAGAAAGGCTCTTTCATCCTCTTCTGTGAGAAGTCCGCCAAATGCGTAAGCATCCTTAAAGTTCTTCGTCTCCTTCTCAAACTCTACCTGAAATTCATAATCCGGAATCCTTCTCCCTGGGATCAGCACTGCATAATAGCCAGCCTCGTCCTCCAATTCCATTTCATATTTCTTGCGCCCTGTAACCACTGCCGCAGCTCTGGCTTCTGGAAAAAAGCCCTGTATCAGTACACCATCCGGTGTCAGTCTCGGTCCCATCACATCTCTTGGCGCTGTTTCTTCCCCGTATACAACCGCTTCAATTTCTGGCCAGTCCATATAATCATATACTGTTTTGCTCATAAGTCTCTCCATTTCCCCGCCAATTTTCACGGACTGTCGGATTTCCAGAAAATATGTTAATATTGTTATAATTTTCCCGTCGATCCGACCATAATTTTGATATTTCTATTTTACCATTTTAAGCGGGAAAAAGAAAGAAATTTGTTTGACAAATACATCCCTCTGCGTTAAATTATTGTTATATATTTTGAAAACACCTAAGGAGGATTTTTCAATGAGCAATCGAAACTACGACGTAACTGCACTTGGCGAGCTTCTCATCGATTTCACAGAGAATGGAACCAGCGCGCAGGGCAACCCGATCATGGAAGCGAACCCGGGCGGAGCTCCATGTAATGTTCTGGCTATGCTTGAGCGCCTTGGCAAGAAGACCGCTTTTATCGGAAAAGTTGGAAAGGATATGTTCGGAAACCAGCTGAAGGCTGCTGTTGAAGAAGTTGGAATTGATACAAGAGCTCTTATTATGGATGAAGAAGTACATACCACACTGGCATTTGTCCACACCTATCCGGATGGAGACAGAGACTTCTCCTTCTATCGCAATCCAGGTGCTGACATGATGCTGACAAAGGATGAGGTTCCGGATGACCTGATCCGCGACTCTCGTATTTTCCATTTCGGAACTCTCTCTTCTACCCATGAGGGCGTACGTGAAGCTACACGTCATGCCATTGAGGTGGCAAAAGAGGCCGGCTGTATCATCACCTTTGACCCCAATCTGCGCCCGCCACTCTGGAAATCCCTTGAGGATGCCCGTGTCGAGATTGAATACGGCCTTACCAAATGTGACGTTCTGAAGATTTCTGACAACGAAGTGGAATTTCTTTTCGATACCACCGACTACGACAAGGGTGCTGCACTGATCGAAGAGAAATATCACATCCCGCTGGTTCTCATTACACTGGGTAAAGACGGAAGCCGCGCTTATTACAAGGGACGCCGCGTAGAGTGCGCTCCATTCCTTCAGGAGCACACCATTGAGACCACAGGTGCCGGAGACACCTTCTGTGCCAGCATCCTGAACTATGTTCTCGACCACGGTCTGGAAGACCTTACGGATGAGAATCTGATGGAAATGCTTACCTTCGCAAACGCAGGCGCATCTCTTATCACTACCCGCAAGGGTGCTCTCCGCGTGATGCCAACTCGCGAAGAGGTTGAGGAATTTATTGCAAAGAGTGGCAGATAATCCACATAAAAAATAAAACATATAAACAATAAAAACAGGAACAACTAATTCTTTCGAATTAGGTGTTTCTGTTTTTATTATTAAAATATTTTTTATTCTATTGTTAAATATCCAGGTTGTGTTTCCTTACCAAAGCTGATATAATTATTATATGGGTGTTGCCATAACGGTAGGCGGTTAGTCCTTCAACAGAGGGACTGTGACCCTCTGATTACATAGAAACCCGTAAGGGAATTCAGTGGAAAGGAGGGCTAAGCCAATGAGTATTGTTGACCTTATAGCAGTTGTAAGCTTCGGCTTAACCTGCTTTACAATAGGATACACATTGGGTAAAGATGTAAATAATACACAAAAATAGCCGCCCTGTCTGTAAACTAAGCGGCAATTTTTGCTAACCAGTATATGGGCTAACCGTCTATCGGCAACACTCTTTTTCTATACTTATATTAACATTCTGTTGTCTTAATGTCAATTATCTATATTCGAATTTATTTCACCACGCGAACCTTTGAAACACCCTCAATGGCCTTCAGTGCATCCAGCGCTTCTGCGGAAGCAGCACTCTCAAGATCGATCAGAGTATACGCATACTCACCTTTACTCTTGTTGGTCATATCTGCAATGTTCAGGCCCTCAGCACCAAGAATCTTGGTCAGCTGGCTGATCATGTTAGGAATGTTCTTATGTGTAATGGCAATACGTCCAACCGCTACGCAGGTACCCATATCACAGTTCGGGAAGTTTACGGAATTTTTGATATTACCATTCTCAAGGAAATCACGAACCTCCTTCACAGCCATAACTGCACAGTTCTCCTCAGATTCCTCTGTGGATGCTCCAAGATGAGGAGTTACCAGAATGCCCTCATGACCTGCAACTGTATGGTTGGCAAAGTCTGTTACATACTTTTTCACCTTGCCGCTGTTCAGCGCCTCAATCAGTGCATCCTCGTCAACCAGAAGGTCACGGGCAAAGTTCAGAAGTACAACACCGTCTTTCATCTTATCAAAAGCCTCTTTGTTGATCATCTTCTTTGTGGAATCCAGAAGCGGTACATGTACAGTAATATAATCGCACTTGCTGTAAATCTCATCTAAGCTCTTGCTGTGCTTAATAGTACGGGAAAGGTTCCATGCTGCATCGATGGAAATGTATGGATCATATCCATAAACCTCCATCCCAAGGGAAGCTGCTGCATTTGCCACCATGCTTCCGATAGCACCAAGACCGATGATACCAAGCTTTTTGCCCATGATCTCACAGCCTGCAAACTGCTTCTTCTGTTTCTCAGCAAGCTTATCAATATCTTCCTGGTCTTTTTCTCTCTGTACCCACTCAATACCTCCCACAATGTCACGGGAAGCAAGAAGCATACCGGCAAGAACCAGCTCCTTTACACCATTTGCATTGGCTCCAGGAGTATTAAATACAACGATACCTTTCTCTGCACACTCTTTCACCGGAATGTTATTGACTCCGGCACCGGCACGTGCGATCACAGCAACACTCTCCGGCAGCTCCATGTCATGCATCTTGGCACTTCTTACAAGAACCGCCTGGCAGTCATCCAGAGTATCTGCTTTTTTATAATTATCATCAAAAATGTCCAGGCCTTTCTGGGCAATAGGATTCAGGCAATGATACTGAAACATCAGGCATTTTCCTCCTCAAACTTTTTCATGAATGCAACCAGCGCTTCCACGCCAGCCTTTGGCATTGCATTGTAAATGCTTGCTCTCATACCGCCAACAGTTCTGTGGCCTTTCAGGTTCACAAGACCTGCCTTGGCAGCCTCAGCAACGAATTTCGCATCCATCTCTTTATCTCCTGTTACAAAAGGAACATTCATAAGAGAACGGTCTTTCGGAACAACGGTGCCATGGAAAAGCTTGCTGGAATCAAGGAAATCGTAGAGGATCTTTGCTTTCTCCTCATTGCGTTTCTTCATCTCTTCCAGACCGCCCATTTTCTTCAGCCATTTGAAAACTTTACCGCATACGTAGATGCAATATGCATTCGGTGTATTATAAAGAGAACCAGCGTCTGCATGTGTCTTATAGGTAAGCATGGTAGGTGTTCCCGGAAGAACATCTTCTGTGATCAGATCCTCGCGGATAATGGCGATTACCATACCTGCAGGTCCGATGTTCTTCTGAACGCCACCATAGATAATACCATATTTGCTTACATCAACCGGCTCGGAAAGGAAACAGGAGGATACATCTGCCACAAGTGTTTTGCCCTTTGTATTTGGAAGTTCTTTGAACTTGGTTCCATAAATGGTGTTGTTCTCACAGATATAAACATAGTCTGCATCCGGGCTGATCGGAAGATCGCTGCAATCCGGAATGTAGGAGAAGGTCTTATCCTCGGAAGAAGCAATCTTGTTCGCTTTTCCGTATTTCTGTGCTTCCTGATATGCTTTCTTTGCCCACTGACCGGTTACAATGTAGTCAGCCACCTTATTTTTCATAAGGTTCATTGGGATCATGGCAAACTGCTGGGAAGCGCCGCCCTGAAGGAAAAGTACCTTATAGTTGTCCGGAATATTCATCAGCTCACGAAGGTCCTTCTCAGCTGTGTCAATGATTTCCTGGAATGCAGCACTTCTGTGGCTCATTTCCATAACGGACATGCCGGTACCATTGTAATCCATCATTTCATCTGCGACTTCTTTCAACACCTCTTCCGGAAGGACCGCCGGTCCTGCGGAAAAATTGTACACTCTGCTCATTTCTTCACATCCTCCTCATCAAATACCTCGTCTAAACTTGCTCCTGCAGGAACCATAGGATATACGCTTAAATCCTGGTCGATCCAGCAATCGAGAACTACCGGACCCTCTGATGAAAGCGCCATCTTAAGTGCAGGCTCTACTTCTTCCATCTTCGTAACGCGGATTGCTTTTGCTCCCATTGCTTCAGAAACTTTCACGAAGTCCACACCATCATTTAAGATGGTCTGAGAATATCTTTGTTCATAGAACAGAGTCTGCCACTGGCGTACCATTCCCAGAACATGATTATTCAGAATGATCTGGACAAGAGGTTTGCCGCAGCGAACTGCCGTGGCAATCTCGTTCATGTTCATACGGAAACAGCCGTCTCCTGCTATATTTACCACGGTTTTGTCCGGGCAGCCCATCTTTGCTCCGATTGCTGCGCCAAGGCCGTAACCCATGGTACCAAGCCCTCCTGATGTCAGGAAGGTTCTCGGCTCCTTAAATTTGAAATACTGGGCCGCCCACATCTGGTGCTGTCCTACATCTGTGGAAATGATTGCATCTCCACCAGTCAGTTCATAAAGCTTCTGGATCACGTAGGGTCCTGTCAGCTGTGAATGATCATAATTCAGCGGATACTTAGCTTTCATATTCTGAATATGCTGTACCCACTCATCATGACGCTTCTCCGGGATTTTCTCAAGGAGAAGCTTCAGCACTTCCCTCAGATCTCCGATCACGGAGGCATCAACTGCAATATTCTTGTTGATCTCCGCTGCATCTACATCGATCTGCAGAATCTTTGCCTTCGGCGCGAAGGTCTTTGTATCTCCTGTCACACGGTCGCTGAAGCGTGCACCAAGAGTGATCAGAAGGTCACACTCGCACATTGCGTAGTTGGAAGTTTTGGTTCCATGCATTCCAACCGGACCTGTGTAAAGCTCATCCTCTCCGGAAAAAGCCCCTTTTCCCATAAGGCTGTCACAGACCGGAGCCTGGATCTTGTGGGCAAGTGCACGGACTTCTTCGGATGCATCTGCGATCACAGCACCGCCGCCAACAAAAATAAATGGCTTTTTCGCTGCTGCGATCATCTGGGCTGCTGTATCCACGTCCTCCGGACGGATGGTGTCAACCTTCGGCTCTACGGCTGTGATGGTGTGACGGATATATTCACATTTTGCTGCGGTTACGTCCTTGGGCACATCTACAAGTACCGGACCAGGGCGACCGCTTTTTGCGATGATAAAAGCTTTGCGGATGGTGTCTGCAAGTTTTGTTACATCTTTGACAATATAGCTGTGTTTTGTCACAGGCATTACAATGCCTGCGATATCAACTTCCTGGAAGGAATCCTTTCCAAGAAGGGCAGTTCCAACATTACAGGTAATTGCTACCACAGGAACAGAGTCCATACACGCGGTGGCAATTCCGGTTACCAGGTTGGTTGCACCTGGGCCGGAAGTTGCCAGACACACGCCGACCTTTCCTGTTGCACGGGCGTAACCGTCTGCTGCGTGGGAAGCTCCCTGCTCATGGGAAGTAAGTACATGTTTGATTTTATCACTGTATTGGTAAAGGGCGTCATAAACATTCAGAATAGCTCCGCCTGGATATCCGAAAACGGTATCCACGCTTTGCTCTAGCAAACATTCTATGATGATCTCCGCTCCTGTAAGCTGCAATTTTGTTTCCTCCTGGTATATTATACTGTAAAAATCCCGGACATTTGCTATGAAAGTACCATACTTTCATGAACCATAATTCCATTCACATGTCCGGATAAGAATCTTATTATTTTGCTTTCGGAACCTCAAGGATCGCACCGCGGTTTCCGGAAGTAACCATTGCTGCATATCTTGCCAAGTATCCGGTTGTAACCTTCGGCTCTCTCGGCTGCCATTTTGCTTTTCTTGCTGCAAGCTCTTCATCAGAAACCTTCAGTTCCAGTTTCAGTTCCGGAATATTGATGCTGATGATATCACCTTCCTCAACAAGGGCGATAGGACCGCCTACTGCTGCCTCCGGTGAAACATGTCCAATGGAAGCGCCTCTGGACGCACCGCTGAAACGTCCGTCTGTAATAAGTGCTACAGAAGAACCAAGTCCCATACCTGCGATTGCAGAGGTAGGGTTCAGCATTTCTCTCATTCCAGGACCACCCTTCGGTCCCTCATAACGGATGACAACAACGTCACCTTCTACGATCTTTCCGCCTTTGATTGCTGCAATTGCGTCTTCCTCGCAGTCAAATACTCTTGCAGGTCCTTCATGAACCATCATCTCAGCAACAACTGCAGAACGTTTTACAACACTTCCATCTGGTGCAAGGTTGCCCCGAAGTACAGCAAGTCCGCCTGTGGTGCTGTATGGATTATCAATCGGACGGATTACTTCCGGGTTCAGGTTTACACAATCCTTGATATTCTCGCCTACTGTTTTTCCGGTTACAGTCATGCACTCTGTGTGAAGGAGTCCCTTCTTATTCAGCTCGTTCATAACTGCGTATACGCCGCCTGCTTCGTTCAGATCTTCCATGTAAGTCGGGCCTGCCGGTGCAAGGTGGCAGATGTTCGGAGTCTTTGCACTGATTTCATTTGCAAAGCTGATATCGAAATCCCAGCCAATCTCATGTGCGATTGCTGGAAGATGAAGCATACTGTTTGTGGAACAGCCAAGAGCCATATCTACAGTAAGGGCATTGAGAAGTGCCTCTTTTGTCATAATATCTCTTGGACGGATGTTGCGGCGGTACATTTCCATAACCTGCATTCCTGCATGCTTTGCAAGACGGATACGCTCAGAATATACAGCCGGGATGGTTCCGTTTCCTTTCAGTCCCATACCAAGAACCTCAGTAAGGCAGTTCATGCTGTTTGCAGTGTACATACCGGAACAGGAACCGCAGGTCGGAC
>OIWP01000256.1_pt1 | contig 82627 bp, 127 predicted proteins | sample 1587661 | NCBI WGS metagenome assembly OIWP01 (sample SAMEA3888899, study PRJEB22519) | human gut metagenome | biome: human gut; feature: human-associated habitat; material: faeces | place: Denmark | collected 2010 | reverse complement strand
CGTTGGTCAGATAGACGAAGGGGTTATAGCAGTGGCTTTTCTCCATGTGCAGCAGGTCCAGCACCCGGACATCATAGCCCGATTCCCGCAGCAGTCCTCCGGAATCCCGCAGCAGCTCGCCCTTGGGGTCAAGACAGACAAAGGAAGGCCCCTTCGGAGATAGGCACGCCTCATACAGGCAGGGCTTTGCATAGCAGCGGGTCTTGCCTGCGCCGCTGCCGCCGACTACGACCGTGTTCAGGTTGCGCCGGTGCTTCCGTCCGTCCAGCCCCATGCGGATATGCTGGGTGAACACCTTGTTCGGCTCCGGTGGCTTGGCGCAGTATTTCCGGTTCAGCCGCTCCGGGCTGCCCCATTTTGCGGAGCCGTGTTCCACGCCACGCCGGTAGCTGCGCCGGGTGGACAACATCGCTCCCACCAGCAGGCCATAGGCAGCGACAAAAAAGAGGACAGCCTTTCCGCTGTCCTCGCACCAGATAATATGAAACGGATGCTGCATCGCCGCAGGAAACTGCCGGATGATCTCGAAAAGTCCACCGGATGCGGCCGGGGCCACCAGCAGCCCCAGCCACGCCGCAGGAAGCAGGCCCAGTAGATACCAAACGCTCTTGGGTTTACCGTTCATCCCTGCACTTGCCCTTCCGGGACTTGCTCGGCGCATCAATGGTCTTGACAAGCACCTCATCCACAATATCCGTGGGGCGCTGCTCATGGATCAGGTCATTCCGCAATTCATTGAGCGCATGAATGACCACTCCATGCTGGTACGGATCGAGGGTCAGCACTCGCTTGCTCGGTTTCTCCATAGCTTACCGCTCCTTTCTGACATTTTTCTGTGCGGCGGCACGGCTCTGCTCCAGCGCCCGCTCCATCCTGCTGGTCATGGTCTGGAGTGTATCCCGGATGTCGGTCAATTCACTGCGGATGGTCTGTGAATCGGCGTCCCGCAGTGATTCCGGCAGGCGGCTGAAATCGTATCCACGGGCATCCACCCCATATTTGCGGCAGAGCATATAGGAGACGCAATAGCCCCGGAACGCATCCGACTGCGGGTCGGCGTGTTCCGTCTGATCCAGCTCCGCACGGGCCATTGCCAGCGACACGCAGCGAAACAGATCCTGTCCGTCCATGCCACGCTGGACAACGACGGTTCTACGGGTGTAGTCATAGGCCGCACCGTTGGGGACATTCTCCGCCATTTCGATGGGCACCGGGCGCTTGGAGATCAGAGCCGAGAGCAGCAGGCGGTCATCATAATGCACCTGCGGCTGGCGTTTGGCATCCGTCTGTGCAATATCAAAGACCTTTTTTACATGATAATAATATCCCGTGCGGCCGTCCTCGGTCACATAGCTGTCCCCGGCCTCCAAAATGGAGATGCCCGTCTCATGCCTGCGGACATATACCCCCTGTTTCTTCCAGCCGTCAAAGTCCCGCAGGCGGGTGGCCTTGTCATTCTGTGCGTAGATCAGCAGGGCATTGGTGGGCGAGTAGCGGTCAAAGCGTGCCTGCACATCCAGAAAGCCCCGGAAGGCGTCTCCGTCCTGCATGATCTCATGCGCCATTTCATCCGCCAGCGCATACAGGTCGTCCCGCTCGGCCTTTTTCTTGGCGGCGTATTCCTCCTTTGTCAGCTGCGGCGGGGCGCTGGGCGACTCCGGGGCAGCGGGGGTAGTAAACAGATCGTCAAAATTTGCCATCGTTATCTCTCCTTACTTTTTCTGCTCCGCTTCTTCTGCGGAGGTTGCTTGTGCCGGATGGGCTGCTGCGGCCTTTTCTCCTGCTCCGGCTCATTCCGCTGGGTGGGGATGGTGCCGTCCTCCTGTCCACGCCGGATCTCCCGCAACTCCTCCCGGACGGAAGGACGACCATCTTTAGACGCCCCTTCGGAGTTCTCTCTGGTTTTGGAAGAAGGCTCGGACGGACGGGAGCGCTCCGTGCGAGCCGCCGTAGGGTTTTCACGAAGCGTCTCCTGCCGGTCGGCGGGGCCCGAAAGCATCTCGTCCAACAGGCGGTCATCCTCATTTTTCTGGGGATGTGTCTGCTCCGGGGCAGGTTGTCCGGATGTTTCTTTCTCCTCGCCGGACAGGCTCTCCCGGATGGCCTCCGGGTCGGATACCGTGGCGATTTTGATATTCTCCACGATTCGGTTGATTTTGGCGGCATCCTCGGCACGCACCATGATCTCGCTGATGCCCTGCGGATTGTCCTTTGCCTCCCGCAGCACGCAGTAGACCACGCCGTAGCGCTTGGCGTCGGCCACAAAACGGGCCATGTCCTGATTTTTGACGGTAAAGATGGTCAATTCCTTGCCGCTGCGGAGCATGGCGGTCAGGCGCTGCCGCCCTTTGACCTTGTTCTTGTCCCGGTTTTTCAGGGCGGCGATCAGCAGCGCCGATACCTCCTTGGCCGCACTGCCTGTAATCTTGGCGGCCACCTCCACGCCCTCCAGACTGAGCCGGACGACCTGTTCGGCGGCGTCACCGGATGTGTTCATGTTGCTGTTCCTCCTTCTGTTGATTTTTCTCGTCCTCCCGGACGGCTTTCAGTTTCTCCGCCATCACGCCGGAGCGCTCTGCAATGTCGTTGCACAGATGCACCTCCCGGCGCAGCGCTTTGAGCCGTTCAGACAGCTCCTTGATCTGCGCCCTGTGTGCATCGGCCTGTTCCGGGCTGTCCCGAACAAACTTGGTGCGCAGCGCCTTTTGCAGCGCCCGACGCTGGGCGGAAAGGGTCGTGATCTGCACCTCCTGTTCCTTTTTATATAAAGCAAGCTGCTCGGCGGTATCAATGTGATGCCGTGCGAGCAGCCGTACTTCCTGTGAGATATTATTCAGTTTCATCAGATCCTCCCGGAGAAGAAAATGGAGCCGTGACCGGTTCTGCGGGCGGCGCTTTGGAAACACACCGAGTTTATAGCAGTAATACAGATACAGCGCCCGAAAGCCGGTTATCTTGCGTGTTTTCTGCCACTTTCCCTGCGCAGAATAGACTTTTTTCCGCTCTTTCGGAGTTTCCGGATGGGGTTTCTGCGGCAGGGGCTGGGACAAAATACGCCGCCGTATCCCATCTTCGGTGTATGCCGCCCCGAAGTTCCGGGCAAGGCGCACAAAGCGCTCCTTTCCGGGCGGTCGCACGGAGATGTCCTTGCCGAACTTCACCACATAGCCCTTCTGGCGCAGCAGATAATAAAACTGCTTTTCGCTGACGCTTTCCCGGATCAACTCGTCAATTTCACTGCGGATCAGGCCACGCCATGTGGGGCGCTGCTCCTGTTCGGCCCGCCATTCCCCGTAGTGCTTTGCCTTTCCCGGCTGGGGCTTCTCCACCACGGACAGGCCGTATTCCCGGCAGAGTTCGTCGGAGACTGTCCGCATTTCGTAGTAGTCTTTCCCGGTACGATGGTAGCGGATGCCATCCACAAAGGATACGCTGTTCACCACAAAATGACTATGCAGATGATTCTCCTTATCCAAATGGGTGGCAACCAGCACCTGATATTTCTCGCCCCACAGCTTCCGGACCAGCTTCACACCGATCTCATGGGCCATCTCCGGTGTAGCCTCACCGGGGGCAAAGGACTGATACCCATGATAGGCGACGACACCGTCCTCCTTGCCGAAGCGCTTCTTGACTGCCAGCATCTCATCCCGTGCCGTTGCGGGCAGACAGTTGATGCCGCTGACCAGCTGTCGCAGTACGGAGACGCTTTCGCTGTCCAGCGCCTCCGTCGTTTTATCCAGGCGGGCGGCGTAGTCAATGACATCCGATAAATTTTGCACCTGCACATCGGTCATATTCTTTTGCCGGTAGAACTGCGGATTTTCCGTCTTTTCCGGGTTCTCGATATAGAGCACCACTTTGCCCAGCCATCCCTTCACGGCCCAAATGGAAGTTGTTGCCATAGCGCTACTCCCGTTTTGCCGGAAGGATGACTGCCGCCGTGACCTCCCGGATAAAGGCTTCCCACTGCTTGCTGCCCTCATCGTACCGTTTGACATCTATGACATTCAGCACATGGGCCTTCTGTGCGATCTGGTTGAGAAGGTTGCCCACGTAATGCAGCTCCCGCATGAAGGCAAAGTATTCCGGCGGCGGTGCTTCACGGGGTACCTCTCCGGTGATCAGATGGCGAAGGTAGGCTTCGCGGGACAGACGGCATTTTTTTACCTGTTTATTCAGATTTTCCGCTTCCTTGCGACTTAGCCGCACCTTGATCTCAATGTTTCGTTTGGTCATGTTCATTCCTCCATATAGCGATATTGCCGCGCTCGGCGGCGCAGGGGTTACAGGGGGATGCCCCTGTCAAGCTGCCTTTTGTCCCCAAAAGGCGTTGCTTGCTGGTATAGCACATTCTCACGCTCCCTGCGGTCGTGCTTCCGGGTGTACCTGCTGATAAGAACATCCGTTATGGAAAATCAAGCGTAAATCCCGGCACACCATACCGCAAGCCTCCTCTGTTTTTCATTTAAGGTTATACCGTGAAGTATTATAATTTCGGGTATAATTTTGTAAGAACCTTATATTCGCTCATCGTGCCATACTCCTCTCCGTTTTCGGTACTGTTTTGGTGATCGGTAGTCCTTTCCGCAGGCAGAGCCAATCGTTATAATCCTTGCCCTGGCGAGGAAAGCCGTCCCGCACAACATACCTGCCTGCCAGCTGCTGCCGGATCGCATCGGCGGCGCTGCGGCCCGCAAGGTCGTTGTCGAGACACAGGTAAATGGTTTGGATTTCCCGGTGGTCCCGAAGATACTGAGACAGAGCCAGCGGCAGATGCCGCTCCGTCAAGTTCTTCTTGGGCTGGTACACACCGGCCAGAGACAACAGGTGCTGCGACCTCCACGGCAGTCTGTCCTCCTGCGCCATCGCCGCAAAGGAAAGCAGGTCGATGGCCGATTCAAACAGATACAACACTGGCGACGGCTCCTCGGCGGGGATGGAAAAGGAAAATCGCTTATCGCTGCCCGTCGCTTCCCCTTTGAAGTCTGTTCCGATTCCCCGCAGGCAGGCATAGCGGGGCTGACCGTCTTTATCCTTGCCGACAAATACGGCATTGTGGTGGGGATAGCTCTCATAGAGCCGACCGGTTCGGATGCAGAAATCAATCAGTTCATAGTCGATTCCTCGGCTGTGCAAATACTCGACGGCATGGGCGGCGCAGCGGCTGACCTGCGGCAAAAGCAGTGTCTTTGTCTGCTCCGGCTGCTGGCGGGTACAAGAAATGGGCGGCTGCCCAGCCGCCCGTCCCACGATCCGCTCCACCGCCTCGGTAAAGGGAATCTCTTTCACTTTGATCAGATAATCCAGTGCCGTCCTGCCGCCAATCCCACGGGAAAACCAGCACCACTTCCCGTTGGAAATTTACAGGCTGTCGTGCTCACGGGTGCAGTAGGTGCTGCCGCCAAAATGCACCAGCTCCTGCGGCTCATAGGTCTGGAGATAGGTCAGTAGGTCCATTTCCTTCGCCCGGTCGATCATCTCTCTTGTCACATAGCCCATCGTTTCATCATCTCCTTGATATAAAAATAAGCCGGACGGTTTTCACATGAATGAAAGCCGTCCGGCTATGTAACGTTTTGCACCCCATTTTTCTGACCCACCAATCCTTCGTGGAAGATTGATGGGGAAACCTTCATTGCGAAATGGCGATAAATTTCTGCGTCTCTCCATCGAGACAACTTTTTCAAGGGACTTTTCTCGGCAAGCTGCAACTTTTTCAAACGACTTTTACGACAAGGTGCAACTTTTGGCACAACGGTGTAGTTTGGATATGCTTTTCAGATGTCCCCATTATGATAAATTAATTTATGATAATCTCGTTTATATTATAAGCGGGGGACGCAGAGCAGTCGAGCCATTATCGGATATTTTCCCTATCAATTTTCCTGCGGCTAAATTATATCTATTGCCGCTTGAAGCAATTTTATCGCCCGAATTTGCGTTATTTCTGCGAAATCGAGATATAAATATTGACGCAGGCGATTTTAACTGCTATAATATGGGCGAAGAATGGAGAGACTATACTGTGAATGGAGGTATCCGCTTATGCTTATTCAATTTTCGATTGAAAACCATCGCTCAATCAAAGATAGTGCAGTCATCAGCTTTGCAGCATCAAAGGATAAGTCCCTGGAGTCTTATCTGCTGCACCCAGATGAAAAAAGGGCGCTTTTACCTGCTATTGCTATTTACGGAGCGAACGCTGCCGGTAAAAGTAATGTGCTGCAAAGCAAGGGCATTTGCCTGCTGCTCAGCGATCTGGACTTTACCCTGGCTCCCAAAAGCACGCCCCGGCCGGATGCGGCGGTGCGGCAATGGATCGACGGGCTTCGGTCTGCGGGCGTCCGGGTGATGATCCTGTCCAACAACCGCCGCCCCCAGCGGGTGGAGACGTTTTGCCGTGACCTGGGCATCACCTATGTGGGCCACGCCAAAAAGCCGCAGCCGGCGGGCTTCCGCCGGGCCATGGCTCAGGCCGGGACAGATCCCACCCACACGGCCATGCTGGGGGATAAGCTGCTGACCGATGTGCTGGGCGCCAACCTCAGCGGCGTTACGGCACTGATGGTGGAGCCCGCCGGCGGGGCCCGGACCCCGTGGCAGAAGGTGCTGCATGCCCTCCAGGCCCCCTGGAAGCACTTAGCCGGTGGCATCCACCGGATCTGAAAGGAGTTTTTGTACTATGAACCATTTTGCCAAAATCGCGGAAAAGCTGAACACCTATGGGCTGGACGGCATGCTGCTGACCTGCGAGGCCAACCGCTTTTACGCCTCCGGCTTCCATTCCACCGGCACCGACGGCGTGGCCCTGGTGACCCGGGAGGGGAATTTCTATTTCACCGACTCCCGCTACATTGAGGCCGCCCACAATAAGGTCCAGAACGCCGAGATCGCCCAGACCGACGCGGCCCACCCCTATGTGGACCTGATCAACGCCGCCATGGAAAAGACCCATGTGCAGAAGCTGGGCTTCGAGGATGCGTACATGACCGTGGCCGACTATCGCCACTATTCCGAGAAGCTGCATTGCGAGCTGGTACCTGCCACCGAGCTGCTGATCTCCCTGCGCCAGAGCAAGGACGCCGAGGAGGTGGAGCGCATGATCGCCGCCCAGCGCATCGCCGAGGGCGCCCTGGACCAGATCCTCAAGGAGATCAAGCCCGGTGTCACCGAAAAGGAGATCGCGGCGCGTTTGCAGTATCTGATGCTGGCCGGCGGCGCGGAAAATATGTCCTTCGATCCCATTGTGGCCAGCGGCCCCAACGGCAGCATGCCCCACGCCGTGCCCACGGACCGCAAGATCCAGGAGGGCGACTTTGTTACCATGGACTTCGGCTGCATCTATCAGGGCTATTGCTCCGACATGACCCGCACCGTGGCCGTGGGCCATGTCACCGAGGAGATGGAGAAGGTCTATCATACGGTGCTTCAGGCCCAGCTGGCGGGTATTGCCGCCGCCAAGGCCGGCGCTACCGGCCACGATGTGGACGCCGCCGCCCGGAAGGTCATCGAGGATGCGGGCTACGGACCCTATTTCGGCCACAGCTTCGGCCACAGCGTGGGTGTGGAGATCCATGAGGCTCCCAACGCTACCCCTGCCAACAACAACCCCCTGCCTCTGGGAGCCGCTGTGTCTGCCGAGCCCGGCATCTATCTGCCCGGCCGCTTCGGCGTCCGCATCGAGGACGTGTTGGTACTGCAGGAGGGCGGCTGCATGGATATCACCCTGGCCAAGAAGGACCTGACTATCCTGTAAAGAGCCGGTTTTTCGGAAAAACAGGGAAAAAATCCCGGGAAGCTCTTGCAATAGCGCCTGTTATCGTGTAAAATAATAGGGCTGTATAGGCAAATTTTTGAATACGAGGAAATACTCCCGTTGAGGATTATTTTCTCATGACATGGGAGGATACACATATGGCAACCATTACCGCGGGCGATTTCCGGAACGGTAAGACCTTTGAAATGGACGGCAAGATCATGCAGGTGGTCGAGTTCCAGCATGTGAAGCCCGGTAAGGGCGCGGCCTTCGTCCGCACCAAGATGAAGAACATCGTCACCGGCGCCGTCACCGAAACTTCCTTCAACCCCACCGCAAAGTTCGAGGAAGCCTTCGTGGAGCGCAAGGATATGGCCTATAGCTATAACGACGGCGACCTGTATTACTTCATGGACCAGGAGACCTTCGATATGGTGCCCCTGGGCAAGGATCTGCTGGGCGACGCCTTCCGCTTCATCACCGAGAACACCGTGTGCAAGGTGCTGAGCTATAAGGGAAGCGTGTTCGGCCTGGAGTGCCCCAACTTCATGGACCTGGAGGTCACCGAGACGGAGCCCGGTCTGGCCGGCAACACTGCCACCAACACCCTCAAGCCCGCCACCGTGGAGACCGGCGCCGAGGTGAAGGTACCCCTGTTTATCAACATTGGCGACAAGATCACCATCGACACCCGCACCGGCGAGTATCTGGGCCGCGCCAAGTAAGGACTGCGGTTTTCCCACCACCACCCATATCAGGAAAGGAGCATGAACATGGAAATTTCTGAGAAGGTAGCTTATCTGAAGGGCCTGGCCGAGGGCCTGGCGCTGGACACCGACACCAAGGAGGGCAAGCTCATCGCTGCCATCATCGACGTGCTGGACGACATGGCTGAGAAGTTCGTGGACCTGGAGGACGAGCTGTGCGACGTGGAGGACGGTCTGGATGCCGTCAGCGACGATCTGTCCGACGTGGAGGAGGCCCTCTACGAGATGGATGACGAGGACGAGGAGGACTACGATGACGATGAGTCCTATTTCGAGACCACCTGCCCCGTCTGCCAGGAAGAAATCGTTTTCGACGAGGATACCCTGGACAGCGGTGAGATCCGCTGCCCCAAATGCGGCGAAAAGCTGGAGTTTGACCTCAGCGACCTGGCCAACGCCAAGGACAGCGAGGACGACGAGTAAAATAGCCGAAAAAAATGTGCCGCCTGCGGGCGGCACATTTTTTTTACTGATTACGGGACTACTCCTTACATAGAGGGCCGCTGATGTCTATCTGGCCCAAGGAGGCGGCTACCTCGCCGTCCAGCAGCAGCTGGACCCGGTCCACGCTGGCGATGGAGCACAGGGAGTTCACCATACCCCGGACCAGCAGCTCCTGAGCATCCTGGCCCTCCGGCAGCAGGGAAACGTCCGACCGGGGCAGGTTCAGATAGCAGGTGCCGCTCTCTACGCGGACGGTCAGCACCTGGAAGCCGTCCGGCAGCAGGGGAGACAGGCCGTCGGCCTGGGGACCGGCCAGCAGGGCGGATACAATGGCCTCGGCGGAGCTGTCGCCCTCATGGAGGGTCAGGGTGCGGGATTCCGGCGTCAGCTGTCCGGTGCTCTGGGCGGGGAAATACAGGCGGATGGCCAGGGTGCGGGACACGTCGTCCTCGCTGGTCATCAGCAGATCCTGAGAGCGCAGCAGACTGTGACTGCGATAGGCCAGCTCCTGCCCCTCCACGGTGATGCGCACCACGGACACGCCGGGCAGCTGGGAAAGCGTCAGGGTGACGCAGTAGTCCGCCATGGTCAGGTCGATGCCGGACAGCTGCTCATAGCCCTGGGAAAAATCCACCAGGGCCATGCCGCCGGTAAGCTGGCAGCTGCGCAGCTGGACTCCCTGGGGAATGGGACTGCGATAGCCGGGCTCCGTGCAGCCGCCCAGCAGCTGCTCCAGGGCGGCCTGGGCCTGCCGGTCCACGGTGAGGGACTTTTGCCCGGACCAGTCCACGGTGACGGCGGAGATGGCATCGCTGCCTGGGGTGTCGGACAGACCGTAGATCCGAAAGACGGGCATTTGCTCCTTGCCTGCGGCGCAGCCGGTAAGCAGCAGCGTCAGGCACAGGAGCAGGAGAAGCAGGCGCTTTTTCATGTGTCGTCCTCCTCTCGCCGGGCCAGGGGCAGCTCCACGATGAACACCGTGCCGCTGCCGGACTGCCGGTGCTCTGCCCGGATGGCACCGCCCCGGCGGCGGACCGTGTCGCTGACGATGCTCAGGCCCAGACCCGTACCGCCTACGGCCCGGGACCGGTTTTTATCCACCCGGTAGAACCGCTCGAATACATGCTCCATGTCTTCGTCGGGGATGCCGATGCCGTTGTCCTCCACGCGGATCTCCACGGTGGAGTCCGTGACATGCAGGGCGGTGTGAACAAAGCCCATGGAGCCGGAATATTTGATGCCGTTTTCTATGAGGTTATAGAGGATCTGGTGGATGTCGTCCTCCGTGGCCCGGACCACGGCGTCCTCGTTGGCCTCGTAGGTCAGCGTGACCTCCTTTTCCCGGGCCACTATCCCCAGCATACGGACCACCCGCTCCAGCACCCGGGACACAGACACAGGATAGGCGGCGTCCTGAACGCCGCTGTCCAGCCTGGTCAGGCGCAGCAGATCCTCGGTGATGCGGCTGAGCCGCTGGGCCTCCCGGCCGATGTCCTCCACGAATTCCCGGATGGTATCGGCATTCATATCCTCCGTCTGGAGAATGGAGTCCGTCAGCAGCCGGATACCGGCCAGAGGCGTTTTCAGCTCGTGGCTGGCGTCGGATACAAAGCGGCGCCGGGCCGCTTCCGTGGTTTGCAGGCGGCCCGTGAGGCTGTTGAACTCCGTGGCCAGCTGGGCGATCTCGTCGTTTCCCCGAACCACGGCCCGGTGGCTGTAAGCTCCCTCCCGGACCTGGCGGATGGCCTGGAGCAGGTCCCGGATCTTCCGGGTGAAGGCACGGGACAGCAGGGTGCTGAGGGCTACCACCAGGATGCCGATGAACAGGGAGATACGCGTCAGGTTCGTTTGAAAGCTCTGGAGCAGCTCCGCCTGCTGTGTGTCGTATTCATAGGCGTATACCGCGCCGATGATGCGGTTGCGGTATACCACCGGGGACGCCCCCCGGCTCAGAAAGGCATGGCTGTCGTACCGGCAGTAAAAGGCATCGTTGCCGTCCAGGGCCTGGACGATCTCCGTATACGCGGCATACATGCCCCGGGCATTGCCGCCCTCCCGGCTGTCAAACAGGACGCGCCCGGCAGTGTCCGTTACCAGCAGGCGGGACACGCCGGTCTCCTCCACCGAGGCCAGAGCCTGCCCCACATTTTCCTCCGTCAGCTCCGGCAGACCGGACAGGGCCGACTCCACCATCTTGACGCTGCTCTTCATGGCGGTCTCCTTGGTCTGGAACACCAGACTCTGGGAGATCAGCAGCGGATAGGTGTTCAGAAGGGCCAGCACCGCCAGGATGATGAGGATATAGCTCATGCCGAACTTAAACTGTAGGCTGGTTTTCCCCCGCAAAATAATAACCAACTCCCCACTTTGTCATGATGTACTCCGGCTCCGCCGGTTTTTTCTCCAGCTTTTCCCGCAGACGGCGGATGTGTACGTCCACCGTGCGGTAGTCCCCGGCGTAGGAATAACCCCACACCAGGTTCATCAGGCTTTCCCGGCTGTATACCCGCCGGGGATTTTTCATCAGCAGCTCGATGAGATCGTATTCCTTGGCCGTCAGGTCGATGGTGCGGCCGTCCCGGAGGGCCACCCGCTGCTCCGTATCCAGGCTCAGGTCTCCCACCGTCAGCAGGGCAGGGCTGCGGCCCGCGCGGGAGGGACCGCCGGCCCGGCGCAGCAGGGCCTTGATCCGGGCCTTCAGCTCCAGGATGTTGAAGGGCTTGGTGACATAGTCATCGGCGCCGCAGGCGAAGCCCATGAGCTTGTCCGCATCCTCGCTGCGGGCGGTGAGCATGATGATGGGCACATCGGAAAACTCCCGGATCTTCATACACGCCTCGCTGCCGGAGAGCTGGGGCATCATCAGGTCCAGGATAATCAGATCCAGCGGCTCTCGCCGGGCCAGCTCCACCGCTGCCGCTCCGTCATAGGCGGTGAGCACCTGGTAGCCCTCGTTTTCCAGGTTGAATTTGATGCCCTTGACCAGCAGCTGCTCGTCGTCTACTACTAAAATTTTCATGGTTCCTCCTCTGTGGTGATCTGGGGGCGGATGGTCTCTAAAATGCCGGGGCCTATGCCATTGACCTCCAGCAGATCATCCACGGAGGCAAAGGGACCGTTGGCATTGCGGTAGTCCACGATGCGCTGAGCCAGCACCTGGCCGATGCCGTCCAGAGTCTCCAGCTGGCCGGCAGTGGCGGTGTTGATGTTCAGGGGGCAGGACTCCGGCTGGCGGGGGCTGTCGTCGCCGCGCTGGGCGGTGACGGTGTAGCCCTCCGACTGGGGGCGGCCGGTGAAAAACAGGGCCGCCGACAGGGCCGCGAACAGCAGCGTCAGGACCAGCAAAAATATTTCCGTTTTTGTAACTTTTCCCATAGGCTCTGTTGTTGACTCCCTGTTGGATTTTGCTTATAATGAAAGGTAATAAGCAGGGAACGGGCACGCTGACCTGATTCCCACCACCATTATAGCATAGATGGAGAAAAAGAAAATGAAAATTCGCCGGTTTTTATCTGTTTTTTTGCTGACGCTTCTGCTGACGGGCCTGTTCTGCGTGCCCCAGGCTTCTGCCGTGGAGATGCCTCAGGTAAACGCCAAGGCGGCGCTGCTGATGGACTATGAGTCCGGGCGGATGCTGTACGGCCTCAACGAGAAGGACACCGAGTATCCCGCCAGCATTACCAAGGTCATGACGGCTCTGCTGACTCTGGAGGCCGTGGACCAGGGGGTCCTGACCCTGGATCAGCCGGTCACTGCGCCGTCCCTGGTCAACGATATGGATCCCACCGGCAGCTCTGCCGACATCAAGGAGGGCGAGGTGCTGACGGTGGAGCAGCTGCTGTACTGCATGATGCTGGTGTCCGCCAACGAGGCGGCCTGCATCCTGGCGGAGACGGTGTCCGGGTCTCAGGACGCCTTTGTGGCCCTGATGAATCAGCGGGCCCAGGAGCTGGGCTGCACCGGCACCCACTTCGTCAACCCCAACGGGCTCCACGATCCCAACCACTATTCCACCGCCTGGGATATCTATCTGATCACCCGGGAGGCCATGAAGAACGAGACGTTCATGAAGATCTGCGGTACGGCCGCCTATGTGGTCCCCGCCACCAACAAGTCCGAGGAGCGGGAGCTGTATACCACCAACTCGCTGATCTCCAACTGGCGTATCATGGGCTATCAGTATGACGGGGCTGACGGCATCAAGACCGGCTCCACCGAGGAGTCCGGCTATTGCCTGCTGTCCACCGCCAAGCGCAGCGGCCGCCGCCTGGTGGCGGTGGTGCTGGGCTGCAAGGGCAGCGGCGCCACGGTGGAAAGCTTCTCCGAAACCGCAAAGCTGTACAACTGGGCTTATAACAACTTCTCCATGCGCCAGGTGGCGGCTACGGACGAGCTGTACCGCCAGCCGGTGGCCCTGTCCAAGCAGACGGACACCGTGATGCTGTACCCCGCCCAGAGTGCGGAGGCATTCCTGCCCAAGGATGCCAAGGATGAGGATATCCGCAAGACCGTGGACCTGAAGGAGGATGTGGTCAACGCGCCCATCACTGCCGGACAGGAGCTGGGCACCCTGACCATCACCTACAACGATCAGGTGTGCGCCCAGGTGCCGCTGCTGGCTCAGGCGGACGTGTCTGCGTCACGGTTCCTGGTGGCCAAGGCTGCCGTGGAGGCATTTTTTGCCAAGACGTGGGTGAAGCTGGCGCTGGTGGCCATCGTGGTGCTGGTGATCGTGTTTGTCCTGTGGCTGAAGCTGGGCCGCCGCAGCCGCCGGTATGGCAGCCGGGGCGGCAAGCGCCGCCAGCAACGGGCCTATCGGGGCCGCCGCCGCTGGTGAGTGATGGAGCCGCTGCATATTCTATATGAGGACCCGCACCTGGTGATCTGCTGCAAGCCGGTGGGCGTGCTGTCGGAGGACGGTCAAGCGGGACGGTGCATGCCGGAGCTGCTGCGGGAGCATTACCGGTCCCTGGGGCAGAAAAACCCCTATATTGCCACGGTGCATCGGCTGGATAAAATCACAGGCGGCGTTATGGTGTTCTCCCGCCGGAGGGAGGTCACCGGAAAGATCACCGCCGCCGTGCAGGCCCATGAGATCGTCAAGGAGTACCTGGCCGTGCTGCGGGGTCATCCGGCGGAGCCAGCCGCCACGCTGACGGATCTGCTGTTCCGGGATGCGGGACACAACAAGAGCTATGTGGTGAAGCGTCCCCGGAAGGGCGTCCGGGAGGCCAGTCTGTTCTACCGGGAATTGTCCCGGACAGAGGAACTGTCTCTGGTGCGGGTGCAGCTGCATACGGGACGCACCCACCAGATCCGGGTGCAGTTCTCCTCCCGGGGGCTGCCGCTGCTGGGGGACATCCGCTATGGCAGCAAGGACCCCCGCTGTACCGCGGCCCTGTGGTCCTGCCGCCTGGCCTTCCGCCATCCTGTCACAGGAGAACGGGTGGACGTGTTTTGCCCACCGCCCCGGGTCTATCCCTGGGACCTGTTCCCAGCGGTGGAAGTTTGAAGGGTGCTATAAGGTGCTATAATAAAGAACCCCTTTGTCCGCAAGGACAAAGGGGTTCTGAGACTGTCAAAAAAGCGGGATCATCTCCGCCTTCGGAAAGGAAGATAGTTACGAAAGAAACCCATCAGGGGTGTCTTTCGTTTTCAATCACCGCATTTTCAGAACTTTTATGAAAGTTTTGAAAATGCTTGCTCAGCTTGTCAAAAAGGAATTTTGACAAGCTGAGAACCCCTTTGTCCGCAAGGACAAAGGGGTTCTTTTGGAGCTTGTGGCCGGACTCGAACCGGCGACCTGCTCATTACGAGTGAGCTGCTCTACCAACTGAGCCACACAAGCATATGGCCTCCCGGGGAAGTCACAAGCTGTATTGTACCATGTTTTCTGCCGCCCGTCAACCATAAATTTCCCGCTCCGGCGGGAAATACGGGGCGTATTCATGACGGCGGGGATGCAGAAAGTTTCGCGGAACGATACGGAAATTTCCGGCGGCAGGGAGTTTGAGGGACTTGACCCACCGCCGGGAAGTACAGGAGTTTTGTCGAAATCCGCGCTTTCCATTACTTTTGTGTAAAACGAGGGAATGGACAAAAAGCAACATAAAGCCTGTACCGGGAAGGCTCTACAAAGAGTTATCCACAGTTTCCACAGGGTTTTCCACAACGGCTAAATGCTATGTGCCGCAACCGTTTTCCGGGATTTTACCAGGATTTTTCCAGGACGGAAAACGAAGTTTTTCACTCCGCGAAAGCTGGGGAACCCGTTTACATAACCGCATAATTTCCGTTCTCCTGTTACAAGCTGTCATTCTTGCTGGCATAATAGGCGCTGATGCAGGCGGTCAGCCAAAATATTTATCCCGGAAGGGGACCTGGTCTACCTGGAAGCTGCGGCCCCGGAGATATTCCAGCAGTCCGGCGTCCGTGGGGAAGTCGAAGGTCAGGCGATAAGAGTACAGCGCCTGGCGGGTCTCGCCGTAGCGGCGGTTGGCCCTGCCGTCGCCGTATTTTCCGTCACCCAGCAGGGGACAGCCCAGGTCTGCCATGGTGGCGCGGATCTGATGGGTGCGGCCCGTCAGCAGCTCCACCTCCAGCAGGGACAGCTCCCCCCGGGTCTCCAGGGTCCGGTAGCGGGTGACGGCGGTCTTGCCGCCGGGGACGGGGCGGTGGTACACGGACACCTGCTTTTTCTGCTCATCCTTCAGCAGGAAGCAGGATACCTCCCCCTCTGGAGGACGGGGACGGCCCAGGGTGATGCACAGGTAGCGCTTGTCGATCTCCCGGTCCCGGATCTTCTCATTGATGATGCGCAGGGTCTCGGCATTTTTGGCGGCGATGACGATGCCTCCGGTGTTGCGGTCGATGCGGTTGCACAGGGCCGGGGTAAAGGCGTTCTCCCACCGGGGGTTCCACTCCCGCTTCTGGTAAAGGTACGCCTGGATGTGATTGATGAGGGTGTTGACCTTCTCCGTCTCATCGGCGTGGACCACCAGCCCCGGCCGTTTGTTCAGCAGCATCAGGTTCTCATCCTCATATACGATATCCAGTGACGGCTTGAACAGGGTCAGGAAAAGATTATCCTCCCGGGGCTTGTCAAAGAACTCGTCATTGATGTATAATTGCAGCACGTCGCCCTCCTGCAGGCGCTGATCCCGCTGGGCCCGGGCACCGTTGCACTTGATGCGCTTGAGGCGAATGTATTTTTGAAGCAGCGCCGGGGGCAGCAGGGGCAGACTTTTGGACACAAAGCGGTCCAGCCGCTGACCGGCATCGTTTTTTCCGATGGTGATCTCCCGCATGAAGGGGCCTCCCTTACCGTAGAATTTCCAGTCTGCTCTTATTCTACCGTCTTTTTCAAAAAAGTCAAAATATTTATGAGAAAATGTTTGACAAGGGGAGGAAAATTCAGTATAATACTACTCGTGTCATTGCGAGGTGTACTATGATTCTGAATGTGAACCGGCTTTTGCATACTCCCGGCGCCAGCCAGGACTTCCATTTTGAGATGGACCTGTCCGACCTGGAATTCGGCGGAGAGAAGCCCGTGGTTCGCCCGGTTGTTGTGGACGGCAGGGTGTATAACCAGGCAGGCGTGCTGCTGTGTGAGCTTCAGGCAAGTACGACGCTTCGCTGCGTATGCGACCGGTGCATGGAGGAGTTTGACGCTCCCAAGTCCGCGTCCTTCTCGTGCGTTCTGGCCCAGGAGAAGCAGGACATGGAGAACGACGACATTGTCCTGCTGGACCACGATGAGGTGGACCTGGCGGACCTGGCCGGCACCGCGTTCATCCTCGATATGGACACGAAAACCCTCTGCTCCGAGGACTGCAAGGGCCTTTGCCCGGGCTGCGGCGTCAACCTCAACCGCGAGGCGTGCCGCTGCAAAAAGCAGGTCGATCCGCGGCTTGCAAAGCTGGCCCAGCTGCTCGCGCAGGACGACGAGTGAGCATATTACAAATACACTACTGCTCAGGCAGTTAAGGCCAAGGAGGTGTCAACATGGCAGTACCTAAGGGAAAAGTATCCAAGCAAAGACGCAATAAGAGACGCAGCTCCGTTTGGAAGCTGGCGGCTCCCGGTCTCGTGGCATGCCCCAAGTGCGGCGCGCTGCATCTGCCTCACAGAATGTGCCCGGAGTGCGGTACCTATAACGGCCGCGAGGTCAAGCACGTTGAGTCTGTGGCAGCAGGCAAGTAAAATACCGTGTGTCCTTGTTAGGAGGGAAGATTTTGGTCTTCCCTCCTTACTTTTTTGCCGGAAATATCCGGCAGGTTTGACGATATACGGCCTGCCCATGCCGTTTGAGAGGAATACCATATGATACGCCTGCGGCCCATAAGCGACGCATTCCGGAGCTGGAGCGGGGCATCGGTCTGCATATTCTGTCCCACACTGCCGGATCAGCCTCAGAATTGAATGATTTCCGCCGGAATGCACATGCTATCTCCGATAAGGAGGTGCGTTCCATGACGGAGGAACCCAATCATCTGCCGGAGCAGTCCGGCGACCAGAGCGCCCAGCGTCTTTATGACCTGGGCGCTGCCCTGGTGGAAAGTCAGCGGGGCAGCGTGTACTGCCTGACCATCATCGGCCAGGTGGAGGGCCACAGCGTGGCTCCCAACAACACGAAAACCACGAAATATGAGCATGTCCTGCCGCTGCTGGCTCATTTGGAGCAGTCGGAGGAGGTGGACGGCGTGCTGCTGCTGCTGAACACCGTGGGCGGCGACATCGAGGCGGGACTGGCCATCGCGGAGATGGTGGCGGGGATGACGAAGCCCACTGTGACCCTGGTGCTGGGAGGCGGGCACTCCATCGGCATTCCCCTGGCGGTGTCCGGGCGGGAGACGTTCATCGTGCCGTCGGCGTCTATGACGGTGCACCCTGTGCGCATGACGGGCCTGATGATCGCCGCGCCCCAGTCGTACCGGTATTTCGAGCGGGTGCAGGAGAGCATCGTGTCCTTTGTGGCACGGCACAGCCGCATTACCGAGGATGCCTTCCGCCAGCTGATGCTGGCCGACGGGGATATGTCCAACGACGTGGGCACCATTCTGTACGGCAGCCAGGCGGTGCAGCTGGGGCTGATCGACCGGCTGGGGACCCTGTCCGACGCGCTGGAAGCCCTTTACGCCATGATCGGGAAAAACGGTTGATTTTATCCGGCCCTTGTGCTATACTGTGTACAAATTTACAGAATAGCGGGGGAATACGGGATGAATACCAATTTCAAAACGGCGTTGTTCGGCGGCTTTGACCGGGAGGACGTGATCAGCTATATCCAGCAGACCTCGCGGGAGAGTCAGCAGCGCATTTCCGCTCTGGAGGAGGAAAATCGCAGCCTGCAGGAGCGGAACCGCGCCATGGAGGCGGAGCTGAGCACCCTGCGCCAGTCCGTGCTGGAGAACAGCGCGGCGGCGGATACCTGCCTGCAGCTGCAAGATCAGTTCCGCCAGCTCCAGGAGCAGGCACAGAAGCTCCGGCAGGAGACGGAGGATCTTCGGGCCCAGGCGGCGGAGTATCAGTCTCTGAAGGACCACATCGCCGATATCGAGATCAGCGCCCACCGGCGGACGGAGGAGTTCCGGGCCAAGGCCATCGAGGAGCTGCGGACCATGGCCCGTCGGCAGGAGGAGTGGTGCGCCCAGTCCCGGGATAAATACGCCGAGCTGAACCGCCAGTTCTGCCAGAAGCTGGCCCTTGCCCAGCAGACCCTGGCCCAGCCGGACCTGTCCGGCTTCCACGAGATGGAGGAGGGCCTCCACCGGCTGGAGGAGAGCTTCGGCGAAAAGCCTGCCGCCGAAAAAAACGAACAGTAATCAAAATCGCCGCGACAGCTGTCGCGGCGATTTTTGCAGTGCGGATTTACTTCACCAGCTGGCAGAACAGGTCGATCTCGTCGGCCAGGGACTGGAGCCCCTGCCGCCAGAAGGCCTTGTCGGTCAGGTCGATGCCAGCGATCTTAGCAGTATCCTCCACGCAGGTGACGGAGGTGGCGTGGAGCATCTTCTTATACAGGGGCACAAAGTCCTTGCCCTCCTGCTGATACTTGGCGTACAGGCCCCGGGCGAACAGGCCGCCGAAGGCATACGGGAAGTTGTAGAAGCTCAGGCTGCCGCTGTAATAGTGGCCCTTGCACAGCCACATGTAGGGGTGCAGGCAGCTCTGGTCCAGCCCGTCGCCATAGGCCTTCTTCTGGGCCTCCAGCATCAGCTGGCACAGGCGGTCGGCGTCCAGGAACTCCTGGGGCCGGGCCTCGAACACAGAGGACTCGAACAGGAACCGGGAATAGATGTCGCAGATGATCTGGCAGGCGTCGGACAGCTGGCTTTCGATCAGGGCCAGCTTCTCATCCTTGCTCTCGGCGGCGTCAATGGCGGCGCTGACGGTGAGCACCTCGTTGAAGGTGGAGGCCGTTTCCGCCACGGGCATGGTGTACTCCTGGCACACCAGCGGGTGGGAGAACACCTGCTGATCGTGGAAGGCATGGCCCAGCTCATGGGCCAGGGTCACGATGTCGCCGAAGGCGCCGTCAAAGTTGGTGAGCACCCGGCTCTGCCTGGCGCTGGGCACGCCGCAGTCAAAGGCGCCGCCCACCTTGCCGTTACGGGGATAGAAGTCGATCCATGCCTCGTCAAAGGCCCGCTCCACCATGTCGTGCAGCTGGCTGTCAAAGCCGCCGAAGATATTCAGCAGATAATCCTTGGCGTCCTGGGTGGTATACTTTTTGTCGCTCTTGCCCATGGGGGCGAACAGCTCGTACCAAGGCAGGCCGTTCTCGTGGCCCAGCGCCTTGCCCTTGGCCCGCAGATACTGCCAGAACTTGGGCATGTATTCGTCCATGGCCCCCAGCAGGGCGTCCAGGGTTTCCCGCTTCATGCGGCTCTGGTACAGGGCCTTGTCCAGGGGGGAGGCATAGCCCCGGACCTGGCACTCGTTGATGACCTGCATCTTGATGCTGTTCAGGGCGAAGGCTACGGAATCCTTGATCTTGTCATAGCACGCCAGCTCCGCCTCATAGGCGCTCTTGCGCACGGCGGGATCGGGATCGTAGGCCAGATTGCGGATGGCGGACAGGTTGGTGACCCCACCGTTATACTCCACCTTCACGCTGCTGGTCAGGTTGTCCCGCAGAGTCTCCCACGCCGAAGCACCGGAGATGTTCATCCGGGCGAACAGCTCCTCCTCCCGGTCGGTGAGCAGGTACTTGCTGTCCCGGCGGATGGACTCCAGCAGGAAGCGATAGGGCTCCAGGGCCGGGTCGGCGTCCATGATGGCGTCCAGGTCCTCCAGTCCTGCCACCGTCCGGCGCAGGGAGGCATTGGCGGCGGCGCAGCCGCTGAGCTTGGCGCTGAGCTGGTCGCCCAGACTGTTGGCCTTGGTATCGGCGGTGTTGGCGCTGCACCGAAGGCTGCAGAAGATGAAGAGCTTGTTGGTCAGCTCCTCCACCTGCTCCTGCACCTGCAGGAAGCGATGCACCAGCTGGCTGTGGTCCATGTCTGCCGCCTCACCGGCCAGGGCATTTACTGCCGCGATGGCCTGGTCCAAGGCTGCCATGTCCCCGGTAAAGGCGGGGTCGTCAAAATCCTTGTACAGAATACTCAGATCCCAGGTATCGTTCATAGATTCTTCCTCCTATTTTGTGGTTTTCTATCGTCCATCATATCACGTTTTCCCGGTGGACACAATAGGAAAATGCGGCTTCAATTAAAATGCCTTAACTCCCGGAGGGCGGCAGCTTCAGAAGCCCGATGCGCTGTCGGTAGTCCGGCAGGGTGCCCTCTACCAGGCGATAAAAGTCCGGCCCGTGGTTTTTGTGGCGGATGTGAGCCAGCTCATGGACCACCACCGCATCAATGGCTTCCATGGGATAGCGCATCAGGAACAGGGAAAAGCACAGACTGTTTTTTCCGGAGCAGCTGCCCCAGCGGGTCCGTGCGGCGGTGATCCGTATCCCCGCGGGTAAAACATCCATCCGTGCCGCCCAATAGACCACCCGCCCCGGAAGGATCTCCTGCCCGCGCCGGCGCAGCTCCTCCATTTCCTGTTCCGTCAGCTCCGGAGGCGATGCGGCCGGAGCTTCCCTCTGGCGCGCCAGGCTTTTTTCGATCCAGCCCCGGTGCTTTTCCACCAGCTGGCGGACTTCTTCATCAGTGGCGGCGTATGGGGCCCGGACCACTACCCGGCCGTCCCGCTTGATCTGAATGGCCATGGTCCGGCGATGGGATCGTACAATGGTATAGTTCATGGTTCAGTCTCCGATCCGCACGAACCGGGGCCCGCAGTATCCGTCCCTGTCCACGGTCTCCAGCCACATGGCCGCGGGCCGCACCCACAGACCGCCCTCACCGTACAGAGCCCGGTATACGACCAGCTGCTCCAGAGTCTCTGAGTGCCGGGCCATACCCAGCACCTGATATTCCTTCCCCTTAAAATGCCGCCACCGGCCGGGCTGAATGGCTTCGTTTTCCATATGCAGTGCCTCCCTGTTTTTTTCAGTATACAGGAAATTTTCCCAAAAGGGAAGTCCCGGTGGAAAAATGCGGCGGCGTATGGTACAATAAAGAAAATAAAATGGGAGGGTACCACCATGCAGCATGAGATCACCACCGCAGGGCCCCTGCTGGACGGCAGCGGCAATCTCCGGGAGCCGGGCTATGCCAAGCGGCTTCTGCCCATCTATCGCCGGGCGGATATCAAGGCCCCGGCGTCCCGCATCAAGGAGTGGGACTATTATCTCATCGCAAATGACCACTTTGCCGTGGCTCTGACCATTGACGACAACGGGTATATGGGCCTGGACTCCATCTCGTTCCTGCATTTTGACCAGCGCTGGGAGCGGACCAAAAGCCCCATGCGGGCCTTTCCCATGGGCCGGACCGGTCTGCCGGAGAGCTCTGCCTCCGGCACCACCGCCACCTCCGGCAGGGGCTATGCCCTGGTGTTCCGCCATGTGCCCCAGGGCCGGGAGCTGACATTTCATATGGAGCATTTTCTGAACGGCCAGACCATTGACGGCTCCGTCACCCTGACGGAGGAGCCGGAAGAGTCCATGGTCATCTGCACGCCGTTTCCGAAGCCCGGCTGCTTCTATTATAACCAGAAGATCAACTGCATGAGGGCCCGGGGCCAGGTGCAGCTGGGAGACAAGACCTATTGCTTCGACCCGGCGGATTCCTTCGGCGTGCTGGACTGGGGCCGGGGCGTGTGGACGTATCACAACACCTGGTATTGGGGCAGCGCCTCCGGTCTGGCGGGCGGCGTGCCCTTCGGCTGGAACATCGGCTACGGCTTTGGCGATACCTCTGCCGCCAGCGAGAATATGCTGTTCTACGGCGGCAAGGCCCACAAGCTCAGCCAGGTGTGCTTCCACATCCCCCAGAGGGACGGGAAGGACGATTTCCTGTCTCCCTGGCGCTTCACCTCCGACGACGGCCGGTTTGAGATGAAATTTGACCCCATTCTGGACCGGGCCGCCTGCACGGACGTGAAGCTCATCAAGTCCGACCAGCACCAGGTGTTCGGGCGCTTCACCGGCGCGGCCACCCTGGACGACGGCCGGGTCATCCAGGTCCGGGATATGCTGGGCTTTGCCGAAAAGGTTGAGAACAAGTGGTAAAAGAGACAAAAAGCATCCGTATCCCCCGGGATACGGATGCTGAGCTTGTCAAAAAAGGGCGGCGCCCTTTTTGACAAAAGGGATTTCGCTCCGACCCGCGCGTCCGTGTGCGCAAGCGCCCACGAACACACTCTGGCCCGACATCAGCCGTCGGGTCTGCCGAGGCCAGTTCCGCTGGGCCGAGGCCAGCGCAAAGTATTTTTCGCGACGTGCACGCCCAACGGAAGTCCCCTTGGGGGGGCGCCGCCGCGAAAAATGGATCAAACCTTATTCGCGGCCTGCGGGCCGCGAACTCTGCGAGGCTTTTCTGACAGTCTCGCTTCTGCCTGTCAAAGGCTATTTTTCCTGTAAATAGCCGAACTTTTCCTGAAACAGGCCGTCGGCAAAGGCCCGCAGCTGGCGGCAGTAGTCATCGTAGGCTTCCAGCAGCCGCTCTCCCTCCGGAGTCAGCTCCGCGCCGCCGCCGCCTCGCCCGCCGGTGATGGAGTGCAGCAGTGGAAAACCCAGGGCGGCCTGGGCGTGCTTGGTGATGGTCCACGCCTTGGAATAGGCCATGTTCATGGACATGGCTGCCGCCCGCAGCGAATGCAGCTCCTGCACCCGGTGCAGCAGCTGTGCTACCCCTGGTCCGAAGCATTTCTCGTCGGAAAACAGCCGGACCGCCAGATTGTACGTTAATTTCTGTTCCATGCCGTTATTGTATCAGCTTCCGGCTCCTGCGTCAACCTTGACGGTGGGGCCGGAACATGCTATTCTTGTAAAAAAACAGGGAATCGAGGGATTTTCATGAAGGTTCTCATTCGCGGCGCCGGGGATATCGCCTCCGGCATTGCCCTGCGGCTGCACCGGGCCGGGATGCAGGTGGTCATGACTGACCTGCCCGCTCCCACTGCCATCCGCCGCACGGTCTGCTTTTCCCAGGCTATCCTGCTGGGGGAGATGACGGTGGAGGATGTGACCGCCCGTCGGGCGGACAGCGTCGAGGAGGCGGAGAGCCTGCTGCGCCGGGGCCTGATCCCGGTGCTGGCGGACCCGGACTGTGCCTGCCGCGCCCAGCTGCGGCCCGACGCCCTGGTGGACGCCATCCTGGCCAAGCGCAACCTGGGCACGAAAATAGACGATGCGCCGGTTGTTGTCGGCATCGGACCCGGCTTCACGGCGGGGGAGGACTGCCACGCCGTGGTGGAGACCATGCGGGGCCATACCCTGGGCCGGGTGATCTACCGGGGAAGCGCCCTGCCCAACACCAACATTCCCGGGCTCATCGGCGGATACGCCGGGGAGCGGGTGCTGCGGGCCCCGGCGGACGGGATATTCTGCCAGAAGCTGGAAATTGGCGCGGTGGTCCGGGCTGGGGACATAGCCGGAGAGGTGGATGGAGAACTCATGAAATGCACCATTGACGGCGTATTGCGGGGGATTTTAGCCGACGGAACGCCTGTCTTCAAGGGGATGAAGTCCGGCGACGTGGACCCCCGGTGCAAGCCGGAGTATTGCACCACCGCGTCGGATAAAGCTCTGGCTGTAGGCGGCGGCGTGCTGGAGGCCGTCCTGAATCTCAGCGGGGCATTGAGGAGTGTAAGTCTCTAAGAGAAACTCTGGTCCTACATTCCGTCAATGCGGGAGGGGGGCTGCGCCTTGCAAAGGGGAGGGAGATATGGTATAGTTTAGGATAGTTATCTGCAAAGTGAGGAACTTTTTATGACCTTGATGGACTATTGCATGCAATATATCGACGAGATCATGGACGGGAAGCGGCCTGCCCCGGAGGGTATCACCCTGACGGAGACGGACCCTGTGGCCCGGGGCATGGAGCTGCTGCAGAAGGTGGGGGACTTTCCCACCCTGGCCCGGCTGTGCGCCGCCCAGGACGGCACCCAGATCCCCCGGGAGGTATACGACAGCTTTGACCCCGGCGCGGCCATAAGCATGTTCCTTGGCCGGGACGGGGAGCAGGAACCCCCGCAGGAGCCGCAGCCGGACCCGGACGCCGGAAAGCACGCCTTTCAGGTGCTGCTGGACTGCGTGGCCCTAGACGACGGCCTGGTGCAGTACCTGACCCAGGTGCTCCGGGACCGGGACTGGGCCGGGTTTTACAAGCTGTCCCAGATCACCACGAAAATGGACCTGAACCCGGAGGAATTTCTGTTCTGGCTGGGGAACAAGGAGCTGTGGGCCGACGATGAGGAGCGGGCCTGCGCCGCCGTGATGGACGCGTGCATGGAGCGGCTGCGGCAGGAGGGACGGCTGGAGCTGATGGCGGCCCTGCTGTCCGGGGACCGGCACACCTTCGAGAGCTTCCGCTGCGAGGCGCCGGAGCTGGTCCACCTGCCCCAGGCCACCTATGACTGGTACTGCCGCAACTATCTGGACCGGGATTACCCCTTCCGGATGCTGCTCAAGTGCAACGGGGTGACGTTTCCCCGGCGAAAGGAGGGCTGACGCCATGGATTACCGCATTCTGGTCATCAATCCCGGCTCCACCTCCACCAAGATCGCCGTGTTTCACGGGCAGACGCCCTTGATGCAGAAAACGATCCGCCACAGCGGAGAGGAGCTGGCCCCCTTCGGGGCCATTATGGACCAGGCCCCTTTCCGCCGCCGGTGCGTGGAGGAGGCGCTGGCGGGCTTCGACCTGACCACTCTGGATGCAGTGTGCGCCCGGGGCGGTATGCTGCCGCCGTGCCCCAGCGGGGCCTTTGCGGTGGACGGGGATATGATCGAGTATCTGGCCGCCATCACCCAGGGGGCACACGCCTCCAACCTGGGATGCGTGGTGGCCCGGGACATAGCGGAGCCGCTGGGTATACCGGCCTTCGTGTACGATCCCGTGGCGGTGGACGAAATGCCGCCTATGGCCCGGATCACCGGGATTCCGGAGCTGCCCCGGCGGATGATGGGGCACGCCCTGAATACCCGGGCCATGGCCATTCGCTGCGCGGAAACGGTGCTGCACAGGCCCTTGGACCGGTGCCGCCTGATCGTGCTGCACCTGGGCGGCGGCGCGTCGGTGCGGCTGTTCATCGGCGGCAAAATGGTGGACAACGTCCGGGATGACGAGCTGCTGTTTGCGCCGGAGCGCTGCGGTGGGATCGCCGCCGAGCAGCTGGTGGGGCTGTGCTTCTCCGGGAAATATGACCGGGCAGGCGTCATGAAGCTGGTACGGGGACGGGGCGGACTGCTGGCCCACCTGGGCACCAGCGACGCCATGGAGGTGGAGCGGCGCATGGCCCGGGGCGATGAGAGGGCCAGGCTGGTGTACGATGCCATGCTGTATACCGCCGCCAAGTCCATCGGCGCTATGGCGGCGGCTGCCGGCGGCGACATTGACCGCATCATCCTCACCGGCGGCATAGCGCACTCCGCCTATGTGGCGGATTATCTGACGAAAAAGGTTCGCTTTATCGCGCCGGTGGAGGTCATGGCCGGGGAGTTCGAGATGGAGGCCCTGGCGGCCGGAGCCGCCCGGGTGCTGTCGGGACGGGAGACAGCCCACCGGTTCCGGGACCTTGCAAGGGGGGAGTGACCGGTGCTGAAGTCGTTTTTTGACCCCAACGGGGCCTTCGCCCGGGGTATGGAGCGGGTATGGAGCCTGATCGTGCTGAACGTGCTGTGGCTGGTGTGCTCCCTGCCGGTGGTGACCCTGGGCGCGTCCTGCGCGGCCCTGTATCAGGTGCTGGGAAAGGTCATCGACGGTGAGGACGGCCATGTGGCCCGGCAGTTCTTCCGTGCATGGGGTGAAAACTGGAAAAAAGCCACGCCGGTGTGGCTGATTCTGCTGGCCGTGGCGGTTCTGTGCGGGTTCGACCTGTATGTGGCCCGGCTGAACGACTCGTTTTTGTGGGAGCTGCTGGCGGTGTTCGCCTTGCAGCTGGCGGCCATGGTGATGACCTTCGTTTTCCCGCTGATGGCCCGGTATGAAAACACCTGGCGCAATCACATGAAAAATGCCCTGCTGCTGGCGGTGGGGAACCTGCCCCGGATGCTGCTGATCTGGGCCATTTGGGCGGTGCCTGTGGGGGTGTGCGTGTTTCTCCCGGAGGTGGGGTTTTATCTGAGCATCGTGTGGGTGCTGGTGGGATACAGCAGCCTCAGCTATGTGACGGCCCTGCTGCTGCGGCCCATCTTCCGGAAGCTGGACGAAAACGCGTAAAAAACAGGACAGGCACACGCCTGTCCTGTTTTTTTAGCCATTGCAGTGGTATCGGGAGGTCAGTCCACGATATCAACGGATGCCTTGACGCCTGTGCGCTGGGCATAGGAGCGCACCACGGTGCGGATCTCCTTGGCGATGCGGCCCTGACGGCCGATGACCTTACCCATATCCTCGGGGGCCACGCGCAGCTCCAGCGTCAGCTCGTCGCCGTTTTCCACCTCCGTCACCGTGACCTGGTCCGGGTGGTCCACAAGGCTCCTGGCGATGTAGAGCAGCAGTTCCTTCATGGTGCCCCTGCCTTACAGAACGTCGACCTTCTTCAGCAGGGCGCGAACGGTGTCGGTGGGCTGAGCGCCGGTCTTGATCCACTCGCGGGCGCGGTCAGCGTCGATCTTGATCTCAGCAGGGGAGACGCAGGGGTTATAAGTGCCGATCTCCTCGATGAAGCGGCCGTCGCGGGGATAGCGGGAATCCGCCACGACCACGCGATAGTAAGGAGCCTTCTTGGCGCCCATTCTTCTCAGACGAATCTTAACCATGATGTTTTTCCTCCAAATTGTAATGTAATTTCAGATTATATAAATGCCTGTGCACTTATTTCAAACGTTTTTTCCGGCCGAAGCCCTGGAGCTTGCCCTTTTTGGCCTTGCCCAGGGTGGGCATGCCGCCGGGTCCCCCGAATCCGCCGAAGCGGCCCTTGGAAATGGACTTGGTGAGCTGCTGGAGCATCTCGAAGGACTTCAGCAGCCGGTTCACATCCGACACCTGCAAGCCGCAGCCGGCGGCAATGCGTTTTTTGCGGCTGGCGTTGAGAATGGAGGGGTTTTCCCGCTCCAGAGGGGTCATGGACTGGATGATGGCCCGGGTGCGGCCCAGCTGCTTTTCGTCCAGGTTAGCGGCGTCCAGCTGCTTGCCCATGTCGCCGGGCAGCATCCCGGCCAGCTGGCCCAGGTTGCCCATCTTTTGCAGCTGGTCCATCTGCTCCATGTAGTCCGTCAGGGTCAGGCGGTTTTTCTTGAGCTTTTCCTCCAGCTTCCGGGCCTGCTCCTCGTCGTACTGCTGCTCGGCCTTTTCGATGAAGGTGAGCATGTCGCCCATGCCCAGAATACGGGAGGCCATGCGGTCCGGGTGGAACAGCTCGATCATGTCCAGCTTTTCGCCGGTGCCCACGAACTTGATGGGCTTGCCGGTGGCGGCCCGGATGGACAGGGCCGCGCCGCCTCGGGCATCGCCGTCCAGCTTGGTGAGCATGACGCCGTCGATGCCCAGGGCCTGGTCAAAGGCGGTGGCGGCGTTGACGGCATCCTGACCGGTCATGGCGTCCACCACCAGGAGAATTTCGTTGGGATGGACCGTAGCCTTGATGTTCTTCAGCTCGTTCATCAGGGCCTCGTCCACATGCAGGCGGCCGGCGGTGTCCAGGAACACCATGTCGTGGCCGTGGTCCCGGGCGTATTTGATGGCCTCCTCGGCAATGTGCACGGGATCGGCCTGTCCCATCTCGAAAACAGGGATGTCCAGCTGCTTGCCCACCACCTGCAGCTGGGTGATGGCGGCGGGACGGTATACATCGCAGGCCACCAGCAGGGGGCGCTTACCGAACTGGCGGCGCATCAGGCCCGCCAGCTTGGCGCCGTTGGTGGTTTTACCGGCGCCCTGAAGGCCCACCATCATCACAACGGTGGGGCCCTTGGAGGCGAAGGTCAGCTTGGCGTTGGTGCCGCCCATCAGCTGCACCAGCTCCTCGTTGACGATCTTCACGATCTGCTGGGCGGGGGTGAGGCTGTCCAGCACGTCTGCGCCGATGCAGCGCTCGGTGACCTGGGCCACGAAGTCCTTGACCACCTTATAGCTGACGTCGGCCTCCAGCAGAGCCAGGCGGACCTCCCGCATGCCCTCCCGGACGTCGGCCTCCGACAGGCGGCCCTTGCCCCGCAGGCGTTTGAATGTGGCGCTTAATTTTTCAGAAAGTCCCTCAAATGCCATAGGTATTACTCCTTCAGCGCCTGGGCGCTGCGCGTGATCTCGTCTGCCAGCCGCGCCAACTCCGGATTGTCATACTGCCGGTAGTTGACGGTCTGGATCTTCTCGGCGGCGTCCAGGATGGCCTGCACCTGCTGCTGCATTTGCAGAAAGCGCTTCATAAGACCGGTCTTGTCCTCCAGGTCCGTCATGATGGCCTCGGCCCGGACGATCACGTCCCGGACACCCTGGCGGGAGATGCCGTAATTCTCCGCGATCTCAGCCAGGGACAGGTCCTCATTATAGTACAGGTCGAAAAATTCCTTCTGCCGCGGGGTCAGGACCTCGCCGTAAAAATCGAACAGCATCGTCATGCGATAGGTCTGATTTTTCACGTCGATCCCTCCTCTGTAAAGTTTCGGTGCTTTACAACTGAGACTATCATACAGGATTTTGCCCAAAATGTCAAGGCGAAATTTGGCGCGTGAGCCAAAAAAATTGGGCATACACCCATGATGAGCGGGTATACTGGTCGTGAAGGGAGGTGCGAAATATGCGCTCTGTGCTCATAAAGGACACCACCAGGGCCCAACGGGAGGAGATCGTGCGGCGGGCCCTGTGCGACGGCGGCTGCCAGGGCTGCGGCGGGTGCGGGAACCTGGGCGGAGGCCGGGCAGAGGAGATGTACCGCCCCTATATCGAGGGAAAGCGGGAACTGCGGGAAATCAACGAGTCCTATCGGGCGAATTTCGTTCGCGGATAGAAACAACATGTTGGCTAAGAAACCGTTAAGCTACACAATATATGTCACTTGCGCCAAATTAACATGCTTTTGTCGAAAATAAGTTATGAGCATTCGACAATTACCCCTTGAAAAACCTGTCCATTCCTGGTAAATTATATGCAGGCCAAGCGACAAATGTTGCTTTGTCGTGAAACTGGCAGCCTTGGCTGCGCAATCTGAGTGGAAAAGGAACGAGACAAGATGGAAAACAAGGTAACAGTTGTATTGGCGGATGCCAATGAGGAATTTCGGACCATGCTGCGCCAGCATATGGAAGCTGCCGGCGAGTTCCTGGTGGTGGGCAGCACGGACAGCGGTGAAGTCGCTTTGGACATGGTAAAGCGGCTGCGGCCGCAGCTGCTGGTGACAGACGTGGTGCTGCCGGGCCTGGACGGCTTCGGTCTGCTGCGGCAGATGAACCAGTTAAGCGGCGAACAGCCGCGATGCATCGTGGTGTCATCCTTCTGCAACCGGCGGACCGTGGCCCAGGCTATGGAGATGGGCGTGTATTTCTTCCTGCCGAAGCCGGTGAATGAGGAGTCACTGCTGGAGCTGATGCGGCAGGCCTCCACACCGGAGCAGGAGGAAGCGCCCTTCGCCCCGGCGCTGGAGGGGATGGTGACGGCCATCATTCACGAGATCGGCGTCCCGGCCCACATCAAGGGATACCAGTACCTACGGGAGGCCATCATGATCGCGGTGAATGACATGGATGTGATCAACGCTGTGACAAAGGTACTGTATCCGGAGGTAGCCAAACGGTTCTGTACTACCCCATCCCGGGTGGAACGGGCCATCCGTCACGCCATCGAGGTGGCATGGGACCGGGGCGACATCGAGACGCTGCAGAAGTATTTCGGCTATACGGTAAACTCCGTGAAGGTAAAATATGCCTAACGCGGCGTTACGAAAAACGCGCCATCGTTGTCTGCATCAATCCGCCTGATAAAGCGCGTCCAAAATTCCTTTTTTTCGTCCCGCGAGTATGTATCATATTCGCCCAGCCCATCTTTCAAAGCGGCAAGGTCTGTCTCCGGCTTTTCCTCCACGGTTTCCAGTGTCCTTTTCAAACTCGCGTATTCCGCTTTATAATCTTCAAGATCAATCAGATCGTTTAGGTATAGCGTTTTTAGCTTGCCCATTTTCTTTCGTATCAAGTCCGCGCTTTGCGTGGGCTTTTTTCCTGCCTTCTTATAGTACCGATTGTTCCGCTCTGCGATTCCCTCCAGCTCGTGCAGTAGGTAGTCTTCCAGCGCATCTTCCCGTATCCTTTTTGTATGCGGGCAAGCGGAGTTGTCAAGCATCCGCGTCCGGCATCGGTAGTATGTATATGTCTTTTTTACGGTTTCCGATTGCATCGTTTTCCCGCACTCTTTGCAGCGCAATATCCCGGAAAACAGATACACGCGATCCGTGCCAACTCCCGCACAGCGTTGTGACCGCTGGCGAATAATATCATTTACAAGGTCAAAGTCCTGCTTGCTCACCAGCGCGGGACAGGCATTTTCGATGCCGTACACCTCCCCGATGTAAAGACGGTTCCGGAAATAGTTTACATACTTGTTATAAGCCCGGTCAATTCCCCATGTGTCAAGCATATATCGCTTGACGGCAAGGACGCTTTTTAGCCGGATAAACGCGGCAAACATATCTCGCGCCGCATCTACCGTGCCGTTATCAATCTGGTATTGCCTGTCCTTGATGGCATAACCTAACGGTGCTTTTGAGCCTGCCGGTTGCCCTTTTGCCCGTTTCCCATCATTGATTAATTTGATTCGTTCGCTTGTGCGGTCGGCCTCATCTTGCGCAACGGAAAGCATGATATTGACCTTTAATCGCCCGGACGCGGTGCGCGTCTCGTAGTCCTCTTCCGTCGCTTGCCATGTTACGCCGTATCGGTCGAGTTGCGTTTGCACGTCATAATACCCCGCGACATTGCGGAACCAGCGGTCAAGCTTAATAAATAGAATCGTGTCTACCTTCCCCGCTTTGCAATCGCCCAGCAGCCGCAGGAGCGCCGGACGCTTTTTATAAGGCTTTCGCGCTGATATTCCCGCGTCCTCATATATGCCCACCACGGTCATCTTGTGTTCTTGGGTATATCTTGTCAGTGTGTCCCTTTGTTCTTGCAATGACAGGCCGTGACGTGCCTGTTCTTCGCTTGAAACGCGAATATACAGAGCCACCCTCATCAAATCCCCCTCCAAAAACCGTAATCTGGGCAATGGATGTCTACATACACGCACCAGGCAGTCAGCAATACGACCACGACAAACAAAATGAAAATCACGCCGTTTCGGATATGCACACCGCGCCGCATAATCTCGATCATGTCTGCCTTTGCGTCAACATGGCGCTCCAGCTCGTCGTTTCGCGCCTGCAAGGTCTCCTCGTTCCTTGTCAACCGCTCGGAAATTCCAAACTCTTCATCAATCGATATTCCCAGCGCCTTGCAGATAGGCGCGACGGTGTAAATAGACGGGGCTTTGGAAAACTTTGAAAAGAAGTTCTGCACGGTGGACAGCGGCACGCCGGAAGTGTCTGAAATTTCCTGATAGGTCAGTTTCAATTCTTCTTTGCGGATTTTGCACACCTCTTGGATGTTCATTTATACCACCTTAATTTCTTCGATTTTCACGCCGCGAAGTCACAAGATGAGGGCTTGCCGAACCTCGTCGAGCGCTGTCTTATTGCAAGGTTTTGGCGTTGAAATAGTTAAGCAAAGCGGAGTATGGTCAAATCATGCAGCGGCAACCGCTCCGTGCTGTCTGCACAGAGCCCCCGCCGTTGTTGCGGAGACGGCGGGGGCTTTTCTCTTACTTCATACCAAGGAGTTTGCCAAGTTTTCTTTGCCGCCCCGCTTTGGTCGTGGGAATCCCAGTTGCTTTTGAAATTTTTCTTTTCATCTTCGTGATTCCGAGCGCGCGTTTCCAGCTAAAGGACAGGCCGGGGATTTTGCTTTTTGACATTTGGCACACCACCTTTTATTTTTGTATTTTCTCCCGAACTTTTGTGCAATAATCGACACATAGCCCCGTTACTATCAATTATTTGGAGGGACACAAAATGTTGTGCGAAGAAGAAAACCATGCTATTCTTATTAGAGAGCGCCTAAAATCTGAGGTGCTATCACTTACTGACAGCCAGGCGGAATATGTTTTATGGAGGCTGGAATGTTTATTGCAAGAAGAGAATTAAATAATCTGCGGGAAGAAAACCGCAAACTTAAATTGCAGCTTGCAGAGGCGCAGGAAGCGGAGCGAGAATACAACCGCCGATCTGCCATCATTGACAAAGCGGCGCTTCCGAAATGCAAAAGCATCGCGTGCTCTGGGTGCAAGCATGTTGTGGTCCGCTATACTACTTGGGGTGGTTGGTACGTTCTTGGCTGCGGGAAAGACAATCCCTGCAAAGACTACGAGCCGACAGACATTACCCCCGAAAAAGCTGAAGCTATCCGAGAAGCGCTGAACATTCAGTGGCAATATAATTAACCAGAGAACAAGCAATTCAGCAGAAACCCGAAAACAGCACCTATTGCAGCAACGAGGCAATCCCTCGCCGTTATAGACCACGCTTGGGAGTTTTCTTTCTGCGCATATGCAAGATAATTAGCCCCTCTTTGGCGAGCAATAAGCCCTCGCTTTTCGCCATTTACAAGGCAATATGCAAAGCTATGACCGCAGAGTACATCAGCATCATTTTCATTATGCGCGGTTATCAATACGGCATCGGTTCGCGCTTGCTTTAAAAGCTTTAGCTGCGCCTTTGTCAAAGCGATATACGGGAAGTCATCTTTCTTGTTATCAAGATCGCTTTCCCACTTTTGCCGCTCTGCATCGGTCAATATCTTATCATGCGGATTAGTCGGAATAAAAACATTACTCATAGTACTTGTTTTGCGCTCAATACAATCGGAAGGAGTTTTTCACACTGAGCGTCGGACAAATCATCAATAGCTACCAATAGCGCTTTCTTTGCTGCGCTTAAGCCCTCGCCCTCTGTGGCGGGGGCTTTTTCGTTCTCGCTCGGCGTTATTCCCGCCAGCTCAAGAATAGACGCCCCCAAGTAATTTGCAATTACTTCAATGGTTTCAAACGGCGGGCTTTTTTTGGAATCTTCCCACTTACCAATCATTCCATTCCCAAGGCCAAGGTCTTTCTCTATTTGCTTGATCGAGGTCCCGCGTATTTGCGCAAAGCTTCTTATGTTTTGGACGATGATTTTATTACGTGTATTCATAGGAAAAAATATTTCTTTTGTAGCGAGTTAGCTATTGACAAGTAGCGGATTTTCTACTATAATAGCTTTCAGAGGGTGACAAAAACCAAGCCCCCACCGAATGCGGGCCTTAGAAAATGTTGAATTATGTCTGCAAAACTATAATAGCGCATTTTCTATCTTCTTGTCAAGAGCGTGGGGGCAATTCCCTCAAAATTTTCTATGCTACGCTATAGAAAATTCGCATTGTCAAGGACAATGCGAATAAGTGTGAAAGGAGGATCGAGAGTGATTTATGAGAACGTCAAGCGCCTTTGCGATGAGCGAAATATCAGCATTTGGGCGCTTGAGAGAGCGTGCGGCATCGCAAATGGCGCGATTGGGAAGTGGAATGGCAGTATCAATGCTCCGCGCATTGACACCGTGAAAGCCATCGCCGACTACTTCGGCGTTACCGTGGACGCGCTGCTGAAATCCAGCGATGGGCAGTAAAAAATGCCCCGCCCAATGTTGCAGCATCGAGCGGGGCGGGTGGGACAAATCTTACCACAAGATATTGTGTCCGTGCTTATTGTAGCACGGAAGAAAGGAAAAGGCAATGAGAAAAAAGCCAGAGTACAAGATTATCTGGGTCACGCCGCCTGACCCTGTAAAGCTGGGGACGATCATGGGCGAGATTTACGCCCGAAACAGAGGACTTGAGTTTGTCGGCCTTGTGCCGAACGGCAAGGATAGCGGAGGTGCGAAATGAGCGTGTTTGCATGGGCGCTGACGTATATCGGCGCGGCTACGGTGAGTTATCTGTTTATGTGGCTGCTGGACAAACTGGACAGGCCGGGGAAGTAAAATTAATAGGGAGGAAAGACGATGCGGGACGTGCTGAAAGCGGCGGGGCGACCGGTATGAGAAGCGCGATGCAGTATAGCGAGCCGGAGCGCCCATTGGAGCCGAAGGACTACGATCTTCCCGTCTGCCCCGTGTGCGGGGAGGAGACGGACACCTACTACAAAAACAAGGACGGCGTCATCGTGGGATGCGAGTTTTGCATCGACGCGGTGGACGCATGGGAGGAAAAGGAATGAATATGAGCTTGTACCACATCGATCAGGAGCTGGAGAACCTGATCGACCAGGAAACCGGCGAGGTGCTTGATTTTGATGCGTTTGAGGCGCTGCAAATGGCGCGGGACGCCAAGATCGAGGGCGTACTCTGCTGGACAAAGAATCTGGCGGCGGAGGCAAAGGCTATCCGCGAGGAGGAGAAGGAGCTTGCCGAGCGGCGCAAGGCTATGGAGAGCAAGCGGGAAAAGCTGCTTGCCTATGCAGAACGGGCGCTGGGCGGCGCGGCGTTCCAGACGGCGCGGTGTGCCGTGACGTATCGCAAAAGCACGGCGGTGGAGATCACCGACATGGACGCTGTGGTGAAGTGGTGCATGGACAACGGCTACGACGGCAAGATCACCTTTGCCCAGCCCACGGTGAGTAAGACGGACATCGCGCCGCTTCTCAAGTCCGGCGTGTCTGTGAACGGCGCGGAGCTGTGCGAGAAGCTGAACATGGGGGTGAAGTGATGGATAACATGACGATCTACAATGCAGTTCGTAGTGTGCCGGACAGCGCCAAAAGACGCATCGAGGCGGGGCGCTTGAAGGGCAAGACAGACATTAACCCCATGTGGCGCATCAAGGCGCTGACAGAGCAGTTTGGGCCCTGCGGCTATGGCTGGAAATACGTTATCACTGACAAGAGGTTGGAGCAGGGCGCAAATGGCGAAGTAGCCGCATTTCTGGACATTGACCTGTTTGTAAAGGCAGGCGGCGCCTGGTCTGACGCTATCCCCGGCACTGGCGGCAGTGCGTTCGTGGCAAAGGAGAAGAACGGCCCATATACCTCCGACGAGTGTTTTAAGATGGCGCTGACTGATGCTATCTCCGTGGCGTGTAAGGCGCTTGGATTTGGGGCGGACGTGTATTGGGACGCCGACAAGAGCAAGTATGACAAGCCGGATAAGTGCGAAAAGAAGCCGGATAACAAGGCAGATGCGCCGATGCTGTGCGAGCATTGCGGACTTCCCATTAAGTCGGTGAAGCGCGGGGACCGCGTGTATCCCACCAGCGAGATCGCGGAGAACTCCGTGAAGAAGTACGGCAAGCGGCTGTGCTGGGTCTGCATGAAGGCAGCCAACGCGACGGGGAAGAACCATGCAGCAGATAACGGTTGATGCGGCGCGGTGGTCGCAGGACAGCGATGGGGCGTGGCTGTGTCTACGTGTGAAGTCTCCAGAGGCGGCAATGGAGTTGTGCGACACCATAAAGCCGGGGAAGGAGTACACCGCCACCATCAAAGGCAAGGGGCGGAGCCTCGATGCAAATGCCTACGCATGGGTACTGCTGGACAAGCTGGCGGCGCACTACGGCGTTGCGAGAGAGAATGTATACCGGCAGGAGATACAGAGCATCGGCGGTGTAAGCGAGGTGCTGTGCCTGCGGGAAAAGGCGGTGGAAGCGTTCTGCCGGAGCTGGGAGCGGAACGGTATCGGCTGGATGACCGATACCGGCCCCAGCAAGCTCAAGGGCTGCGTAAACGTGACTGTATGGTACGGCAGCTCCGTATACGACACGGAGCAGATGGCGCGGCTGATAGACGCCATTGTGCAAGACTGCCGGGATGTCGGCATTGAGACCATGACACCGCGAGAGCTGGATGCCCTCGTTAGCCGGTGGGGAGAGGTTAGCGTATGAACGACAAAAGATGCTTTTTGTGCGGCCGGAATGACATTGGTGACCCGCTGGAGCGTCACCACATTTTTGGCGGCGCGAATCGGAAGAAAAGCGAGAAGTACGGCCTTGTGGTGTACCTGTGCGGCAATCGCTGCCACCGGAACGGGCGCGGCGCGGTACACAAGAACGGCGACCAGATGCGCCGTTTGAGACGGTACGGGCAGCTCAAGGCGATGGAGGAGCAGAGATGGACGGAGGCGGACTTTCGCCGCGAATTTGGGAAAAGCTATTTATGAGAGGAGATAAGACATGCTGAACAAGATTTTCATCATGGGCCGGTTGACACGCGATCCGGAGCTGCGCAGGACACAGAACGGTACAGCCGTCACCAGCTTTACACTGGCGGTAGACCGGGACTTTAAGAACGCGGACGGCACTAAGGACACGGATTTTATTGACGTGGTTGCATGGCGCACCACCGCCGAGTTTGTGTCCAAGTATTTCTCCAAGGGGCGCATGGCCGTGGTGGAGGGCCGCTTGCAACTGCGGGACTGGACGGACAAGGACGGCAATAAGCGCCGGAACGCCGAGGTGCTGGCGGACAACATTTACTTTGGCGATGCCAAGAAGGACGCGGACAGCGGCGCCAAGAAATACGCGGGCGGACAGTTCGTGGAGGTGGACGAGGACTTCGACACGGACGACGATATGCCGTTTTGATAGGAGGTAGAGCGGCATGGATTACTGGCACAAGCGGTACACCTGCCCATACTTTACCAGCAGCGAGAAACGGCGGGTATGCTGCGAGGGCGGTAGCCGCGTCAGCTTTGAGACGGGCGGCGCGGCATCCCGCTATATGAATCAATTCTGTGCCGGGGCGTGGGAGCATTGCACCATCGCACGGCACCTGACGGCCGAGTACGAAAGGCAGGAAGAAAAGAATGGGGAGTAGGCGTATCGCCGAAGGAGTGAGAGGCGGTGCATAGTGGCTCTTGAGTACATCCCCTTTTATTACAGTTATCGCAAGAAATTAGAGAAACTTTCAGATCAAGAGGTAGGTCGGCTTGTACGGGCTTTGCTGAAATATGGCGAGACCGGAGAGACGGAGGAACTTACGGGACGGGAGTCAATCGCATTTGATTTTATTGCGGACGATATAAATAGGGCGAAAGCGGCGTATGACGAGAGATGCGCGAAGAACCAGCGCAACATCGAAAAGCGATATGCACGTCGCGAGGGTACGACCGTATACGATGGTATACAATCGAATACGACCGTATACGAAACGTACCAAACCAAAGACAAAACCAAAGACAAAACCAAAGATAATACACTCCCACCTAACGGTGTGAGTGATACGCGCGCGAAGCGCTTCACGCCACCATCCGCTGATGATGTATCCGCCTATGTTCAGGCGCAGGGCTATCACGTCAACGCAGATCGTTTTGTCGCCTTCTACGAGCAGAAGGGGTGGATGGTAGGCAAGAACCGCATGAAGGACTGGAAAGCCGCCGTGCGGAATTGGGAGACGAGATGGAAGGAGGAACACGGCGATGGACATAACGGCGGTGCTGGAGAACCTGCGAAAAAATGGAATATCCCAGGAGAAGTCGTACTTTGAGTGCCCGGACTGCGAGGACAGGGGCTATACGGCCACACGCAGCGCAACCGGGGAGCTTATGACCCGTATCTGCCCTTGCCAGATACGCAAGGACAACCAGCGGCGCATTGCGCGTAGCGGACTGTCCGGTCTGCTGGAAAGCTGTACGCTGGAGACGTACCAGACGGCGGAGCCGTGGCAGAAGCAGGCAAAGCAGATGGCCGAGGCGTATATCACGGATTGGCGCGGTAAGTGGTTTTATGCCGGTGGGACCCCCGGCAGTGGAAAGACGCATCTGTGCACGGCGATCTGCGGGAAGCTGATGGAGGCAGGATTGCCAGTACGGTATATGCAGTGGCGGTCGGACATTCCATCCATCAAGGCAAAAGTAAACGATGCGGAGCTGTACGCCGATGCCGTGGGAAAGCTGAAAACTATCCGCGTGCTTTACATCGACGACTTCCTCAAGGGCAACGTGACGGAGGCTGACCGGAACATTGCGTTTGAAATACTCAACGCACGGTACATAAAGCCTGAGTGTGCTACGATCATCAGTTCTGAGCGGACGATAGGACAGATATTGGACTGGGACGAGGCGATAGGATCCCGCATTGCGGAGCGCGCGAAGGGCTTTACCATGAGCGTGACGGGCAGCGGAAAGAACTGGAGGTTGCGATGAACGACGGCGCATGGAAGATCGCGTCCGGCAGGCTGTGCGTGGCCTGCTTGCAGGAGATGGCGGCGGAATACATCATCGAGCCAGCGTTCCACGGCTGGGCGCGGGGCGTGTGCCAGCGCTGCGGGAAAGACCAGAAACTGACGACGATCAAGCGTTACACCATGAGCAAGCGCGGACTGGAGAAAAGAGGGTTGTTGGATGAACAGTGATGATCTGATGCGGCTGGGGCCTGCGGCGCAGAAGCAGGTCATGGAGAAGATGCGCAAGCCCGGAAAGTACAAGGCGCAGAAGACGCGGCGCGGCAAGCTGACTTTCGACAGCAAGAAGGAGGCGGAGCGCTATGACGCTTTGTTGCTGCTGCAAAATGCCGGGGAGATACGGGGGCTAAAATTGCAGGTGCGGTACTGCTTGCAAGAGGCGTACACGACATTTGAGGGCGACCGCGTGAAAAGTATCGACTACATCGCGGACTTCGTGTATGAGCGCAGAACGGCGCCTGACAGCTACGGCCAGCGGTATTGGCTTCCGGTGGTGGAGGACGTGAAGGGGATGCGGACGCGGGAGTATGCCATGAAAGCAAAGCTGTTTCGCAATCGGTACGGATACGCCATCCGGGAGGTGTGAGCATGACAGTCTACATGATCGTGACCCGTGACAAATATCGCCTGCCCCGCTGGTGGGGTACGACCACGGCGGAGTTGGCGCGTCTGTCCGGTCGGAAATACCAGAATGTCCGTGTGGGGATCTGAAAAGCGTTCCGGCACGGCGGCAGCTACGGCTGCTACGAGGTGGTGCGTCTGGAGGAGGGCGAGTGATGGGCAAGCAGCATTTGAGCCGGGACGACCGGATCTTTATGGACGGAAAGCGCAGAGGTACGCAGGAGTGCATGGACATGGTGGCAATGGCGCTCATCGACAAGTGCGGCTGGCACGTCCAGGAGGAGACGCCGGACAGCCGTGATACGCACAGCATCGCGTATCTGTACGAGTGTCTGGAGAAGATCACACAGGAGATCAACGAAGGCCGCATCAAGCGGAAGCACATCAAGGATATGCTGGCGGAGGAGTGCGGCGTTGTGTTTGGAGATTAGGAGGTGACGCGCCATAAAGCACTTGGGAGATATTACCAATATCAACGGCGCGGAGATCAACCCGGTGTGGGTGGTGACGGGCGGAAGTCCCTGTCAGGACCTTTCCATCGCCGGGAAACGCGCCGGTTTGGCGGGAGCGCGAAGCGGCCTGTTTATGGAGCAGGTGCGCATCGTGAAAGAAATGAGAGCGGAGGACAAAAGAAATGGACGGACAGGTAACATGGTTCGACCTCGGTATCTCGTTTGGGAGAACGTTGTCGGAGCATTCAGCAGCAACAGAGGACGAGACTTCCACGCCGTGCTGGAAGAAATTGCGCGTATCGCAGAACCAGGATTTTCTCTATCTGGACTGCCGGAAAAGTGGAAATGGACAAAAGCAGGAGCCATTGACGGTGATGGGTGGTCTATCGCTTGGCGAACTCACGACGCTAAAGACTGGGGAAAAACCATCCGAGACAGCCGTACAGGAAATGTTATCCGTCTGGGGACCCCACAGCATCGCCGAAGAATCTCGGTTGTCGCAGATTTTGGAGGCGAATCCGCTGTCCAAATACAATTTGACCGCGAAGGCGTGTCTGGGCCTCCTGCGGAGAGCGGAGCGGCGGGGGAAAGACCTGCCGGAGCGGCTGAAAGCGGTGCTTCTTATGCAGTCCGCATCAGGGGGGGGCTGTGACGGAGGAGGAAAAGGCGCGTTAGTGCAGACGGAGAAAAGCGGAACGCTGGGTACGGGGAACGATCAGACGATTTTCTGTCTGCAAGGCAACGGCATTGACCGCGCCGATACAGCCGGATGCAACGGCAAGGGCTGGAAAACGGACGAGAGCTACACGCTGAACACAATAGACCGCCCTGCGGTGTGCGCGGAGGTTGCGTGCATGAATCCTTGGGATGCACAGAGCGCAAGGGTGTACGATCAGGATGGCGCATGGCACAGTTTGAACGCCAACGAGAACGGCGGCATGGCACGGGACAGCGTATTGTGCGCCGGGTTTAAGCTGGGCAACAGCGAAAAGGCGCACAGCATCGGATACGAGGAAGAAACATCCCCCACGCTGAACGCGGAGTGCGGCGGGAATAAGCCCGCAGTGGTGGCGCTGGACATGACACACGCTTGTGACGTCATCCGCGAGTGTGGGGAGCAGGCACCCAGTTTGCAGGCGCGAATGGGCACGGGCGGAAACCAAGTGCCGCTGACATACCAGATGAATGGGTTTGGAGATTACCGCGCCGCCGAGGTTGCAAGCAGTTGCAAGCAACGGGACTTTAAGGACAGCACAGACCTTGCCATCATAAACATGGTGGTGCGCCGCCTGACGCCGATGGAATGCGAACGGCTGCAAGGTTTCCCTGACGGATGGACGGATATTGGAGATTGGATTAAAACAGATAAACGCGGGCGCGAAATAAAAGTGAAAGGAAGTGCGGACAGCCCACGGTACAAGGCATTGGGCAACTCCATCGCCCTGCCCTTCTGGGACTGGATGCTGCGGCGCATGGCGCGGTATCTGCCGGAGGGGGCAACGCTTGGGAGTTTGTTCGATGGAATCGGAGGGTTTCCGCTGATTTTTGAACGCATACACGGTAAAGGCACGGCGCGGTGGGCAAGCGAGATCGAGCCGTTTCCCATCGCCGTGACGAAAAAATGGTTTGGGGAGGAATGACATGACAAACGACGCTTTGTTTTCCAGTGATAAGAATTTCTGGGAAACACCGCAAAGGCTCTTTGATGAGCTGGACGCGGAGTTCCATTTCACGCTGGACGTCGCATCCAGTGACGAAAACCACAAGTGTGCGCGGTATTTCACGCAAAACGATGATGGTTTGCGGCAAAATTGGGGGGGCGAAACAGTGTTTTGTAACCCGCCCTACGGAAGCAAGGAAACCGGGCTGTGGACGGAGAAGTGTTACCGCGAAGGACAGAAACCAGGGACAACGGTGGTGCTGTTGATTCCGGCGCGGACTGACCGTGCCAGTTTTCACGACTACATTCTGGGCAAGGCGGAGATCCGATTCCTGCGCGGTCGGCTGAAATTCGAGATGGACGGAAAGCCGATGGGAACGGCACCGTTTCCCAGCATGATTGCCATTTGGCGAGGAGGAATGACATGACACAAAAGGAAATCGTGACCGCGCTGCGGAGCTGCGAGCAGCATAAGAAATGCGAAGGAGCGTGTCCATTGATTGCCGAGTTTGGATGTATCGAAAAAGCGATGGGATACGCCGCTGACCTGATTGAGAACCAGCAGCGGCACATCGATGAGCTGTTGCAGGCCAACGACGCCCTGCGGGACACCATCATGCGGCGGGATGCGAAGATCGAGAAGCTGGCGGCAGACCGGAAAGCCCTTATCAACGAGCTATGCCAATACTGCAAAAAATACAAACAAGCACATGAGGGGGGCCTGTGACGGGTGCCGATGGAGGGATAAGTAAATGGACGCTGTGAAGTTTATGCAGGAGCGAAGCAGGATGTACAAGAGTGGCGCGGCCACGCCCAGCATTGGGCTGGAGGACGATTATGACCCGGTAATCGCGGTTAAGGTCGTCGAGGAATGGGCTGCCGCGCACCCACGCAAAACGCGGCAGGGTATGTTGCTGAAGCAGTTTCCGGAGGGGGAAATTGACAGCCGCGGGTGCTTGATGCTATGCCCAAAGCGCATTTCCGCTGATTGCCGGAAAAGATACGGGAACTGTACAAACCGGCTGTGCGCTGACTGTCGAAAAGAATTTTGGAGTCAGGAGGTGGAGTGATGGAACGACTGACGGAATATGAAAGCATTGCAGGACACGCGCACGCAATACCCATCGTAAGCGACATGGATGTCATTATGATGCGCCTCGCTGCCTACGAGGACACGGGGCTGACGCCGGAGGAAGTGGCTGCGCTGGTTAAAGACTGGAGCGACCTTTGCACTATCGTAGGAGAGTGTGGCGGCATCGACCGCATGCGGGAGCTGGCGGAGGCCGACAAGGACGGTCGGCTGGTGGTGCTGCCGTGCAAGGCGGGAGATACGGTGTATGAGGTTACAAGTCGAAAAACCATAAGCGAATACCGAGTAAAGGCAATTCGCGTGGAATTGTTTTGTACATTCATTGAATGGGATATCGTAGCCGGGTTTGTTGATAAATCCATTTTCGGCGTACCGGTCGATGAAATCGGCAAGACCGTATTCCTCACCCGCGAGGAGGCGGAGAAAGCACTGGAGGCGATGAAGGATGAGTAAGGCCGTTATGATAAGCATCCGCCCGAAGTGGGTGGAGAAGATCGCCAACGGCGAAAAGACCATCGAAGTCAGAAAGACCAGGCCAAAGCTGGAAACGCCGTTCAAGGCGTACATCTACTGTACGATGCCTGACGCGAAGGACCCGCACAACATTCTTGAGCTGCACGGTGCAGACGGGAAAATCCGCAAGGCTAACGGCAAGGTCATTGGGGAGTTTGCCTGTGAGCGGATTGTCCCGATCACATACGATGGCGGCAGGCTATGGTGTCCAACAAATGCCGCCTTTTCCCCTGCGACGTGCTTATCTCAGGCAGAAATTATAGCTTATATCGGCGATAAGGGGCGTTGTTACGGCTGGCATATCTCCGACCTGCTGATCTATGACCAGCCGCGGGAGCTGACGGCGTTTCGGCGGCTTTGTCCTAATGACCTATACTGTGAGGCCTGCGCCATGTACAGCAACAACAACGGTATCTGCAACAATGGGGCTTTTCCGCTTCGCCGACCGCCCCAAAGCTGGTGCTATGTGGAGGCAATGTGATGGGACGGCTGTGGGATTACTGCGCGTTCTGCGGAAAGCGCATCGAAACGGGAGAAATGTGCTACGGTTTGCCAAACGGAGAGTGCGTATGCACAGATTGCTGTGTTGCAGAAAACGAGGGCGTGGCTGTATCCAACGGGGATGAAGAACAGGAGGACAACAATGGCTGAATACATCGAGCGCACGGAAGAACTCATGCTTGCCATGAACGCCGGCGCGAGAGCAATCGAGAACACAAGGCGCTATCATGGTGCTGTTTACACCAAGGATGTATTTTCGGAGAGCCCACAGGAAATCCCGTACTTGCTGGCTGCTAAGGTGTTGCGGGAAGTAAGTGATACTCCCGCCGCCGATGTTGACCCGGTGGTACACTGCCGAGAATGTGAGAACAGTTATGAGTCTGTGGGCGGGCGCATCTGCGCATACGGCGTCTGTGTGGATTGCGTGGTGCCAGAGGACTTTTTCTGCCAATACGGAGAACGGAGGGCAAGCGATGGCGAATAAAAATGATATGCTGGAAGCCTTAGAGGAGATCGAGAACGGTATGATCCGCATTAAGGAGAAGCGGAGCATTTGGCAGAATAGCCTTGTATATGCGCTCTGCCAAGCTGTGCGGCTGCTGCTGATAGACAAAATCAAGGAAGGGCGGAAATGAGGATTGAGTATCTATGTAAACTTTGACCACATGATTGACTATCTCAGGAAAGTTCGTCAGAGCAGAAACATTAACAACTCACCATACATGGATAATGCTTTGCTCAATATGCAGCAACTTTTAGAATTTGACATATACAATCCAATATTGTTCGATTATGTCGAAATTGGGGGTTGCGACGGTTGCGCGTGGAATGGCGTTCGGCATCAGCGGTGTTCGTGCTGCCGCAGAAACAGATCGTTGAAAGACGGATATACCAAATGGAGGGCGGGCAATGGCTGATTTTATCGAGGTGCATCAACTGAGCAAGCCACTGTTGGTCAACCTGGACTGGGTGGAAGATATTTGGTCAACGGAGAACGGGACGCAGATTTATTTTGCGTTTACCAGCCCTGATGCTACGTCACAGGATTTTATAACAACAGATGAAAGCTACGACAAGATCAAACGCATTATAGCCTATCAGCGGGTCGAAAGGGGGTAAAAAGATGGCACAAAGGTTGATTGATGCTGATCAAATGGCCGTGGACGAATCCGAGGCCTATATGTCTGCACAGGTGCAGATTACAGACGATTTAAAATGGCTTGTAAACTTTGCCGCACACAGCAAGATCCAGAGGCTCATAGCCGATGCGCCTACCGTTGACGCCGTGCCGGTGACGCGCTGCAAGGACTGCAAGTATTACAAATCGGGCAAACTGTTGTATCCGAATAAGTTTTGCTTTCGGTTGAAACATCCAACAGAAAACCGAGCAATCGGGTATAACTTTGGCCCGGACGATTTTTGCAGCTACGGCGAGAGGAAGGACGGCGGCAATGAAGATCGGTGATACCATCCGGGCGCGGTTTATGACGCTGCCGGAGACGTTTTCCTGAATGGGAGCAAGCATCGACACGAAGTACCCAGTGCGTCGTGCTACGGTGGTGTATGTGCATCCAAAGGGGCGCTACATCGTGGCGGAGTGTAAGGGCGTGCGGGAGACGTTCTTTCCGGAGGACGTGGAGGCATAAAAAAAGAGGGCACCTATATGGCGCCCTCTTTTGAGTTGGCAGAAATAATTCAAAAAATAAAAAAATATTTTCCGTTTTAGGGGTGCGGGGCGGAGAAAGACAATATATGATGGGTATGCAGGGGCAACCTGCCCGTGCCGATTCATTTCTTTCCTCCTAATTTCCCGATGGGCGGGGCTTTGGCTCCGCCTTGATCGGGGCTATGCGGCAAGACGACCAATATGCGGTATAGGTGCCCCGTAATGGGAGACCTCAGCAAGCGACGCCGGCGTTCCGGCGAAGTGCTAAAGCAGGGCAGGGCTGCAATGCCGCACCACATAGGGGCGAATGTACCAAGGTTGGCGAAACGGTCTCCAAAACCGTTTGGGTGGGTTCGATTCCCAACCGTCCCTGCCAAAAGAGGAGTGCCGCTGCCTTGAGTGCGGCGTTGTTGCCCTTCGGGGCGGGTAAAGTCTGCTATGTAAGGCCAAGGGGCGGGGGCTGGTAGCAAAACAGGAGGAAAGCATGGAAATCACAAAACGGCGGCTTGCTGATATTGAACCGTATGCCGCCAACGCAAAGAAACACGATAAACGGCAAATCAATAACGTTGCGGAGAGCATCAAGCAATACGGTTTTGTGCAGCCGATTGTGATTGACCGTGACGGAGTGATCGTAATCGGCCACTGCCGCGCTCTGGCGGCAAAGAAGCTGGGCATGGAAGAAGTGCCTTGCGTCTGCGTGGACGATCTGACACCGGAGCAGGTGAACGCCCTGCGTCTGGTGGATAACAAGAGCAACGAGAGCGATTGGGACTTTGACCTGCTGGCTGATGAGTTGCCGGGGCTTGATCTGTCTGCTTTTGACTTTGACTGGGATTTCCAAGATACCGACGAAACGGAACTTACTAACGAAGAACGTGAACAGGAATTTAGAGAACGAATGGAGCGCGGGGAACTTTCGGACGATGACGAAGAATATCAAGAGTTTCTGAAAAAGTTTGAAGCGAAGAAAACAACGGACGATTGCTACACGCCAGATAACATCTACGACGCAGTAAGAGATTGGGCGGCTGAGAAGTACGAAATTGGCAATGCCGCGATTGTGCGCCCGTTTTATCCGGGCGGAGATTATAAAAGAGAGAAATACCCTTCTGGGTGTGTTGTGATAGACAATCCGCCTTTTTCCATTATTTCAGAAATCTGCGAGTGGTACACAAGCAAGAAAATCAACTTCTTTCTGTTTGCTCCAACGCTTACGCTTCTCGGAATTATGCGCGGCTCGGCAAACTATGTAGCGTGCGGGTGCGGAGTTGTGTATGAAAACGGCGCGTCTGTCAATACATCGTTTGTTACCAACATGGGGGGTAATAAGATTGTCGCTGCTGCTGATTTAAGAGAAATACTGGATGACGAGAATAAAAAGAATCTCAAAAAGTTGCACAGAGAACTGCCGAAATACTCATATCCAGACGAGGTTTTAACAGCAACGATGCTATGTTATATGGCAGCTCACGGCGTAAGCCTTGAAATTAGCGAAAGAGATGCACATTTTATCCGCGCGCTTGACGCACAGAAAGCGTCGGGGAAAGGCTTGTTCGGCAGCGGCTTTTTGCTATCGGAAAAAGCTGCTGCGGAAAAAGCTGCTGCGGAAAAAGCTGCTGCGGAAAAGGCCAACACGGATATTTGGAAGTTGTCGGAGCGGGAATGGGCAATCGTTCGAGGCTTGGGAAATGACGATTGAAGAAGCACGGGCGATCATAGCCAAAACCAGCAGCCCGTATTTGAAGCGGGACATGGAGAAGTTTATTAAACGCCAGCAGAGAAAGGAGGGCGCGTATGGCAAGGCCAAGAAAGGAAATAGATCAGAAGCAGTTCGAGAACCTCTGCGGCCTGCAATGCACGCTTGAGGAAATCTGCGGCTGGTTTGATGTATGCTCGGACACGTTGGAAACATGGTGCAAACGAACCTATAAGAGAAGTTTTTCGGAAGTTTTTGCACAAAAGCGCGGAGCGGGGAAAATTTCACTGCGTCGGAGCCAGTGGCGGCTTGCGGAAAAGAACGCGAGCATGGCTATTTGGCTCGGGAAACAATATCTTGGCCAGCGTGACGTTGTCGAGCTGGGTTTGCCGACTGATAACGCGCAGGAAGACGCTTTGAGCGTGAGCCTGCGTGAAATGGCAGAAGGGTTGGAGAGCGATGATTAGCCCGAAACAAGCAAAGATCCTCTCTTTCCCCTATTCCAAGTATGACGCGCTGATTTGCGACGGCGCCGTGCGTTCCGGCAAGACCTCCATCATGATGTGGGCGTTCGTCCGCTGGGCGATGGAAAATTTCAGCGGTCAGCGCTTCGGCGTGTGTGGCCGCACGGTGGATAGCTGCACAAAGAACATTATAGTGCCGTTCACGGCGATGAGCCTTGCAAAGGAACGTTATCTCATCCGCTGGCGGCGCGGTGACAAGGTGATGGAAGTGCGGCGCGGAGCCGTGACGAATTACTTTGAGGTGTTCGGCGGCAAGGACGAAAGCAGCTATACGCTGATCCAAGGCCGCACGCTGGCGGGTGTGCTGCTGGACGAGGTTGTGCTGATGCCGCGTTCGTTCGTGGAACAGGCATTGACCCGCTGCTCGGTAGATGGTGCAAAGCTGTGGTTTTCCTGCAACCCAGGAAGCCCGCAGCACTGGTTCTACTTGGAGTGGATCAAGCGGCACAAAGAGCGCAACGCTCTGTATCTGCACTTTGAGATGACGGACAACCCCGGCCTGAGCGAAAAGACGCTGGAGCGCTACCAGAACATGTTTACCGGTGTGTTCTACGACCGATATATCCGTGGATTGTGGGTGCTGGCCGAGGGCCTGGTATACGACTTTGGCGAGGAAAACATCGTGGACGATGTGCCGGAGAGCGGGGAATATTACATTTCCTGCGACTACGGCACGCTGAACCCATTTTCTGCTGGTTTGTGGTGCTGGGACGGCAAGACGGCCACCCGCATCCGGGAGTATTACTACTCCGGGCGGGAAGAACACAGAAACAAGACTGACGAGGAATATTATACGGAGTTGGAGAAGCTGGTGGGAGAGCTGCCGGTGATAAGCGTCATCGTGGACCCGTCGGCGGCGTCCTTCATCGAGGTTATCAAGCGGCACGGGAAGTTCAAGGTGCGCAAGGCGGTCAATGACGTGCTGCCGGGCATCGCCACCACGGCGAGGTATCTGCGCAGCGGTGCGCTGAAGATACACAGGTCGTGTAAAGACGCCATTCGGGAATTCGGCCTCTACCGCTGGGACGAAAAATCCACAGAGGACAGGCCAATTAAGGAGAACGACCACGCGATGGATGATACACGTTACTTTGCAATGACAGTATTGCGCCGGAAAGTGCGGGATGATAACGGGGAGAAATACATCCCCCTGTGGGAGAGGTGATAGCTTGCTGACATATCAGGACTTGCTCGCCGTGGGCGAGAACGAACAGGACCGAATGGATTTTATCCGGCGGGTCATCAATGAGCACAAAGGCTCTGCGGCTTACCGGTTCGCGGTAGACGCACAGCGATATTACGACGGCGAGAATCCCACCATCAGCCGGTATGAGAAGATCATCTATGACCTTCAGGGACGCGCCCACCGGGACATGTACACGGCAAACCACAAACTCATGTCAAGTTTCTTTGGATTTGTCGTGCGGCAGGAGGCAAACTATCTGCTGGGCAACGGCGTGACCTTTCAGAAGAGGGAGACAAAGGCCAGACTGGGCGCTGACTTTGACCAGCGGGTCAAGGACGCAGGCAAGAGCGCCCTGGTATGCGGCGTGGCGTTCGGGTTCTTCAACCTGGACCGGGTTCAGGTGTTCGAGCTGACCGAGTTTGCGCCCCTTTACGACGAGGAAAACGGTGCCTTGATGGCCGGTGTGCGGTTCTGGCAAGTGGCAGACGATAAGCCGCTTCGTGCCACGCTGTACGAGCTGGACGGATACACCGAGTACATCCAGCGCAGCGGGGAGAACATGACCGTGCTGACGGACAAACAACGGTACAAGGTCAATGTCCGCACGGACGGCCTGGGCGCGGAGACCATTCTGGACGGTGACAATTATCCTGGATTTCCCATCGTGCCTCTGAAAAACGGCAAAAACTGCCGGTCGGAGCTGCGGGGGCGGCGGAACACTGTGGACGCGCTGGATCTGGCCTGTTCCAACATGGTCAACAACGTGGACGAGGGCAATCTCATCTATTGGGTGCTTACCAACGCGGGCGGCATGAATGACTTGGACGACGTGAAGTTTTTGGAGCGTATCAAGACCCTTCACGTGGCCCACACCGACGACGAGGTGAACGCGGAACCGCACACCATCGAGGCCCCCTTTGAGGGCACCAACGCAACTATTGACATGCTCAAGCGCAAGCTGTACGAGGATTTCCAGGCGTTTGACAGCGCCGCCGTGAGCGCGGGAAATCAGACGGCCACGGCCATCAAGGCCAGCTATGTGCCGCTGGATCTAAAAGTGGACGACTTCGAGAGCGATGTGACCGACTTTATCCAAGGCCTATTGACGCTGGCTGGGGCAGACGATACGCCCAGCTATACCCGCAGCCAAATTGTGAACAAGAGCGAGGAGACCCAGACCGTTCTGATGGGAGCGGAATACTACGATGATGAGTACATCACCAAGAAGCTGCTGACCATCAACGGTGACATCGACCAGTACGACGAACTGATGCGCCGGAAAGACGCGGAAGAGCTTGACCGGATGGACGTGCTGCCGGAGGAACCGCCCGAACCGGGGGTGATCGAGGATGGCAACGCCTGATCTGGGCCACAAGCTGACCGACAAGGAGCTTGCAAAGCTGGAACGGCGCATTGCGAAGCTGTACCGAGAAGCCGGGGAAGAATTGCAAGAAACCATTGACGCTTACTTTGAGCAATTCAAAAAGCGCGATGAGGAAATGAAAGCGCTGATCGGCACGGTGCAGAACGGAAAGGAATGGACAGAGGCCGACTATAAACAATGGCGGCTCAATCAGATCGGGCGCGGAGAACGCTATCAGGCCATGCGGGATAAAGTGGCACACCGTGTCACCGACGCGAACGCCGTGGCGGCGTCCTACACCAACGATGCAACGCCCGGTATTTACTCCCTGAACCGCAATTTCGCGGCGTACACAATCGAGAGCGTGGCTGGGAATGTTGGCTTTGACCTGTGGGACGAGCAGACGGTGAAGCGCCTGATTGTGGAGCAGCCGGGGCTGATGCCGTATTACCCAAAAGATAGAGCATTGAAACGCGGCATTGACCTTGCGTATGGGAAAAAGCAAATCACGGCCAGCGTCACCAGCTCCATCTTGCAGGGGAAAAGCATTAAGGGTATGGCAGACGATTTGCAGCGGCGCATTATTACAATGGGCAGAAGCAGCGCGATTCGGACGGCGCGAACGGCGGTCACTGGCGCACAGAACGCCGGACGCATGGACAGCTACGCGGCGGCGGAAAAGATGGGCATCAAGCTTAAAAAGCAATGGCTGGCGACGCTGGACAACCGGACGCGGCATTCACACGCCATGCTGGACGGCGAAAAGGTAGATCAAGATAAGAAATTCTCCAACGGCTGCCGCTTTCCGGGCGATCCGCAGGGGCCAGCGTGGGAGATCTACAACTGCCGCTGCACGCTTGTTGCGGATGTGGATGGGGTAGATACCTCCACAGGGCAAAGACGCGCCAAAAACCCCGTTACAGGCGAAACAGAGGTTATTTCTGACATGACCTATTCCGAGTGGGCGGAGCAGAAGCAAGCGGAAGACGCTGCGGCCTGGAATACATACATGAAGAAGGGCCGCAACCTTTCCACTGATACAAAACAGTGGCAGGAATACAAATCGGTTCTGGGAAACAAAGTTCCAAACACGGTTGAGAAGTTCCAGAATTTGAAGTATAATGAACCTGATAAGTGGGCCCAACTGAAAACCATGAAACGGCAAACCGTTTTTGTGAATAACGCCGAATGTGTGACAACGCCTAAAAAATACACCGGGTATTTCCTGAAAGATGGCGCAAAACACGCGGATCAATTTTTTGATGTTGGCTATACAGCGGATAACCCATTGCAGCTGCGTTATGATATGGCACGGCAGTTTGATATGAGCAAGGCTGTTGATGTGCAGGAGTTAAATGGCGGTGCGATAATGTTTAATATCTACATGACACTTGGAGTTACAAAACAGCGCACTTTTTTAACGGGATGGATTCAAGATACACCGGATAGCAAACCGAGGATCGTAACCGGATTCAGAAAAAACAAGGAGAATTCGCATGATTAACGAATATGACCGTGTAAAAATCATTAAGACAGGCGATGTCGGTATTGTTGTTGATATCCGGGAGACCAACGGCACGTTTTATCTTGTTGAACGAGACGGTGACAATGAACTATTCGACTGCGCTGAAAGCGAACTGGAAAAACTATGAAAGTTGATTTCACAGACAACTCCAAAGAAGTCCTCGCTGCCATGCATGAGGCCGCTGCCAGGGCGCTGGAAAAGTGCGGGCTGGTTGCAGAGGGCTATGCGAAAAAGCTCTGCCCCGTGGACACCGGTAATCTGCGCAACAGCATTACCCATACGGTAGACGAGCAGGAACCAGCAGCGATCATCGGGACAAACAATGAATATGCCGCGTATGTGGAATTAGGTACCGGCAAATACGCGGAGGGCGGACGGCCGACGCCGTTGGTGTATCAGGACGATGAAGGTCACTGGCACTGGACGGCTGGCAACCCGGCACAGCCGTTCTTGAAGACAGCGGTGGCCGACCACCAACAGACATATCGGAACATAATCGAGGATGAATTGAAAAATGGATGAAGGCATTATCAAGGCCATCGAAGCCATCACAAAGCGCGGAAACGACGCAGAGGTGCGGCGAAAAGGCGATGGGTACATCGTCTTAGAGGTTAAGAAAACAATCAAATACAGCACTCCCGCGCAATAGGGCACGGGAAAGGGCAATAGGAGCCAACTACTGAGATTTTCTCGGCGGTTGGCTCTTTCGTTTTCGATAAAACCCGCGAGGTACAGCGGTTTTTATACAATCTATCGCCGCGACGAACTGCGGACGAAGGAAAGGAAGATAGAACAATGGCACTTACACGCAAACTTTTGAAGGGGATGGGTCTCACCGACGAACAGGTGGACACCATCATCGAAGCGCATTCCGACACCGTAGACGGCTTGAAGGCGGATGTGAGCCGCTACAAGGCGGACGCGGAGAAGTTGCCCACAGTCCAGAAGGAATTGGACGACCTGAAAGCCGCCGGGGACGGCGGTTACAAGGAGAAGTATGAGAAGGAGCACAAGGCCTTTGACGACTTCAAGGCGGACATCACCGCAAAGGAGACCAAGGCCGCCAAAGAAAAGGCGGTAAAAGCCTATTACGAAAGCAAGAACATCACCGGCGACAATCTAACTATTGCTCTGCGCGGCAGCGGCGCGGAGATCGACGGCGTGGAGCTGGACGGCGACAAGATCAAGGACACCGCCGCTCTGGATGCGCTTGTGAGCGGTGCTTTTGCAAAGCTGGTCTCCACTACCACCACGAAGGGTGCCAATATCGCAAACCCTCCGGCGGGCGGAAGCCCCGGCACGATGACGAAAGCGGACATCTACAAAAAGGACGATCACGGCCACTATATGCTGTCCGCATCTGAGCGACAGAAAGCGCTTATGGAAAACCAAATTACTTAACAAGAAAGGATGAATTACATGGCTGCTACGAAAGTTGAGAGCCTGACCAACCCCCGCGATTCCCTGCCCAATACCTATACCAGCGTGACCGCCCGAGAGGTGGATTTCGTCACCCGTTTCAATGACAACTGGGATGCGCTGCGCAACATTATGGGCATTATGCGCCCCATCCGCAAGGCCCCCGGCACAAGCCTGATTTCTTACACCGCTGATGTGGCCCTGGAGGACGGCGACGTCGGCGCTGGCGAGGTGATCCCTTACAGCAAGGCGACGATTACCCAAGCGACCAAGGACGACCTGTCCATCAAGAAGTATGCAAAGGCTGTTCCTATCGAGGACGTTGACAAGTATGGTGCAGAGATCGCGGTGGAGAAGAGCGACGACGCTTTTCTGACCAAGCTCCAGAATGTGGTCCTTGGCAATTTCTATACTTTCCTGAACACCGGTTCTCTCACCGGAACCGCCGCAACCTGGCAGGCGGCACTTGCAAAGGCTCAGGGCGAAGTGCTGAACAAGTTTGCTGGTATGGCAAAAGACGTTACCTCCGTTGTGGGATTTGCTAACATCCTGGACGCATACGACTATCTGGGTGCTGCGGATATTTCCGTCCAGACCCAGTTCGGCCTGAACTATGTCAAGGACTTCATGGGGTACTCCACGCTGTTCCTGTTGCCCACCACCGTTTCCGGCAATAACGCTATTGCCCGCAACACTGTGATCGCAACGCCAGTGGAGAACATCGACCTGTACTATGCAGACCCCGGCGACAGCGAGTTTGCCAGACTTGGCCTGAATTACACCGTGCAGGGCGAGACAAACCTGATCGGTTTCCATGCCCAGGGTAATTACAGCACCGCCGTGGGCGAGAGTTACGCCATCATGGGTATGAAACTGTGGGCGGAATACCTGGACGGCATTGCCAAGATCACGGTCACCCCGGCCCCTTAAGCGCGCGCCTCTCGGGGCTGACGATTGGCGCGCTGACACTGACTCCGGCGTTTGACCCAGACACGACGGAGTATACAGCCACAACCAGCAACGCGACCAACACGGTAACCGCGACCCCGGAAGGCGCAAGCGCCACAGTGACCATCCTAAACGGCAAAACGTCTGTTGAAAATGGCACTGCGGCCACTTGGGCCACTGGGGCTAACACCCTGACCGTGACCGTGAAAAACGGCACGGCGGAGAAAGTATATACCGTGACCGTAACCAAATCGGCGTAAAAGGAGGACAGCGTGATGCTTGAAACGGTTTTGCAGAATTTGAACAACTGGTTTTTAGTTCCGGACGGCGTCCACGCCGGGGAGTTCACTGTGCAGGGCGGGCAGCTCACGCTGCCCTTTCTGCAAACCGGCCAGTATTTCCGGGTGGTGGGTTCCGTATTCAATGACGGGCTCCACCAGTACCCGGTGGCAGACCTGACCGACGAGACGTTTACCGGCTCCGTGTGGGCGCTGGCTGTTCCGAAGGCGGTGATTGAATTGGCCGAAGAAATCGACGCATGGCAGACGAAGAACGGGGATCCAGGGCCGTTTACCTCAGAATCATTTGGCGGCTACTCCTACAGCAAAGCCACCAACGCCAGCGGCATGGCCGTCGGCTGGCAGGATGTATTCAAGAGCCGCCTGAACGACTGGCGGAGAATTAGGGGGATCTGATGAGCCTTTTAGATGATTTTTCCCGCACCTGTGTATTCATGGAAAAACGCCGGGTATCGGACGGTGCGGGCGGTCACTTTGTAGAGTGGGTGGAGGGCGCTGAGTTCACCAACTACCAGGCACTGGATACCTCCATGGAGGCCCGCAGAGCGGAAAAAGAAGGCGTGACCAGCCTGTATTCCGTCCTGGTAGACAAGGCCGTGCCCATCGAGTACAACGACGTGTTCAAAGACAAGACCACCGGCGAAACCTACCGCGTGACCTCAAATCCGGAGAACAAGCAGGCCCCCAAGTCCTCCACGATGCAGCTAAAATACTTTACGGCGGAAAGGTGGGCGTTGACCACATGACCAAAAACAAAGCCCTCTACGCCTGGTTCAACGAGTTCATGCCCTTCTACCGAGCGTCCAGCGTGCCAGACGATGTGGTCATGCCTTATGGCACCTATGAGTATATCGACAGCGCTTTTGATGCCGGGGAGGTCGGCCTGACGGTCAATCTGTGGTTCCGCACGGAGAGCGAAGCTGTCCCAGACGAGAAGGCCCAGGAGTTGTCCAAGCGCATCGGCTACGGTGGCGTGTATCTGCCCTGCGACGAGGGCTATATCTGGCTCAAGCGCGGTTCCCCCTGGTGCCAAAGCCTAACCTATGAGGAAGACCCGGCCATTAAGCGCCGGTACATCAACATTACCGCTGAATACCTGACATTCAGCTGAAAGGAGACCCAATATGGGCAAATTTACCGCGATCCCGCAGAGCACCTTTGAGGAATTGCAGCTCGACGCGGGTGTCATCCTGAAAAACTTTACCCCGGCTACTCCCACCGCACCGAAGGACGAGGACATTGTGTGTGCCACAACCGGCGGAATCAATGTGTCTTGCGTCCCTACTTACTCCGACATGGGAGAGGACGTGGACAACTGCCCTGTGAATGTACAATATTCTTGCCAATTAAAACGAACCGTTGCAATACTTACGCGAAAGAGAGGGTTTAACCCTTGAATTGTGCGCCAAAATTGCAAGCCGTTCCCGCCTATTCGCCGAAGTTGTGCGCCAAATGTGCGCCAAGAAAGGAGAGCGGCGGCGTGGTGAAATTGGTAAAAGGGCAGTTGTGGTATTGTTGCCCGGTCTGCGGCCAAAAGCTGCACAAGCTGGCCCCCGATGCCGTTTGTAATGGCGTCACAACCTTTTGCAAGAAATGCAAATGGGAGGGGGTAATGAACATCAAGGAGCGGAAAGGAGCTTAAACAATGGCGAGCATTAGGAAGATAGAGGGGAAACACGGCACGGCGTATAAAATCACGGTCACGCTGGGCCGTGATGCCCTCGACCGGCAAATCAGACATTATAAGACATGGAAGCCGGACAAGCCCATGACCGCGCGAGAACTCAACAGAGAATTGCAGCGCGTGGCAACAGAGTTTGAACAAGACCTAATGAGCGGCTTTCAAGCAGATAACAAACAGACCTTTGCCGAGTACGCCGCATACTGCTACACCATAAGGGAGCAGCGCGGGGACAAGCCGCAAACGCTGGCCCGCGTCCGGCGGCAAACTGCGCGGATCAATGAGTATATAGGGCAAATCCCTATTCAAGAAATCCGCCCGAAGCACCTAACCGAGCTTTACATGAAGTTTTCCGAGCCTGGGGCCTGCCGATGGCAAGTGTACGCGCTGCCCGCCGTGGACTTCAAAGAGCTTATACCAGAGGGGAAAACTTGCAACGATTTTGCGCGGTCGTGTGGTGTCTATGGGAATTTGATCCGCAGACTATGTAAAAATCAGCCAATCAGCCGCCAAAACGCCGCCATAATCGAAAAGAACTTAGGCCGAAAGGATCTTTTCAGCCTAACGGCAGCCGAAAAACCACTATCCCCGGGAACGATCAGAGACTATCACGCAATCATTTACACAGTGCTTGAACAAGCTTACAAAGAAATGATTATCAAATATAACCCTGCAAAGCGTGTAACGCTGCCAAAGAAAAAGCGCGTTCGTGAAAGCAAGGCTTTACAGCCGGAGCAGCTTAAAGCCGTTCTTGCTGCCCTGGAGGGGGAGCCGCTGCCATTCCGCGCATTGATAACCTTTTTTATTTCCACGGGATGCCGCAGAGGGGAAGCCCTGGCGCTGACATGGGACAAGGTGGACTTTGTGCGGCGGGAAGTTCTGATAAATCAAAGCATGATTTATCTCCCCGAAACAGGCATACAGAGCGGGCCGACAAAGACCGACAACAGCCGCCGCGTGGCCATCCCCGATGAAACTATTGACCTCTTGCGCAAGCTATGGGCGGAGCAGGCAAAAGACCGGCTGCGGCTGGGCGATCTTTGGGAAGATAGCAACCTGGTATTTCCAAGATGGAACGGAAAGCCGATGAACCCCGGAAATGTGAACCTTAAATTGACCGCATTTTGTGACCGGCACGGCCTCCCCCATATTAACCCGCACTTGTTCCGACATTCCGCCGCTTCCGTTTTGCTCTCAAACGGCGTGGATGTGCTGACCGTGGCCGGGATGCTGGGGCATTCCGATGTATCAACGACGCTTGACACATACGCACACGCCATAGACGAAGCGCGACACAAAACGGCGGATTGTATCAGCGAAACTATTTTGCATAAAAATAGGGCATAACTCTTGCAAAATCCCGCGTTTTGTGATATGATAAAGAAAATTGAACGAAGAAGCTTTAAGGCGAGAAATTGCCTTTTTGCGTGTGCCTTTGTGCCTATTACTTACGCATGGTAAAAGTGCGTGAGCGATAGGCACTTTTTATTTTTAACCTGAAAGGAGCTTTATCATGGTACGAATTAGAACTATTCCGAAAGCAGTTGCTGAGATCAAGGCGCAAGACCCCGGAAGCTACATCAACGAGCGACTTTTGCGCCGCTGGGTGAAAGACGGCACGATCAAGCCCGTTAACGGCAGCTACACTTATACGCTTGTCAACCTTGACGAGCTGGAAAGATTCCTTGCCAATGAAAATAACTGACCTTTTGAGCCACGGGCAGGCTAACGCCGTTCCCCTCCGAGATTTGGAGGGAATAACCGGCCTCGACGGTCGAACCGTCCGGGCTATGATCTCCGCCGAGAGACGAGCGGGCGCGGCCATATTGAGCGATAACGCAACAGGCTATTACCTCCCCGCGAACGAGGAAGAAAAGGCGCGTTTTGTCCGCTCCATGCGGCACAGAGCGAAAGAAATCCTATGCGCGGCGGATGCCGTGGAAAGGGCGTAACAAATGAGAGAAATAGAATTAGCCGGAAAATACATTAAATTTGCTAAAATCATCGGAGAGAGGGCCGCGGCGGAACTCTATCGAGAGGAAATCACAAGGGCAAAAAAGAAAGACAGGATCAGACGGCTAAAGGAAAAGCTATTAGAGCTGCCCCCCGCAGACGTCGGCACAGCGTATAAAAACGTCCTTGCGTTGGAAACCGCCAAAGGAAAAGCCACGACCACGGGAAACGCATGGAGAGCCGAAAAAATAATTTATCAAATCCAGATTTTAGAAATGGAGATTTAAGCGAATGGCAGAAGACAAGAAAAAATTCTGGTGGCTGAAGCTGAAAGAGGGGTATTTCAACTCTATGGAAATGCGGAGATTGCGGAAAGCCGCGGGCGGCGAGGTCTTCACCATAATTTATTTGAAGATGCAGCTTGCAAGCCTGCGCACGGACGGCGTTATTTCCTATAATGGGTATGATGAAACCTTTGCAAAAGAAATCGCCTTTGCTATCGGTGAAGACTCGGAAGACGTTGCAAACGCAATCGCAATTCTGCGCCGGTACAAGCTCATTGAGGACATCACGGACAAAAGCTTTTTTATCCCCGAAGCCGTAGCAAATACGGGGAGTGAGGGCGATTCGGCGGCAAGAATGCGACGACTTCGAGAGCGCAAAGCGTCACAAAGTGACAGCGACGGCTAAAGAGCTTATTCACTGGTGTCACATTGTGACGGCAAAGCGTCACAGAGTGACTAAGAGATAGAGTAAGAGATAGAGTAAGAGATAGAGTAAGAGATAGAGAGTAAAAGGGAATGACAAGTCATTCCACACCATGTATAAGGGTGCGCTGCGCGCGCACCACCGCCGATATTATATATTTTCAATTTTTCTTCTTTTTGTATAAGGGAGCGTTTCTAATGGTCTTTGATTTTGAGAAATTCGCAAGGATAACCGCGAGCGTGTACCCGCCGAGCGTCTATACTCTGCAAGATGCCTTGACCGTGTTCAAATACTACTTTGAGCAGTACGAAAAGCACATGGGGCGGGCGCATCCGCCGATCCGAGCAAGTCAGATCGTGCGAATATGCCAGGATATGCCCTATATCAATCAAGAGAGCAAGGGCAGCTATTATGAGGATGTTTCCCCGGCGGGGTACGTTTCCATGATCGACCGGCACTTTGCAACAAAGTACCGGCATTGTGATTATAACATCAACCACTTTTTCAGCGGAAGAATTAGGGAACTCCGATTTTACGAGGAACTTTATTGAAAGGGGGTGAAAGACACGAGCGGGAAAGCATCACAGCGAAAAGGCGCAGACGGTGAAAGAGAACTTGCCGCCATTCTTCGAGAGTATGGTTACATCGTGGAACGCGGCGGGTCTATGTCCTTCGGTGAAGTGCCTGACCTTGTGGGCTTGCCCGGTGTCCATGTCGAGGTCAAACGCCGCGAGCAAGTCCGGCTTTCCGAGTGGATGAAGCAAGCAGAGGCGGACAGCAAGCGCTTTCGTGACGGTATGCCTGTTGTGTTCCATCGCCGCAGCCGTGAGCCGTGGCGCGTGACAATGAACCTTGCGGACTTTATGCGGCTCTATGACCGCCAGAAAGCCGCAGAAAACGCCGATTGAAAGGGGTGATATATTGACACCACGCAAAGAAAAAGCGCTGCAAGCCCTCCTTGTGTGCCGTACAAGGGCAGAGGCAGCAAAAGCCGCTGGAATTGGGGAAAGTACCTTGCGGGCGTATCTGCAAGACGCTGAATTTTCGGCAGCATATAAACACGCCGCCGCCGGGATCATGGACAGAGCAACGAGGCAGCTACAACAGAACTTGACCGCCGCAATAGACCGGCTGGGGGCCATTGTCGCAGACGATGAAGAAACAAGCGCGAACCACATTACGGCGGCGCGGACGTTGCTCGACTACGGCTTGAAATTCACCGAGTTTAACGACGTCTTGAAGGAGCTGGAGGAGGGCGGCGAAGATGTATTATGACCGTCTGAAAGCCCGCGTGAGGGCAACCAGCGCGATCAAGCGGCAGCAGCGAGAGGCGCGGGCGCTTATTGACAGCATAGACGTAAAGCAGCATATAGCCCCCGTATATTTCCCGCTGCATGACGATTTGAAAGAGGGGAAGCACACCACATTCAACCTCCCCGGCGGGCGCGGCTCCTGCAAGTCCTCCTTTACATCTTTGGAGATTGTGAGCGGCATTATGGCAGATACCACGGGACAGAGCAACGGCATTGTATTCCGCCTTGTGGGTGCAACAATGCGGGATAGCGTCTTTTCTCAAATCGCATGGGCCATTGATACGCTGGGCGTTTCCCATCTATGGCGCGGGCGTGTGTCCCCCATGTCCTATACTTATCTCCCGACCGGCGCACAGATCCTTTTTCGAGGGCTGGACGATGCAAGCAAGCTAAAAAGCATCAGGCCCAGGCGCGGCGTGTTCCGCTATGTGTGGTTTGAAGAATTTAGCGAATTGCGCGGGCCGAACTTCACGCGAAACGTTATGCAATCGGTACTTAGAGGACAGGGGCCGGGGGCTATCGTGTTCCGAACCTTTAACCCGCCGCTCTCCTCCAACAACTGGGCGAATGTGTTTATACGGGAGCCGGACGAAAAGGCCGTTACGCTGCTGACAGACTATACCATGATCCCCCCGGACTGGCTGGGCGAAAGCTTTCTTTATGAAGCTGAACGGCTGCGCGATGTAAACCCGAAAGCCTATGAACACGAATATTTAGGCGTACCGACCGGCGCGGGCGGCGAAGTCTTTCCCAATTTGGAAATACGGGAGATCACCGACGAGGAAATAGAGCAAATGGGCTATTTCTATCAAGGCTTAGACTTTGGATTTGCGGTCGATCCCGCCGCATTTCTCCGCGTGTCTTATGACCGCAAGAGCGACACCGTTTTTTTTGTTGACGAAATATACAAGCGGCATTTGTCGAATAAGCAGCTTGCGGAGGAAATCAAAAAGCGCCGCTATGACCGCGGCGGGGGTGAGTATCATTCGCCAATATTGGGCGGCGTATACGAGGAAAAGCAGCTAATCACGGCGGATTGTGCGGAGCCGAAATCCATAGCGGATATGCAGGCGGAGGACTTGAAGTGCATCCCATGCCACAAAGAGCCGGGATGCGTGAGCTACCGTGTGAAATGGCTGCAACATCGGCGCATTGTGATTGATCCGAAGCGAACCCCCGAAGCATACCGCGAATTTGTAAATTACAGCTACGCCACGGACAAGGACGGAAACTTTCTTTCCGAACTGCCCGACAAGGACAACCACACCATAGACGCCTGCGCTTATGCCCTCGACCGGCTTATTTACCGGCGCGGCGTTTCAGCGTGAGAAAGGAGAAATTCATGGGATATATGCGTATCAAGTGCCACTATTGCGGCGGCACATGGGAAGTGTACGGGCGAAGCATCACAGGCGTATCAGGTGTCACTATTAGTGGGAACTATGCCCGCACTTGCCCGCATTGCTTCAAGGCCATTGAAAAGCAGACATGGGACAATCAGATCATTCCGGCGTTTCTTGCGCTGGACGATGCAAACCGCGAACTTGTAAAGGACAGCAGCGGCTACCATACCCCGCTTTTTGAAGTCAGCTATGAGGCCGACAGCGTATTCCGAAACGGCTATGAAAACTGTCCAAATTTGGACTGAAATGAATTGAAAGGAGCAAAATAATGTTTCAAACTCGTGGCGATTTAAAGCGCAGAATTCGTGACCTTGAAGAAGAAAATGCCTTCCTTGTAAATGCTCAAAAGCTTGCAGAAAATGGTGGTCTTGCGAAATGCAAAAGCATTGTGTGTAAAGGTTGCGAGCACGCGGTTTTTGTTAATAGGTGGGATGGCACGCCTTACCTTATCGGCTGTGATCTGACTGTGGGTTGCGAAGAATTTAAGAAAGAAAGCACATGAACATTTTGTAATCGAAAGGAGATCGTATAAATGAGTAAATACAACAGCTATGCAAGAGACCTTGATGCCTCGTTCAAAGCGGCGCGTCAGGAGTATGTGGAGGCGTGGAACAAACTCCAGGCAGCGAAAGAGGCCCGCGGAAATGGCGGCGCTATGGCCCGCCAGCGGGCGGAATTGCGATACCAGCAAGCAGAGATGGACTTCAAGGAGGCGGATGCCCGTATCTGGACGAAGTTTAACGGGCTGAGGGCGGATCTGCGGGCCGCGCTGGAGCGTGATGTGCGCGGCGGGAACCTTGCAAGCCCCGATGCGGTTGACCATAGCGGCCTGGAACTGATGAAAAGCGGCATCCTCTCCGCCGATGATTTCTATTCCCTTGCGGAAAAGTACGACGATAACCCCACCATGCTCCGCTTTGTGGCAAAATACGCAAAAGAGGCCGCTGACGATATGGACAGCACCAGGGCGAAAGACCGCGGGGCGCTGTACCAGTTAGCCCAGGTGTGCGGCCAGGGGCAGAGCCGAACTATGCGGGAATGGGATGAACTGTCCAAGATTGCGGACTATTGCAGCGGGCAGACCAGGAACCGCAGGGACACCCCTACCCACACAATCAGCATGGGGAAGTGGTGGGAGCAGCTTTCCGGCGAGATTGTCGAAAACTTTTGAACGGAGGCAGTGATACAAAGGCCACCAGCCGGAGAAAGACCGGCAGCAGGCAGCAAGGGCGGCGGGATTGCCTATCCTTTGTCCCCTTGCGAAGCCCTGCCCGAAGTACAGCGGCAGGCAGCGCCCTAAAGTACCAGGGCGCGGGAGTGTGTAAATAGTGCCATAATCTCCATATACAGCACAGGAGCCGTCTTGCTTTTTGACGGCTCCTGTGTTATTCTGTCGATAGCCCATTATGGGCGGGGCGCTGCACAACGGCAGGCGGTTAGTCACAAACCCCGAAAGGGGGTGACGCCATGCGAATTACTCTACATATCGGGCCTTTTACGGTTACGATCATTGTAAAACGCAGAAACCGCCACCCGGCACGGTGACGGTTTCCATTTGGAAATTGATTTACTGACGGGCTAACCGCTTGTCGCAGCGCCCTTTTTCTATCTCCATTATAGCAGGATACTAACCCTTGTCAAGTCTCGGATTTATCCGGGGCTTTTTCTTTCGTCCTCATTGCTTGCATAACCTTGTCGCGTTGCGCCTGCGTTTCAACCGAACGGCTAACAAATGCAGGAACCGTCTCCCCGGCTCTCTGTGCGGCCTCCTGCGCCGTTTTAAGTGCGGCAGGGGTAAGGATAGCCCCCTCGCCTTGCGACGCTCCTGCGGGCTGCTGTGGGCTTTCTCCCATAGCTTCACCAATGCAAGATAAAACACATTCCCGCAAGACCGCGTTGGAAGTCTTGCCAATCTCCGAACAATATGCCTTGAATTTGTCGGCGTGATCCTTTTTTACCTTGCAAGCAAGCGTAGCCATGTTTTCACTATCCCATTTTGCATTTGCCTTTTTCTTTGCGTCTGATACCGCCATTTACTTACTCCCTCCTTTTTGCGTGTGCTGGTGTCGCGTTTCACGACGCCTGCTTTTCCACTATCCGCATTATAGCACATTATAACAACACGGTCAACCGTGTAATAATAGACAATAATGCACGGTAAACCCTGTATATATTGTCAAATGGGCGTACACAGTAAACCGTGATAGCGCCATCTTTTTGTCTGACTGCGCAAAATTGCGCTGTGAAAAAGAGGCCGGAGCAAATCGCCCCGGCCTCTTTGCTATTCGGTTGTGTTGTCCCGCTGCAACTTTTCGTCTATGGCGCGGTTGATAAAGCCGTTTACGCTTTCGCCGGTCTGCGCTGCAAATGCCTGAATTTCCTCTTTCCGACCTTTGGGAACTGCGATGACAACTTTCTGCGCCGCATAGTCTGCAATAAATGCTTGCATTATCTCTGGTTCTGTAGTGAACAGCCCGCGCCAGTCTGGTATTTTTCGATGATTTGTAGTGAAATCCGCACCGTGCGCGGTGTAATGGCACTTGTGGCAAAGCGTTATGCCGTTCTCAAGGTCTGTTGATACTGCTTCTGCTTCTGCCTTTTGCTGGATATGATGGGCTTCTATCCTTTCAATTGAGCCGCAAAATGCACATTTGTTTCCGTCAAGTTCCTTTATGGTTTTTGCCCATCTATACTGTGGGACTTTTATACCCACTATATCACCAGCCTTTCTGCAATACCAAATGCGGCCTTGCATGTCCTCCCCGCAACCTCATAGATCATTCTGTAATACGTTCCCCGCTGGGTAATACAAAGGAACTTTCATACTTGCAGCCGACAGCGTTAGCCACATCCTTTAATTCTTCTGGTGTAAAACCTTCTCGCTTCATCTTCTGTGAAAATGCCTGCGGACTTTTCCCACATCTTCGCGCCAATTCTGACACACTAATATTGAGTTTAACGCATAAAATTTTCAACTGTTCAGACGTTGCCATTATTTCGCCTCCTCTCATATGCATATTATAAACGAATTTATTTAATTTGTCAATTGATAGGAAGAAAATAAAAACAAAAATATTTAAACAAAGGTATTGACATTTTAAACGAAACTGTTTATAATAAGACCATAGCAAGGGACACGGCAAGGCGGACGAAGTAAGCGAAAGCCGAACCAAGAACGCAAGATAAAAGCCGGAACGGATAAGAGAGATTGAGATTGCCGAAGAGCATAGATGTTTAAGGCCCCCGGCTCCGTGTCCCTTGCAAGTAAAAAATGGAGGTAAACACAATGAGCATCAACGAAATGGACAGCAAGATCAAGGAGCTGCGGGAGCTGCGCCGCATGGCGGACGAGCTGGCCGGAGAGATCGAGAGCATCACGGACAGCATCAAGACCCACATGGACGCGGAGGGCGTGGACACCATCAGCGGCACGGATTGGAAAGTTACCTATAAGGCCGTTACTTCTTCCCGCATCGACACCGCCGCGCTGAAAAAGGCGCTGCCTGACCTCGCGCAGCAGTTCACCAAGACCACCACCGCCCGCCGGTTCTGCATCGCATGAGAAAGGCCCCATGTCCCAGCCGACCAAAGCAAGAGGACACGGAGCCACCAACCACCACAGGGAGGCCGGTACTGCATCGCATAAAACATGAAAAAAGGATTGACTTATTGGAACTCGAATATTATAATAACATTGTGGAACTCAAAAAGTGAGGTGATAAAGTGTCTCCACGGACAGGACGGCCAAAAGCAGAAAATCCCAAGTCAACAGATATCAAAGTTAGAATTGATGATGATACATCAAAGAGACTTGATGAATATTGCAAAGCCCATAGTATCACACGGGCGGAAGCAATCCGACGAGGAATACATTTACTTTTGGCGCAGAAATAAGAATATCGGTTTACTGCTCTATCTTGGCGGACGGACAGTAAACCGATATAGCCCAGACCCTTGCGGGAGTGGTGTAAATATTCTACTACACCTCCCGCAAAAGGTCAACCATGACTTTGCAGGAGGTGTTTTTGTGTCAGATCCACGTAGAAAAACACGCTTATATCAGATTTGGGTAAGCATGAAAGAACGCTGCAACAATTCTCGCGCAACCGGTTTTCAGAACTACGGCGGACGCGGTATTAAGGTCTGCCCGGAGTGGGAGGCGGACTTTTTCGCCTTTGAGGAATGGGCGTATTCCAATGGCTACCGCGAGTATTTGACCATAGACCGCATCGACAATGAAAAGGGATATAGCCCGGATAATTGCCGATGGGCAACCAGATGGGAGCAGGCACAAAACCGGCGCTTTCCGATTATACCACTATTTGAGATTAACGGTGTAACGAAAACGGCGGAAGAATGGTCTAAAATTGCCGGAATCCCTCGAAAGCGATTTTACGCGAGATATGCGAGAGGATGGCGGGGCGAAAAGCTGTTGTCCCCGTTGCAGAAAGAACACATTACCAGATAGCACACATACGGGGGGTGTATACCGCCTCCCGTACAGAAAAGCAAGGAGGAAATTTACAATGCCCGGCAAGAAACCGGAGAGCGCGAGGCAGGAGGCCGTGCGCCTCATTTCGGAAATGAGCGATAAGCAGATCATGATTACACTTGAAGCATTCAATATTCAACTGGAGGATGAAACAAAAACCCCGGAAGAATGCGTAATGCTCGCCCGGGAGCGTTTAAGCATGGAGGAAAAAACAGAATGAGTTTCTTATTTATGAAAAATTCCGTGAAGAGACTGTTTAAGATCATCGGTCAGGCAGACGGCGCCATTACTGCAAACGGGCGCAAAGGGCCGGCGCTTTCCGTTCTCATGGACAACGACGTTTGCTTGCTGGATACCGAAAGCAAGGATTATAACGGGCGCATTTGCCTTGTGTACTCCCCCAAAGCAAAGAAAGACTTATTCCAACGTCTTTTTATCGAGGGACAAACCGTCCTTGTATGCGATCCCACAGACGGAGAAGAAAACGAAACAATCCCTTTGGATGAATTGCGTGTAACCGGCGTCGTTATTGGTATTGTCCGCAGCTTAGACGCAGAAGAAAAGATTGACTTGAAAGACTGGCGCGAGTTTGAAGAAAAATTCCCCCGTGATCCGCTGGAAGCTTACTATTCGCCAAGCTGGGATTATGCGCTGGCGGCGAAAAAATATTATCGCGGGTGTGGCTTTAGCTGCTTTATGTCCGGGTATCATTACGGATTTGCAGAGGGACGCAGAGCAGAAAAGGCCGCGCCCCGGAGAAAGCGCAGAGCCGCAGGAGGCAAAGCATGAAGGACGAAACCATGAATCGGCTAATGGAGCTTGACCGCATCCATTTTCATATCCATTGCGCCGTTGAATCCGTGCGGCAAAGCTGGGTAGCCATGACGCAGGGGGGCAACAAGCCGGATGAAAATGATTATGATGCACTGTATGGCATTTACTCTCATCTTTCCGAACTGGAAAAACAGCTGCTTGAGTGGAAAGAAAGCTACTGGAAATATAGCAGATAAACCGCACTTTTCGGCGGTCGTGCGCTAAAAATGTGCGCCAAGAAATAGCAAGCAGAACAAATAAACCGAGAAAGCGGCCATAATAGGCGGGAACGTGGAAAAAAAGGCAATAATTTTTGTGCAATATTGAGAGTTGTAATAACTGCCCTGTGAATATGATGGAACTGAAGCATCTGGACGGTTGGGCTTGCAAGATGGCCTTTACCTCCCTTGGAACATCCACGGAGTCCATCCGGCTGGCCCTGGGCGCGGCAGACATTGACACTACCGACAGGAGCAAAATCACCCCCCGGCGAGACCTGAAGCAGACCGACTTTGCAGACCTGTGGTGGGTTGGCGACCGGGCCGACGGCGGAATGGTGGCTATCTGCCTGAAAAACGCCCTGTCCACCGGCGGCTTTACTCTCCAGACCACCAAAAACGGCAAGGGCCAGGTGAGCGTGGAGCTGACCGGCCATGTGTCCATGTCCGCTCAGAACGAGATGCCCATGGAGTTTTACAGCGCGGCTCCTGCGGAGGTGGGCGGCTGATGAAACTATCTGACGTAAAAGGTGATCGCACCCTGGAAGTAATCGCAGATCTGATCGAGCCAATCTGCAACATTGCGGAGGACGAGAACGCCGCCGCCCTGTTTAAGCGGGAACAACTGCCGGATGGCATGACAGCCAAGAAGTTCCTTTTACAGAAGGCAAAAAAGGCCGTTCCCGCCCTTCTGCGCGGTCATAAGGGCGATGTAATCTCCATCCTGTCCTCCATTGAGGGAACAAGCCCGGAGGCTTACACGGGCGCTCTGAGTCTGGTAAAACTGACCAAGGATTTTATTGACCTGATGACAGACGAAGCGTTCACGGAACTTTTTATCTCAGCGCAGAGCACAGAAAAACCCTCTGGCTCTGCGCAGGAGAATACCAAGGCCCCCGTAGCGTAAAGGCGTTCCTGCGGTATGCCCTTGCCCGCGCCAAACAGGACAGCGTGGACAAGGCATACCGGGTCTATGTGACAGACGCGCTCAAAGCAATCGCGGAAAACACGGCGCGGTACGTGGGGGGCGGCTATATCAAGGCGCGGTATGCTGACCTCATAGAGCCGAATCCGGAGGAAACCAGGACGCCGGAACAAATCGTTGACCGAATGAAAGAAAAAATCGCAAAGGTCGGAGGTGAGGACGATAAACGTGTTTGACTTGTATGCAAAAATTACGCTGGACACCAGCGGATACGAAAATGGGCTGGACAATGCTTCCGGCAAAGCGTCCGGCTTTGCCGACAAGTTGAAAAGCGGCCTTGCTACTGCGGCAAAGGTGGGAGCTGCGGCTTTGACAGCAGCGGCTACTGGCATGGCGGCGCTGACAAAGGCGTCCATTGACCAATATGCCGAGTATGAGCAATTAGTGGGTGGCGTCGATACCCTCTTTAAGACTGCATCGGACAAGGTGCAGGAGTACGCCGCAAACGCATACAAGACCGCTGGCATGAGCGCCAACGAATATATGGACACGGTGACCAGCTTTTCGGCCTCCCTGCTCCAGAGCCTTGGCGGAGATACAGAAAAAGCAGCTCAAAAGGCGGACCAGGCCATCACCGACATGGCAGACAACGCCAATAAGATGGGCACCGGCATGGAGATGATACAGAACGCCTATCAGGGTTTTGCAAAGCAGAACTACACCATGCTGGACAACCTAAAACTCGGGTATGGCGGCACCAAAGAGGAAATGGAGCGTCTGCTTGCGGACGCGGAGAAGCTGTCTGGGCAGAAGTTTGATATTTCATCTTACTCCGACATCGTAGACGCCATCCATGTGGTGCAGACGGAAATGGGCATTACCGGGACAACGGCAAAAGAGGCTGCGTCTACTATTCAGGGCAGCGTCAGCGCGGCAAAGTCCGCATGGAGCAACCTGATAACCGGCATTGCAGCCGACAACGCAGACCTTGATACGCTGATTGGCAATTTTGTCAGCAGCGTGGAGACGGCGGCTGGAAATATTATTCCGCGCGTTAGTGTCATGTTGGGCGGCATTTCACAGCTTGTTACATCTGCATCTACCACTATTATCCCGATGGTCATAACAACCATCACAGACAACCTGCCTGCGCTTTTGCAGGCGGCGGTTGCGCTTGTCGGCGCATTGGGACAGGGTATCATTGATAGCCTACCTGCAATTACGCAAGCAGCAATCGACATTCTTTTCTTCCTTGCGAATGGCCTGATAGAAAACCTGCCCACGCTTATTGACGGCATTGTGCAAGTGACCTTGACGATTGTGCAGATGCTGACAAGCCCGGACTTTTTGACGCAACTCATTGAAACGGCAATCTTGCTGATTATGACGCTTGCGCAGGGCCTGATTGACGCGATTCCGCAGCTTATCGCGGCAGTACCTATGATTATTGGCAACTTGCTCGCCGCAATCATTGTAGAGCTGCCGAACATTATCCAGATGGGCATTGATCTTCTGTTTGCGCTGATTGACGGAATTATCAAGTGCATCCCGGAGCTGGTCGCGGCAGTCCCTACGCTGATTATTGCGTTCGTCAACGGCATCGTGAACAACCTTGACAAGATCATCCTTGCAGCGCCGCAGATCATTGTATCGCTGATTACCGGCATTATCGGGGCAATCCCGGAATTGATTGCAGCCGTCCCGCGCGTTATCGCTGCTATTGCCGACACAATCAGAAACTACGACTGGGGCGGCATCGGTAGAAACATCGTTCAGGGGCTGAAAGACGGTATCGCCGGAATGTGGGACAATATCAAGGATTGGTTCAACGAAAAGGTGAATAGCCTTGTCGGCGGCGTGAAGCGCATTTTGGGCATCCACTCCCCTTCCAAGGTCTTTGCCGGAATCGGCGGTTTCATGGCCGAAGGTCTGGGCGAAGGCTTTAGCGATGAATTCGCGGCTGTGAAAAATGACATTGAAGGCAGCATGAATTTTGACGCTGGAACCATTACAGCAGATGCAAACATCAGCAGAAACTATACAAGTGGCTCTTACGGAGCGGCAAGCACAAGCGGGGGTGGCGATTCCGGCAGAATTGTAATGCTGCTGGAACAGTATTTGCCTATGTTGGCAAATATGAAAGTCATCATGGACAGTGGCCAGGTTATCGGTTTGCTTGCCCCAGGCATGGATGAAGAACTGGCCAAAATCAATGCAAGGAAGGCAAGGGCTGTATGATAGGAAAAGTATTTTTTGACGGAAAAGACACTTACACAGAATACGGCCTGCTTCTTGCGAGCAAGTCCATTTCTTTGCCGGAAGTCCGCACGAATATGATTGATGTTCCGGGCCGGGACGGTCTGCTGGACGCTTCCGAGGTGTTGACCGGCGAAGTGACCTACAAAAACCGCACCATTGTACTGAAGCTCACCGGCGTGGACACGGTGAGCGGCAAGAAATGGCCTGCCACGATTTCTGACTTCTGCAACAAAGTCCACGGCAAGCGCGTGAAAGTGACCTTTCCCGAGGACACCGCCCATTATTACAGTGGGCGATGCTCCGTTGGGCGGGTGGTGCTTGTCAAAATGATGCAGACCATCCCGGTCACAGTCAGCTGCGACCCGTGGAAATACAAGAACGCAAAAACCACGGTCACGGGGACCGTGCCCGAATCGGGCACGCTGTCCCTGACTCTGACCAATGAGTGCCGGCCGGTGGTGCCCACCGTGGAGGTGTCGGCGGCTGCAACGCTGACCTTCGGCGGCAAGGACATCTCGGTGGCAGCCGGCAGCCATCGTAGCCTGGACATCCGCCTGGCAGCCGGCAGCAACACCCTTGCTGTCACAGCCGCAGCGGGGACCGCAGTGTCCGTCACCTATCAGGAGGCATCGCTATGAGCTACACTGGCGCGGTATGCGGCAAGGCTATTGCCGGGCTTGCCGTCTGTGGCACGGACCCCCAGGAGGCTGCGCAGGACTTTGCTGGCTATCAGCTGCGTTACGGGGATTACATCCTGTACGATCCGCGCGGCGCCAACGAGACGGACCGGCTGTGCGCCTCGGCGGCGTCGGTGGACCTTACCGCCGGCAAGGCCGGGAGTATGGCGTTCTCTTTGCCGCCGGATCACCCGTACCGGGACAAGCTGCCCTATATGCGGCCCGGTCTGGAGCTGCTGCAGGGTCGGTATGTGGTGTGGCGGGGCCGCATTACCTCCCAGGTAGGCGACTTCCGCAACAACCTCAACGTTACGGCAGAGGGCGTCATGGCGGTGCTCAATGATTCCACTGTCCCCCCGTTTGTCTACCCGGACGATTTTGCGGCGGATGCGGACTATCAGGCGGCTGCCAACAACGGCAATGTGGTGGATTTCCTGTTCCGCTGGTTCCTGGCCCAGCACAATGCCAAGGTATCCACGGATCAGCAGATCAAGCCGGGCGTCTGCACTGTGACGGACGCCAACAACTACATTGCCCGCAGCGCCACCAAGTATCTCACCACCATGGAGGCCATGACCACCCGCCTTACCGGCTCCGCCCTGGGTGGATACCTCCTGATGCGGTACGAGGCGAACGGCAACTATCTGGACTATTACGCGGACCTGCCGCTGACCAACGCACAGGCGGTGCAGTTCGGCCAAAATCTCCTGGACCTGGAGCGCCAGCTTACCGGCACCGGCATCTACACCGCCATCCTGCCGGTGGGCAAGGACGGCCTGACCATCGCGGAGCTGGCCGACGGCGATCTAACGGACGACCTGGTCAAGGAGGGCCCGTATGTCTGGTCCCGGGCCGGTGTGGCAAAGTACGGCTGGATCTGTCCCGGTCCAACGGACTGGCAGGACGTCACTGTAGCCGGAAACCTCCAGTCCTACGCAGCGGCCCGGCTGGCTACCTCCGGCTGGGCGCTGGATGAGTCCATTACCTGCAAGGCCATTGATCTCCACGTTACAGACGCCGCTGTGGCCGCCTGGCGAGTAGGCCGGTATACCATGCTGGCCACCACGCCCCACGGCATCCGGGCGGCCATGCCTCTGCTGCAAATGCACATTGATCTCTTGGACCCGGCGCAGACCACCGTCACCATGGGCCGGACGCGGCGTACCTTTACCGGCGACGTGGAGGACGAGCGCAACCGCGTATCCCAGGGCATGGAGGAGGTACGGCAGGAGACTGAGGAGCGGATCAACACCGTGCAGCAGATCCTCACCGAACGCATGACGCAGATCTCACAGTCGGACCGGCAGATCCTCCTGGAGGCTCTGCAAGACTATGTGGAGATCGGGGACTTTGAGAGCTACAAGCGGGTCATGGATGCCACTCTGGCCATCCTGCCGGATCAGATCCGCATGGAGGTATCCGAGGAGATCACCGAGCAGGTGGAGGACGCCACCGGCGATATCCGCCAGACCGTCCGCACCATGAACCAGTACATGAGCTTCACGGCGGCCATGGGCATGCTCCTGGGCAGCGAGGGCGACCCCGTGAAGGTGCAAATCAACAATCAGGGGCTAAACATCCTCCGGGAGACACTGGCGCTGCTGTCCATCAATCAGCGGGGCGTATACACGCCGTCGCTGTATATACGGCCCATGGATCCGGACGACCCCACCGCCGGGTGCCTGTACCTGGGCAACCTGGTGGTCCGGGTTGCCCCGGATGGGTCCGTGGTGGGTGCGAAGGGAGTGAATGCCAATGGGTGAGCTGTACGGCGCACAATCCACATACGGCTGGCGGCTACGGCTGGGGTATACCATCCAGCAATCCCGCAGCAACAACCGCAGCACCATCGCCCTGTCACTGCAGATCTACGACGGCACCGGCGAGAGCTATAACCAGGCGGCCAACAGCTGCTATTACGTCCTACAGGGAAGCAAGGTGTACCATCCCTACAGCTACACCGCCAAGGGCTGGTACGATCTGGGCACCAAGACCATCACCGTGGACCACGATGCCAAGGGCGAGGCCACGGTAACACTGTCCGCTGAGTGGCACAGCGGCTTTACCTCTCAATGGACGCCAGCGTCTCTGTCTGTATCCGGCAAGGTCACGCTGCCTACCATCCCCCGGGCATCCTCTTTGGCGGTCCCGTCTATAACGCTGGGCAGCCCTGCCACACTGACCGTCACCAAGGCAGACAGCAGCTACACGCACCGGATCACATACGCCTGGGGCACCCACTCCGGCGTGGTGTCAGCAGAGACGGGCGCGACGTCCATTACCTGGACGCCGCCCCTGGAACTGGCCAGCGACATCCCCAACGCCGCCAGCGGTGTGGGCACGCTGACCATTACCACATACAGCGGTGATACGGCCTTGGGCAGTCAGTCCTATAGCTTTGCCGCCTCCGTGCCTGCCAGCGCGGCCCCTGCGGCCTCTGTGGCGCTTTCGGACGCCGCCGGGTATGCGGATACCTACGGAACCTACGTGCAGACCAAGAGCCGTCTAAAGGCCGTCACGACGGCCAGCGGGAAATACGGGGCGATGGTCAAGGGCTATACCCTGGCCATCTCCGGCTTGACGGCCACCGGGGCTACAGCCACTACTGGCGTGCTGCCGGAGTCCGGCACGGTGGCCTATGCCGTCACCGTTACAGACTCCCGGGGGCTGTCCACCGTCCTGCGAGGGACTATCACCGTGCTGCCCTACGCCGCGCCCGGTGTGCGTTCCATCAGCGCCGCCCGCTGCGATGCAGACGGCACGGACAACCCCGCCGGAGATCACGCCAAGGTGTCCTTTGTGGGCGCGGTGGCGCCGCTGAACGACGAGAACACGGCCGCCTATGTCATCCGCTACCGGGCCCAGGGGGCGGACACCTGGAGCTCCCAGGCCGTGCCGGACGCCGCCGGGCAGTATACACCCAGTGCCTACGGCGTCATCCCGGCCGCGGTGGACACCGTCTATGAGGTGTGCATAGCCGTCACCGACGCACTGGGCAGCACGGCCAGCCTGATTGTGGTGCTGCCATCGGCGCAGATGCTGTTCCGGACGGCGCCGGCTATGGACGGTCTGTCCATCGGCCAGTATCTGACCGAGGCGGCCACGCTGATTGTGGGCGGACTCATCAAGCACCTGAAGCTGCCCGGTCCCGCGGAGGTGTTGTTCGGAGGCAAGCCCCTCCTGGATTACCTCCACCCCGTCGGAAGCATCTACCAGTCCACGGATGCCACGTCTCCAGCGGACCTGTTTGGCGGCACCTGGGAGCAGATCAAGGACAGGTTTCTCTTGGCGGCTGGCGATTCTCATGCGGCGGGCTCCACCGGCGGCGAGGAGAAGCACATCCTGACGGCGGCGGAGATGGCAAACCACACTCACGGCTACGATTACACGGGCCAGAGCGACGCCGTTGGCACCGGTGCCATCAAGATCGTGTCTCCCGGCGGCACCGCCAACGCTTACACGGGCAAGGCTACGTCTAACTGCGGCGGCCAGGCCCACAACAATATGCCGCCGTACCTGGCCGTGTACACATGGCGCAGGACGGCGTGAATACAGACGTGTAATGGGGCGACAGCTTGTGCCCGATTTGGGCACCGAAAGGAGTGATCTAATGGCCTTTAGCAAGACGACCTTCGTGGATAACCAGACGGTTATCCACGCTGATACCCTCAACGCCATCCAGGATGAGCTGATCCGGGTGGCCGGGCTGCTGGGCAAGGACATCCAGTCCGCTGCCATTAACGACAGCGGCCATCTGATTTTGACGCTGACAGACGGCACCACGCTGGACGCTGGCGTTGCCAAGGGCGCACAGGGGCCTAAGGGCGCGACCGGCCCGCAAGGCCCGCAAGGCCCCGCCGGTGCAACCGGCCCGCAGGGACCTGCGGGTCATAGCCCGGTGGTGACAGCCACGAAAAGCGGAAAAGTGACCACCATCGAGGTGGATGGGACGGCGATTGCTACCGTAAACGATGGCGCGGATGCAGAGGATACAAGGGTCATCGCCGTGGCCATTCCCGCAGTGGTCAGGGTTCTGACCGGCAGCGAATTCAATATTTACTATGCTAATGTGATATCCCAGCAGAACGCCATGTTCTGGTGCAGCGCAGCAAACGGGCTGACTACAAAGCGGTATGGCGATCATCTGTCTATAACGGCCAACGCACCCGGGACGTATCCACTGCAGTGGAGGGTGTACGACTCCGGCTACAGCCTGCTGGCGAGCGGCACATGCACGATCATCGCCGCAGCCAACAAGGCCGTTACCGCTTCAGCGCTGGTCATCGGCGACAGCACCGTGACCCAGGGCAACTACATCTGTCAAAAGCTCCTGAGCTGTTTCTCAGCCGCCGGAGGAGCACTGACGCTGCTCGGGACCCGGGGCACGGCTCCGGCCAGACATGAGGGACGGGCCGGCTGGAAAGCCTCCGACTACTGCACAAAGGCGGCTGACGGCACATATACAAACCCGTTCTATAACAACGGGTTCGACTTCAGCCACTATATGACCGCGCAGGCCTATACCGGCGTGGGCGTGGTGGTTCTCCAACTGGGCATCAACGACATCTTCTATGCCGGACTGGATTCCTTCTCGGCGGCTGCGACAATCGGGTATCTGGATACCATGGTGAACTCCATCCTGAACTATGACAGCAGCATCAAGGTCATCGTTGATCTGCTCACGCCGCCCAACGGGAACCCCTCCGTTTTTACGGAGAAATACGGCACCAGTCAGATTGAGTTCATTTACCGCATGAACACGATCCGCATGTCCAAGGCGCTGATGGAGCACTTTTCCGGCAACATCTCCGTGGCTATCTCGCCCAACAACTGTGTGCTGGATCCGGCTCAGGATATCAACGACGGCGTGCACCCCACGGAGGGCGGCTACGCGAAGCTGGGCCAGATGATCTATGAGACAATGCTGGGTGTGCATAGCGATGACAGCGGCGGCGGTCAGGTGGCTCCCTTGTGGGATATGACCGGTCGGACAGGCGTCCAGTGGCCGGAGTATTCCGATGGAACCGTGGGAAGGTCCTTCAGCACGGATAAGTATTATTATCCGCTATCTTTCTCTGGGACTACTCAGAGTCCGGCCGCTGCGACGATGACGGACTTTGCTGTCGGAACGGATACCCTGGAATTTACGATCCATGCGGGCAGCGCGTCGGCGTCTCAGCTCTCCGGCTATGGCATTGTTGTCCCGCTGGCGCTGGAAGCCGGAAAAAGCTATACCTTCGCGGCAAAATGCGCCAGCGCAAATAGTGGTGTGAACCTGATGACCTATAACGTAAGCGGCGGCGTATGGACCTACGCGTCCAATGCCAGAGTCTGCTACAGCACCACGGAGCTTTGCTCCGCTTCCATAACCCCGGAGGCCGGGAAGGGGTATGCTATCTGTTTCTCCCAGAAAAGCGGCGGCGTTGGTACGAAAAATGTGTTCAGCCAGATTTCGCTGAAGGAGGCGTGAGCGGCAACCACGTTCCAGCTGCCCAAGGCGCTCTGATAATCAGTAATCACGCCGCCCAAGGCGGCAGGAAAGGAGTTTTTTACATGAAAGAAAACGCGATCAAGGCTGCGCTGGCGGCCGCCCTGGGGGCGCTGTGCGCCTATGGGGTGCAGCTGCTGGTGCCGGTGCTGGTGCTGGTGGTGGTGATGCTGCTGGACTACGCCACCGGCATGGCCAAGGCATGGAACGCCGGGGAGCTGTCCTCCCGGGTGGGCCTGCGGGGCATCCTGAAAAAGGTGGGGTATGTGGCCACTGTCGGCGTGGCCGCCGTGGTGGACTGGCTGCTGCGCTACGGAGCCGGCACCCTGGGCTGGGACTGGCCGGTGGAGTTCCTGTTTGCCAGCATTGTCATTATCTGGCTGGTGATCAACGAGCTGCTGTCCATCCTGGAGAACGTGTCGGCCATTGGTGCACCGGTGCCTGGTTTCCTCCAGGCGTTGTTAAAGAAGTTAAAGGTACACGCCGAGGATACGGCGGCGGACAAGCTGCCGGGAGAGGAGGACGACAATGAGTAAGAAAGCTATGCTGTCCCAGCCCATGGCCGGGAAGTCTGATGAAGAAATCGTGGCTACCCGGGAGAAGGCTATTCATGCGCTGGAGTCTCGCGGCTACGAGACCGTGAACACTCTGTTCACGGACGAGTGGTATAGCCAGGAGAACATGGAGTCTCGCGGCGTGGCGCAAATCCCGCTGTGCTTCTTGGCCAAGTCCCTTGAAAATATGAGCCTGTGCCACGCGGCGTATTTCTGCAAGGGTTGGGAGAGCGCCAGAGGCTGTCGCATTGAACACGCTGCGGCCCAGGCATACGGCCTGGATATCATCTATGAGGAGGACGACAACAATGAGTAAGCGAGTGTACATCAGCCCCAGCGACCAGACGGAAAACCGCTATGCCTGGGGCAATACCAATGAGCACGTCCAGTGCCAGAAGATCGCCGAAGCGGAGGCTGCCGCTCTGCGCCGCAGCGGCGTGGAGGTGAAGCTGGCTGCCTTCGGCACCACCATGGCCCAGCGATGCGCCGAGTCCGACGCCTGGCACGCGGACATCCACAACTGCGTCCACACCAACGCCTTTAACGGCAAGGTCATGGGCACCCGGATGTTCTGCTTTGCTATCCCCGGCAAGGGCTACGACGCCTGCAAGGCGGTGTTCGCGGAGCTGGCCCCGCTGTCCCCCGGCACCTCCGAAAACATCCAGAAGGCCAGTTACTACGAGGTGCGTGTACCTAATGCGCCGTCGGTGTACTGCGAGTGCGAGTTCCACGACACCGCCGAGGGCGCCAAGTGGATCGTGGAGCACACCACGGCCATCGGTGAGGCCATCGCCAAGGGCCTGTGCAAGTACCTGGGCGTAAAATACGTCCCGGCCAAGCAAGAGACTCCCAAGCCCGCCGAGCCTGCCCAGAGCGATACCTTGTACCGGGTCCAGGTGGGGGCCTTCGCCGTCCGCGCCAACGCCGAGAAGATGCTCCAGCGTTTGAAGGACGCCGGGTTTGACGGTTTTATCCGGGAAGGTTCAAGATGATGTGAAGAGAGCGTCAAAGTAACGGGTTTAAAAATCTGGACGAAACCGGGGCAACGATGCGCCGACCCCCTGTTTCCGCCAAAGCTCCGCAAGTCCACGGCGAATATAATCGCCATGAATACAACTTACCGAGACATCCGCGCAAAGCTGCGCAGTATGGCCCCTCAGCGTGCCATTGATTACATCGCCGCGCTTGATCTTCCGGGAGACGAGGCGTTTTGCATCATCGCGTGCGACGTCAAGCAACAATCCAGACAGCAGGTGGCAAACAGGCTGTTTGCGTCGGTCGAGTATGTCAAGAAGCGCCGCCGCAACGGTTACCAAAAGATTGCCGACCATATCAAAAACCCATAAAGTAAAGACCCAACAAAGACCTTTTTCAGGCTCTTTGTTGGGTCTTTTTTGCTGTATTTTATAGATATACAAGGGGGTGCGGCGAAATGAGCGTAATGGAACGGCTGTTGATGTGTGGGTATACGGCGGATATGGCACGTGATATATGCAATCAATACGAAGATGACGCCGCTGGATTGCTTTCCCTTGCGCGAATTGTAGAGCTTTTCCACGACGATAGGCGCGAATATGTATAGCTATTACAATGGAAATCCACGAGGTAAAAATGTAGGCGATTGTACCGTCAGAGCCATATCGAAAGCCACCGGTAAGGACTGGGGCGCAACGTATCTTGCACTTGCAATAGAAGGGTATTTGGATGGCGATATGCCGTCTGCAAATGCTTGCTGGGGCCGGTATCTCCGCAGCATCGGATACCGGCGGTACATCGTGCCGGACACTTGCCCTGATTGCTACACGGTGGGACAGTTTGCGGAGGATCACCCGGTAGGCACCTATATTCTGGCCCTGTCCGGTCATGTGGTCTGCGTGCAAAATGGCACGATCTGGGACAGCTGGGACAGCAGCAATGAGAACGTATTGTATTACTGGGAAAGGACGGATAAAGCATGAACTATCCTTACTACGGAAACCCCTATATGCCGCCGATGCAGGACAACCTTGCCCAGCTGAGGCAGCAGCAGATGCAGGCCATTCCGCCGATGCCGCAAAATCCTCTGCCGCAGAGCGGCGTGCAGTGGGTATCCGGCGAACAGGAGGCAAGAAGCTGGATGGTCGCGCCCAATGCGGCGGTGGCGCTGTGGGATTCTACGGCTCCCACGGTGTACCTGAAACAGGCCGATGCAAGCGGCAAGCCGACGCTCAAAGTATACGACCTTGTAGAGCGGCTTGCAAGCGCCCCTGACGCGCAGAAAGCGCCCGCTGCGGAATATGTGACCCGTAAAGAGTTCGACGCGCTGGCGGCGCTTGTGAGCGAAATGAAGGGCAAGAAGCACAAGGAGGAAAAGAGCGATGAATAATCCGTTTTTCGGTGCAATGGGCGGCGGCAACGGCTTTATGCAGATGGTGCAGCAGTTCCAGCAGTTCAAGGCAAATTTTCATGGAGACCCCAAAGCAGAGGTCGAAAAGCTCTTGCAGAGCGGGAAACTCTCACAAGCTCAGCTGAACCAGTTGCAGCAGATGGCGAAGCAGTTCCAAAGCCTGATGCAGTAAGCAAGTTTAAGCAAAGTGTTTGCTAAATTGTTAGGTTAATCAATATCGTGGCCACGATTTGATGAATAAAAATCTTTCAAAGGAGTGATACTATGTCTCTTTCCGATGGTATGCCTACCATGACCATGCCTGTGACCCCTGCCAATGGCGGCGGTAACGGATTTGGTTTCGGCGGCGACGGCGCGTGGTTCCTCATCATCCTGTTCCTGTTCGCGTTCTGCGGCTGGGGCGGCAATGGCTGGGGCAACAACGGCAATTCTGGCGGTGTAGTGGACAGCTATGTGCTGTCTTCCGATTTTGCCAACATTGAGCGCAAGATGGATCTCATCAACGGTGGGCTGTGCGATGGCTTCTATGCCGTGAACACCACGCTTCTGAACGGCTTTGCCGGTGTCAACCAAAACATGAACAACGGTTTCCAGACCGCTGAACTGTCCCGCGCCAACCAGCAGGCCGCGCTGATGCAGCAGCTCAACGCCATGCAGATGCAGGCTGCCGAATGTTGTTGCAACACCCAGCGCAGCATCGATGGCGTGCGCTACGACATGGCCGCGCAGGCGTGCGACACGCGCAACACGGTGCAGAACGCGACCCGCGACATCGTGGAGAATCAGAACGCCAACAGCCGCGCCATTCTGGACTTCCTGACTCAGAGCAAGCTGGCGGACCTCCAGAGCGAGAACCAGGGCTTGAAGCTGGCTGCGTCTCAGGCGGCGCAGAACAGCTATCTGGTGTCCCAGCTCCGGCCCTCTCCTATTCCGGCCTACACGGTGCAGAATCCCTATTGCTGCAACCAGTTTGCCGGTTGCGGCTGCTGACAACTGCATAGCATAGCTTTTTGCCGACAATGGCAAAATGTTCGGCCCCGTGCCGATACTACGACAAACGCGGCGGGGCAATCGCTCCGCCGCTGTATTTTAAACTGGTCGATTTCGACCCCTTTAGAAAGGACTGAAATATATGGCTGAATATGTGAACCCCGGTATCGTGACTGTCCCCGTCGGGCAGAATGTCCCGATGACTGCGACGGCGGCTTGCGGCAAGCCCTGCATCGTCCACCGCGAGGGCAGCGGCCTTGTCACCCTGCGTGGCCTGACGCAGCAGTGCAAGGCGCGATTTAAGGTCAGCTTTGGCGCGAATATCGCCGTGCCCACCGGCGGAACGGTAGGTGCGATCACCACGGCGCTCGCAGTCAACGGCGAAGCGCTCAACGGCGCTACGGCGACTGTCACGCCCGCTGCGGTGGAAAACTATTTTAACGTCTACGTCAGCGCCATTGTGGAAGTGCCGCGCGGCTGCTGCGTGACGGTAGCGGCTCAAAACACCAGCGCGGAGGCGGTCAGCTTTGCCAACAGCAACCTGACCATTGACCGTGTGAGTTGAGAAAGGAGAATGAATCATGGGTATGAAATCTATGTATGATCTGCGCGATATGCTCTGCAAGGAGCTGGACGAGATCAGCCGCAAGGGCGAGCTGGGCGCGGGCGACCTCGATATCGTGCATAAGCTCGCGAGCACCATCAAGAATCTCGACAAGATCGAGGCGATGGAGGGAGGCTATTCCAGCCGCTATCACGACGACGATATGCGCAATTCGTACGGTAGGGGCGTCTCTTACGCGAGGCGGCACTATGTCCGCGGGCATTACAGCCGCACGGACGCAACTGAGCACCTGCGCAGCCAGATCAACGATATGATGCGCGAGACTGACGATGACCGCATCAAGGATGCCCTGCGTCGCGCAATGGACATGATGGAGGAATAAAGGGGGTAGGCCCCGATGATCGACGAAAAGGAGCTGCAGCTTTGGATCTCTCGCCTGGAAACGGAAGAATCCAGCTGGGCGAACTACGAGAGGCTTGCGGCGCTGTATACCATCCAAAACCAGAACCGGGAGCCGGTGAGGGAAACTCGCATGGTTGAGTCGTACTCTGCGGCCCCTGCGCCTGATAGCGATTTCCTCCGCGCGGTGGCCCGCGTTGACCCGGCCCGTGCGTGGGAAGTGATGGACGAACTCATGGACAGCTTGAAGGTCGTCAACGAGCGAGTGTATAACAGCGTTATGCGCAAGCTGGAAAAGTGAAAAATCCCCCGTCATTTACGGCGGGGGATTTTTTAGGCATATTTGCCCTTTATGTCCGCCAAGGGAAAGCCTACCAATTCGGAGTTCATCGCCATGATCGCCGACCGGCTCCAATTGCAGCGCAAGCAGAAACGGGCGTGAAGGAATGTCCGGCGGAGAAAACAAAAGGCGCTCTGCACAGGAGATATCGCTTGGAAAACCGGCGCCGCAGCTTCCCCCATGCGGCGGCGGTGCGGCCTTCCAGGCCCCGGCGCATCCCAGACCAGCCGCGAGCGCTGCATATCCGTCAAGGAGATCCTCGCCCTGATCCCGGACAGCCTGATATAAAGGAATATCTTCCGGAAAACGGCAAAAAGACATTGACAAGACCCGTTTTCTCTGTTATACTCTATAAGCCGCTTTGAATGGGTCATAAGTTCCGGCCACGCCGGACGCCCCCGACAGCGAGTCCGTAATAAAGGAAAGGCAGGTGCAACAAGTAATGCAGGCTATTATCGTGACCGGTGGTAAGCAGTACAACGTCTCTGAGGGCGACACCCTGTTTATCGAGAAGCTGGACGTCAACGCGGGTGATTCCGTGGTGTTCGACCAGGTCCTGGCCATCGTCGACGGCGAAAACACCAAGTTCGGCGCTCCCGTGGTGGAGGGCGCGAAGGTGGACGCCACCGTCGTGAAGAACGGCAAGGGCAAGAAGATCCGTATCTTCAAGTACACCCCCAAGAAGGGTTACCGCAAACGGCAGGGTCATCGTCAGCCCTACACCAAGGTGGAAATCGGCAAGATCTCCTTCTGAGTGACCGCATGACGACCGTTACATTCCTGACAGAGGAAGCGCGCATCGTCGGTTTCGATGCGCAGGGACACAGCGGCTACGCCGCAGAGGGGGAGGACCTTGTCTGCGCCGCCGTCACCAGCGCCGTGCGCCTGGTGGAAGCCACCGTCAACGACGTGATGGGTCTGTGTGCCGCGGTGAAGGTCCGTGAGCAGGACACTGCCATCTCCTTCCGCCTGCCCGGGGGCCTGGCTCCCACGGCGGAGAGCACCTGTCAGAATCTCTTGACGGGGCTGATGGTTTATCTGGCCCAGCTTCACGACGAGTATCCGGAAAACATTGAAGTAATGGAGGCGTGAACGTCTCCTGTTCCCCCGCAATCATCTCATAGAAAGGATGGTACTGCATCATGCTGAACATTGGTCTGCAGTTCTTCGCCCATAAAAAAGGTATGGGCTCCACCAAGAACGGCCGTGATTCCGAGTCCAAGCGCCTTGGTCCCAAGCGC
>OIWP01000232.1_pt1 | contig 86140 bp, 93 predicted proteins | sample 1587661 | NCBI WGS metagenome assembly OIWP01 (sample SAMEA3888899, study PRJEB22519) | human gut metagenome | biome: human gut; feature: human-associated habitat; material: faeces | place: Denmark | collected 2010 | reverse complement strand
AGGGGTATCCCGACGGGAGCTTCCAGCCCAACAAGACCTCCACGCGTGCCGAGGCCGTGGTGATGATCCAGCGGATGCTGGAGAAGATGGAAGAGGGTCTGAACCCTGATATCACGGTTGTGGCAAGATATGAAGAGGACTATGAGGAAAATGGGGAAAACAGGAAGATCGTGCAGGAAGAGGAAACAGACCAAATTCAACTGCAGGTAGTAGACAACGTAATTTATGCATCGCTTAATGATATGTATGATGTTGAAATGGGGTTAATAAAAAGATATGGAAAAGAAAGTGTTGATAAACTTAGTTTTGCTTGGTGGCCGATTCAGCAGGAAGTAATAGCATATGTTACAAATATCAATACTTGGGTTGACTACAGCTATCAAATGGGGAATAAAGAATATTGCTGGAGAAGCAATGGTATATTAAAAACAGAATACTGCGCGCCAACACGTGCACTGTACGGAGAATTAATGGTCCCAGTGTGTGATCTTTCGCATTACAGTAGAGAAGCACAAGATGAATGGAAGGGCGGATGGGATCCTGAAACCGGTACTCTGACCCTATTAATGTATTATTATGTCCCCCCAGTGCGGACCAGCTAAGAATAGAGACGGAGGCAGCCGAAAAGCTGCCTCCGTTTTTCTAAGGGAAAGAAGAAAATAATTACTTTTCCAAAAGAGCGCCACTGTTTTTCAGGATATTCTGGATTGCTGTGATGTCGGCAGAACCGAAGTTCAAAGGATCGACATTGTTGTTCGCAGCGTAGGCGGCGGCAACTCCTGCGGCGTCTCCTAAGACGCACTGATTGGGAATGGTGCGTGCAGCGGCCCAGCCCAAAGAGGCAACTCCAGTGGCATATCCTGGAATCAGCAGATTTAAGACAAAGTTGGTGGCAATCGCGCTGTAAGGAACATAGGTGGGGCTCAGATCGGGAATGGCAACGTCGGAACGAACAAACTCGGTGACCGGCCACTCATAGGACCCATTGGGTTTCAAATCTTCAAATTTATACGCATTGACGTCAATCCAATAGGCATTGAGTCCCATACGCTTGGCGTAGTTGCGGTTATCGGCGGTGCCGGCCTCCAGGAAATCTGTGGCACGAAGAGCATAATTCGAGTTTTCGGTGTCGTTTGCACGGGCACTGGAGGACAAGGCGGAGTGGATAGTCTCCCGGAGGTACAGGACATTGCCGACAACGGGCATGCCATTTTCCTTTACGACGGTGGCATTGCGAAAGCCGGGGAATTCCTGGATAGCTTCCTGGAAGTCACTGGAGTCAATGACCTCTCTAGCTTTCACCCAGGCATCATCTACCGTCTTATAATCAGAGCGCATATCTTTGGGGAAATGATTTTTGGTATCACCTGTGAGGTCCCGATTGTAAGCTCGGCCGTCCACGTTGAACACCAGGAGCATATTTACCCACCATTCACCAGAACCAGGTCCATCTTGCGCCATATTGAAAGGCTTCAAGGCAAAGCCCCGAGGACCATAGGTGTTGTTAAAGTTGATAATTTTGGAATTGTTCTTGTAGGCGTAGATTCCACCATCGCCACTCCAAACGCCATTACTGTCTTTATCTCCGAATACAGTACGGGTTAATGCATTATTTTTGGGATCAGGTTCTGTTGCAGAAGTATCAATACCAGTTACCTTAAACATCAAGGATGCTGCCTGCTGCCGGGCTTTTCCGGAGGAACCACGCTCGTCGCTGTCCAGCTTATTGGCAGGCCAGTCATACCGCCCCACAGTACCACCGAAGTTAGACAGACGGGTCAGACGACCGGATTCCGAGGCGTCAATGAAAACGTCACCGGTGATGGTGAGCTTGCTGTCACTCCCCTCTGTATCCCACTGGACAATGCCTTCGTCATCCCGTTTAATATGGCAGAGGCGAACTTCAGTGATGTGGGACGATTCCCAGCCGATGCCGGTGATGTCGTAGGCGTAATGAATCTTGATTCTGCCGCCGTATTCGGCCTTTGTCAGATCGCTCTTCAGAAGGTCGGACATGGCATCCACGCTGTAATGCTGCCCCATTTGACTCTCCCACCAGTTGAAAGAACCTTTTGTGTAAAATTCACCATTGTTCCAACCAATATCAAAAAAGTTCTGTCCACCCACCGTGCCAATGGCGCCGAGGCAGCAGCCGTTGCCGTTGTAGTCCACAGGATCGGGCACAATGAGGTGAATGGTTGCGCTGGGGGCGTTCTTTGCCGCCTTTGCGGCCGCGGCCACACCGGCCATGGTGGCGCCGTATACTACGATTGTTTTTGCCATACTTAAAATCTCCTTTTATTTTTTGAATTCCAGTCCCCGCCGGCTGTTGCCCGGCAAATGAATTCCCAACCGGTTTGTACTGGTTTCACCAGAAAAGGAGGCAAACGGGGCAGAGAAGTAAACCGGACGGGGCAAAAAGTTGGGAAAAAGTTTGGGCGGAAAGAGGGCTGGCGCTCTGCCCGGGGGGTTATTGGGGGGTGACATAGTCCAAGGCAATCCACCCCGCGCCGCTTTTCAGCTTTCCCCACTGGCTGGCACCTTGGCCGTCGGCGGTTTCCACGATGGTGTAGACACCCTGGTCCCGGATGGTTCCCACAATGGGGCAGTTGGTTCCCGGACCGGAGCGAATGTGGAGCGCGTCGGCGGTAACCCGGCCCAGAAAGGGAACCGCAGGGGAAGCAGGGGCGGCTGCCTGGCCCGTTAGGGCGGCAGAGACCGCCTGCCGGAAAATATCCATGGTGAGGCCGAAGGGGGACCAAAGGTGCTCAGGGTCCCCGTGGTTGGTGGCGATGCCCCGCTGGTGGCCCTCTCGGTGGGAGAGAATGACGCCATCGCCCAGAGGGTCCAGGGAAAAGGTCCGGCACAGCTGGGCAAAGAGGTCCACGGCGGTGCCATAGGTCCGCAGGACCGCTGCCTCGGTGGCTGCGGGGTCTTGGTCTAAGAAGTTTGCCCCGCTGGTATAGCGAATGGAGGCGGGTTCACACATTTCCACGCCGATGTGGGTGTTGTTGGAGGACCCGCCGCCGTGCCAGCCGCGGCAGGTCCAGGGGAGGGTCTGGTAAACTGCCCCGGTGTTGGCGTCGATGAAGCCGTGGACACAGGCTTTTACCCCGGGTTGGTTCCAACTTTGGACAAAAGCCATGGCATCGGGCTGGGCACAGCCCACGGAGTGGAGCATCAGCCCCTGAGGCGTGAGGGCACCGCCGGAACGGTAGCAGTCGTTTTGGGTGAGATAGGTTTGGTGTACTGTGAGCGCCATGTCTGCGCCTCCTCTCTTAGGATGGGGGATCGTTGTCCCCTGATTTTTTCAGATAGCTGAGCAGGGTTTGGACTTTTTGGGGTAAGGGAACCCCGAGTTTTCCCACATTTTCCAGGATGCTGATGCCTTCGTTGGACAGATAAAAGATGGTAGACACTGTCTCCAGGGCGGCCTCTGCGTGAAGCAGATAGGCATCCAACACGTGACAAAACGCGATCACCACAAACATCGCAACCTTTTTGGTGATCCCCTTGGCGCCGATCTGACTGGAGAGCTGCTTGGTCTGAATGGCGACGCAGATTCCTGTGATATAATCCAGCAGGACCAACAGCAGCAGCGCCAAAAGCAGGCCAGAACTGTTCCCACAGAAGGAGCGGAGCCAAGAATCAATCCATTCGGTGGATTCCATTTTGATTCACCTCCTCTCTCAGAAGAAGAGAGGGGGAGAGGGTGGGAAAGTAAACCATCTGGCGGGAGTGTGAGGGCGGGAAGATGTCTCGCTTGATATCTCATATACTTTGATTACATGTATTTGATTAGATTCAAATTATAAAACAATAATATGTTGTATTGAAATGTGATCTGAGTGCAAGTAAAATAATTTCGTGGGGAAACAAGGCGTTTTTTCGGGAAAATTGGATTCTCCCAGGAAGGAATGGACTGCTGCTGGACTGTGAAGAAGAAAGAATCAGAAAAGATGGATGTGCCTCCGACCACGTTGACAGAAAAGGACGATATGGATGACCAAGAATTTATGGTGTGGCTGTACGATCACTATGAGGAGCGGATGCTCCGTACAGCAAAGAAATACTGTCGGGATGAGTTTCTCTGGGAAGAGATCCTGCAGGAGAGCTTTCTTCGGCTGCTTTCAAGGATTCCGAAGCTGCGGACCCTGAAGGAAGGGGAGCGGGCCGGCTATCTTGCCGTTACTGTACGCAACACGGCCTTCACTCTGCTCAGAAAGCAGGCCAAGGAACGGGGACGGTGCGTTTCCCTGGAGACGGGTGCTCTGCCTGTGGAGGGATGTCTGCCGGAGGAATGGGTCATTCAAAGAGAACGGTGGAATACGTTGGCCGCTGTCTGGCCTCAGCTTGCCCCCACAGAGCGTTTTTTGCTGGAGGGACGGTATTTCCAGCAGAGAAGTGACAGGGAACTGTCAGATGATCTGGGATGCGGGGCAAACAGCATACGAATGATGATGACCAGGGCCCGCCGTCACGTGCAGCGTCTGATGAGACGGGAAGGAGAAGAGCAGACAGCAGAGCAGAAAAAATAAAATATGGCGTCAGGCCAGGATAAAGCAGAAAATGCCGAAAATACAGTTCTGTATTTTTCGGCATTTTTGTTGCATTTTTTGGAAATCTGCGTTTCATGTGTTGGAATATTCTCTCATACTCCACAGAAAAGCAGAAAAAGACAGAAAATAAAAATGGAACGTTTCCTTTTGGTCCCGGATTCTCTCTTTTACTTCCATCTCCTTGAGAATGGAAGGATGAAGAATGCTGATGGACCAAATTATACAGGCGAAACAGGGAAGCCAGGCGGACATGCTGTCGCTGCTCCAGCAGTTCCAGCCGATCCTGAAAAAGTATGGACGAAAGTTGTGGGGAGAAGATGGATTGGAGGATATGATCGCGGCGTTTTTACAGGTGATTCACGACATGAAGCCGGAACAGATTCGGTGCCGTGCGGAGGGGGCCGTGGTCCAGTATTTGGTGCAGTCTGTGCGCCATGCCTATGAGCGGCTGCAACGGGAGCGGATGCGCCAGCCTGCCATTGCCTTTTCTCTGAATGAAATGGAGGAGCAGGATAGCCTGCCGGCGCTGGCCAAGGAGGATTCTACTGAGAAGCAGCGGTTTTCAGACCTGGTAAAAGGCTGCCCGAGGCTGACGGAAAAAGAAACCTATGTTTTGGAACAGGTCTATTACTGGGGATACACTGCGGTGGAACTGGCCCCCGGGATGGGGACCAGCAAGCAAAACGTCAATCAGATCAAGCTGCGGGCCTTAGGAAAACTCCGGCGGCAGTGGGAAACCGAGGAATAAGTAAGCAGCCTCTCCGAGGAGAGGCTGCTTACTTTACCATGGAATTCGTTAGGGATTTAGAATGATTTTAATGCTCTGCTTGGCCTGGGTGATGGCAAAGGCCTGCTCCATTTCCCGCAGAGGGAAGTGATGGGTGATGAGGGGGTCCACCTTGACCCGCCCGTCCTCGATGAAGTGGAGACACTCCTCAAACTCCTGCCGGGTATAGCAGATGGTGCCATAGATGTCGATCTCGCTTCGAACCACTTTGCCTAAGTCCACCTGGGGCAGGGTGTGGTAAAGTCCGGTGATGGCATAGGTGCCGGCTTTCTTTAAGAGGTTCATGGCGGTGACTGGAACGGTGGGGGCGCCGACGCAGTCCTGGACGTAGTCGGCCATGGCGCCGTTGGTGATCTCTCTGACCCGCTGTACAGGGTCCTCCCGGGAGACGTTGATGGTGTAGTCGGCCCCCAGGGTTTTGGCCAGCTCCAGCCGCTGGGCACCGGCGTCGGTATCCAGGCAGATGACGGTTTTGACGCCCCGGAGCCGGATCAGCTGGACGGCGTAAAGTCCGATGGGGCCGGCGCCATAGACACAGCAGACATCCTTGGAGGTGATCCTGGAGGCCTTGACCGTCCGGTAAGCGGAGGCCACGGGATCGACGGAGGCCCCCTGGTCATAGGTGGTGGTGTCCCGCATTTTCCGGCAGACCTTGGCGGGGACCCGGACGTATTCGGCAAAGGCGCCGTCCACGTGGATTCCCGTCTCCACCAGGTTGTCGCAAAGAACCTCTTTGCCTTCAATGCACATGTCGCAGTCACCGCAGCCGATGACGATGCAGGGGGTGACCCGGTCTCCCACCTTGAGATGCTGGACGGCGGAACCCACCTCCACAATGTCGCCCGCGAACTCATGCCCGGGGATCAAAGGATAGGGGACCGGACGGGTGCCGGCCAGGATCGGGCCGTCGGTGCCGCAGATGCCCACGGAACGGACTTTGATGATGACGTCTGTGTCCCGGAGGACAGGATAGGGGACCTCTTTTACCGCGAAGCCCGGGCCTTCGTGTTCTTTTACCACTGCTAACATACTAATTTACCTCGATTCTGTTTGCGTTTGGAATCCCTGCAAGGCTATGACAGCACAAGGATAATGACTTGGGAGATGACCACCACCGAGAGCAGCGCGATGGGATAGGTGGCGGCGTAAGCGGCGGCGACCTGCTCCGTTTTGGCCACGGAAATCAGGGTCCCCAGGGCGGGGGTGGAGGTCATGCCGCCGGTGATGGAGCCTAAATTGTTTAGGAGGGAGAGTTTTAGCACATGCTTGGCGAAAAGGTATCCCACCACCATGGGCAGCGCGGTCATGAGGATGCCATAGACAAAGTAGATGGGGTGGAAAAACTCCGCGAACCGGGAGCCGCCCGCCACCCCGGCGCCAATGAGGAAAAGGACCAAACCCAGTTCCCGCATGGCCTTGAGGGTGGTGTCCCTGGGCATCAGGTTGACCGGACCGATCCGGCCAAAGTGCCCAAAGACCAGACCGGCCAGGAGGCAGCCGCCTGTGGTGGTCAGGGAAAAGTTTCCCACCTTGCAGCTGCCCACCACGATGCCGCAGACAATGGCCAGGGCCAGAGGCATGAGCCCGAACTCATCCAAACAGACCCGACCGGTCCGTCTGGCGGCGTTCTGGGAGACTTGGGTCAGCCGGTCCCGTTCCCGGTCCAGATCCGCGTGGGTGAGCTTGGGGATCAGTTGGACAAAGAGGACCACCCCCACCACCCCGAAGAGGTAGGCGATGCCGTAGCCCACGGAGACCAGGGACTCCAGCTCCGCAGTGGCCACCGTGGCCTTGGCTGCGGAGAAAGCGGGGGTGGAGGTGAGAGCTCCGGCCAGAAGGCCCACCAGGATGGCGGTGAACTCCGCGTGGGACAGCCCGGTGAAGGAACGGCCGATGAGGATGCAGAGTACGCAGGCTACCCCGCCAAACAGGGTGATCACCAGCCCCAGGCACACATACGACTTGAAGTTCTGTTTGAAATTGTGGACAAACCCGGGGCCCGCAATGAAGCCGACGGCGGTGACAAAGAACATGAGCCCCAAATTCTCCACAATCTTCAGCCCGTCGGTGACAAAGGTGGCCCCTGCTACGGTGAGCTGTTCCGACAGGCTCCCATAACAGAAGCAGCCGAAGAGCAGGGCGGCCACAAAGACACCGGCGGTACCCAAGCTGACGCCTTGGATGGTGACCCGGCCCAACAGATAGCCCGCCGCAGCAATGGCAAAGACGCAGAACACCAGGAACGTGGTCCCCGCGATGGAAAAGGTAACATGCATGCAATCGCTTCTTTCCTGTTTGGATGGTTCCGTTACCGGTTTTTCTGCTTTTGATAGGCGCGCCAAGTGCAGGCGAAGGTGTCCATGTTGTCCAGCCGGTCACCGGTGAGCTGGGTGGCCAAGGCGGCCCGATGGGGGGCGGTTTTTACCACCTCGGGGGTGGCGTATGCCTCCTCGGAAATGGACTGGAGGGCCGCGGCGTATTCTTCGATATCCGCTTTGGAATAGGTCTCGCAGGCCTCGGGGGTGAAGGGCTCGGGGATGATTCTGGGGTGGTGGCTGGCAAAGTAGCTCTGGAATCCGTAGTCCACAATCCGGCGGTCAATGTCGTCGGTGGTGACGGAGGTTTCCTGGCACAGCTTCTCCCAGCTGAGCCGGGCCTGCTCCAGCCGGGGCTTGCCCTCGGCCATGGGCATGGAGAGCCCCCGAACGGATGCCAGCTTTTTCAGGAGATAGTTGTTGTTGAGAATGGCCAGCTCAGAGACCTGTTTCAGCCCGTCGGCCCCCAGACTGCGGATATAGGCGTAGGCCCGCAGAACCACGGCGGGCACCCCGTAGAATTTGCGCAGCTTGCCGATGGAGTGAGGGCGGTTGTAGTCCAGATAGTATTGAGTGCCGTCAAACTCCACCGTGGGCAGGGGGAGAAACTGGGCCAGTTCCTCGGTGCAGCCCTGGGCGCCGGCCCCCGGCCCCTGGCTGCCGTGGGGGGAGGAGAAGGTCTTGTGCAGGTTGAACTGGCACAGGTCGAAGCCTGCGTCCCTGGCCCGGGTGATGCCCATCAGGCCATTGAGATTGGCCTGGTCATAGACGCACAGACCACCGGCAGCGTGGACGATGTCCACAAATTCCCGGATTTTTTCATTGTAAATGCCCGTGTCCTCAGGGTTGGTGATCAGCAGGGCGGCGGTCCGGGGGGAGACTGCGGCCTTGAGGGCGTTCAGGTCGGGGATGCCGCTCTCGTCGGGGTAGAGGGTGATGACCTTGTAGCCCAGGGCGGCGGCGGTGCCGGCGTTGCCTGGATGGGAGAGAATCGTGGTGATGATCTCATCCCGCTGCGCCCCCTCTCCCCGGGCCTCGTGGTAGGCGCGGATGATGGCCACGTTGGAGAAAATGCCCTGGGAACCGCCGGCGGGGTTCAGGCTGAAGCGGTCCATTCCTGAGATAGCCTTGAGGTACTGTTCGGTTTCATAGAGCACCTGCAGAATGCCCTGGGTGGTGGACGGGTCCTGATAGGGGTGGAGCTCAGAGAACCGGGGGTCCCGGACAAAGCTCTCGTGGACCTTAGGGTTGTACTTCATGGTGCAGGTGCCCAGGCCGATGTCGATGTTGAGGTCCGCGCCGATGGTCTCTTGGGACAGGCGCAGATAGTGCCGCAGCAGCTGCATTTGACCCAGCTCCGGCAGCTTGGGGGCTTCCCGGCGGAGGTAGCCCTGGGGCACCAGGTCGTCAGGCGCACCGGCGGCCTGGGCGACTTGAGGCTCTATCTCCTCCAACAGAAGGGCCCGCTGGCCGGGCTCTCCCAGTTCCATCAGAATGGGTTCGTCCCATCTGGCTTCGTGGAAATCACGTGTGCCGTCCCGTTTCATGCTCCCGTTCCTCCTAAAATATCGTGCAGCGCGGCGCACAAGGTGTCGATGTCCGCCGCGGTGGTGGTGTCGCTGACGCAGTATAGGGCATAGCCGGCGTACGCGGGGAAAACCTTGCCCAGGTCCACACCGCCAAAGATGTTCCGGGCCAACAGGGCCTGGTGAATCTCCGCCACGGATTTTCCCGTGGCCCGGAAGTCCACCATGAATTCCTGGAACACCTGGCCGCCGGCTGGGTTGGCGGTGACGCCGGGAAGGGCGGACAGGCGCTTTATGGCGTAGGCGGCATAGGACAAGATCCGCTGGCCCAACTCCTGCATGCCCCGGGGCCCCATGGTAGCCAGGTAGGCTCCGGCCACAATGGCCCACAGGCCGCATTCCGTGCCAAAGTATTCCTTGGCATTTTCCCGGGAGGCGTGGCTGCACCGGTAGTACAGGGCGCGGCCCCAGCCATACTGCCCGTCTTTTTGGGTTTCGGAGATGCCGTAGAGGTAGGTGGGCAGTTCGTTGACATAGTCCGGATCATTGTCCATGGCGATGAAGCCGCCGCAGCCGCTGCCGTACTGCATGTGAATGCCCAGGGGCTGAATGTCGCCGCAGGTGATGTCCGCGCCGTAGTCCGATGGCGGGGTGACCACCCCTAAGGAGGAGACCTCCGGCATGACAATGCCGATGGCGCCGGCCTGGTGGGCCAGGTCCATGATCTCTTTGGCCCTGGGCTCAAAGGCGCCTAAGTAAGCGGGGTTTTCCAGAAAGACTGCGGCGGTGCGGGGGGAGAGCTTGGCCTGAAGGTCTGCCAGGTCCAGCACCCCGAAGGGGTTCTCCACAGGCACCAGAGTGCCAAAGGGGCGGCAGTAAGCGGCCGCCTGGGAGCGGATTTCCGGATTCATATGGGCGGGAACCAGAATCTCATTCCGGCCTGGGCGCAGGCGCAGCGCCATACGGAAGGAGGAGGAGACCGCCTGGCCAGCGTCGTAGGTGGGGTAGCTGACCACATCCAGTTCCAGCAGTTCCGCCATCATGCTGGCGTACTCGAAGATCGCCTGCATTTTTCCGTGGTCGGAGTAGGTATCGCCGCAGTAGGCGGTGAGGAATTCTGAGCGGTTGGCGATCTCGTCACAGACCGCGGGGATATACCGTTTATAACAGCCCGCCCCCAGAAAGCTGATGGCATCCTCTGTGGAGGTGTTTTGGGCCAGTAAGCGGCTGACATGGCGTTTGAGGGCCTGTTCACTGAGCAAAGGCGCCGGCAGGTCCATGGTGCCTTGAAAGAGAAGGTCCTCTGGAATGACCGTGCGGTAGAGTTCCTCCACGCTGGAGAGCCCAAGTTCCCGCAGCATTTCCTCTTCAATGTGAGGAACGCTGTTGGGCATATAGGGGTGAATGAAATGATGACGCAAGAGAGAATCCCTCCAATTTCCTGATGATGAATGGGTGATCAAATGCTTGCTATATTCTTAGTATAAAGGTTCCCAGCAAGGGAAGGTCAAGCAGTGTTTGGCAGGGCCAGAGATGGAGGAACGGAGATCGAAATGGGGCAATTTCTTTCTGAGAAGAGAAGAAACAGGGAAAAAGTAAGAGATACTATGGCGCCATGAGAGAAATATGGGGGGAATGAGGAAAAATCCTGCGGAACAAACCTTCCAGAAAGGGAAAGGTTTTGAAGTGGAAGGGATGGACATTTTTCAAAAGGTTGGGTAAAATACAATAATATGGTTTGAAAACCACACCGGAACCGGTGGGGAGAGCATGGGGGGATATGGGATGAAGCGGTCACGATATACAGTGGGGGAGATGGCCAACCTCTGCAATGTCACCGCCAAACAGCTGCGATACTATGACCAGCAGGGGCTTCTCAAGCCCGCCTATCGGGATAGACAGAACGGCTACCGCTACTATGAGGACAGCCAGATTGAGGAGGTCCTTCTGCTGAGCAGCCTGAAGGAGCTGGACCTGCCCAACCAGAGGATTGGCGCGCTGCTGAAAAAACGGGATCTGCGGACCCTCTCCCGGGAACTGGAGGAGCACCTGTATGAGGTGCGCCAGGCGCGGGACGCCACGGTGGCCAAGTATGACGCCCTCATTGACAACATTCTCCGCATTATGGGGGGGTTGTCCTTTTTGGAGTCCCGCCAGGCTGCCGCGGAACCCAGCGTCTCTGTGGTGGAATTTCCCGCGGCCTGGGTGGCCTATACCCGCTACCAGTGCTATTGGAAGGCCAGCCGGCTCTTCATCTCCCGCCGGGCGGAGCTGCTGAAGCTGATGGACCAGGCGGGGCTGGAACCTGTGGATGTGAATATGGCGATCTTTCACTCCGATTACAAGAAGCAGTTCAGTGAGGACCCCTCTGACGACGAGGGGGATTTGGAGGTCTGCTATCGGATTAAGAACCCCAACCCCCAGCTGCCCAACTGCCGGCGCCTGCCGGCGTTTCGGGCGGTCTCCTGTATCTATGTGGGGCCGTATTCCGAGATGCTTCCCGCCTACCTGTCTCTGGAGGCGTACGCCCAGCGCCATGGACTTCTGCTGCGGGGTATCTCTATGGAGGAGTATCTCATTGGCGCCACCATGACGGCGAATCCCCAAAACTATGTCACCAGAATTTACCTCCCCATCGCAGAGGAGGGGGAAGAGACACAACCACCTCCCCGTTGAGGACGCCCCCGCCGGCGGCGGGGGTGTCCTTCTTGCGCGGAAAGCGCTTAGGAGGAGACGGGGCACTGCCGGCCTGTGTGGTCGATGGTGTAGTCGGTGCCGTATTCCCCGTCCAAAATCAGCTGGCTGATGGGGACGATCTCATAGCCCTCTCCCAACAGATATTCCAGGATGTCGGGCAGGGCCTCCGGGGTATGAAGGGCGGCGTTGTGGAAGAGCACAATGGACCCGGGGCCCACGCTGGAGGTCACCCGCTGGGTGATGGTGGCCGCGTCATAGTCCTTCCAGTCCAGACTGTCCACATCCCACTGGATGGGTTCAATGCCCATCCCCCGGACGGTGGTGATGACGTGGTCGTCATACTCCCCGAAAGGCGGGCGGAAGAGCGTGGGGCGCTTGCCGGTGATCTTCTCAATCTTATCGTTGCAGGTGTTGATGTCCTCCACAATCTGATCTGCGGAGAGGGTATTGAAGTGGGCGTGGTCGTTGGAGTGCCCCATCACCTCGTGGCCGGCATCTGCCAGGGCCTTGACGGACTCGGGGTACTTATCCACCCACTCCCCCACCACAAAGAAGGTGACTTTCACGTTGTACTTGTCAAAGATGTCGATGAGGGTTTGGGTGTCTTCGTTGCCCCAAGCTGCGTCAAAAGAGAGGGCGCAGGTCTTGTAGTCCCGCTGGACGCAGTAGATGGGGAGCTGCCGCTCTGTGGTGGAGGCGGAGACGTAGGAGGGCAGGGTGGTCACCAGGCACAGGGCGCAGATGCACAGCAGCGCCCCGGGGATGGCCAGCCAACGCTTGCGCAGGAAGACGACCTTCCGCTCTTTAGCAGGTTTCACGCGAAAGAATTTCATATCGATCCCGTCCTTTCTATGTCGTTCTATCTATATGCGCTGGTTTCCAAGTCATGCGCCCCCATTTCCCATGGCATGGGGACAGGGAGATGGGAAAACTGGGCTCCGTCAAATTCTACAAAATGCAGGAAATCTTGTAGCAAAAAGAGGAAATGAAAGAATTTACAGATGTTTTGTGGGGATTCGTTGCAGTTTGGGGAGAAATCAGTTATAATACTTGTTAAACTTTCAAAAGGGGAAAGGGGAAGCGGCGGGAGCGTCTATTGACTTGTCACCTGTTTGGGCATATAATAAGGCGATTTTATCGGACCGGCCCGCCCTGGGTGTGACCAGGGCCCCAATTTCCGGGCGGCGGAACGCCCCATCACTGAAACAGAGGATCTTGCCATGAATACAAACAAGAAACTGAACATGACCATGCTGTGCGACTTTTATGAGCTGACCATGGGCAACGGATACTTCAAGGCCGGGTACAAGGACCGGATCACACATTTTGATCTGTTCTTCCGCAGTGTACCGGACAAAGGGGGGTATGCCATTGCGGCTGGGTTGGAGCAGGTCATCGAGTACATCCAGGACCTCCACTTTGAGCCCGAGGATATCGAGTATCTTCGGAGCCGGAAAATGTTTGATGAGGGATTCCTGGACTACCTGGCGAACTTTAAGTTTACCGGGGATATCTTCGCGGTGCCGGAGGGAACCCCCGTCTTTCCCAATGAGCCCATTCTGACCGTCCGGGCGCCCGCCATCCAGAGCCAGCTGCTGGAGACCTATCTGCTGCTGACCATCAACCACCAGAGCCTCATTGCCACCAAGGCCAATCGAATCGTCCGGGCGGCCCGGGGACGGACGGTGCTGGAGTTTGGCTCCCGCCGGGCCCAGGGGTCCAGCGGCGCCATTGACGGCGCCCGGGCGGCGTTTATTGGCGGGTGCAAAGGAACGGCCTGCACCATCTCCGACCAGCTCTACGGCGTGCCCGCAGGGGGCACCATGGCCCACGCCTGGGTACAGACCTTTGACACCCAGTATGACGCCTTCCGCGCCTACTGTGAGATCTATCCAGATAACCCGGTCCTGCTGGTGGACACCTACAATACCCTGAAAAGCGGCGTCCCCGACGCCATTCGCGCCTTCAATGATGTGCTCAAGCCCAGGGGACTGACCAAGTGCGGCATTCGGCTGGACTCCGGTGACATGGCCTATCTCACCCGCCAGGCCCGCCAGATGCTGGATGAGGCGGGCTGGACCGAGTGCAAGATCACCGTGTCCAACTCCCTGGATGAGATCATCATTCAGGACCTTTTGATCCAGGGGGCCCAGATCGACGCCTTTGGCGTGGGCGAGCGGCTGATCACCGCCCGGAGTGAACCGGTGTTCGGGGGCGTGTATAAGCTGGTGGCCTATGAGGACGACGAAGGCAATGTGGTACCCAAGATTAAACTCAGCGAGAATGTGTCGAAAATCACCACCCCTCAGTATAAACGGGTCTATCGCCTCTTCGGCAACGAAACCGGCAAGGCCATTGGAGACTGGCTGTGCACCTATGACGAGGATGTGAAGAGCAACTGCAACCCAGACGGCAGCCTGACGATTTTCGACCCGGACGCCACCTGGAAAAAGAAAACCATCAACAATTTTACCGCCAAGGAGCTCCAGAAGCCGATCTTTGTGGAGGGGCGGCTGGTTTACGACATGCCCTCCCTGGAGGAGATTCAGCAGTACTGCGCGGACCAGATGGAGACCATGTGGGATGAGGTAAAGCGGTTTGACAACCCCCATAACTATTATGTGGACCTGTCCCAAAAGCTCTGGGACATCAAATATGACCTGCTGACCCACAATAAGTAATCGGTCTGGAAGACGGGGAAGGAGTGTGGTGGAGGAGATGAAGGCGGAAGAGCGGAGAAGGGCCATTGCCAAAACCCTGACGGCGGAGCATCCTGTCAGCGCCACTGCCCTGGCAGGGCAGTTTTCCGTGAGCCGGCAGATCATCGTGGGGGACATCGCGCTGCTGCGCGCGGCGGGTCTGGACATTGTGGCTACGCCCCGGGGGTATAAATTGGGGGAAACCACAGGCCTGCTTCGGGCCGTGGCCTGCGTCCATTCCGCCCAGGAGACGGAGACCGAACTGCTGGCCATGGTGGACAACGGCTGCACCGTCATTGATGTGGTGGTGGACCATCCCCTGTATGGGCAGATGACCGGCCAGCTGAGTTTGGCCTCCCGGTATGATGTGCGGCAGTTTGTGGAGAAGGCCAAGCACGCCGCCCCCCTGTCCTCCCTCACCGATGGGGTTCATATTCACAACCTCCGCTGCCCCAGTGAGGAGGCGTACCAGCGGGTCTGCGAGGACCTGAAGCAGCTGGGCATTCTCTATACCCAGGGGGGAACCCTGTGAATTCGCCCTTCAGGGTTGACAAGCTCCCTTGAAAAGAATACAATAGACCTTGCACGTGTCTTGACACCTGCAAGGTCTATTTTTGATTTGAGGAAAGAAAGAGGAGAGATGATGGAACAATTTCGTGCTTTTCTCCGGCGGAAAAACATTGTATTTTCCGCCAAGCGTTACGGGGTGGATGCCTTGGGGGCCATGGCCCAGGGGCTCTTCTGTACGCTGCTGGTAGGGACCATTCTCAATACCCTGGGAACGCAGTTTCACATTGGATTCCTGTCGGCCACGGTGGTGACCGTGGGGACCGGAGAGGCGGCCACAGCCTATACCATTGGGGGGCTGGCCTCGGCCATGGTGGGACCGGCTATGGCGGTGGCCATCGGCTCGGCCCTGCAGGCGCCGGCGCTGGTGCTTTTCTCCCTGGTGCCGGTGGGCTATGCCACCAATATCCTGGGAGGGGCTGGCGGGCCGTTGGCGGTGCTGGTCATTGCCATCGTCGCGGCGGAATGCGGCAAGGCGGTCTCCAAGGAGACCAAGGTGGATATCCTGGTGACCCCCATTGTGACGGTTTTGGTGGGGATCGGGGTGGCTTATCTGGTGGCGCCTCCCATTGGCACTGCGGCTTCCTGGGTGGGGAACCTTATTATGTGGGCCACGGAGCTGCAGCCCTTCTTCATGGGAATTTTGGTCTCGGTGATCGTGGGGATTGCTCTGACCCTGCCCATCTCCAGCGCGGCAATCTGCGCGGCGCTGGGGCTGACCGGTTTGGCCGGCGGCGCCGCGGTGGCCGGCTGCTGTGCCCAGATGGTGGGCTTTGCGGTGTTGTCCTTCCGGGAGAACCGGTGGGGAGGGCTGGTGTCCCAGGGACTGGGCACCTCCATGCTCCAAATGGGCAACATTGTGCGCAATCCCCGGATCTGGATTCCCCCCACCCTGGCCTCGGCCATCACCGGCCCCATTGCCACCTGCCTGTTCCGTCTGGAGATGAACGGCACCCCGGTCTCCTCGGGCATGGGGACCTGCGGCCTGGTGGGGCCCATTGGGGTCTATACCGGCTGGGTGGAGGACATCGCCGCCGGGCTGCGTACCTCCATTGGGGGAATGGATTGGCTGGGCTTGGTCCTGATCTGCTTCGTGCTCCCAGGGGTTCTGACCTGGCTGCTTGGGATTCCCTGCCGGAAGGCGGGCTGGATCAAGGAAGGGGACTTGAAACTGGAGGACTGAGTGACAGGGCGGCATGGTGGAAAAGTCAGAAACCCTTTCTTGTGGAAAAATTTTATAAAAAACGGTTGTGACTTTGTACAAAATTTACAAAGCGTATTGGTGCAAACTCCAGAAGTTTTCCGGCGATTGCACAAAATGCTTGAAATGCGTTGGGAAAAGGTGGATACTATTCTCAGCGCAGCCTAAGCTGTTGTGTCATGTGCTGAAATCATGGAAGGAGGAAATCGAACCGTGAAAAAAATGCTTGCTCTGTGTATGGCGATGCTGCTGTCCCTGGCCATGCTGGCCGGCTGTTCCTCTGCCGACCCCAACCATCCCTATGAGAAGGAACCTCTGCCCGCCAACAACTCTGAGGCTGAGCCGGAGGAGGAGACCTCCTCTGTCCCGCTGTTTGAGCTGCTCTGAGCAAAGGGGAAACATATACGGCCCGACAGAATTTTCTGTCGGGCCGTATGGTTTGGTCTTATTCTTTTATGAAAACCCCAATGACACGGGCGGGGAAGACAACGAGATCAGTCCTGATCCACAATGATGCCGTATCCGCCGTCTTTTCGTTTATAGACCACGGAGAACGCGCCGCCGTCGTCCTCATTGCGGAAAGCGAAGAAGGTGTGGTTGACCAAGTTCATCTGGAGGATGGCCTCGTCGATGCTCATGGGGCGGAAGAAGAACCGCTTGGTGCGGACCAACTGATAGGAGGGTTCCTCTTCTTCGTCCGATTCAGGGATGAAGTAGGACTCCTCCGGGTAGGCGTCAAAGGCATCCTTCCGCAGGCGCTTTTCCAGACGGGTCTTATTCTTGCGCAGCTGGCGCTCAATGGACGCCACGGCGGCGTCAATGGAGACAAACATATCAGAGGTGCTTTCCGCCACACGGATGACGGTGGAGCCGGAACGGATGGTGACTTCCAGGTTGTTCCGACCCTTTTCCACGCTGAAGACGATGGAGGTCTCGGGCTCGGTCTGGAAGTAGCGGTCTAATTTGCCGATCTTCTTCTCCGCATAGGTGTGCACACGATTGGGAATGTTCACTTTTTTGTCGGTAAAGGTGAATTTCATGGATGTCAGCTCCTTTCGTAGGGGGTAAGGGAACGGGGCGTGCCCCCTTCCTTACACCCATAGTATACCATGGTTTTCCAAAAAAGTCACGCTGTTTTTGGCTGGAAGGAAAAGAAGCCGGGAAAAGAGAGGCTTCGACGGGATTTGACAAAAGACACCCCTTGACCATTGGTAAAAAATGGTATACTATAAATCACGGCGGAAGGTGTTGTCCGTCATGACATCGTTCATTCCATTCTCCTGCTTGTGCGCTTCCCATTCTGGGAAGCGCCTCTTTTTTGCGGGCAAAAAACCACCCTGCCCTTTGGAAAGGGGCAGGGTGGTTAAACGATAGAGCTTAACGGTGACCGCGGCGGGAACTGCGCTTTTCGTTCAGTTTCAGGTCGGACAACCGGCTGTCAGAGGCCTGCATGAACTGCTTGAGCCGGGCCTCAAAATCGGCGGGGCCGGCGGGCTGGGGCGCGGCGGCTCTGGGCTCTCTGGTGTGGGGAGCGTTAAAGGTACGATTTCCCCCTCGGAAATCAGAACGGCCCTGCCGGTCCCGGGCGGAACCCTGGGGACGAGGAGGCGGGGGTGTGGCCTTCTTGATGGACAGATTAATCCGCCCTGCTTCATCGATGCTGACCACCTTGACCTTGACTGCCTGCCCTTCCGAAAGGAAGTCGCTGACATTTGCCACATAGGAGTGGGCGATCTCAGAGATGTGGACCAAACCGGACCGCCCGCCCGGCAGGGAGACGAACGCGCCGAATTTGGTGATGCTTTTGATGGTTCCTTCCAGGATTGCGCCTACACTGATTTCCATAAATGGTGAGAATCCTCCTCGTTGTAATCACGCTCAAGCAATGAGCAAATAAAGAGCGGGGCCCTTAATCGGCAATATTGAACACACGGTCATTGGGTGCCACCAGACCCAGTTTTTCCCGGGCGATGTCCTCCACATAGGAGGGATCATCGCGGTTTTCGATGGCGTTGGAGAGCTCTGTGTTGGTCTGGGTCTGATCGCTGACCTGTTGGGTGAGGGTCTCGACGGCGGCGTTGGCGTCGGCAATTTTTTGCCGGACGCTGACCAGGGTGAAGATCATGTAGGCCAACAGGATCAGCAGAATGATCTTCGCAAGAAGACCAACCTTTTTGGATTGGAACATGTGGGGCAGCCTCCGTTTCTTGGCGTTCAGGGGCGACAGATTTGCCATGTTTCCCTATTAGATGATATATTGTACTCCACAACCGGGAAAAAGAAAAGAACTTTTTCCAAGTTTTTTTCCACTTTCTTAAAATTTTTGCCAACGGAGCCGTGAGAACACGAATAAGCCACCGGAGGGGCACTGTCACCCAGCCCAGAAACCGGGCGGCGGCCCGGGCCAGGATGTCCAGCGCCCGCCGGGTCCAGGGGCTGAGCAGAAGAAAATAAGCCGTTGCCCCCAGCAGCAGGCACAGGGCCATGTACAGCCGCACCCGGCCGTTGCCGAAGACGATCCCGCAGAAAAAGAGCATCCCGCAGGCCCCCAGCCAAAACAGGAGGTCCAAAATTTCCTGGAGGGTCCGGCGGGGCAGGGTGAGGCGGACCAGGCGGAGCAGATCATACAGCAGCCCCACGCCCAACCCCATGGCCAGACAGGAAAAGAGAGTGGAGATCTGCTCCTGAAGGGAGACGCTCATCCCCGGAAGAGACGGCCCAGAAAGCTGCCCTGGCGGGGCTCTTCCTCCTCATAGGTTAAGGAGTCCACCGTACCCTCCACCAGCAGGTCCCCGCCGTCCAGACTTAATTTTTCAATGTGGAGGGATTCGCCTCGGATGATGAGGCTTCCCTCCGCGGTGGACATAACGATGGAGGTCTCGTCAAAGCTCTCCACTCCGTCCACCCCGGACACCGTCAGCCGGTTCCGGTTGTCCAGAACAATCCGATGCGCCGCTCCCCCCGTCTGGGGGCTTTTTTCGTCGAAGGACATACCATCCCATCCTTTCCCGTGATGTGATCTTGGCTATGTATATGGCGGGGAGAAGGGAAGTATGCGGAGGAAAGGAGGAAGGAACAAAACTGTCAAAAGGTGTACCTTTTGACAGCTGGCAAAAAGGAGGAGGTTTTTGAAATGCCTTTGGAGGAATTCTCCGAATCTTCTTCGTCGAGGCTTGCTTTTTTTAGTGTTATCCTGTAAAATATGGCTTGAGGAACAAAACTATCAAAAGGTACACCTTTTGATAGCTGGGAGGTGGAGTAAGGGAGTAAGAAAATCGTTTAGAACGCGCAGCTTTAATAAAAACAAACAAGGAGGATACAGACGATGAAAAAGCGATTTTTGTCGGTATTTATGGTGCTGTGCATGATGCTGACAATGGTTCCATCTGCGTTTGCTGAGGGAGCAGACGGAGACACATTACAGAACAAGATTAACCAAGCGTCAGAAAATGCAACAATTACCTTGAACAAGGCGTACACGGAGAGTATTACCATTCCAGAGGATAAGACAATCACGCTGGACCTGAATGGATGGACGCTGACCAACGTGGAAGGGAAGCACACCATCACCAATAAGGGAACCTTAACCATCGTGGGGACTGGAACCGTGGACAATGTGAGCCATGGGAAGGGTGCGGTGTACAATGATGCAGGCGCAACCTGTACCATCCTGGGCGGCAACTATACCAGAAGTCAGGAAAACGGGCAAAGTGATTCGGATTCCGGCGGAAACAGCTGGTATGCCATTAAGAATTTTGGAACGATGACCATCGGCCAAGAAGGTGCTTCGAACGACGCGGTCAAGGTATCCTTTACAGGGAAGTATTCCAGCTTAGTGGCCAACGGCTGGCAAAACGGTGCATCTGCTGGACAGCCCAACAAAGAACCGGCATATGAGAAAGATGCCCAGCTGACCATTCACAGTGGCACCTTTACCGGCGGGATCAATACCATTAAAAACGACGATTATGGTGCTTTGACGATTACCGGAGGCGTCTTTGAAAACGTGGCACAGTACGCGGTGATGAACTGGAATACGGCCAGCATCAGCGGCGGCACGTTCCACTCGGAGCAGTGGGCTGTGGTCAACTGTGGTAACAGCAATTTGCCGATGGACAAGGGAGAGCTGACCATTTCCGGCGGCAGCTTCTCCGGAACGAACGGCTCTGTGGGCAGAACGACAGACGCTGCGGCGCCGCAGATTACCGGCGGTACTTTTTCCAGTGATGTGAGTGCCTTCGCCGGGGATGGCTATGTGTGCGTGAAACAGGAAGATGACATGTACGCGGTGACTGGCCTGACAGCGGACAATGCAGTTGCAGCCATTGGAGGGACTTATTATCAGAGCTTGGCGGCGGCCATTGACAAGGTCCAAGCGGGCGAAACCATCACTTTGTTGAGAGATGTGCCCAATGCCAATGGGATTGCGGTTCCGTCCGAGAAATCGTTTACCGTGGACTTCAACGGACACACTTACACGCTGACTGGGCCTGGCGCCGGATCATCTTCCACGGAGACAAACGGATTCCAACTGTTAAAGGATTCCACCATTACCTTCCAAAACGGAACGATTCGGATTGGACAGAATGCCAATAACATTAAGCGTATCATTCAGAACTATGCGGACCTGACCCTGGAGGATATGCAGATCTATGCGGAACACCAGGTGGGTGGGGAAGACTATGCTCTGAGTTTCAACAATGGCACGATTGTCATTAAAGGAAATACCAGCATTTACACAACGAGCGACGAGGCGATTGCCTTTGATGTTTGCAAGTTTTCATCGTACCCTGGGGTAACGGTTACTTTTGACGAGAGCTACACGGGAACCATCAACGGGGTAATTCTGTATGACAGCACGGATGCAGAGAAGCATCAGTTGAAGATCAAGGGCAACGGTCATTTTGGAGGGGTGCAAGCAACTTCGGGTGCGGCCGATGCTGCGAAAAGTGCGGTTGCTATCTATGGCGGCTATTTTAACAGCGACCCCAGTGGGTATACTGCACAGGGGTATGCTGCGCTTCCCAGTACAGAAGAAGGCTACGCATTCATGGTTGGTGAAATGCCAAAACCCGTTGTTGAGGATGTTGAGCCAGCAGCCGGTGCGCCGGTGGTGGATGTAAGCGAAATTGCTGAGGAATACCAGACGAGCGCAAAAGAGGTTGCCCAGAGTGTGCAAGACAATGGGGTGCTGGCCGCTGCGGCAAATTCGGTTCTTAATGAGGTAACAGAGGCTCAAGCAGAGGCCGCTGAAGAGGCGCTTAGAGCGGACGGCAGTGGCGTGACGGTTGGAGATGAGGATGTTAGCATATATGTTCAAACCTATCTGAATGTCACACCTACTGCATATAATGCAACGTCCTTTACATTGGACATTCAGCCGATGTACCGTGTAGTTGCATCCACTGCAAAGAATGCAGACGATATTAAAGTGGTTGGTGAAGGAGAAGTAACAGAAGATGCGAATGCGGTTGCCCTCGAAGGTTCCGAAAAGCCGCTGGACATTCAGACAATGACCGTTAGCATCACGTTGCCGGATGACTTTGTTACAAATGGGACACAGAATGTTTATGTTCAGCACAAAGGCTATGAGTATGAGGCACAAGTAAAAGCGGTAGAGGAACAACAGCCGACTACTTATATAGCCACCTTCACAAACCCCCATGGATTCAGTGCATTTACTGTTACGAAGGAGTCTGCAGCTGTGGCGGAGGTGAATGGTAACCGGTATACCTCCTTCCAGGATGCTGTCGATGCTGCAGGTGATAAGGCTACCGTGGAGGTTCTGAAAAATGAGAACCTGACCGCCACCATGTCCGGCAGCAGCCGCACTATTACGGTGAAGAACGGCACCGGCGAGAGCATTACCGTCACGATTAACGGCACGACAAAGACGATTGAAAAGAATGCAAGCGAGGACTTCACCTATACGCATTCTTCCTCCTCCGGCACCACCCGCTATTCCGTGGAAGTGCGCGGCACCGCCGGGGGCACCGTGACAGCCAGCCCCACCCGGGCAGCCAAGGGCGCGACGGTGACCCTGACGGTTCGGGCGGACGAGGGCTACCAGCTGGACGGGCTGACGGTGACCGACAGCAAGGGCGGTACGGTGAAGCTCACGGACAAGGGCAGCGGAACCTATACCTTTACTATGCCCGCGTCCAAGGTGACGGTCCAGGCTACCTTCACCCAAAACCAGTCCGGGACGCTTCCCTTCACCGATGTGAAGACAGGCGATTGGTTCTATGAGGCAGTCCAGTACGTCTACGACAAGGGCATGATGACCGGCGTGTCGGCGGACCGGTTTGCCCCTGCCTCCACCACCACCCGCGGGATGATTGTCACCATCCTCTACCGGCTGGAGAACGAGCCCGAGGTGTCCGGCGGCAGCGCCTTCACCGACGTGGAGAGCGGCGCCTGGTATGCCGATGCCGTTGCCTGGGCAGCGGCCAACGACATTGTCAACGGCACCAGCGCCACCACCTTTGCCCCCAACAGTCCCATCACCCGGGAGCAGATGGCGACCATGCTGTACCGGTTTGCCCAGTACAAGGGGATGGACGCGGTTACCCTTCAGGAGAACCTGACGGGCTATCCCGACGGGGATCAGGTCAGTGACTACGCCATTCCGGCCATGAACTGGGCGGTTGGTCAGGGCCTGATTGCCGGGATGGAGAACGGGACCCTGGTTCCCCAGGGCAGCGCCACCCGCGCCCAGGTGGCCACCATCCTTATGCGCTTTTGTGAGAGCATTGGATAACATCGCCCGAGGACACGATACGGTATTATGAGGCCCATGAGAAACGCGCAGACAACCAACAGGTTGTCTGCGCGTTTTTTCTCTTTTGGCTGATGTCCCACCCCTCTCTCAGGATGTCTGCCGGGAACGGATGATGTACGAAGCAATGATTTCAATGAACTCGGAAGCGGTAGGCGCGGCGGTTAAGGGATAGCCAGCCATCCGGCAGAGCAAATCCGGGTTGACCTGCCAAGCCCGGGAAACCACTGTTCGGAGGTTGCGCTCTACCGCGGTCCATTTACATCCGAAGTGGTCGGCGGTTTCCCGATAGATTTTCTCTGTGATCTCTTCCAACCGATCCTCTTCCATGACGGCAAGATGAATGGCATAAACTGTGAGGGGAAATCCCTTGTAACACCTGGTGATCCCAAAGGGGCGCAGCGTTTCCAGAATGGTTGTCATAGACATATCCTCCTAAATGAAAAGATTTAAGAAGATAATAGAACGAAAAACAGGAAAATCGCTGGTTGTCGCTGATATTCGACACTTTTGGTTTGAAAAGGACAGGATTTCTTTGCAGAACATGTCTTCCTGATGGGCCGGTGGATTTCCTTGGGAATAACCGCCCAGCTCAGGGCATGGAACAGCGCCGCCCGGATTACAGGGCGGCGCTGGGGAGATGGCGGACAAAGGCGTCCATGTGTTCTACTTTGTCCAGCTGGGAGAGAATGGCCTCTTTTTGGCCGGGGGTGCAGGCGTCGAAAAAACGGGCCGCCTCCCGGTTTCTGCGGAGGCAGGACTGAAAAATCAGTGTGGCATTTGGCTGCATCAAGATCACCTCTCCAGTAGCATGCCCGGAAATCAGGGGACCATCCCCGCCAAAAGGAGGAACCGCGCCGCTGCAGGGGGAAAAGAGCGGCCCGCTTATAAAAAGGGCTTCATCTGCTCTACGTTGGCCTGCTCGGTGGACAGCAGTTTTTCGGCCAAGGACCGGACCTGCCGGTCGTTTCCCTCATAGTCGTGGAGATGCTTAAGCCCCTTGGTGATGCCCATGTTGTTGCCCTTAATGGTCATCTCCGCAATTTTGGAGTCGGAGGAATCGGCGAGGGTCTGCATGGTGGACATGACCTCAGAGGAGAGGCGGGCCATCAGGCTGGGGTCCTTTGGGGCGGTGCCTTTGGCCTGCAAGAGCTTGGCGGCCTCGGATGCAATGGTTTGATATTCTGCAATCTGCCCCTGGAGGGATTTTTTCAGCTTGGCGGTTTGGACCTGGCCCACGATGTCTTGCAGGCCGAGAATCCCCATTTCCGCGGTTTCATGGACGTACTGGAGCAGTTCAATGTCTTTCATTTGGATCACCTCATCGATAGTATGCCCCAAAAAACAAGGGGAATGGGAAAGACTGCCTGGAAAAAAGAAAAAATTTTTTGGAAGCGTGTATACAAACGTCCCCCTCGCGGGGGTGTTTCCCCAAAGAGTGAGGGCAAAAGAAAGGAGGGATCGTATGGGGACAACTGGACAAATGCTCATCACCGCGGGGGCGGTGCTGTCGGCGGGCATCCTGTTGCTGACCACCTATAACCGGGTCTACCGTTGGACCCTGCGGCAGAAGGCGCAGGACAGGGAACTGAGCGCCATTCGGAAAGAGAATACCCTGCTGACCTATGGGGTGCTGGCCTGCCTGAAGGGGCTGGAGGAGCAGGGCTGCGACGGTCCGGTGCATGAGGCCATTGACAAGATTGAGCGGGACCTGAATCTCCGGGCCCACGACCAGGAGGGAAACTGCGGATGAAACAACAGGGATGGAAGAGGTGGTGGCGCGCGGCAGGTGTCCGGGCCATCAAAACCATGGCGCAGACCGCGGTGGCGACCATTGGGGCGGCGGCTGTTTTGTGTGAGGTCTCCTGGGATGTGGTGGGCTCTGCTGCGGTGCTGGCGGGGCTGCTGTCCCTGCTGACCAGTCTGGCTGGGCTGCCGGAGGTAGAGGGGTAAGCGGGAAGGTATCCCCGGGACAGGCACCAAAATTCCCTTTTTTTCTACGATGGAATGGGGGGAATGGGTGAAAGATACGGGGTTGGGGCCGAGAGGGAGAACCCCGTTCAGACTATGATTTGATCCAATCCAGGGAGGGAATGTATATGGCGGAAATTACGGAGACCGTTCTTCAGACGGGCGATGAGATTCCAGAAAGCATGTTGGATGAAATGACCAACGGGAAGGGGGAGGCAGGCGATGAGCAATAGTCCTCTGGTCAGCTACACGAAGCTCTCCCCCAATCATTCCGGGCGGCGCAACCATGTGATTGACACGATCTCTATACACTGTATGGCAGGCAATGCCAGCGTAGAGACTTGCGGGACCTTATTTACCGACCTGTCCCGCAAGGCCAGCAGCAACTACGGCATTGGAAGCGACGGACGGATTGCCCTGTATGTGGAGGAGGCCAACCGGTCCTGGTGTACCTCCAATGCCGCCAACGACCATCGGGCCATCACCATTGAGGTGGCCAACAATGGCGGGGTGCCGGATTGGCCGGTGTCAGACAAAGCCTACGCCGCATTGCTGGACCTATTGACGGATATCTGCCGGAGAAATGGGATCAAGAAACTGCTGTGGAGAGGGGATAAATCCCTGATCGGCCAGGTGGACAAGCAGAATATGACGGTTCACCGGTGGTTCGCCGCCAAGGCCTGCCCGGGGGATTATCTGTATAACCGGCACGGAGAGATTGCCGCCGAAGTCAACCGGCGGCTGGAAGGAGAGGATGAACCCATGGACATCGCAAAATTGATTTCTGAAATGACCAACGAACAAGCCTACCAGCTCATGCAGAAAGCAGAGCTCCACGCGAAGACGCTGTCTGAGCCTGCCTGGTCCCAACAGGAGGGACATTGGGCAAAGGCTGTGGCAAATGGCATCGTGGATGGTACAAGCCCGGAGCGCCCTGCTAAAAGAGATGAGATGATTGCTATCCTTGGTCGCTTAGGCTTGCTGTAAAAGGAGGGCGGTTGTCTCTGTCTCGTTACATTTACAGCATAGAGCAACTAAACTCTATGGAAAAATGTGAGTGGCTAACAGATAGAGAAAAAGCCATATTTAATTTATTTTATCGTCGTGGGTGGCAGATTGAAGCCATTGCGGCAGAGATGGATGTCTCAAGAGGAACAATAAATAATGTCCTTCGGCACATCCGGGAGAAAACAGAACAATCTTTTTACTGCGGGGAGTGATTCCCCGCAGTTTTTTTGTATTTAATTTGTCCTTAATTTGGATTTCATTTGGACAGGCGGAACACGCTTTTTTGTTACTATAAATGCAAAGGAACAAGGAGGGTTTTTTGATGTTTGGTTTTAATCCCTATTCTCCTTATGGAATGCTGCCTGAGACGATGCCCCAGCAAGGAGTGTTGGGGCAATATCCCCAAAACATGCGGCAGCCCGCTCAAGGCCAGCAGGCGGGCCCTGGATGGGTTACAGTGCCCACTGTCAAGGATATTGCAAATGTGAGCGTCCAGCCGGGTGTTAAAGCCTGGATCATGGCTCAAAATGATGCTGTGTTTGCAGTACGGTCCGCAGACCAAATGGGTGTGACCACGACAGAATACTATCGCTTTGAGCGATATGACCCGGATGTGGAGGCACGTGTAAATCGAACAGAAGAATTTGTCACACGCAAAGAGTTTGACAAACTTGTGGACAGTTTGGGAGGTATTTTGGACGAATGAACCCTTTGATGCAACAACTTTCTGGAGAAACTTTGCAAGAAAGCCCTGAAACGCTGGTTAAGAATCTTATGGGAATTCTGCGTGGGAACGATCCCCAGAAAGTCATTCAGATGATGGCAAAAAGGAATCCTCAATTTGCCCAATTTATGCGAGAGTGTGAAGGGAAAACGCCTGAGCAGGTAGCAAGTTCACATGGGTTGGATTTGAAAAAAATTAAGAAAATGCTTTGATTACATTTGAGATGGCGCCTCTCTTTGTAAAATAAAATTCAAGGAGTAGTATTATGGACAATATGTCTCTTTCTGACATTGCGGCTGTGACCCGTAATGTTGATGGCGATGGCTGGGGAGCCGGTGGCGGCTGGATCATGATTATCCTGTTTGCCCTGATTTTCGGAGGCAATGGGCTCTGGGGCAACAATAATCGGGGGAATGCCGTAACGGAAGCCGACTTGTGTAATGCAAACAGTTTTTCCGAGCTTAAGAACTCGGTTGGGCGACTGTCTGACCAGGTGGGGGACATGAATGTTGGCTTTACCAAAGGCCTCTGCGATTTTGGTTACACCACGTTGACACAGTTCAACGCTCTGGAAAAGCAGCTGTCTGACTGTTGCTGCCAGAACCAGTTGGCCACCCAGTCTGTAAAATTTGATATGGCCAACTATGCCGCGGGCACTAATGCCGCCGTGGCCGCTATGGGGCAGAAAATCCTGGACAAGATGGCTGCCGACCGTGAGGCATCTCTCCAGGCCCGGGTGAACCAGTTAGAACTTCAGCAGGCCATGTGCGGAGTGATTAAATATCCTATGTCCTCTGCCTATGCCGCAGGGAGCCCCTTTTTCGGTTGCAGCCCCAGCTGCTGCACTAACATCTAAACACTTAGGCCCTGCTGGCCGAGGATAGGGGCGGGGCGATAGCCCCGTCCCTTTTAATTATGAAAGGAGTTCTTAATTATGTCTTGCAAATCTGCAATCTATACGGTATCAACCGCAGTCCAAGCTGTTGTAGCTGGCAACTCTTTGTCTTTGGGTAGTACCATTCGACGGTTCGGCTGTTCTACTACTCTGTCTGGCAATGCCATTGCTCTGAACGCTCCAGGCTACTACGACGTGGATGTTTCTGTGACCGCAATTCCTACGGCGGCTGGCACAGTGAGCGTGACCCTGTTTCAGGATGGTGTGGCCGTGCCTGGCGCGGTTGCTTCTGCTACTACCACTGCCGCGACGAATAGCGTCAATCTTAGCCTGTCCGCTATGGTGCGCGTCCTGAACGGGTCCAATGTCTCCAATCTAACTCTGGTTATCAGTGGTGCTGCTTCCAGCGTCACCAATGTTGCAGTTGTTGTGGATAAAATGTGAGGAGGCAAATTATGATAGAGAGGATCAAATATATTGTGCGCGATATTGATGATGAAATCATGGGAGCGCAGCACTATGCAAAACTTTTCAAAAAGTTTCGCGAGAAAGATCCCGAAGCCTCCCGGATGTATGCTACGATGGCAAAGCAGGAATTAGGACATGCGGATATGTTGATGGAGAGTGCCCGCCGGATTTGTGCTGCTGCGCCAGAAGAGGAAAACAAGGCGGCAATTTTAGCCATTATGGAAATCCAGGAAGATAGGACAAATCCATGGATACTCAAGGTGAAGGGAATGTTGGAGGCAGGATAATTTTCCACAGTTTTTCCATGGCTGGATCAAATTGAACCCAATAAAATCGGAATAGTTTTCCAATTATTGGGACTTTATAAGGCGGAAAATATTGCTAAGAAAGCCAAAAAGCCCTTGAAAATCAAGGACTTTTTGGCTTTCTTCTTTGGCACGCCAGGAGGGACTCGAACCCCCAACCCTCAGAACCGGAATCTGATGCGCTATCCATTACGCTACTGGCGCATAGCAATCTTAACTTGCCAAGTTATTATAGCAGGGGAGACGGGAATTGTAAAGGAAAATTTTGACGAATTTCAAAAGAAATTTTTAGGGAGAAATTTTGGAAAAAAGACAGAAGGGGACTTGCTCCCGGCAGGGTTCCGTGATAGAGTGAACTGGTAAAATTGGCGTTTTGGCGCCCATGGAAAACCGAAAGGAGAATTGAACCGTGAGCTTTTCGTTCCACGTTCCCACCAACCTGGTCTTTGGCCAGGGCGCGATCCAGAAGCTGCACAAGCAGCGTCTGCCGGGCAAGCATGCCCTGATCGTCATTTCCAGCGGCAAATCCACCCGGGCCAACGGCTACCTGGACATTGTGCAGGACCAGCTGACCCAGGCCGGGGTGACCTACACCGTGTTTGACAAGATTTTGGCCAACCCCGTCCTGGACAATGTGATGGACGGCGCGGCCTGCGCCCGGGCCAACGGCTGTGACTTTGTCCTGGGCCTGGGCGGCGGCAGCAGCATCGACGCGGCCAAGGCCATTGCCATGATGGCCCCCAATGAGGGCAATTACTGGGACTACATGTACGGCGGCACCGGCGGCGGCAAAAAGATGAAGAACAAGCCCCTGCCCATTGTGGCCATTCCCACCACCGCCGGCACCGGGACGGAGCTGGATGCCTGGACCGTGGTGACCAACGAGGAAACCAAGGAGAAGATGAGCGGCGGCAACAAGAACACCTTTCCCGTCCTCTCCATCGTGGACCCTGACTTTATGCTCTCCGTGCCCCCCAAGTTTACCGCTTACCAGGGTTTTGACGCCCTCTTCCACTCCACGGAGTCCTACATCAACAACACCAATAACCTGATGCGGGACATGTTGGCCCTGCGGGCCATTGAGGCCGTGGGCCGGAACCTGGCCACCGCCTGCCAGGACGGGAAGAACGTACAGGCCCGGGAGCAGGTGGCTTTCGGCAGCAGCCTGTCCGGCATGGTGATGAGCGTGGACAATCTGTGCTCCGAGCACGCCATGGAGCATCCTCTGTCCGCCTATTACCACGAGATCGCCCACGGGGCCGGGCTCATCATGCTCAGCCGGGCCTACTACACGCACTTTGTGGAGCACTGCCCGGAGCTTCACGACCGGTTTATCGACATGGCCAAGGCCATGGGCAAGACCGACGCCAAGGAGCCCATGGACTTTGTGACCGCCCTGGTGGACCTGCAGAAGGCCTGTGGCGTGGACGAGCTGAAGATGTCCGACTACGGCATTACGCCGGAGGAGTTCCCCAAATTTGTGGACAACGCCCGGAGCACCATGGGCATCCTGTTCAAGCTGGACCGTCTGAAGCTCACAGATGAGGACCTGGTGAAAATTTACACCGAATCCTATCGGTAAAGCAGCTGGGGCGCATCTGTACTCCCGGTAAAAACCGCCCCTTCCGCCGCAGTTGTGCGCGGCGGAAGGGGCGGTTTTGGTTATTCTGGCCGGGGGACCAGGTCTTCCATCCCCAGGGCGGCCAGGACAGCCTGTGCCCGGGCCACGCCCTCCTGGGGCAGCCGCAGGGGAATGCGGCCTTGGGTATCCTGGAGCAGCCCCTGGGCTTTCAGGTCCTCCAGAACCTGAAAGTCATATCCCTTCCAGCACCGGCGGCCGGCGGAGTCGTCATGGTCCTGGAGGGAGGTGAGATAGAGCAAAGCCAGGGTCAGTTCCTGGAGCTGCTTTGGGGATCTGTCCATGGGAAGCCTCCTTTCTTCTGGAGAAAAGGGACCCGCCCCTTCCTGAAGAAGCGGCGGGTCTGACGAAAATGGGATCTGTTTTACTCTGCTCCGTCCGCCTCTGAACTGGGAGAGGACGCCAGCTTGCTGCCGCACTGGGAGCAGAACACAGCCTCAGCAGAGAGCACCGCACCGCAGGCGGGACAGACAGCAGCGGGGGCTTTCTCGACTTTGACGCCGCAGTGTGCGCAAAAGTTGTCGTCCTGGGACAGTGCCGCACCGCAGCTGGAACAGGTAGGGGAAAGGGCATCCTCTTCTGCCTCTTCCCCTTGACGGCTGGCCTCAATGTCGGCTCTCGCCCGGGCAATGACTTCCCGGGCGGCCTGAATGGAGGAATACAGGGCCATGATCTCGTCGTCGAAGGTCTCTCCTCCGTCCAGCTTGTCCAGGACCAGCTCGCCGATATTCAGGGTGAACTCGTCGATCTTTTTTTCCTCGTTGTTGATCTTGAGGCTCAGTTTTCCGTTTTCAATGGCGGTGTTGGCCTTGCTGGCGGCTTCCGCAGCCAGGGAGTTGAGCTTATCACGCAATGCCATGGGCATTCTTCCTCCTTACAGAACTGGGGGGTGAGAGGGACCGATCAGAAATAGGCCTTGATGGCCTCGGTGGCCAGGGCGATATCGGCACTGATGGTGATGGTAAACTTCACCTTGTTGGTGTCGGAGAAACGATCCAGCCAGGCCAGGAATTCCTCCACCTCAGGGGAGTCGGGCTCGGAGGGGATGATTCTGCACAGGCTGTCGATGAACACGTGGGTTAAATCGTAGTTGGAGGCATACATGCCGCTGATGAAGCCCTTGAGGAAGGTAAAGTTGTCGGCGGCGAAGTCACTGGACTCCACCAGACGGACTTTGGGGCTGACATCATAAACCAGCTTTTTGCCGATTTCGACGCAGACCACGCTGCCGCCCTCGTTGTCAGCGGCATGATTGATCATATCAATGAGCTGCTTGGTTTTACCGGTACCTTTTGCGCCCATAATTACTCGAACCATGAATAATCACTCCTTCTTGATCCAGAAAAGAATAAACTTCCTGTTGGGTTCATGTTACCATACCAACGGGAAAACTGCAATGGGATTTATCAGATTTTTATAAATTCCTTCCAAAGAAATTCTCTTTTTTGTGCTTTTCTTTCGCTGGGGGTCCCGGGGCCCAAGAGCCCTTAGGACGGTCCCTTGGACAGCAGGTCCTCCCGCCGGGCCGCGAAGCCGGGCTTACCCAGCAGGGCGAACATGTTGGTTTTATAGGCCTCCACACCGGGCTGGTTAAAGGGATTGACCCCCAGCAGATAGCCGGACAGGCCGCAGGCGTATTCAAAGAAATAGACCAGCTGCCCCGCCCAGTAGGGGGTGCGCTCCTGCACGGTGAGCAGGAGGTTGGGCACGCCGCCGGCCACGTGGGCCAGGACGGTGCCCCGCCGGGCCTGTTCGTTGACGAACCGCAGGTCCTTTCCCCGGAGAAAGTCCAGGCCCGAGTGGTCGCCGGGCACTGGGTCCAGCAGGCAGGAGGACTGGGGAACGGTGAAGCGCACCACGGTCTCAAACAGGTTCCGGGCGCCCTCCTGGATGTACTGGCCCATGGAGTGCAGGTCGGTGGTGAACTCCACGCTGGCGGGGAACACCCCCTGCCCGTCCTTGCCCTCGCTCTCCCCGAACAGCTGCTTCCACCACTCGCCGAAAGCGCGCAGGTGGGGCTCGTAGCAGGCCAGCAGCTCAATGAGCTTGCCCTCCGCGTACAGGGCGTTGCGGGCGGCGGCGTACTGCCAGGCGGGGTTGTCCTGGCCGGGCTGGCGCAGCACCCCCATGGCGTCGGCCGACCCCGCCAGCATCTCCTGGATGTCCAGGCCGGCCACGGCCAGGGGGAGAAGCCCCGCCGCGGTGAGCACCGAGTACCGCCCGCCGATGGAGGCGGGGACGGAGAAGGTGGCGTAGCCCGCCTGGTTGGCCAGGGCCCGGAGGGTTCCCTCCCGTCGGTCCGTGGTGGCAAAAATCCGGTCCCGGGCGCCCTCCCGGCCGTATTTTTCCTCCAGCAGCCGCCGGAAGAGGAAAAAGGCGATGGAGGACTCTGTGGTGTCGCCGGATTTGGAGATGACATTTACGGAGAAGTCCTTGTCCCGCACGTAGTCCAGCAGCTCGGTCAGGGCATCTGAGGAGAGGGTATTGCCTGTGAAGAAAATCTGAGGGGTCTTTTTACGCAGCAAGTTATAGTTGGGGGAGGTCAGTAGCTCCAGCATGGCCCGGGCGCCCAGATAGGAGCCGCCGATGCCAATGACAATGAGAACCTCCGACTGCCCCCGGATGATCCGGGCGGTTTGGAGAATCCGCTGCAGCTCCTCCGGGTCGTAGGAGGCCGGAAGATCCACCCAGCCGGTGAAAGCCCCCCCCAGTCCGTTGCCCCGTTCCAGCAGGTTCCGGGCCTCGGTCAGGCCGTCCAGCCGGGAGGAAAGCCAGTTCTCCGGCAGGAAGGGGAGGGCGTGGGTCACATCAAATTGCAGCAAATCAAACACCTCCTGATACAGGCGCGACGTTCCGTCAGACTCAGTTTTTCAGACTCTGCATGGGGGCCGGAATGCGGCCGCCCCGCTGGATGAAGGGGGCGCTGGAGAAGGGATGGACGGGGATCACCGGGGCGGAGCCCAGCAGGCCGCCAAACTCCACGGTGTCCCCCACCTTCTTGCCGGGGGCGGGGATCAGGCGCACGGCGGTGGTCTTGGAATTGACCATGCCGATGGCGGCCTCGTCGGCGATGATGGCCGAGAGGGTCTCGGCGGAGGTGTCTCCAGGCACGGCAATCATGTCCAGCCCCACGGAGCAGACGCAGGTCATGGCCTCCAGTTTGTCCAGCCCCAGGGCCCCTTGCTGGGCGGCGGCGATCATCCCTTCGTCCTCGCTGACGGGGATGAAGGCGCCGGAGAGGCCCCCCACGTGGTTGGAGGCCATGACGCCTCCCTTCTTCACCGCGTCGTTGAGCAGGGCCAGGGCGGCGGTGGTGCCGTGGGTGCCGCAGACCTCCAGCCCCATCTCCTCCAGAATCCGGGCCACCGAGTCCCCCACGGCGGGGGTGGGGGCCAGGGAGAGGTCCACAATGCCGAAGGGGACCTCCAGCCGGGCGGAGGCCTCCCGGGCCACCAGCTGGCCCATGCGGGTGATACGGAAAGCGGTCTTTTTAATGGTCTCGGCCACCACGTCAAAGGGTTCGCCCTTCACCTGCTGGAGGGCGTGGTGGACCACCCCGGGGCCGGAGATGCCCACGTTGATGACGCACTCCGGTTCCCCCGCCCCGTGGAAGGCGCCGGCCATGAAGGGGTTATCCTCCACGGCGTTGGCGAAGACCACCAGCTTGGCGCAGCCGAAGCCCCCCGCCGCGGCGGTGCGGTCGGCGGTCATTTTGATGACCCGGCCCATCTCCGCCACGGCATCCATGTTGATGCCCGCCTTGGTGGAACCCACGTTCACCGAGGAGCACACCAGGTCGGTGGTGGCCAGGGCCTCGGGGATGGAGGCGATGAGCTTTCGGTCAGACTGGGTGAACCCCTTCTGCACCAGGGCGGAAAAGCCGCCGATGAAGTTGATGCCGATGGTTTTGGCGGCCTTGTCCAGGGCGGCGGCAAAGGGAGCGTAGTCCGCTGTGTCACTGGCGGAGGCCACCAGGGAGATGGGGGTCACCGACACCCGCTTGTTGACAATGGGGATGCCAAACTCCTTTTCAATGGTCTGGCCGGTGGCCACCAGGTTTTGTGCCCGGCGGCAGATCTTGTCATAGACCTTCCGGCAGGCGGCCTTGGGGTCGGGGTCGGCGCAGTCCAGCAGGGAGATGCCCATGGTGATGGTACGGATGTCCAGATGCTGCTGGTCGAACATGTGGATGGTTTGCAGAATTTCCGAGGAATTGATCATGACAATGGTTCTCCTTCCTCAGATCCGGTGCATGGCCTGGAAGGTGTCCTCCCGCTGGGCCCGGATGACCATGCCCATCTGGTCGCCCAGAGCGGACATCTGGTCGGCCAGTTCGCCAAAAGGCACCTTGGCGGCGCCGGCGTCCACCAGCATGACCATGGTGAAAAAGTCGGGGGGAAGGATGGTCTGGGTGATATCCAGAACATTGACATTCTGCTGGGCCAGGGTCTGGGTGACCGAGGCGATGATGCCCACCCGGTCTTTCCCGGCGACGGTGATAACTGCACGCATAGTGAATGATACCTCTCTTATCCTTAGTTTGATCTTATGGCCGTTCTGGGCTGCCTATGCCTGGGCGTCGGCCTGGAGTTCGTCCAGGGTGAGGGGAAAGGCGGGGAGAAACTCCACCAGGAAATAGTCCAGCTCCGGCAGGTGGAAGGCGTCCAGGGCCGCGCGGGTTTGCTGGGCGGCGGACTGGAACTCCCGGTTGCCCGCCTTCAGTTCCTCCAGGCACTTGAGATGGGCCGAGAGCTTGTCGGCGGCCTTCACCAAAACCAGCACCTCCGGGTCGGATTCCTCCAGCAGGGCGGCGAAGGCGGGGCGCATCTCCTGGGGGAGCATGGCCACCAGCCGCTGGGCGGCGTCGGCCTCCACCGCCTTGTAAGCGGTCTGGATGGCGGGATTGGCGTACTTCACAGGGGTGGGAAGGTCCCCTGTGAAAATCTCCGGCGCGTCGTGGTAGAGGGCCACGGCGGCCACCCGGCCCGGGTCCACCGTTCCCCCAAACTTGTCCCGCCGGATGACCGCCAGGGCGTGGGCCAGCACGGCCACCATGTGGGAGTGCTCCTGGATATTTTCCTGCATGGTGTTGCGCATCAGGCCCCAGCGGACAATATAGCGCATGCGGGCGATGTAGGCGAAAAAAGGATGGGACATGGCAAACTCCCCTGGAAACAAATTGACCGACCTGCGGATTTGTGTTAAGATCGATCATGAGTGTTCTATTATACCAGGTTTTTTTCCAAAAGAAAAGCATTTTTCCCACACAGGAGGTTCCCCATGCGCGTTGCCATCCACACCCTGGGGTGCAAAGTGAATCAGTACGAGAGCCAGGCCATGGAGGAGCTCCTCCGGGCCAGGGGACACAGCCTGGTGCCCTTTGAGGCCCAGGCCGATGTCTATCTCATCAACAGCTGCACCGTGACGGCCACCAGCGATAAGAAATCCCGGCAGGCGGTCCGGCAGGCCCGGAAGCGGGCGCCTGGGGCGCTGGTGGCGCTCTGCGGCTGCTACCCCCAGGTCTCCCCGGAGGCTGCCCGGCAGCTGGAGGCAGACCTCATCGGCGGCAGCGGAGACCGGCGGGGATTTTTGGACCTGCTGGAGCAGCTGGCACGCACCCGGGAGAAGGCGGTGGCCCTGGACGATCCCTTCCGCCGCCGGGTCTTTGAGCCCCTCCCCGCCGGGGGGCTGGAGGGGCGGACCCGGGCCATGCTCAAGGTGGAGGACGGCTGCACCAACTTCTGCGCCTACTGCATCATCCCCTATGCCCGGGGGGCGGTGCGCTCCCTGCCGGTGGAGCAGGCGGCGGCCCAGGCCCGGGACCTGGCCAAAGCGGGCTACCGGGAGCTGGTGCTCACGGGGATTGAGCTGTCCGCCTATGGCCGGGACCTGCCGGAACGGCCCGGCTTGGCCGCGCTCATTGCCCAGGTTTGCCGGGCGGTGCCCGGGATGCGGGTGCGGCTGGGGTCCCTGGAGCCCAGGACGGTGACCGAGGACTTCTGTGCCCAGCTGGCCGGTCTGCCCAACCTATGTCCCCACTTTCACCTGTCCCTGCAGAGCGGATGCGACGCCACCCTGGCCCGCATGAAGCGGCGGTACACCACCGAGCGCTACCTGGAGTCGGTGGAGCTGCTGCGCCGGCATTTTGACCGGCCCGCCCTCACCACGGACCTGATTGTGGGCTTTCCGGGGGAGACGGAGGGGGAGTTTGCCCAGACCCTGTCCTTTCTCCAGACCTGCGCTTTTGCCCAGATGCACATTTTCCCCTACTCCCGCCGGCAGGGCACCCCGGCCGCCGGGATGCCCGGGCAGATTCCCAACGGGGAAAAGGCCCGCCGGGCCCATCAGGGGGCGGAACTGGCCCGGGCCATGGAGAAAAGCTGGCTGAGCAGCTGGATGGGACAGCGGGTCTCTGTCCTGTTTGAAGAGGAAAAGGACGGGTTCTGGCGGGGCTATACCCCCCAATACATAGAAGTTCGGGGGAAGGGGGAGAACCTGCACAACCGGGTTTGCCCCGTCACCCTTACCGCTGTGGGGGAGGGCGTGGCCTTCGGCGTTGTCACAGAGGAGGAAGCACCATGAGCAAAGCAGACCAAATCTTTCTGGCTAACTGCCAGGAGATTTTGTCCCGGGGCACCTGGGACACCCATCTGCCGGTCCGCCCCCGGTGGGAGGACGGCACCCCCGCCCATACGGTCAAATGTTTCGGCCTGGTCAACCGCTATGATCTGCGGGAGGAATTTCCCATCCAGACCATCCGGCGGATGTACCTGAAAAGCGCGGTGGAGGAGCTGCTGTGGATCTGGCAGAAGAAGTCCAACAACGTCCGGGCGCTGTCCACAGGCATCTGGGATGCCTGGGCCGATGAAACCGGGTCCATCGGCAAGGCCTACGGCTATCAGATGGGGGTGAAGCACCGCTACCCGGAGGGAGAGATGGACCAGGTGGACCGGGTGCTGTATGACCTGAAGCACAATCCCTCCTCCCGGCGCATTCTCACCAACCTGTACAACCACCATGATTTGAGTGAGATGGCCCTGTATCCCTGCGCCTACTCCATGACCTTTAACGTCACGGGAGACACCCTCAACGCCATTCTCCACCAGCGGTCCCAGGACATGCTTACCGCCAACGGCTGGAACGTGATGCAGTATGCTGTGCTGGTTCACATGCTGGCCCAGGTGTCCGGGCTGGAGGCGGGCGAGCTGGTCCACGTGATCGCGGACGCCCACATTTACGACCGCCATGTGCCCCTGGTGGAGGAGCTCCTGGGCCGCACGCCTTACCCGGCCCCCAGGCTGCGGCTGGACCCGGCGGTGACGGACTTTTATGCCTTTACCCCCGACAGCGTCCAGTTGGAGAATTACCGGTATCATCCCCTGAAGGAAAAGATTCCCGTGGCCATTTGAGGAGGTGCGCCCATGAAGCTCATTGTTGCGGTGGATGCCTGCTGGGCCATTGGAAAAGACGGGGATCAACTGTGCTATATCCCCCCGGATCTCAAGCGGTTTCAGCGGCTGACCACCGGCCATCCGGTGCTGCTGGGACGAAAGACCCTGGCCACCTTTCCCGGGGGACGCCCCCTGAAAAACCGGCGGAATCTCATCCTCTCCACCGACCCCGCCTTTGCCCCGGCGGGCGGGGAGGTCTTTGCCACCTTGAAGGCCGCCCTGGCCGCCGCGCCGGCGGATACCTTTGTCATTGGCGGAGCCTCCGTATACCGGCAGGCCCTGGCCTACTGTGACACAGCCTATGTGACCCAGATTCACAGGGCCTTCCCGGCGGCGGACTGCTATTTTCCCAACCTGGCGGCGGACCCCGCCTGGGAGGCTGTGGAGACGGAGGGGCCTTACCGGTATGAGGACCTGGCCTATACCTATGTGACGTATCGAAGACGGTAACGCCAGATATTTTCTGGAAACGAAGAAAAACGGTCAAGAAGAGAAGAACTCTTCTTGACCGTTTTTTGGCAGGAGAGGAGAACCCATCTAGCATAGGCTATCCCTGCTGTACCGCTGCTTTGGCCTGGCCCTGCCGCAGCATGATCCAGAGGATGCCCATACCGGTCCCGCCGGTTACAGTGGAAAAGGCCAAGGTGGGTCCGGTGCCGGCGGCATCCAAGAGAAAGCCGCCCAGAAAACTGCTCAGAACGATGCCCAGGGTATTGGCCATGGTAAAATAGGTTTGCCCTTGGACCCGGTCTGCGGGCGCTGTCATGTCGTTGACCCAGTAGACGGAGGCCACAGCGTACAGGGCATATCCTGTGGTCTCAAAGATCTGAATGCCATAGAGGAAGAATACACTGGGGGCCAGCCAAGTGAGCAGGGCGTGGAGGAAAAAGGAAAGGCCGGCCAAGCGGACCCAGCGCCAGCTGGCAGCCCGGCGGAGCAGGAGGGAGAAGAGCACCATGGCGGGGATGTCCATAAGGCCCTGGAGGGTGAGAAGGGTTCCCATTTCCCCGCTGCCGCCGCCCAGATATTGGACAATTTGATAGGGAAAACTCATGAGAATATTGTGGCTGGTGTAGAGAAGAACCACCCCGGCCAGCAGGGGGAGGAACCGGGGATAGCGCCGCCAAAAGGACTGGGGAGACGATGGCGGGGACGCTGGGGGTGGGGCTGCCTGCTTGGCTGGGGTACCGGGCCGGAAGGAAAGGGCGGCCGCCAGCAGCAGGAGGGTCGCCCCGCCCAGCAGCACAGGGATACACTTTGGACCGAAAGCGGTGGCTGCGCTGCCGCAGAGGGTGGAGGCCAGCGCGTAGGACCCTGCCCCCACGCCCCGGGCAAGGCCGAAGTTCAGCGGCATGCCCTGGTTGACACAGTCCATCCCCAGGGCATAGAGCAGGGAGGTCAGGAGCTGAAGCAGGATCAACAGGGAGAGAAAGAGTCCCCCTTGGACGGCCTGTCCAGGAAGCAGGAGCAGACCGCCGGTGCACAGCAGCATGGCCAGGATCAGCAGGGCGGCGAACTGCCCCAGGGAGAGAACCTTTAGGTGGTCCGCCCTGGCCCCCACAAAGGGTTGCAGCAGGGCGGTCAAAAGGCCGGACAAGCCAAGCAGCAGGCCGATCTGGGTGTTGGAGAATCCTTGGTCCAGCAGATATACGCTGGAAAAGGAAAGCAAAATGCAGTAAGCCATCCAGTAGCAGCCCTGTATCCAGGCGTAGTGGGATGTGAGAAAGCGAGGTTTCATGGGGGCCTCCTTTCCAAAGGGGAAAGATCACCCCCCGCTGTTTCTGCGCAGCGGGGGGAGAGAAAAAAGGGAGAGAAGTCACAGAGGGATCAGGCGTTGCGGCGGCGGAAGCTCGGGGCTTTCTTCTTGGGTTCGGCGGAAGATTCCGGCCCGGTCAGGCGGCCGATGAGCGCGGCGGCCAGGAAAGCAACCAAGGTGGGCGGGAGGATGGGGAGAAAGATCTGGGCGGGGGTGCCGGAGAGGTTGGAAAGCATCAGGTAAAAGATGAGGCCCACACAGAAGACATCGACGATTCCCAGCAGGATGGCAAAGAACTTTTTCATGATGATCGCTCCTTTTTAAACTTTATTTCACGAGGAGGGCTGTCAAACCGTTCTCTCTTGATCTGTCTGTATCATACCGGGAAAATTGCTTGATTTCAATGACTAAACCCAGTGAAAATTCCAACATAGATTAGGTAGTCCTTCTGAAAAATGAGTGGACAGCATACGAAAGATAAGAAGAAATTATGAAAAATAAGTAGGAATCATATGGAAGACTCTGGCGGGAATGCGGAAGGGTGCGGCTTTTGGAAAGAGAAAAGAACATAAAAATCCCGGCGAAGAGGAGCGGGGAGGGGCGCGGCATAAAGTGCTTGATTTTAGCTGGGGGAGACGATAGAATGAAAAGGAACCGGTGCCTTGGATGTCTGCTCTGGAGGAAATCCCCATGGAGAAAAACGACTTTCTGCTGTACAACGAGATCATCTATCATATCCATACCTGCCAGGATATGGATGACCTGAAACGCTCTATTCTGGCCCAGGTGAAGCTGATGATCCCTTATACCTATGCCAGCCTGATTGTGGTGGAGATTGACCCCGAGACCCGGGAGATCCGCCACAGCGATCCCTTCTGCCTGCCGGACAGCTTCACCGCCCTGGAGGAGGCCTGGATCGACCGGGATCACCAGGACGAGAGCTTTTGGGTCAGCCACGCCCCCGAGTCCATCGTGGTCCGCAGCAGTGACCTGACCGGGGAGGCCCGGCTGGAGAGCCCCATTTTTCAGGAGCTCTATCAGCAGTATAACATTTACGACACCATGAGCATGAATCTGGCCTACGATCACCAGGTGATGGCCCTGCTTACCCTGTACCGGACCCGGGCGGACGGGGTGTTTACCGACCAGGAGGCCTTTTATCTCCGGGCACTGGCAGGACATGTCAACTATGCCTATTACACCATGGCCCAGCGGGAGGCCAGCAAGCCCCCCAAGACCCGGACCATGGAGGAGCTGGTCCAAGACTACGAACTGACCCGCCGGGAGACGGAGATTCTGGGCCTGGTCTTCCAGGACCTCAACAACGAAGAGATTCTGGACCAGCTCCATATCTCCCGGCACACCCTGCTCAAGCACTTGCAAAACCTGTACCGCAAGTGCGGGGTTTCCTCCCGCTGGGACCTGCTGAAGCTGCGGCCCTAAAAGGTGAATGACGATGCACAAGGAGAGATCTGCCCATGGAAACCAATGACTTTCTGCTGTACAATGAGGTGCTCTACCGGCTCCACGCCTGCCGGACCATGGAGGAGCTGAAGCCGACGCTGCTGGGACAGTTGAAGCTGATGATCCCCTACACCTATGCCAGCTTTCTCTCCATTCAGGTGGACCCGGAGACCCAGGAGCTTGTCCACCGGGACCCTTTTTGTCAGCCCCGGCAGTTTGAGGCGGCAGAGCGGGCCTGGCTGGGGCAGATTGACCAATCGTACAGCATCTGGCTCAGCCATGCGCCAGAGTCCATGGTGGTGCGGGACAGCGAAATCCTGTCGGGAGACAACCGGTTTTCCGCCCCCAGCTACCGGAAAATCTATCTGGATTATCACATCTACGACTGCATGCAGATGAACATCACTTACGCGGGCCAGGCCATGGGCCGCCTGGCCTTTTACCGTACCCAGGCGGACGGTTTGTTCACCGACCGGGAGGCCTTTCTCCTGCGTACCCTGTCCAACCACATTGATTTGGCCTGCTATCACTGTACCCAACGCCAGGCCCAGGCGGCGCAGCCGGCCCGGACCCTGGAGGAACTGACCCAGGTCTATGGGCTGACCCGTCGGGAGACGGAGATCCTGGGGCTGGTGTTTCAGGACCGGAACAATGAGGAGATTTTAGAGCAGCTTCATATCTCCAAAAACACCCTGCTGAAACATCTGCAGAACCTGTACCGCAAATGCGGGGTCTCCTCCCGCTGGGACCTGCTGAAGCTGCGATAACGGACAAAAAGAAGGCCGTTTCCCTCTTCGGGGAAACGACCTCTTTTTTTCAAAATTTTTGTAACGTTTGTTCTCTTCCGGCGTTATTGGAGAGAAAGGAGGGGGAGTTGTGTGGACTTCGAGGGGATTTATCAGTCCTACTGCAAGGATGTGTTTCGGTATCTGCGGAGCCTGTCGGCCGGGGAGGACCTGGCCGAGGAGATCACCCAGGAGACCTTTGTCAAGGCCCTCAAGGCCATTGACCGGTTCCAAGGGGACAAGGACATCCGCGCCTGGCTGTTTACCATTGCCAAACACACGTACTATACCCACTGCAAGCGGGAGAAGCGGACCACGGGGGAGGAATTTCCCCCGTCCATCCCCGGACCGGAGAAACCTCTGGTGGAGCAGATCATCGACCGGGAGCGGGCCTTTCAGGTCCACCGGTTTCTGCACGGGATGCGGGAGCCGTACAAGGAGGTGTTTACCCTGCGGGTGTTTGGGGAGCTTCCCTTTGAAAAAATCGGCCTGCTGTTCGGGAAAACGCCCAGCTGGGCCCGGGTGACCTTTTACCGGGCGAAGAAACAAATCATCGAATATATGGAGGGGATTGAGAATGAACACCATCCGTTGTAGCATTGTGGAGGACCTGCTGCCCCTGTACATCGACGGGGCGCTGCGGGAGGAGACTGCCCAGGCGGTGCGGGAACACCTCAGCGCCTGCCCCGCCTGCCGGAACGAGTATGAGAAGCTGGCCCAGACCCTGACGCTGCCCTCCGCCCCCGACCTGCAGGAGGAGGACCGGCGGGCGTTCCAGGCCTTTCGCCGGCACTGGAAGCGGAAGAAGCTTCAGGTGGCGCTGCTCTGCGTTGTTTTGACCGCGGCGGTGGTGATCGCCGGCTGTGTGGTCTATCAGGAAGTGGAGGTAGTGCACGATTTGTTTTCCCCCACCACCACGGTGGTCCTGCGGGAGGCTCAGACCCACGGCACATGGGCACCTGTCCCGTGGGAGGAGGGAGACCGGCTGCGGTTTGAGGGCCTATTTGCAGAGAGGGCGGTCACCCTGGATGCCAACAGCGACAGCGCGGTCACACTCCGGGTGTGGGATGACCAGCACAACCTTGTGGTGGACGAGCTGACCGTGGCGCCGGGGGAAGAGGTCTCCCTGAAAACGCTGGAGCGAAACACCGACTATCAGGTGGAGATGCAGACAGAGGCGGAGTTTGCCTGCCTTCGCTTTCACTGACAGGGGCGGTCAGGGCCGGGCGGCGCGGAGCGCCCTGCCGTAGTTCCGGCCAAAGAGGAGGCCGGCCAGCAGCAGGGCGGCCCCCAGACCAGAGTAAAACACGGCCAGGAAGGGGTCCGGCGCCAGACCGGAGACACGGAGAAACATGCCCAGGCTCATCATCCCAGCCATGATGAGAAAGGACTTCTTGTCAAAAAAGCGGAGGAAGAACTGTCTGTCCTCCCAATATCCCAGGATCCGTCTGGTGTGTTTTCCCACCAGGCGGCCGAAGACAAAGACCTGAAAGAGGAAAAAGACCAAAAGGGAGAGCAAGATGTGGGGGAGAGAGACTTGGGTGGCATAGGCCAGCAGGCCGATGCGGAGGATGTTGACCCCCGCCGCAGTCCAGACCAGGCAGGCCAGGAGCAGCAGGGTGTTCTTTTTCACTTGCATCTGAAAAACTCCTTTCTGAACAATGTTCAAGTTGGCGTTTGAAAAATTCCCACGATTTTGTGGGAATTTTTCAATAAATGGTTCTGCGGATCAGGGCAAGGATGGGGGCGCAGGGCGCGTCTTTCCGCAGCAGGGCGGCCAGCAGCAGGGAGAACAGCAGGTCGACAAAGTCCTCGGCGGAAAACCCCTCGTGAAATACCCCAGGACGCACCTGGGGGTCCTGGGCCAGCACAGCGAGGAGGAACTGCTTGATGTGTGCCCAGGACCGCTCCATTCTACGCTGGCCGGCGTCCAGTTCCTCCTGGGAAAAGCAGAGAGCGTGGACGGAGAGAAAGCCCGGGTAGGTTTGGCGGCTCTCCTCCAGCCGCTGAAACAGCCATGCCACGCAGGAGAGCAGGTCCGCAAAGGCCCCGGGGTCCTGGGGAAGGCAGAAGATCTCCTGCCAAATGCTCTCCACCGTGGCGGCCACCAGCTGGGACTTGGAGCCGAAACGGTTATAGATCGACCCCACCGAGACCCCGCAGGCCGCGGCGACCGAGCGGATGTTGAGAGCGGTCCAGCCCTGCTCCTGGAGGAGGGTTCTGCTGGCCTGCAGGATGGTCTTGTCAGAGGTGACGGAGGGATACATGGAAGGACTCCTTTCAAGTTGAACAATGTTCATCATACAGAAAAACCCGCCCCCTGTCAAGGCATGCCCGCAGGAAGCCGCGCGCCGGGACAGGGGGCGAGGGATCAGAAAGCACCGGCCAGCTGCTTCCAGAAGGCCGCGCCTTTTGCTAAAATGGACTCGTCAAAGGCAAAGTTGTCCGCGTGAAGGGCCGGGGAGGGGCCGCAGCCCAAAAAGAAAAAGAGGGCGGGCAGATGGCGCTGGTACCAGGAGAAGTCCTCTGAGATCATGACAGGCTTCTCCAGCTCCAGGAAGGGAAGGCCCAGGTCCTTGACCCGGTCGTACAGGGCGTCGGGGTTCCATACGGCGGGATACCCGTCGTTGGTGTGGACCGCCACCTGACAGCCGGTGTCCGCCTGGACCTGCTGGCCAATCTCCCGCAGCCCCTGCTGGAGGTCCAGAAAGACCTCGTCCTGAAACGCCCGGAGACTGCCCAGCAGAACCGTTTTGCCGCTGACCGCGTTGCGGACGGTGCCGCTCTCCATCCGGCCGAATTTCAGCAGGCGGAAGAGGTGGGGGGGCAGGGCGGCCTCCAGGGCCGCAGCCCGACGGTAGAATTCCACCCCGGCGGCCAGGGCGTCCAGGCCTTCCTCGGCCTTGGCGATGTGGCTGGAGCGGCCGGTGATGGTGACGGAGACCTCACAGGACCGGCTCATCATCTCCCGCTTTCGGGAGGCGATGACGCCGGCGGGGAGCTCCGGCCACAGGTGCATGCCGAAGACGCACTGGACCTTATGGGCCTCCAGCACGCCGCTCTGGCACAGGTCCTTGGCGCCGCCGGTGGTCTCCTCCGCCGGCTGAAACAGGAGCAGGACGTTGTGGGGCAGGGCGGTCTGCTGGTCCAGCCATACCGCCAGGTCCAGGACCATAGCCATGTGGCCGTCGTGGCCGCAGGCGTGCATGCGCCCTGGATGGACAGAGGCAAAGGGCAGCCCGGTCCGCTCGGTGATGGGCAGGGCGTCGGCGTCGCTGCGGAAGGCGATGGCGTCGGGCCGGCCAAAGTCGAAAAAGGCGCACAGAGCGCCGGGGATGGGAGAGGAGAGGGTGCAGGAGAGGGGGGAGAGAATCCCCCGAAGGTAGGCCAGGGTCTCCGGCAGGTCCCGGTCCAGCTCTGGAATCCGGTGCAGAGCCCGGCGGTATTGGATGACTTGCATAAAAAACCTCCTGCGCCGGGAAAGGGCGCGTCAAAGTGTGGGGCGGGGCGGTGGTCCGGGGGCGCCTGGGAAAGGTGCTTGCACAGCGGGGGAAAAGATGGTATACTGCCCCCATCTTACTGTCCCAAAGGAGGCGCTCAGATGAACGCACAGGAAATCATTGAACGAATCCGCACCGCGGAGAAAAAAACCCCGGTCCGGGTGTTCCTGAAGGCCCGGGAGCCGGTGGAATTTCCCCATGCCACCGTGTTTCCCTGCGGGGAGACCACCCTGGTCTTTGGGGACTGGAAGGACATCGGCCCGGTGCTGGAGGAGCACAAGGGGGACATCCAGGAACTGGTGGTGGAGAACGACAGCCGGAACTCGGCCATCCCGCTGCTGGACAAGCGGACGGTCAACGCCCGGATTGAGCCCGGCGCCATTCTCCGGGAGCAGGTGGAGATCGGGGACAACGCGGTGATTATGATGGGCGCCATTTTGAACATTGGCGCTGCGGTGGGCGCGGGTACCATGATTGACATGGGCGCGGTTCTGGGGGGCCGGGCCACGGTGGGCAAGAACTGCCACATCGGGGCCGGGACGGTTCTGGCCGGGGTCATTGAGCCAGCCAGCGCGGTGCCGGTGGTGATTGAGGACGATGTGGTCATCGGCGCCAACGCGGTGGTGCTGGAGGGCTGCCGGGTGGGCAAGGGCGCCGTGGTGGCCGCCGGTGCCGTGGTGGTCAGCGACGTGGCCCCCAACACCGTGGTGGCTGGCGTCCCCGCCCGGGTGCTGAAGGACAAGGACGGAAAAACTGCGGAAAAAACCGCCCTGATTGACGCCCTGCGGGCGTTGTAATAGTCGGCGCGGAAGCAAAGAAAATGGGCCGTTCGGGGATGACCCGAAGGGCCTTTTTTCTGATGTTTTCCACAGCCCGGCCCAGATTTGACCCCGGTTCATCCCCGGTCACACCGGGGCCAAATCCGGGCGGGGGTGGGGTCGGATTTGGGCCACAAGTAAAATAAATAGTCAAACAAAGAGTCAATCAAATCCTATTATGAGAAGCGGGGAAACACGACCACCGGGGCCAGTTATCCACAGGGGGAGAAAGATGGGGGCAGTTCCTCGTCAAAGACCTCTCCCTTGGCCACAAGGTTGGTGGGGCCGGTGAGCCAGAGGCCGGTGATCCGGTCCCCTGTCCGGGCCACGTCAATGGTGAGCACGCCGCCCGCCATGGAGACCTGCACCCCCTGGCCGCTGACCTGCCCCAGGAGGGTGAGGACTGCCACCACGCTGCCGGTTCCCGTGCCGCAGGCCAGGGTGAAATCCTCCACCCCCCGCTCAAAGGTCTTCTCCAGAACCTGGTCCGGCCCGGTGGATTCATAGAAGTTTACATTGGCCCCCTTGGGGAAGGCGGGGTGTGACCGCAGGGCCTTGCCCAGCTGGAAAAGGGCCTGGGGATCGGCGTCGGCCAGACCGGGGTAGGGGACCACCGCGTGGGGCAGGCCGGGGCTGCCCAGCTCCACATAGGCGCAGGGCCAAGCTTTGCCCTCCACCACCGGGGCCTCGTGGAGGCGGATTATGGTGGGGGAATTCAGCTGGACCCGATACTGCCGCCGGTCGATCCGGGTTCCGGTGACCAGACCGGCGGTGGTCTCCACCGTCTGGGTCGGGCCGGACAGCCCTGTCTCGTAGCCGTAGCGGCAGATACAGCGGGCGCCGTTGCCGCACATCTCTCCCAGGGAACCGTCGCTGTTGAAAAAGAGCATCTTGAAGTCCGCTCCTTCCTGGGCCTGCTCCACCACCATCAGGCCGTCGGCGCCCAGGGAGCGGTGGGGGGTACAGAGGGTACGGGCCAGCAGAGGAAAGGCGGAGGGGGGGAGCCTCTCTTCCAGGTTGTTCAGGATGATAAAATCATTGCCCGCGCCGTTCATTTTCCAAAATTGCATGGGGGGTCTCCTTTCCCGGAATTGCTGTGTTCTATTTCAACATAAACCCGTGGAAAAATCAAGGCCGGAAAAGACATGGTTCGCTCTTGACAAAAATTTCTTCCAGTGTTACTATATTTTTGTACAAACTGTTTCGCTGTTTTGAATGGAGGAGGGCGGTTTCCCCCGCTCTCACAATCTATTTGAAAGCCGGCAAATGGCGTGCGCTGACGCTCCCATTGCCGGTTTTTTTGCGTCTTTGGGGAAAAGAGAAGGAGAGATTGTCATGCACTTAGGTCCGCTGCACGTGGTGGGAATGCTTGCCACCATTGGGCTTATCGTTGGAATTGGCGTATATTCCGGCCGGAAGGTGGCCTCCGCTGCGGATTTTTCCAGCGGCGGCGGGAAGGCCGGGGCCTGGATTGTCTGCGGGGCCATTATGGGTACCTTGGTCAGCGGCCAGGCCACCATCGGCACGGCACAGCTGGCGTTTTCCTTTGGAATGTCCGCCTGGTGGTTTACCCTGGGCTCGGGGATTGGCTGTCTGATTCTGGCCATTGGCTACGCCGCGCCCTTCCGGCGCAGCGGCTGCACTACCCTGCTTCAAGTGGTTTCCCAGGAGTACGGTCCCCGGGCGGAGACGGCGGGAAGCATCTTCTGCTCCGTGGGCATTTTCATCAGCGTGGTGGCCCAGGTGCTGTCGGCCACGGCGCTGCTGACCACCATTTTTCCCCTCAGCCACTTGGCCGCGGCCCTTATCTCCATTCTGCTGATGGGGTTTTACGTGATCTTCGGGGGAATGTGGGGGGCCGGCATGGGCGGGGTCGCCAAGCTGATCCTCCTCTACGCCTCTGCCATTGTGGGGGGAATTCTGGTTTACGGCCTGGCCAATGGATTCGGCGGACTGCTGGAGACCCTGGAGCAGCTGCTGACCTCCTCCCCCCTGGGGGCGGTCAGCGGTCTGGCCACGGAGGAGGCGGTTCACCAGCGGTTTACCTCCCTGGTGGCCCGGGGCGCCTCCAAGGACATTGGATCGGCGCTGTCCCTGGTGCTGGGGGTGCTGTCCACCCAGACCTATGCCCAGGCCATCTGGTCAGGCAAGAGCGACAGCGCGGCCCGGAAGGGGGCCCTGCTCAGCGCCCTGCTGATCCCGCCCATCGGCGTTGCCTGCATTCTCATCGGCCTGTACATGCGGGGCCACTGCATCACCGCCGAGGAGGTGGCGGCGCTCCAGGCCCTGGGCCAAACCGTGCCTGGGGATCTCATCCCCCTGGATTCCACCTCCCAGGTGTTCCCGGTGTTTGTGGCCCGGTTTATGCCCCAACTCCTGGGCGGGGTGGTGCTGGGCACCCTGTTTATCACGGTGGTGGGCGGGGGCTCCGGGCTAGCCTTGGGGATGGCCTCCATTCTGGTCACCGACCTGTTTGCCCGGAAGAGTAGCCGGATGAAGCAGTCCCGCACCAATCTTCTGGTCACCCGGGGTACCATCCTGGTGATTCTGATGGCGGCGGCTGTGGTGGCCATTTTGGTGCCCGGCGCCATGATCAACGACTTTGGTTTTCTGTCCATGGGGCTCCGGGGCGCTGTGGTTTTCCTGCCCATGTGCGGGGGGCTGTGGCTCAAGGGGAAGATTCCCCGGGGATTTGCCCTGGCCTCCATTTTCGCCGGCCCCATCGCGGTGCTGGCGGGGAACTTTATGGACCTGCCTTTTGATCCGCTTTTCCTGGGGATGGCGGTCTGCCTGAGCATTCTGGCGGTAGGGCTGGCCGTGGGGACCCATCGAAACGCTTCTTTGTCCATACACTGACTTGCAATAGACGCCGCCTCCGGCCGGGAACAGCAGCCCGCCGGAGGCGGCGCCGCGCGGAGAAAAGACCGCTGGTTGGGACGGACGCCGGCAAAATTACCTGGGGAGCCGATGACAGGAGGGAAGCCGTGTGCTATAATAAAAACAGAGACATGAAGTGCGGAGAGAATGGAGAGGGGTGCGTTTTGGATGCTGGGTGCGTTGATTGGGGATATTGTGGGCTCGGTCTATGAGTGGCGGAATCGAAAGGACAAGGGGTTTCCCCTCTTTCAGCCGGACTGCCGGATGACGGATGACAGCGTGATGACCGCGGCGGTGGCGTCGGCGGTGCTGATGGGGGACTTGGAGGAGCTGGAGCTCTTTCAGGCCCACGTGATTACGGAGATGCGCCGGCTGGGGCGGAAATATCCGGCCCTGGGGTACGGCCCCCGGTTTGAGGCCTGGATTCTGTCCCAGGAGCCCAAGCCTTACCGCAGTCTGGGCAACGGCAGCGCCATGCGGGTTTCCCCGGTGGCCTGGGCGGCGGAGAGCCTGTCCCAGTGCCTGGCGCTGGCCAAGGCCTCGGCGGAGGTGACCCATGACCATCCCGACGGCATTGCCGGGGCCTGCGCGGTGGCCGGGGCGGTCTACCTGGCCCGGATGGGGGAGAGCAAGGAGGCCATTGTGGACCACGTGACCCGGTATTACCCCCTGGATTTTACCCTGGACGAGATTCGAGAGGGCTACGCCTTTGACGTCTCCTGTGCCGGCAGCGTCCCCCAGGCCATGGAGGCCTTTTTGGAGGCGGAGGATTTTGAGGACGCGCTGCGCAACGCTGTCTCCATCGGCGGCGACAGCGACACCATCGCCTCCATGGCCGGGGCGGTGGCCGCCGCCTTTTACGGCATTCCCCGGTCCATCCGGGATCAGGCCCTCCCCTTCATCGACGGGGAGGTACGGAACATCTATGACCGGTTTATTCGGCGGTATTGAGGAGGCGTGGCTATGTGGAACACCACCTTGTGTTACATCGAGCGGGAAGGGCAGTATCTGATGCTCCACCGGGTGAAGAAGGAAAACGATGTCAACCAGGACAAATGGGTGGGCATCGGAGGAAAATTTGAGGACAAGGAGAGCCCCGAGGAGTGCCTGGTTCGGGAGGTCCGGGAGGAGACCGGCCTGACCCTTACCGACTATGCCTATCGGGGGCTGGTGACCTTTGTCTCGGACCGGTGGGAGACCGAATACATGCACCTGTTCACCGGGCACACCCAGCAGGACCCCTGTGTGGTCTGTGATGAGGGGGACCTGGAGTGGGTGGATCAGGACAAGGTGAAGGACCTGCCCATCTGGACAGGAGACAAAATCTTTCTGGACTTGCTGGCCCGGGAGGTTCCCTTCTTCTCCCTCAAACTCTCCTATGAGGGGGATACTCTGGTCCAGGCGGTGCTGAACGGCAAGGAGCTTTCCACTGAAATCTAAAACCAACGGCCTGCCGCATGTGTTGCGGCAGGCCGTTGGTCAAATGCTGAAGAAAAAGGGACGGGACCCAATGAGTTCCTCAATTTGGGACTCTCCATAGACCGTGATGCCGTGTTTTTTCAGCATTTGGGCGGTCAGACCATCCCCTTGGGTCAGGGTTTTGGTGAAGGTACCGTCGTAGATCTGCCCGCTGCCGCAGGAGGGGCTGCGCTCCTTGAGCAGGGCGGCCCTGCAGTGGTAGAGGTCTGCCAGGCGGAGGACTTCGGCGGTTCCCCGGACGAAGGCCTCGGTGACATCGTCACCGTCCCGGGTGACTACCCGGTTCCCCTGGCGCTCCGCCGGGACCCGGGGGGTGGGGAGGCCGCCAAAGAGCTCGGCGCAGACGGGGATGCAGGTGTGCTGCTTCAGCAGCTGCTCCAGCTGCGGAAGCTGGTTGCTCTGCCCGTCGTACCGGCAGCCCACCCCCAGAAGGCAGGCGCTGACCAGAAGTCTCATAGGACCGGCCCTCAGCCCAGGGCTTCGGCCCACTGGTCCTGCTGAAAGCCCACCAGGACCCGGCCGTCGTCCAGCACCAGAATGGGGCGCTTGACCAGCATGCCATCGGAGGCCAGCAGGGCGTACTGCTCCGCCTGGGTCATGTCCGGCAGCTTTTTCGACAGGGACAGGGCGCGGTAGAGCTGGCCGCTGGTGTTGAAGAATTTTTTCAGGGGCAGGGCGCTGGCCTGGTGCCAGGTTTCCAGCTCCTGCAGGGTGGGGTTGTCCTCCTTGATGTCCCGCTGGGTGTAGGCGATGCCCTGTTCATCCAGCCATTTCTGGGCCTTTTTGCAGGTGGAACACCGGGAATAACAGAGAAACAGCATGGTTTTATCCTCCTATGAACGTGAATGGTCTCTTCTGAGATTCTATCATATCGAAGTGCGGCCGGAATTGCAAGACCGGGCGGACAGGAAGGGGCCGCCCCATAGGAGGTCGTCACAGAGCAAACGAAAGGAGAGCGTGTGCAATGCAGGTAGAACAGTATGTCATGGCCTATGAGGTGGAGCAGGACCGGCTCCGTGCCCTGCTGCCGGCGGGATTTGTCTCCCTGCGGCCTGTGCTGCGGATCAACGGTGAAATCCGGCGGGGACCGGAAGAGACAGCCTATCTGGAGCTGAATACCCCTGTGGAGGGGCATGGGAAACGGGGCTGGCTGAATGTGGGGCACTGGGACAGCCGGACGGCGGAGCTGTCCTATGCCCGAGAGGGAAAAACCGTCACCTTCGCCGCCCCCTTTCTCACCATCTCCTTTGCGGCGGTTGGGGTGGAGGGCGGGTGCCCTGCGGAACGGGACAACGAGGGGTGCTTCTTTCTGGGGGAGACCCTGTCTTTTCGGCCCAGCCAGCCTGTAAACAGCAACAAGGAATTTTGTGACTGTGTCTTTGCTTGGCAGTTTTCTCCGGGGGACGCCCAGGGCGCCAGCCAGGGGAAAACCCTGCCCGCCTTTGCAACAGCTCCCCAGAAGACGTATGAAAAGCGCGCCCTCTCCCCGGAAAACGCGGCGGCCATTCCCTGCCGGCAGGTGCTGGGGTCCTATGTGGTTCGGTGGGAGCGGGGGGAGGACCCGTCGGAGCAGGGGTCCTGAACGGGGATCTCGATTTGGGTGATATAGTCCTCGTCCCGCTGGATCACCAGCTCATTGACGCCCTTTTCATAGGCGAAACCGGTCAGGGTCAGCCCGTGGTCCCGGGCATAGGCCAGAATGGCCTCGTACTTGGCGGGAAGTCCTTGCCAGGGTCCCTGGTAATAGGCCAGAAGATACCGCCCTTTGGGACGCCGGTGCAGCCCCGCCCGGCGGGTGGGGGCGGGGACCTCCAGGAAGAGGTGGGTGTAATCGGTGAACCGCCCCTGCCGCAGGTGCTCCACGGGGAGCATGGCGCCATAAACCCCTTCGTGAAGGTGGCCCAGCTGATGGGCCTTGGCCTGGTCGATGACCGCGGCAATCTCCTGGTCCGTGGGGGTGTCCCCGGGCAGGGGCACTGTGGCCAGGTAGCAGGTCTCCCGGCGGACCAGGGAGATTTGTGTCAGGGGCAGGGTTTCCAGCCGGGCCAGGGAGGCCTGCTGCCGGACCAGGGCGTGGCGGATTTCCTCCAGGCGGCGGATCTGCCCCTCCACTCCGGCAATTTTTTCCGTGAGCAGGCGCCGCAGCTCCCCGGCGGAACGGTGGGACAGAAAGGTTTTGATCTCCGGGATGGAGACCTCCAGAGCCCGCAGCATCAGGATGGTTTCCAGCCGGGCGCTCTGGCGGTAGCTGTAATATCGGTAGCCGTTCTCCCCCACAAAGGCGGGGGAGAGCAGTCCCACCTGGTCGTACCACATCAGTGTTTTTTTGTGGATGCCGTGGATGGCGGCAAACTGTCCGATGGTGAATGTTGTCTCTTGTGGTATCAATGCAAAAACTCCTCTTGACTGTCCAGTTACAGTACGGTTTATTGTACTGGATACAGCGGGGAAAGGCAAGGGGAACCGGCGCCTCCCCGGCTGAATTGCACAACAAGGAGAGGCAAGAAGCAATGGAGTACCAAATAGACATCCGCCCGTTCCAGCCGGAGGACCAGGAGGCCTTGGCCGGGGTGATCCGCCGGACCTGGCAGTATGATCGTTTCTGTGGGCCGAAGACGGCCCAGCGGCTGGGACGGGTCTACCTGCGCCAGTGCCTAACGCAACAGACCTTCACCCGGGTGGCGGTGGTGAACGGCGTGCCTGTGGGGATCATCATGGGGAAGAACGAGAGGACCCACCGCTGCCCCTGGTCCCTGCGCTGGCGGGCGGCCCGGGCAGTCCTGGCGCTGCTGGCGACCCGGGAGGGGCGGAAGGTGGCCCGGCTCTTTTCCGGGGTGGAAAGGATCAACCAGGCGCTGCTGTCCCGGTGTCCCCAATCCTACCCCGGCCAGGTGGCGTTTTTCGCCGTGGACCAGCCCCGCCGGGGCATGGGACTGGGCAAACGTCTGTTTCAGGCGGTGATGGACAACATGCGGCAGGAGGGCATCGGGACCGTTTTCCTGTTCACAGATACCAGCTGCAACTATGGCTTTTATGAACACCAGGGGATGGTCCGCCGGGCCGAGCAGACCCAGCGTATCTGGCTGGGACAGGAATCTGGAGAGATGACCTTTTTCGTCTATGACTACACCCTGGCCGGCTGAGACCGGGGGTTGCGGCGGGGCCGGGACTGTGGTATGATAAAAAAGCCGGGAGAACCGGCGTGAGAACAGAAGAAAGGACGATGTTTTTTGAGAAACTGGTGTGATTCGGTGCTTGTGGCCTGACCGGGAGGTTGGTGCCAGACCATCATCGCCAAGCCTCCCCAGATAAAGAAAGTATGGAGGAGGACCTTCCCAATGAATCGGGAAAACAAACGAAAAACCTTTGAAAAAGGTTACTATAAAACCCATCGCTGCAACGATACCTTTTCCTGCCGGGTCTGCGACCGGCTGGTCTTTCCCACCCCCACGGGGGGCGACCACCGCAACCACTGCCCCAACTGCCTGAGCAGCCTCCACGTGGACCAGGAGCCGGGAGACCGCGCCGCAGACTGCGGCGGCATCATGGACCCCATCGGGGTGTGGGTGCGGAAAAAAGAGGAGTGGGCGGTGATTCACCGGTGCCGCCGGTGCGGCAAGCTCAGCTCCAACCGGGTGGCGGGGGATGACAACCCCATGAAGCTGATGTCCATTGCCCTCAAACCCCTCTCTCTGCCTCCCTTTCCCCTGGAGCGGATCGAGCAGCTCACAGACGCCATGGGCGGCAGCGGCAGCCTGGGGACAGGCGGCAGGACCCCTTAAAGCGTGATACAGAGGACGTTCCCCTGGGAGCGTCCTCTGTTTTTCTGGAAGAAGGAGGGTTGACCGTTGAAAAATGACGCGGTCCATGGTACAATAAACTCCTACCAAGCAAGACAGAACCCAGATTCCGTCCTGAAAGGAGGGAGCGTATGAAACGAATCAAGACCATTGTGTCCTTTCTCTGCGCCGCGGCGCTGGCACTGACCCTGCTGGTGATGCCCTCTTCGGCCTCTGGAGGACTGTTTTTCCTGTCCCTCAACGACACGCTGCCCGCCCAGTCTGTGCAGATGACCCCGGTCCAGTACAGCGGCTGGGTGTACGTGCCGGTGAATGTCTTCAACAGCCAGAGCACCGGGGTCAATTTCGGTCTATACTATGGGCTGACGGAGAACAACACCAAGCTCGTTCTCTATAACCTCTCCGGGAAGACCATGACCTTTGATCTTCAGAATGGGACCGCCACGGCGGTGGGGGGAGAGGCCCCTGTCCCAGGGAAGGTTCTGCGGCAGAACGGGGTGTACTACGTCCCCGCCTATGCGGTCTGCCGGTATTTTGGCCTGAGCTATTCCTTTTACAGCACCGACTACGGTCCGCTGCTGCGGCTGAAGGACGGAAACGCCATGCTCAGCGATTCCCTGTTCCTCAGTTCCGCGGCCTCGATTATGCGAAGCCGGATCAACAGCTATTACCAGAGCCAAAGCCCCAATGGCGGCGGGGACGGGGGCGGCAACAGCACCATTGTTATCCCCAACGATCCCGATTCCGGCACCCCCAGCCAGCCCAATCAGCCGGGGAACCCGGATACTCCGGTGGCCCCGGACATTCCGGCGGATGCGGAGCCGGCCCCCACATTCTCCCTGTATGTAGGGGTTCAGGCCTCGGCGGACCGGGAGATTACCGCGACCCTGAATGCCATGAGCACGGTGGGAGTCCGCGGCGTGGTGTTCTTCCCGGCGGAAGAGGTGAACCAGTGTGCCGACCAGATTCGGCAGGCAGCCGGACGGGGGCATAAGGTGGGCCTGATTCCCACGGGGAACACCCCGGCGCAGCGCCTGGAGAGCGTGGAGGCCGGCAGCCGGCAGCTGGCGGGCATCCTGCGCCAGGAGACATGGTTTGTTCTGAGCAAGGAATCCACCCTGGCGGAGGCAGGCTATCTCTGCTGGACCCCCAGCCTGACCTTCTCCTCCGTCACCGACCCGACCCGGACCTATGAGACCCTGGTGCGGGCGGGAGAACAGCAGGGGTCGGCCCTCCGGGTCTTGGTCCACAGCCAGTCCGCGGGCGGGGCCCTGGCCGGCGTGCTGGGCCAGCTGGCCCAGGATGGAGACACCTTCCTACCAGCCCGGGAAACCAGCTATTGAAAAAGGAACTGCCAGAATCCCTGATCCCCCGGCATTTGCCGGGGGATTTTTCATGGAAAACAGGGGAGAAATCCCCCCAGGCCACCAGGCTGATTTTGGTGAAAACGACAAAAATGCACCGCAGAGCAAAAAAAACGCAGCAAGGGCTTGCAATCTGTCTCTGGTGTGGTATTATGTTAATACTTTATCACGATAGAGTGCTAAAAAATCGTGAGAAAAGAAGGAAGAAGTTTGATTGAGAATGGAGCGTTAGAACATGAAAAAAGCACTTGCAGTCTTGCTGGCAGCCGTGATGTGCTGCACCCTCCTGTCCGCCTGCGGGCAGCCCGAAACCACGGACCCCACCGAGGGAACCGAAGGTACCCAAACAGAGACCAATGCCGCCGACCTGGTTTACGCGGTGGAGGCCGGCAGCGCCGGTGAAGCCATTGCCAAGGAGAAGGGCTGGCAGACCAACCCGGTGACCGCCCAGGCGGACACCCTGATGGAGGTCTCCGCCGGCACCTCCGACGCGGCCATCATCGACCTGCTCATGGCGGCGGCTATGACCGGGGAAGGCACCAGCTATCCCGATCTCACCTATGACAGCCAGGGTCTGACCACCGAGGAGTACGGCATCGGCTGCCGCAAGGGCTCTGACCTGGCCCAGTACATCAACAATGTCCTGGCTGAGGCCTATGCCGACGGCACCATGAAGGAGATCGCTACCACTTATAAGCTCCAGGACGCCCTGGTGGAGCAGCCCGCCGCAGAGGAGTTCACCTCTGCCGCAGACGGGGATGTGGCCTATATCCAGGACAAGGGTACCCTGATTGTGGGCATCACCGAGTTTGAGCCCATGGACTACAAGGATGAAAACGGCCAGTGGATCGGCTTTGACGCAGACATGGCCAAGGTCGTGGCGGAAAAGCTGGGCGTGGAGGTCCAGTTTGTGGTGATCGACTGGGACAACAAGATCATGGAGCTGGACTCCAAGAATGTGGATGTGCTGTGGAACGGCATGACCCTCACCGATGAGGTGAAAAACTCCATGGAGTGCACCAACCCCTATTTCAACAACGCCCAGGTGGTGGTCACCGCCGGGAAGTGACGGGGGCTATCCCAGAGAAAGCAATCAACCGCAAAGGCAGAGAGCGGCCGCTCTCTGCCTTTGCCTGGCCTATTGAACATCAGACGAGGAGTTCACCATGTTTTGGAACGTAACCTTAACCCTGCTGAGCGGCTTGGGGACCACAATACAAATCTTTTTCTTGACGCTGCTGTTTGCCCTGCCCTTGGGGCTGGTGATTGCCTTCGGCTCCATGAGCCGGCTGACCCCCCTGCGCTGGCTGTGCAACACCTTGGTCTGGATTGTCCGGGGAACCCCCCTGATGCTCCAGCTCATCGGTTTCATGTACATCCCTGGGATTTTGGGCAACAACATTTGGGACGGGGAGGCCGGCCGGATGACAGCCACAGTGGTGGCCTTTTCCATCAACTACGCCTGCTACTTCTCTGTCATTTACCGGGGCGGAATCCAGGGGGTCCCGGCGGGCCAGCGGGAGGCTGCGGAGGTCCTGGGACTGACCAAGCAGCAGATCTTCTTTAAGGTCACCCTGCTCCAGATGATTAAGCGCATTGTGCCCCCCATGTCCAACGAGATCATCACCCTGGTCAAGGATACCTCCCTGGCCCGGATCATCTCCGTGTATGAGCTGACCTTCACCGGTTACTCCTTCATGAAAAGCAGCGGCCTGGTGTGGCCATTCTTCTATACCGGCGTGTTTTACCTCCTTTTTGTGGGCATCCTCACCATCCTTTTCAATCTCATCGAGCGGAAGCTCAGCTACTTCCGGTAAGGAGGCACTCTATGGCGATTTTAGACGTACAACATATTGAGAAGAGCTTTGGCGCCACCAAGGTGCTTAAGGACATCAATTTCTCCCTGCCGGAGGGACAGGTTTTGGCCATCATCGGCTCCTCTGGCAGCGGCAAGACCACCTTGCTGCGCTGCCTGAACTTTTTGGAGACCCCGGACAAGGGGAGCATTTCCGTGCGGGGCGAGACCCTGTTCGACGCAGGAGACCCCGCCACCCAGCGGGAGAGTGAGATTCGCCGAAAGCGGCTCCATTTTGGCCTGGTGTTCCAGAATTTCAACCTTTTTCCCCAGTATACGGCCCTGGAAAATGTCACCCTGGCCCGGGAACTGATGGCAAAGGGAGAGAAAACCGGGGAATCCCTGGAGGATATCCGGGCGGAGGGGAGAGACCTGCTGACCCAGATGGGACTCCAGGACCGGATGGGGAACTATCCCCACCAGCTCTCCGGTGGCCAGCAGCAGCGGGTGGCCATTGCCCGGGCCCTGGCCATGAAGCCGGACATCCTCTGCTTTGACGAGCCCACCTCCGCCCTGGACCCGGAGCTCACCGGTGAGGTGCTGAAGGTCATCCGAGGCCTGGCGGACCAGCACACCACGATGATTATTGTCACCCATGAGATGAGCTTTGCCCGGGATGTGGCCGATCACGTTCTGTTCATGGACGGCGGCGTGGTGGTGGAGGAAGGGACGCCGGAAGAGGTTTTCGGCCATCCCCAGCAGGCGCGTACCCGGCAGTTTTTGGAGAAATACAAGGGGGACTGATCCCCGGCATAGAGAAAGAGCGGCCGTATCGGCCGCTCTTTTTTCCTGTAAAGATGCGGAAGGGGGATTAAAAGGCGATTTCATACGCTGGGCCCAGGGTCACGGGCCCGCCGACGGACAGACGACGGAGACTGCCGCCTTGAATGGCCACGGTGGTTTGAAGGGTGCCCCCCGGCTGCCGGATGGTTCGCTTATGCAGTCCCTCCTGCCGGCGGGCGTGCCAGGCGGCCATAGCGGCCGCAGCAGTGGAGCAGCACGGGGGCTGGAGAAGGGTGTCGGTTTTTGGCAGGTAAACCGCAGAACGCATGAAGTCCTCCTGGGGGTTCCAAAACAGAACGCCTGCGCCGGGAATCTCCCATTCCCAGGCCAGCTGGGAGAGGAGAGTCCGCAGTTCCGGGTCAGGGGGGAGGGCGCTTCCCTGGCAGATGACATAGGAGAGGCCCGGGAAGTGGAGTACAGAGGCCTGCTGGCCGAACAGGGAACGAGTGCCTTGGGCCTGGGGTGGGGGCAGGTCCACGGTCACCTGGCCGGTGAGGGGGTTGGCGTGGACCAGAAGAGGGGCGGGGACGCTCTGGGCCTCCACCGGGAATTTTTTCTCCCGCCGGATGCCCCGGCTCACGGCGAAGGACAGGCCGGCTTGGCGGAGTAGGTCCCCGCTCAACGCGCCTGCCGCGGTCTCCAGCCGAACCACACCGTCCCCTTGAGGGGGGGTAAGAAAGGCCACCTGTTGAGCTTGGAGTTCTTGGACAGACAGCAGGCGCTGGGTCAGGTCCTGGTAGGCATCTGGAGAGACTGAAGTTTTGACCAATAGGGTCCGCGCGCCATCCGGGCCGGCGGTTTGAAAGGATAGCTTCATGGAGCACGCTCTTTTCCTTGTGAAGTGGGGGCGGCGCTCCAGGCAGGAGGGCCGCCGGAAAAACATGGTATTTGTGATTATTGTAGCATAATGCCCCCCTTTCGTAAAGGGGAAGCTGGGATTCCGCCCAAAATGAATGACAATATTTTGCGGAATCTTTACAAATTGGGTGTTTTCAGGGCGAAAGAGATATGATATAATATCCTGAACTATGTAGAATTAAAATGAACCCGATGACTTTTCTGTTTCAGAACAATCGTCAGGAGGATGATAGCATGCGTTACGATGATTATGACGATTACAGCAGCCGGTCCTCTCGAGGGAGCTCCCGCCGGGGCTCCTCCTCTTATTCCAGTGGACGGGACTATGACCGGGACTATTATCGCGACCGGGATTACCGCAGTGACTTTGGGCGGGACTATGACCGTGGATACTATGACCGGGACCGCTATTCGGACCGATACAGCACCCGGAGCAGCCGGGATTGGTATGACGACTTTGACCGCTCGGACTGGGAGCGCACAGCCCCCAACTGGGAGGACCATGGCGCCGCCCGGAAGAAACGGCCCGCCGGCGGCAGCACCCGAAGCAGCCGGCCCGCCCCCAGCGGACGGAGTGGTTCCCGCAGCGGTTCCTCTTCCAGCCGGAACACTTCCCGCTCTGGGCAGGGCAGCCGGAACGGAAACCGCCGGCCCCCGGAGGACCCCAGGAGAAGACCGTCCAGCCAGAGCCAGCGCCGGCCCCCCGCGTCCTCCAGCCGGAGAAGCGCGGTGCAGCTGGTGCCCATTATCCTGGGCCTGGTGGTGATTGTGCTGGCGGCGCTGGTGATCCGCTCCATGCTGGGTGGCAAGAGCGGCTATGAGCTGGAATTCTCCACGAAGAACATTGTGGTGGGAGAGACGGCCACCGCGACCCTTAAGGGAGTGGACAGCAACGCCGCAGAACCAGAGGTTCTCTGGACCAGCAGTGAGAACAATGTGGTCTCCGTGGAGGGCGACGGGCTGGAGTGCACCTTGACCGCCAAGAGCCTGGGCAGCGCCACCATCATCGCCACTGTGGAGGGAGAGAAAGTGGCCAGCGGGACGGTCACCGTGGTGGACACCGCCCCTGGGGTTGTCTCGATCCGGGTGAGCCAGGATGAGGTGACCATTTCCTCCGGGGAGACCTACACCATCAACGCCACTGTGGAGATGGAGAAGGCGGATATGACCCCTGCCACCATCAAGTGGAGCAGCAACAACACCTCCGTGGCTGAGGTGGACAGTGAGGGTGTCATCACCGCTCGGGAAGTGGGCAACGCGATTATCAAGGGCGTGGCGGGAGAGAAAACCGTGGAAATCGCCGTGGAAGTGGTGGAGAACCCCAATTCCACCCCCCATGACTCCACCCAGGATGCAGGACGGGAGCCGGAAGAGGGACAGGACGCCACAAATAACAATAACAACAGTAATAACAGTAACAGCAATAACAGCAGCAACAACCAGAACAACAGCAGCAACGGTGGCGGTACCACCAGCGGCAACAGCGGGACCGGCGGCACGGGGGATGGAAACCAGACCAACGGCGGCATAGGGAATACCACCACCGGCGGGACGGGCGGCACAGCCGATGGCGGCGCCACCGGCGGCCAGGGAACCGGCGGCACAGACGCCGGGACCGGACAATAAGCCATGCAGAGCGCGGACAGGTCCAACCGGACCTGTCCGCGTTTTGTAAAGGGGCGGACAAACAGGAGGGAACCAGATGAAAAGCATTGGATGGATTGGCGTGGGCATCATGGGAAAACCAATGGTGCGGAATTTGCAGAAGGCGGGGTATACACTCCATATTTATGCCCGGAACCGGGAGAAGGTGGCGGACGTAATCCAAGAGGGGGCCATATTTCACGACACCATTGGGGACTGTGCCCAGGGACGGGACGCGGTGATCACCATGGTGGGCTTTCCCAAGGATGTGGAAGAGGTCTATTTTGCCCCGGGAAATATCCTGGACCGGGCAGACCCGGGGACCTATCTCATCGACATGACCACCACCAGCCCTGCCTTGGCCCAGCGGATTTTCCAGCAGGGCCGGCAGCGGGGCCTGCGGGTTTTGGATGCCCCGGTGACCGGCGGGGACATCGGGGCCCGGGCGGGCACCCTCTCCATTTTGGTGGGCGGGGAGGCGGCGGACTACCAGGCCTGCCGGCCCCTGCTGGCGGCCATGGGGACCAACCTCAGCCACCAGGGCCCCGCAGGCTGCGGACAGCATGCCAAACTGGCCAACCAAATCATGATTGCCGGGACCTTGTCCGGTCTCTGCGAGGGACTGCGCTATGCCCAGGCCAAGGGGCTGGACGGCAGAAAACTCCTGGGGGCGCTGGCCACGGGGGCGGCGGGGAGCAAGCAGATGGACGCTTTGGGGGGAAAAATTCTCGCCGGAGACCATGCCCCGGGGTTTTTCCTCAAACATTTTGTCAAGGATATGACCCTGGCCCTGGGGGAGTCCCGGGACAGCGGCCTGTCCCTGGAGGTGCTGGGGCAGGTGCTGGAAAACTGCCGGGATTTGGAGGAACGGGGGCTGGGGGACCTGGGAACCCAGGCCCTTATGGTTCATTACCGTCCGGAGGAGTGACCGGCCTGCTTCGGCGGAGAGAGGACGGAGAGAAAAGGAGGCGGGCCCCATGGCGCGGCGGCGGGCGTTTGATATGTGCCACCCCAGTGTGAATTTACTGTATTTCCTGCTGGTGCTGGTCTGCTCCGTGGGCTGCATGCACCCTGCCTGCCTGGGGATTTCCCTGGGCGGTGCCCTGGCCTGCGGGCTTCTGTTCCGGGGGCGGCGGGCCGTGGGACGGCTGCTGGGCCTGCTGGGGCCGGTGGCCCTGCTGGCGGCGGGGGGAAACCTCCTTTTGGTCCGCCAGGGGGAGACGGTGCTGGCCCGGCTGCCCGGCGGGCGGCCGCTGACGCTGGAAAGTGCCCTCTATGGCCTGGCGGCTGCCTGCCTGCTGGGGGCGGTGGTGCTCTGGTTTGCCAGCTGGCAGGCGGTGCTCACGGCGGATAAGATCACCTATCTCTTTGGACGGATTGCCCCTGCGCTGGCTCTGCTGCTCTCCCTGACCCTCTCCTTTGTGCCCCGGCTGCGCCGCCGGCTGGAGGAGACGGACCGGGCCCAGCGGGGCCTGCTGGGTCAGCCCCGGCGGCGCTTGGACAAGGTGGGCTGGGGCGCGGCCCTGCTCTCCAGTCTGCTGGGCTGGAGCCTGGAGAACGCCATAGAGACAGCGGACACCATGAGAAGCCGGGGGTACGGCCTGCCGGGCCGCACCTGCTTCTCCATCTACCGGCTGGACCGCCGGGACAAGGGACTGCTGGGGTGGCTGGCCCTCAGCGGCGGTTATGTGGTGGCCGGCTGGGCGGCGGGGGGCCTGTCGTATACCTATTATCCGGCCTGCCAGGCCGCTGGGGGCCCGGGGAGCCTCAGCCTGCTCACCGTGTATCTGGCCCTGTGCCTGACCCCGCTGGCACTGGAGGCATGGGAGGAGAGACAATGGAAGAGAACAACCAAAAACACTGGTCGGTAAGGGAGAGCCTGTCCTTCCAGCGGCAGGTTTCCGAGACCATGCGCCTGGGCATTCTGTTGGCATTGTCTGGAGGGCTGATGGACGCTTATTCCTATCTCTTTCGAGGGGAGGTCTTTGCCAACGCCCAGACAGGAAATATCCTGCTGTGCAGTGTGGCCCTGTCCCAGGGGGAGTGGGGGGTGGCGGTGCAGTACGCCTTTCCCGTGCTGGCCTTTGGCCTGGGGATTTTGATGACCTTTCTGATTCGCCAGCGGTTCCGCAACCGCACCAACCGGATTCACTGGCGGCAGCTGGGGGTGCTGGCGGAGATTTTGCTGCTGACTTTGGTGGCCTTTCTGCCGCAGCAGGCCAATCTGTTGGCCAACAGTCTCATCTCCCTGGCCTGCGGCTTTCAGGTGGAGGCGTTCCGAAAGATTCACGGCAACGCCATCGCCACCACCATGTGCATCGGAAACCTGCGGGCGGGGATTCATGCCGCGGCGGAATTCGGCTTTTCCAGGAAGCGGGAGGACCGCAACCGGGCCATTACCTATTTTACGGTGATTCTGGCCTTTGCCCTGGGGGCGGTTTTGGGGAACCTGGCCATTGCCCAGTGGGGGACCTGGGCCATTCTGGGCAGCAGCGCCCTTCTGCTGGTTTGCTTTGGCCTGATGTTTTTCCAGGGAAAGGAAGGGGAAGGTCATGGCACAGCTTGAGCTCCACGACCTGACCGTGTTCTACCCCGGGCAGGAGACCCCCGCGTTGAGAGGGGTGACAGCTTCCCTGGAGGCGGGAGAGTTTGTGACCTTGTGCGGCCAATCGGGCAGCGGAAAGTCTACCCTTCTGCGCTGCTGCAAGCCTGCCCTGGCGCCCCAGGGGACCCGGCGGGGGGAGATTTTCTGGGCGGGGAGGCCCCTGTCGGGACTGTCGGACCGAGCCCAGAGCGCCAGCATCGGATATGTGGGGCAGTCTCCCGAGAACCAGATGGTCACGGACCGGGTTTGGCAGGAGCTGGCCTTTGGCCCGGAGAATCTGGGCTGGGACCCGGCGGTGATCCGCCGCCGGGTGGCGGAGATGGCCTCTTTCTTTGGCATCCAGACCTGGTTTCACCGGGAGATATCCACCCTCTCCGGGGGACAGAGACAGCTGCTGGCCCTGGCGGCGGTGATGGTGCTGGAGCCAGCCTTGCTGCTGCTGGATGAGCCCACCAGCCAGCTGGACCCCATTGCCGCCGGGGATTTTTTGGAGATGGTCCAGCGGATCAACCGGGAACTGGGGACCACAATTCTTTTGGCGGAGCACCGCTTGGCAGAGGCGGTCCCCCGGTCGGACCGGCTGCTGGTGCTGGAGGGCGGCCAGCTCCTGTGCCAGGGAACCCCGCGAGAGGTGGGGGCGTGGCTGCGCCGGCAGAACCACCCTCTGGCCGCCGCCCTGCCTGCCCCTATGGAGATTTGGGCCCGGGTCTCTCGGTCAGGGCCCTGCCCGGTGACGGTGGGGGAGGGACAGATCTGGCTGGCCGAGTATGCCCGGTCACACCCTCTGGGTGACCTGCCCCCGGTGTGTCTCCCGTCCCCGGGAGAGACGCTGCTGCAGGCGGAGAGCCTCTGGTTCCGCTATGACCGAAACGGGCCTGATGTGGTCAAGGATTTCTCCCTGTCGGTGGGACGGGGGGAGCTGCTGGCCCTTCTGGGAGGGAATGGAACGGGGAAAACCACGGTGCTGCACTTGCTGGCCGGGCTCCGGGCCCCCCAGAGGGGAAGGCTGCGGAGGCAGGGGCGGGTGGCGATGCTGCCCCAGAACCTCCAGACCCTCTTTTGGAAGAAAACCCTCCGGGAGGACCTGCTGGACCAGACAGCGCGGATGGACCTGCCGCCGGCGGAGGGGGCCGCGGCGGTGGCGGAGATCGCGGCACTGTGCGGCCTGGAGGGGCTGCTGGACCGTCATCCCTACGATCTGTCTGGGGGAGAGCAGCAGCGGGCTGCCCTGGCAAAGGTCTTGCTGACCCGGCCGGAGGTCCTGCTCCTGGACGAGCCCACCAAGGGGCTGGACTGGCAGTGGCAGGAGGAACTGGCCGCCCTGCTGCAAAGGCTCCTCTCCCAAGGGGCGGCGGTGATTCTGGTCAGCCATGATTTGGAGTTCTGCGCCCGGCACGCCCACCGCTGTGCTCTGTTTTTTGACGGTGCTGTTGTGGCTCAGGACCAACCCCGGGCCTTTTTTTCTGGGAACCGATTCTATACCACCGCCACCAACCGGATGGTCCGGGCATACCTGCCCCAGGGGATCACGCCGGAGGAGGTCATCTCCGCCTGCGGCGGGGAACCCAGTGGGGAGAGGAAACCGCCGGCCCGCCCTCCTGAGAACCAGGTGGCGCCGGAAGAGGCAGGGGAACCAGGGGAGCCTGCCGCTATACCGGCCCCGCCCCGGGACAGAGCCCCCCGGCGGAAGCTAACGGTGGTGGGGGTGCCCCTTGTTCTGGGCGTTTTGACCCTGCTGGCCGGGGAGCTTCTGTTTCAGGGGAAGCAGTATCATTGGATCAGCCTGCTGCTTCTGCTGGAGGGCCTGCTGCCCAGCTTTTTCTGGTTTGAACGGCGGCGGCCCGGGGCCCGGGAGCTGGTGCTTCTGGCCTGCCTGTGCGGGCTGGGGGTTGCGGGGCGGGGGGCCTTCTTTTGGGCGCCCCAGTGTAAGCCAGTGACCGCTCTGACCATTCTCACCGGCGTCAGCCTGGGGGGACAGGCGGGGTTTTTGGTGGGCGCGGTGACCATGCTGGTCTCCAACCTGTTTTTTGGACAGGGCCCCTGGACCCCCTGGCAGATGTTTGCCATGGGGTGCATTGGCGGCTTGGCCGGCGGCCTGTTTTCCCGGCGGGGGCGCCGTCCCAGGAAGGGGATGCTGTGCCTGTTTGGCTTTTTGGCGGCTGTGGTGCTCTATGGGGCCGTGATGAACACCGCCTCCGTACTGCTCTGGTCCCATTCCCTCCAGTGGGAGCTGATCGCGGCCGCCTGCGCGGCGGGTCTGCCCATGGATTTGCTCCACGGGGGGAGCACAGCCCTGCTCCTGTACCTGCTGGCAGACCCGGTGCAAGGCAAGCTGGACCGGATGCGGGAGAAGTATGGATGGGGCCGAGGGTGAACGGGGAATGGGCCATGGAAACAAAAACAGACCACCGGCCGGACGTGCGGTCGGTGGTCTGTTTGTTTGGAAGGGGCGCTATCCCCGGAAGAAGCCCACAGAGGGGTTCATCAGATCGAAGATCACAAGGAAAATGAGCACCAGGGTCAGCACGCAGCAGCAGACAAACAGCCTGTGCAGCCATTTGTTTTTGGACTCTATCATGGCTTCGTAGAGGGATAGGATCTCCTGGCTGGCCCGGGCCTTTTTCTCTGCCTGGGGAATCTCTTGCTGGATGCCCACCAGCTCGTCCAGGGAGCCGTCCATGGCCATCACCATGTCGCAGACAGTCTGAAAGCTGGGGTTGTCCGTCTGCCCGGACAGAATGCGGTTGATGGTCCCCACGGGGACCCCGGAGAGGTCGGAGAGCTGCTGGTTGGTGAGTTTTCGTTTTTCTTTCAGAAGCTTTAATTGGGTGGAGAGCATCATTTTATCACCTATGATAACGGATTTTATCAAATAAGGGTGGAGATTTGAGGGGACATCTATCCCTGCCATTGACGAATTCTGTCGAATTGGCTACCATATAGCCAGTTTTTGTCGAACCATAGCGAAGGAAGCGGGGAGATGTCCCCAGAAAGGGTCCGGACGAGTCGGGGCGGGCGGTGCGCTGCCCCCATGCCGCGGAACCCGCCTTAGTATATCATTTTGCTTCCCGGCCTGTAAAGCACAATTTTCGAGAAAGGAGCAGGCGGCATGACGGAATACGTGGAAAAGCAGGAGGATTGGATGGCCCCCAACGGATGGGGGCAGCGGCTTTCGGTTCAGGGGGTGCGGTATCAGACGGTCTGTTCCCGGCGGCAGGATGCCCCGGAGGACTACTGCACCTATGGCTTGGAATGTCTGGGAGAGTGCAGAGGAACCTGGGTCCAGATGGATGTGATTGAGGATGTCTCTCCCAGCCGGGAGAACGTTCTCTTTCTGGCCGAGCGGTTCAACACCTTGGGTCTGTCCCCCCTCCATTTTCGGGATGCGGTGCTGGACAGCCTCAATGGATAACAGGGGAAACAGGCAGAGCACAGCGTATGCCTCAGAAAGGTCTCTCGGGGAGAGGCCTTTCTTTTTTTGCCGGAAAAGGCCGGAACAAACTGGTCCATCCTCTCCCCCTTCTGACCTTTTTTGAGGGGGGCGGGCCGTATAATGGGAGACAAGCTTGACGGGGAATGAGAGGAGGGGATGCTGTGACGGTGGTCTATCTGGATGCCTTCCTGGTGCTGAATTTTGTGGTGAACTATCTGCTGCTGGCCTGTGCCGGCAAGCTGGATGGGGAGCCGGTGGGCCGGGGGCGGACCGCGCTGGCCGCCGCCCTGGGAGCGGCCTATGGAGGATTGGCTCTGCTGCCAGACTGGGGCTTTTTGGAGCATCCGGTCTGCAAGGCCGGTGCGGCGGTGCTCATGCTCCTGGCGGCCTTTGGTCGGTCGGAGCGGCTGCTGCGGACAGGGGCGCTGTTCCTGGTGCTCTCCTGTGCCTTTGGGGGGGCGCTGCTGCTGGTGGCCATGGTCCGGGGGAGTGCCCCGGGGACAGGGGGGCTGCTGGGGCCCTCTCTGGGGATGCGGGGCATCCTCATCGCGGCGGCTTTGAGCTATGGAATGCTCTCCCTGCTGCTGCGGGGGCAGTTTGCCCACACCAGGACGGGGGGAGAGCTTCAGGAGTTGACCCTCTCCCGGCAGGGACGCTCTGTGACGGTGCTGGCCCTGCGGGACACGGGCAACACCCTGCAGGACCCTGTCACAGGCCGTCCGGTGGTGGTCATTGAGGGGGAAAAACTCCAGACCCTGGTGCCGGAACTGCCCGTGCTGGACCGGCAGAGCCTGTCCCACCCGGTGGACCTGCTGCGGGACCTGGAGGGGGAACTGGGCGGTCTGCGCCTGCAGCTGCTGCCCTACCGGGCGGTGGGGGTGGAGTGCGGTATGCTGCTGGCCCTGCGGGTGGACCGGGCCCGCTATGGCCCCTGGGAGTATCGGAACTGTTTGACCGCCCTCTCTCCCACCCCGCTGTCCGATGGGGGCGGATACTGCGCCCTCATCGGCGGACGGGAGGGAGCCTGAGCGGGCGGATCGGAAACGAATGGGAGGAAGCGCACATGAAGGGACGTTTTGGCGTGTGGTATCTGCGGCTGTGCCAGTGGCTGGCCCGTCATCGGCTGTGGCGGCCGGGAAAAATTATGTACATTGGGGGCAGCGACGTGCTGCCCGCTCCTTTGAGCCGGGAGGAGGAGGGGGAGCTCATCGCCCGGCTGGCGGAGGGGGATCAGGCGGCCTCCTCCACCCTAATTGAGCACAACCTCCGGCTGGTGGTCTACATTGCCCGGAGGTTTGAGAACACGGGGATCAACATTGAGGACCTGATCTCTATTGGGACCATCGGGCTGATCAAGGCGGTGGGCACCTATCAGCCGGCCAAGAACATCAAGCTGGCCACCTATGCCTCCCGGTGCATCGAGAATGAAATCCTGATGCACCTGCGCAAGACGGCCAGCCTGAAAAGCGAGGTGCCCTTTGACGAGCCCTTGAGTACCGATTGGAATGGCAATGAGCTCCTGCTCTCCGACATCCTGGGGACGGAGAGCGACCTGGTGATGAGGCCCATGGAGGAGGATGCGGACCGCCAGCTCCTGGCCGACGCCCTGGAAAAGCTCACCCAGCGGGAACGGGAGATCATCACCCTCCGGTTTGGGCTGGGCGGCCGCCGGGAGCATACCCAGAAGGAGGTGGCGGATCGAATGGGAATCTCGCAATCCTATATCTCCCGGTTGGAAAAGCGCATCATCGGCCGCTTGAAGCGGGAGATCCTAAAGGTCACGGAGATTCCGTGACAGGGGTAAACAGGGGAGGACCCCACAGACAAAGGACTGGGTGAGACGTGTGAGGTCTCATCCAGTCTTTTTGTGTAAGGGCACCGGTTTGGCAGGACAGATCAAAAAGGACTGTTATCGAATATAAGAAATCAACAAATGATAGAATTTAATAAATAGTATTTGAAAAGGGATGAATTTCAAAAGGAATTTTGATATAAACAGATATCTAATCCAATGATTCAATGGAAAAGAGAGGGGAATGGGGGTATTATAAAAGAAAAAACCTGTCAAATATCATAAAAAGCTTGATTTTCGATGGGAAAATTAGTAAACTAATGCCAAAGGAGGCGGGGAGATGGATCGGCGGTCGAAAGGGTATCTCATGGTGGCGGCGGCCATTGCCCTGGTGGCGGTGGGGGTGGCTGTGTGGGCCCTGTTTTTCCGAGACCCTTCCCCGGCCCCAGCCCCGGATATCGCCCCTCCGGTGGAAGACAACGCCCTGCCCACGGGAGAGGATGACGGGGACAAACTGCCCCAGGCCCAGGGAGGCGGGGCGGTGAACATCACCTATTCTGACCAGGTGGCGGTCTGTCTGGAGACAAGGACGGTATCCATTCGGTTTGCCAACCCCGCCCGCTCGAACCAGAGTATGGTGGTGCGTCTCGTCCTGGGGGAGCTGGTGGCGGCGGAATCCGGCACTCTGCCCCCAGGCAGCGCCCTGGAGTCCCTGCCGCTGCTGGCCGATGTGACGCTGCCGGCCGGCGAGTATGCGGGGGCGTTTCACGTTCTGTTCTACGACAGCCAGGATGGCGGCCGGGCGGGGGTCAGTACCAAGCTCCCGGTGTCTGTGACGGTGGCGTAGAACCCCGCGCCGTGTGTCTGCGGCCTGCTGCAAAGGAGTTGGATGGGATGAAAAAATGGTTGACACTGCCCCTGGCGGCCGGGTGCCTGGTTCTCCTGGCCATGCCCGCGCTGGCCAATGAGGGCCACATGAATCGGCCCTCTGACCTCTCCACGATTCCGGTTAAGGGGTCCTATCAGGAAAAGCTGGAGACGGAGACGGTATACAGCGTGGATATCTCCTGGGGCAGCATGGAGTTTGTCTATGCCAAGGAGGGGACAGGGGTCTGGAACCCGGAGACCCATAGCTATGACAACGTAAGCGGCGCGGGCTGGCAGTATCCCGCTGGAGGACCAGGGGGGCTGGCGGGCAATGAGGTTCAAATTACCAACCACTCCAACACGAAGATTGTCTGTTCCCTGGACTTTACCACGGAGGAGGCATTCCCGGAGATCGTCGGAACCTTTGACCGGCCGGAGATTTCCATTTCCAGCGCGGAGGGGAAAGCTGTGGACGACGAGACGCTGACCCAGAAAAGCAAGCTGAACATGCAGGGCACCCTGGCAGAGCAGGTGGTGACACCCACGCCCATTGGAGAAATTTTGGTGACGCTCCAGGAGTGACGGCCTGGTTGAGAGGAAAAAAGAGGAAGCATCGGCGGGATGCTTCCTCTTTTTGTTGGGTTACGTCTCCGCCACCTCCGCGAGCATGGACCGAAAGAGGCGGACGTGGTGTTCCTCATCCTGGATGATTCGCTGGAGATTGGCCACGATGTTGGCGTCCTGGATGGTTTCTGCCTGCCGGCGGTATTTTCCAATGGCCGCCAGCTCGCCCTGGATGGCGTTTTGAAGAAGGGCCGGCAGCTGCTGGGGATAGCGATTGTAGGCGGGGGTCCAGTAGTGGGACCGGCCCCCCTGGACGCTCCACAGGCGGGGGTCCAGCCCCATCTGGTGGGCGAAGGAGGCGAAGATGTCCAGATGGTGCATCTCCACAATGCTGATCTGGTGAAAGCACCGGGCGAACGCCGCGTGCTGGGGGGAGAGGAGAATGCTGTTGTAGAAGTAGAGACTGACAGCGGACATCTCGGAGTTGTCGCTGCCCACGTTGCTCAGCATGGCGTAGGCGTACTCTTTCCGATGGGTTTCCGGCTGGACGGGGGGATAAGGCAGGTCGAGATCGACGGAAAATTTGCCGTTTTGATTGGTTTCCATGGGGCGCCCTCCTTTTGGGATGATGGTCTCGGAATACTTTACGAGAGCGGACCCAAAAGTATGACGGAGGGGCTTTTCCGATGAGGACACCGGGGCTGCTTTAGACGGCGGCGTTATGAGGCGTCGGGCGTTTCCTTTTGCCGGAGCATCCGATATCCCACGCCGATGTGGGTCTGGATGTACTGGGGGTGGCTGGGGTCGGTCTCCAGCTTTTTCCGGAGGGTGGCCATAAAGACCCGGAGAGAGGGGGTGTCCGAGGCGGTGGAGTTGCCCCAGATCTGGCTGAGGATATAGTTGTGGGTGAGGACCTTCCCGGTGTTTTTGGCCAGCAGGCACAGCAGTTTATATTCAATGGGGGTCAGATGGATTTCCTGCTCCCCCCGATAGGCGCAGCCGCCGGCGTAGTCAATTTTCAGCCCGCCGTTTTGGTAGACGCTGGCCTCCTGGTCGGTTTTTTGGGTGTCATAGCGGACCCGCCGCAGGGCGACCCGAAGCCGGGCCAGCAGCTCCTCCACGGAGAAGGGCTTGGTGAGATAGTCATCGGCGCCGGCGTCCAGGGCGGAGACCTTGTCGCTGTCCTCGCTGCGGGCGGAGATGACAATGATGGGCAGATTGCTCCAGGAGCGGATTTTTTGAATGAGGGTGACGCCGTCCATATCGGGCAGGCCCAAGTCCAGCAGGATCACGTCGGGGCGGTAGGACAGGGCGTCCATCAGAGCGCCCGCGCCGGTTTTCGCCCGGTGGAAGAGATAGTTTTGGGTCTCCAGGGTGGTGGTGATGAGGTTGCCGACAGCGGTGTCGTCCTCCACCACTAAGATCTGGGGTTTGTTCATGGATGGTTACCTCCAAGGGATTGTAAAGTCGCGGATGGGTCCGCTGAGGGGAAGAACAGCGGATAAAGGCGCCATAAAGAGAAGGAAAAGCGGAGCAGTCTGGAAAAGGGACAAATGGCGGAAAAAATGGCCAAAAAAGAGGGGGAGAGCGCCGTTTCTCCCCAGTATACCACAAGCTTGCCGGTTTTCCTATTTTTATTTCCACCAAAAATGCGACATTTCTTAATGCCGCCTTAATACCTTGACGTTTTCTTTAATGGGACGCTAATTCGGCCCGTGCTATAATACAACCAGATAGGACGACCCCAGACTGGCGTGCAGTTCCGGGGGGAAAGTTCGGAGGTTCTCCATGCCTTTTTTGAAACATGATCGCATCACCCCGGCCCAGGTGGTGATTTTGGGCTTTCTCTTTCAGATTCTGATCGGCGCCTGCCTGCTGAGTCTGCCGGTGGCCACCCAATCCGGGGAGCGCGTCCCCTTTCTGGACGCGCTGTTTACCGCCACCTCCGCCACCTGCGTCACCGGTCTGGTGATCCATGACACCGCGCTGTTCTGGTCACCTTTCGGACAGGGGGTGATCCTTCTGCTGATCCAGGTGGGGGGCATGGGGGTGGTGACCATGGCGGTGGCCATCTTTATGTTTTCCGGCCGGAAGATCGGTCTGAAGCAGCGCTGGGTGATGCAGGAGTCCATCTCCGCCCCGCAGGTGGGCGGAATCGTGCGGATGACGGGATTCATTCTCAAGACCGCTTTTCTCATAGAAGCCATTGGGGCCCTGCTGCTGGCGCTGCGGTTCTGTCCCCAGTTTGGGTTGGGGAAGGGCATTTGGTATGGTATTTTTCACGCGGTCTCCGCCTTCTGCAACGCGGGCTTTGACCTGATGGGGGAGACAGGGGCCTTCTCCTCCCTGACAGGGTATGTGGGGGACCCTCTGGTGAACCTTGTGATCTGCCTGCTCATTGTGGTGGGGGGGCTGGGCTTTCTCACTTGGCACGATGTGGCGGCCCATGGCCGGCACGTGAGCCAGTACCGTCTCCAGAGCAAGCTGATCCTCCTCACGACCCTGGCCCTGCTGGTGGGAGGCTTTCTGTTCTTCCGGTTTTATGAGTTTTCCCGTCCGCAGTGGGCGGCACTGACCGGCGGAGAGCGGGGGCTGGCGGCCCTGTTTCAGTCGGTCTCCCCCCGGACAGCGGGCTTTAACACCGTGGATTTGACCCAGCTCAGCGCCTGCAGCCAGCTTATGACCATCCTGCTCATGCTGGCAGGGGGCTCTCCCGGCTCCACCGCCGGGGGATTTAAGACCACAACGCTGGCGGTGCTGCTGCTCAGTGTGGGGGCGGTGATCCGCCGGCAGGGCAGTGCCCGGTGCTTTGGGCGGCGCCTGCCGGACCAGGTGCTCCGCAACGCGTGCGCCATCTTCTTGCTCTATCTGGTGCTGTTTTTGGCGGGCGGGATGCTGATCTGCTGCATGGATGAGATCCCGCTGATGCAGGCGCTGTTTGAGGCGGCCTCCGCCATTGGGACTGTGGGCCTGTCCCTGGGCGCCACCGCGGAGGCTTCGGAGGCGTCTCGGCTGATTTTGATTTTTTTGATGTATTTTGGACGGGTGGGCGGCCTGACCATGATTTACGCCATGGCGGCCGGCTCCAACGGTTCCTCCTCCCAGTATCCCCAGGAACAGGTGACGGTGGGATGAGGACGCGCCCGGAATAAAAGAGAAAGGACGATGGTATGAAATCTGTCTTGCTGATTGGGCTGGGCCGGTTTGGCCGGCAGATGGCGGAGAAGCTGCGGGAGCTGCGCCACCAGATTCTGGCGGTGGACCGGGATGAGGGCCGGGTCAATGACATTCTGCCCCTGGTGACCAACGCGCAGATTGGGGACGGCACCAACGAGGCCTTCATTGCCTCCCTGGGGGTGCGGAACTTTGACCTGTGCGTGGTGGCCATTGGGGATAACTTTCAAAGCTCCCTGGAGACCACGGCCCTCTTGAAGGAATATGGCGCCCCCTTTGTGCTCTCCCGGGCCTCCAGTGAGGTGCACGCCAAGTTTCTCCGGCGCAACGGGGCGGATGATGTGGTGTACCCGGAGAAGCAGATGGCCCAGTGGGCCGCGGTACGGTACAGTGCCGACCATGTGTTTGACTATGTGGAGATGACCCGGGACCACTCTATTTTTGAGACCCAGGTGCCTGCGGCCTGGATCGGAAAGACCATTGTGGAGCTGGCGGTGCGGCAGAAATACCGCATCAATGTTCTGGCCACCCGGACAGGGGACCAGCTGGAGTTCCTACCAGGGCCCATGCACCGCTTCCGCAGGGAGGAGACCATGTTCATCCTGGGGGCCAACCGGGATGTGCAGAAATTCCTGAATCTTTGACTGGACAGCAGAACGCCCTGGGCTCGAAACCGTGAGGAATCGTGTGCCCGGGGCGTTTTCTATCGTCTTTTGTTTTGGACCGGTCAGCGGGTGTCCAGGGGAAAGAGCAGCTTGAGAAAGAGCTTTTCCGCCGGTCCGCCTCGGGTGAAGTCAAACCGCCGCTCCCGCCCCGTTCCGTCCAGGAGGCAGAAGCTGTTGGTATCCCGGTTGACCTGAAAGGACAGCTGGTCCAGCACCATGTCCAGGGCCAGCTCCCACTCCAGAAGCCAGCGGGTCTGGTCGGTGTAATAGATCTCCCACAGCCAGGCAAACTCCAGGGGCTGCTGGCCGTCGGCCAGGAAGGACTCCCAGAGAAGGGCCTTGTGCTCCGCGGTCAGTGCGGTGAGGAGCTGTTGGGGACGGGCGTTTTCCCAGGCAAAGTAGGAGAAGAGGCTTCCCTGGGTGGGCTGAAGCAGGCCGCATTTGTGGACAAAGGCCTCATGCTGTCGGGAGACCACCCCCCAAGGTCCTCCACTGGCCGCCAGCGCCCGGGCCATCACGGTGAGATGGTCGGCGGCGTCCCGGTCGCCCAGGTCCAGACGGACCCCCAGCCCTTGCAGGCGCCGGATGGGGCGGCCGGAGAGGGAACGGGTCAAAACCCGCCCTTTCTTGGGGGAGCTGCCGGGACGGACGGTCATTTCCGCGGTTTCCCGGTGTTCGGTGGTGCCGTAAAAGGTCAGGGAGCAGGTCTCGCTGATATGGCAGGCCAAGCCGCCTACGCTGTTCAAAATATCCTGGTCACTGTACACCACGTCCCGGTACAGCAGGGTGAGGGCGGTGCCCTCGGGCAGACGCAGCACGGCGGGGAACTCGTCAAAGAGCTCGTCCAGCGTGACCATCAGCTCCAGAAAGGCTGCGGTGGCGGGATAGGTTTTGGGCAGTGGGGTTAAAGGAATCTGCCACTCTTTGATGACTTGAAAGGGATATCTCATGGGGATCTTGCTCCTTCCCTGGGCTGGGCGCGGACGGCCCTGTGTCAAGGATTCCGTGCCTATTGTACCCCGAAAAAAGTTAGGATGCGGTTTAGAATCCTGCCTGGGCGTTAAACTCTCATTAAGAAGGGACGGTGACGGAGGGCCCTTTATAAAACCTTAACAGGGGGCGGAAAATACAAATCTCACCCATATCTCTTTGGGGGTATAATGGGGAGTAAGAAAAGGAATCCCCTGTTCAAATCCCCTTCCCCGTCGTATGATGGAAAGGGAAAGCACACCAGAGGCGGGGATTTCGGAACCGCAAGGGAGAGAAGGGGCGCGTATGGAATCGGTGCTGCTGGCAGTGGCTTTGCTGGGGTTCGGCATAGGGGGCTATTTCGTGGTGGGGCGCGTCGCGCGTTTCTTTGCCATAGGGACCTCCGGCCGGTCCGCCGGGAGAGGGGCAAGATCGAAGGAGCGGGAGGACATGCCCTGGCTGTCCCGCCAGTGGCCCACCCCCCCGGAGCAGGAGAAGCCCCGGGAGAAGGGCGGGAAGTCATCCCGGCTGGCGGGGTGAGAGCGGGCTGCCAGTGCAGCCTGGAGACAAGAAGGAGGGAGTTCTGTGAAGGAAGAAGACAGACGGCCGGATTCGGAGCAGCTGCTGCGCAGCATCCAGAATGCGGACGGCCCCCCTGGGGGAAGACTGAAAATCTTTTTTGGCTATGCCGCCGGCGTGGGGAAGACCTACGCCATGCTGGAGGCCGCCCACCGTGCCAAGGAGGCGGGGGTTGACGTGGTGGCCGGCTATATTGAGCCCCACACCCGGCCTGAGACCATGGCGCTGCTGGAGGGGCTGGAGGTCCTGCCCACCAAAACCGTGACGTACAAGGGCATCTCCCTGAAGGAGTTTGACTTGGACGGTGCCCTGGCCCGCCACCCCCAGCTGCTGCTGGTGGATGAGCTGGCCCACACCAACGCCGCCGGCAGCCGCCACACCAAGCGGTATCAGGACATCCAGGAGCTGCTGCGGGCGGGGATCAATGTGTACACCACGGTGAACGTCCAGCATCTGGAGAGCCTCAACGACGTGGTGGCCTCCATCACGGGCATTTCCGTGTCCGAGCGGGTGCCCGACAATGTGTTTGACTCGGCCTACCAGGTGGAGGTGGTGGACCTGGAGCCGGCGGACCTGCTGGAACGCCTCCGGGAGGGGAAAATCTATCGGGGGCCCCAGGCGGCCCAGGCCCTGGATCATTTTTTCAGCCTGAAAAATCTGGCCTCCCTCCGGGAGATTGCCCTCCGGCGCACTGCGGACCAGTTGGAGAGCTCCCCCCGGTTTCAGGGGGAGGTGAAGCCCAAGGCGGGGGAGCATATTTTGATCTGCCTGTCCGGCGCGCCCTCCAACGCCAAGGTCATCCGCACCGCGGCCCGGATGGCCAAGGCCTTTCACGGGGCGTTTACAGCACTGTTTGTGGAGACGTCGGACTTTGCCTCCCAATCGGAGCAGGACAGGAAACGCCTGCGGGATCATGTCCACCTGGCCGAGGAGCTGGGCGCCCGCATTGCCACGGCCTATGGGGATGACCCGGCGGTACAGATCGCGGAGTACGCCCGGATCAGTGGTATCTCCAAGGTGGTTCTGGGCCGGAGCCCCCGGAAGCGGGGCTTCACCTCCCCCAAAAACCTGGTGGACCGGCTCAATGAGCTGGCGCCCGACCTGGACCTCTATATCATCCCGGACCAGACGGCCCGGCAGAGCAAGCGGCTGCGGCGGCTGCGGCAGTCCCAGGAAAAGTTCTCCCCCAAGGACCTGGCCAAGATGTTGGGAATTTTGCTGCTGTGTACCCTGGGCGGTGCCCTGTTCAGCCATTGGGGGTTTGCCAACTCCAATGTCATCATGCTCTATATTTTGGGGGTTTTGGGCATCGCCATGGTCACCACAGGCCGGAGTTACAGTGTGGCGGCCTCGGTGCTGTCGGTGCTGATCTTTAATTTCTTTTTTACCCACCCCTATTTTACCTTTATGAGCGACCCCAGCTATATCGCCACCTTCGGTGTGATGTTCGTGGTGGCCTTTCTGGGCAGCTCTTTGACCACCCGAATGAAGCGGCAGGCCAGGCTCAACGCGGAGAAGGCCTACCGCACCGCCATCCTCCTGGAGACCAGCCAAAAGCTCCAGAAGGCGGAGGGGAGCCAGGCCATCCTGGCCCTGACCGCCCACCAGCTGAACAAGCTTTTGGACCGGGACCTGGTGATCTACCAGCGGGAGGAAAACGGGGAGCTGAGCCCCACCCTCTTTCCCGTCTCTCCAGGGACGGACTTGTCGGAATTTTTGACGGAGTCCGAGCGGGGCGTGGCGGAATGGGTGTTTAAGAACAACAAGCACGCCGGCGCCACCACCAACACCCTGCCCAGCGCCAAGTGCCTGTATATGTCCATCCGGGGCACCGGCGGCGCCCTGGCTGTGGCGGCCATCGTCACCAAGAACCGGGAGAAGCCCGAGGCCTTTGAGAAGAATTTTATGGTGGCGATTCTGGATGAGTGCGGCCTGGCCCTGGAGAAGGAGATGACGGTCCGGGAGAAGCAGGCGGTGGAGGAACGGGCCCACCAGGAGACCCTCCGGGCCAACCTTCTCCGGGCCATCTCCCACGATCTGCGCACCCCCCTGACCAGCATCTCCGGCAATGCCAATATTCTGATGGAGGGCCGGGGGCAGCTGTGCCAGGAAAAGCTCCAGGCCCTGTATACCGCCATTTATGACGATTCCATGTGGCTTATTGACCTGGTGGAAAACCTGCTGTCCATCACCCGCATTGAGGATGACAAGCTGGGCCTGAAAACCCAGCCGGAGCTGCTGGAGGAGATCTTCCAGGAGGCCCTGCAGCATCTGGACCGAAACGCCAGTCAGCATCAGATCTCCGTGGAGCTGGAGGACGATCTGCTCATGGCCAACGTGGATGCCCGCCTCCTGGTGCAGGTGGTCATCAACATTGTCAACAACGCCATTAAGTACACCCCCGAGGGCTCCCATATCACCCTGTCCGCCCATCGGGAGGGGGACCAGGTAGAGGTGGAGATTGCCGACGACGGACCGGGGATTGACCAGGACGCCAAGGATCGGATCTTTGACATGTTCTATACCGCGGATAAGAAACGGGGGGACAGCCGGCGGGGGTTGGGGCTGGGGCTGTCGCTGTGCAAGTCCATCATCAATGCCCACGGCGGAACCATCCAGGCCGTGGACAACCATCCCCAGGGGACCATTTTCCGCTTCACCCTGGGCGCAGTGGAGGAGACAAACCATGAATAAACCGCAGATTCTTTTTGTGGAGGATGACACGGCGGTGGGCAACCTCATCGCCACAACGCTGGAGACCCAGAACTATCAGTTTCACCGGGCTAAGACCGGGGCGGGGGCACTGATGGACGCCCTGTCCTACCGGCCGGATGTGATGCTGCTGGACCTGGGACTGCCGGACATGGACGGCATTGAGATCATCAAAAAAATCCGCTCCTGGAGCAATCTCCCCATCATTGTGGTCTCTGCCCGGGGGGAGGACGCGGACAAGGTGGTGGCCCTGGACGCGGGGGCTGACGACTACTTGACCAAGCCCTTTTCCGTGGAGGAGCTGCTGGCCCGCATCCGCGTGGCGCTGCGCCGGGTGCGCTATGACAGCCAGAAAACCAGCGCCGAGGCCGCCCTCTATGAGAATGGGGACTTGAAAATTGACTATGCCGGCGGCCGGGCCTGCTGCCGGGGGGCGGAGATGAAACTCACCCCCATGGAGTATAAGCTGCTGTGCCTGCTGGCCAAGAACACCGGCAAGGTGCTGACCCACAACTATATCATCAGTGAGATTTGGGGGGTCTCCGCCGGGGAGGCCGTGGCGGAGATTCCCTCTCTGCGGGTGTTTATGGCCACCCTGCGCAAGAAGCTGGAGCTGGACCCCAGCCATCCCCAATACATCCAGACCCACGTGGGGGTGGGTTACCGGATGATTCGGCAGAGACAGGAGGACGAGAGCTGACTGTCCCGCCCCAGCAGAGCGCCGCCGTGCTGTTTTGGCACGGCGGCGCTTTTGACATCTTCTGGCGGTACAGGCAGAAGGGTGGGAAAAACAGGGGCAAGATTTGTGGAATCTTAATCTTAGACCGGAACTCTTATGGGCACACTAATTACTTCTGTGCTACCATAACCTCAGCAATCCAAACGTAATCCAAGACCTGCATTGTGAGGTGTTTTTATTATTATGGTTGAATTTCAACAGGTCTGCATGGCTTACAAGGAAAAAGAAGTTCTGAACAATGTGGATTTAACCATTCAGGATGGTGAGTTTTTTGTGCTCATTGGTTCCAGCGGCTGTGGGAAAACCACGCTGCTCAAGAGCATCAACAAGCTCCTGCCCGTTCAGCAGGGAACCCTGAAGATCAACGGGACTCCGGTGTCCCAGATTAAGGTCAACCAGCTGCCCAACCTGGTGGGATATGTGGTCCAGGCCGGGGGCCTGTTCCCCCATCTGACGGTGGAGGAGAACATCGCCCTGGTGATGAAAGTGGCCCAGTACCCCAAGGAGCAGATCCATGACCGGGTGACTGCCATGCTGAAGATGGTGAACCTGGACCCGGCCCTGTACCGCAACCAGTATCCCTCCCAGCTGTCCGGCGGACAGCAGCAGCGTGTGGGGGTGGCCCGGGCCTTTGCGGTGGACCCGCCCATCGTCCTCATGGACGAACCCTTCTCGGCCCTGGACCCCATGACCCGGTCAGAGCTGCAGAATGAGATTCACGCCCTGCAGAAGAAGACAGGGAAAACCATCATCTTTGTCACCCACGACATGGATGAGGCCATCAAGCTGGCCGACCGCATCTGCATCATCCAGAGCGGGCATATCGTCCAGTGCGACACACCGGAGAACATCCTGAAGCATCCGGCCAATCAGTATGTCAGTACCTTCATCGGGGAAAACCGCCTGTGGTCCAACCCGGGGTACATCCGGGCCGCCGATATCATGCGCCTGCGGCCCAAGACCGTCAACCGGGGGCGGACGGTCCTCCAAGCCCTGCAAATGATGCGCCAGGGCGGCGTGGACAGTCTGCTTATGGTGGATGAGAAGGAGCACCTGTTGGGCGTGGTGTGGCTGACAGAACTGATGGAGGAGCGGGACGGCTCGGCTCCCGTGGAGGATTACCTGTCTGACGACTATGTGGCCGTGGAGGAGGACACCACCCTCCAGGAGATCATCGCCAACATTGACTATGACGCGGCGGGCATCATCCCGGTGGTGGACCGGCAGCGGATTCTCCGGGGCTTCCTCACCAAGAGCAGCCTCCTGGCGACCATGAGCCGCCAGTTCGTCCCGGAGCAGAGAGAAGGGGAGAGGAGCGGTGTGATATGCGCTACGCACTGAGCGACTACTTAGAGATCTATGTGACCAAATGGGATGAGCTGGTGGAGGAGTTCCTGCGCCATCTATCTATGACCAGTCTGGCGGTTCTGCTGGCCCTGGTGATCGGGGTCCCTCTGGGTATCTTCATCACCCGGCACAAAAAGCTCTCCGCGGTGGTCATCGCGGTGGCCAACGTGATGCAGTCCATTCCCTGCATGGCGCTGCTGGCCCTGGGCATCCCGGTCTTTGGAATTGGGGAAAAGCTGGCCGTGTTTATGGTCTTTGTCTATGCTTTCCTGCCCATCCTGAAGAATACCTACACAGGGATCGCGGGGATCTCCCCGGTCTCCCTGGAGGTGGCCCGGGGCATCGGGCTGACCCGGGCCCAACAGTTGACCCGGGTGGAGCTGCCCATGGCGGTGCCCTATGTGATGTCGGGCATCCGCATTGCCGCGGTCTCCGCGGTGAGCACCATGACCATTGCGGCCTTTGCCGGTGCCAACGGCTTGGGTTGGTTTATCGTGCTGGGCATGAACTCCAGAAACTATCCCCTGACCCTCATGGGGGCAGTGGCCGCCTCGGTGATGGCCCTGGCCCTGGACTTCCTCCTGGGCCGGGTGGAGAAGGCGGTGACCAGTGAGGGCCTGCTGCCGCCGGATCAGATCAAAAATCTGTCCCGTACCGTCCGCCGCCGCCGGCGGAACGTGGCCTGGGGACTGTGCGTGGCGCTCATCGGCGTGTCCGTACTGTCCTATGCGGCGCTGATCTAATGTCTCCCATCGGGGGAAATCCCGCGCAATCTATATTATTTTCAAAACAAAAAGGAGCGTATTGAATTCCATGAAACTCTGGAAGAAATGTTTGGCAGCCGGTATGACTGCCGCGATGGTTCTGGCACTGGGTGCCTGTGGCGGTGACAATGGTCAGGACGAGGGGCAGAGCCAGGCCAGCGGGTCTGATAAAACCATTACAGTTGGCTCCTCCAACTTTACAGAAGCCATTATTCTGGGAGAGGTGTACAGCCAGCTGATTGAGGCTAAGACAGACTATACTGTGGAGCAGAAGTTCGGACTGGCCGGCGCCGCGGTCTGTTTCGATGCCCTGGAAAATGGGGAGATCGACATGTTCGTGGAGTACACCGGCACCGCGCTGATGAATCTGCTGGCCCAGCCCATGGCCACAGACAAGGATGAGGTCTGGCAGACCGTCCATGACCTTATGGAGAAGGACCACGGCATCGCCACCTCCAATCCTCTGGGCTTCAACAACACCTATGTGATGAGCGTGAAGCCCGAGACCGCGGAACAGTACAACCTGAAGACCCTCTCGGATCTAATTGAGAAGTCTCCGGAACTGAACCTGGGCTGCACCGTGGAGTTCATCCAGCGGGAGGACTGCCTGCCGCTGCTGGAGAGCAAGTACGACGCCAGCTTCAAGGACGTGTCCGGCCTGGACGCCAGCCTGCGTTATGACGCCATTGAGGCCGGTGAGGTGGACGTGGTGGACGCCTTTGCCACCGATGCCCTGCTGTCCAAGCTGGGTCTGACCATGCTGGAGGACGACCTGAACTTCTTCCCGCCTTACTATGCGGTGAACTTCTCTGACAAGGCGCTGGTGGATGGGGACCCCCAGTTGGCTGAGACCCTGGCGCTGTTGGACGGTACCCTCAATGAGGAAACTATGGCCGCTATGAATGCCAAAGTGGACGTGGACGGTATGGACGCCAAGGATGTTGCCCATGACTTCCTGGTGGAGCAGGGCCTCATCGAGGGATGATCGCCTCCCCACGGCAAACCCCATAAAAGAAGGAAAAAGTTCCCGGTATGCCAGAGAAAGCATGCCGGGAACTTTTGGGGTTTTGCTTTTCAACATTGAGAGAGAAAGGTCGTTGTGGTGATGAAGAAATCTGCTTTGTCCAACGAGGCCGCCCGGCAGGCGCAGGAGAGGACAAGCCCCTGGAAGCGCCCCCGGCTGTGGCGGGAGCTGGCTGTCATCTTTTTGGGGTCCCTTCTCTTCGCGGCCTCTATGAACTGTATCGTTCTGCCCACGGGCATGTACAGCGGAGGCTTTTTGGGCCTGGCGCAGCTGCTGCGGATGGGGCTGGAATCCCTGGTGCCGGGCTTGCAGAGCCTGGGAGACTTGGCCGGCGCCATTTATTTTCTGTTAAACCTCCCTCTGCTGGCCATTGCCTGGTCCCGGTTTGGGCATTATTTTTTGGGCAAGACCATTGCCTGCGTCCTGTTTTACAGTGTGCTGCTGGCGGTGATCCCCATTCCGGAGGTGGGGGTGTTTGACGAGGTCCTCACGGCCTGCGTCATCGGCGGTCTGCTGTGCGGTGCGGGGGCCGGCCTCACCTTGACAGCCGGCTGTTCCGGCGGCGGAGAGGAAATTTTGGGCCTGCTGTGCGCCATGAAAAACCCTTGGTTCAGCGTGGGGAGAATCTCCATGCTCCTCAACATTGGGGTCTTTGGGACTGGCCTGTTCCTCTTTGACCGGCAGTCGGTGGTGTACAGCATTCTCATGGCAGGGGTTATGTATCTTTGCCTGGACCGGGTCCACCTGCAAAATGTGATGGTGGCCATGTTTATCATCACCAAGCGGGAGGACATGGAAAAACTGGTGTTCCAGCGGGCCGGCCGAGGCGTCACCCGCTGGGTGGGGGAGGGCGCTTACAGCAGCCAGGAGACGGACATTCTGCTCACGGTGGTCTCGAAAAAGGAGGCCCTGTCCCTGCGCCGGGCCCTTCAGGAGCGGGACCCCAACGTATTTGCCATCATTTGTGAGGACATTTCCGTGGTGGGGAATTTCCAGAAACGGGTATAGAGGAGGACGACGGAGATGGGAGGAAAGCTCTGGCTCTTTCTGCTCCTGGGATGCTGCCTGCTGGCCGGCTGTCAGCAGACAGAGACGGTTTCGGTGCCGCCGGTGGTGGGATGCTATCCAGTGGAGGGATATGCGCCGGACCCGGCGGACCTGGCGGCGGCCCCCTATACCTATACCGGCGGCGCCCAGGGCATTTCAGTGACCTGCACGGTGCGGCAGGCGGAGCCGGCGGCCTTTTCCGCCTTGCTCCAGGAAAAGGCGGCCCTGTGCGCCCAGCTGGCGCAGAACAAGTGGGCCAACCCTGACCCGTCCTATCAGCAGGGCCAGGAAAGCCTCCTGGCCAAAGCCCAGGGGGAGCAGGCCGCCCTGCAGCAGGCGGGCACGGTGTATGAGACCACCCTTCTTCTAAAGGGGATAGGCCAGGCGGAGGGGCAGGTCCTGACCCTGTCCAGTGGGGAGCAGGTCTATCTGTCGCTTCCGCTGGCCCCGGGACAGGAGCGGCTGACCCTGTACAACACGCCGGCGGGGGAGTACAGCGAGGGGGTCCTGCTGCCCCATTTGCCCAGCTATCAGGTGAGCCTGGAGACCGGAGAGGGAGAGCCGCCGCTCTCCTTCCTTCTGGAGGAGCCGGCGGCGGGAGGCTGATATATGGATAAGGAAAAGGACCACATTTTGTGGTCCTTTTCCTTGTGTCGTGTGTATTTTCAATTTGAGGATGAAGAGATCAATATTTTTCCAGACGTTCCAGTTCCAGCACGAAGACGGCAACACCGCCTTGGCAGACTTCCATGGGGGTGGAGGCAAACAGCGGCGGCAGCCCGTGCGGGGGCGGCATGGAGCCGGGATTTTGGTAGAGAGTAACCGTCCGTCGGCCCGCTGTTTCCTTGAGCAGGTCCAAAACCTGTTCCAGCTTGGTTTCTTCCACGCCAATCATAATGGTGACGCTCCGTTTGCGGAGAAACCCGCCGGTGGAGTGAAGAATCGTGACGAATATGCCGTTTTCATTGAGCTGCCGGACCACGTCGCCGTAGTCCTCTCCCTGGAGCACGGCCAGAATCAGTTTGCTGTGGGCCATCGCTGTCCCTCCTTTTGCGGCCTGTGGCTCCTGAAACTGGCTTTGATTATAGCGGTTTTCTGGGGGAATACAAGGGGAAATGGGAAAGTTTGATTCCCCCTTAACAAGTCGAATGGAACCTTAACATGTTCTTAATTTGTCAAGAAATACCTCCCCTGGTATCCCGGCCAAATCTTACAATTTTGTTAGAACTTCGTAAGAAAATACCATACCAATGGGGGTTCTGTTGGCGTATCATAGAGGAAACCCATTGGAAGAGGAGGCAAACCCATGTACATCAAACTTGCCCTGCGCAATCTGCGGCGTTCTGCGCGGGACTATGGCATCTACTTTCTGACCGTGGCGGTTACAGTGGCGCTGATGGAGTCCTTTCTGGCGCTGGCCTGTGCCCGGGATGTGCTGTCCCTGTCGGAGAACATGGGGATTCTCACCACGGGGATTGTGGGGGTCTCGGTTCTGGTGGCGCTGCTGTCCTCCTGTGTCATTGCCTATGGCGTGGGCTTCATGCTGGGGCAGAGAAAACAGGAGTTTGCCCTGTATCAGCTGATGGGGATGGAGCTGAGGACTATCCAACGGATGTTTTTTTGGGAGAATGGGCTGTTGGGACTGGCGGCCTTTGGGCTGGGGGCGCTGTTGGGAACGGGACTGGCGGGAGTCCTGGCCCAAGGGGTATGGTGGATTTTTCAGACGCCCCATCAGTACCAGGTAGTGGCCTCGCCCAAGGCGCTGGGGATGACCTTTCTGCTGTTTCTGCTGATGTACGGGGTGGGCGCCCTGCGGGCCGGCCGGGTGCTCCGGCGCCAGAGCATTCAGGGGCTGCTCACCTCCCGCCGGGCCAATGAGGTCCCGGGCCGCTGGCGGCCGGGACGGTGGTTTTTGCTGGTTGCGCCGGCCCTGACGGGGATGGCTCTGGGGCTTCTGCTGCTGAGGAAGGCCCTGGATATGCAGACCAACGGGGCCTGGGCCTATCTGGCCGGTGGCGGCGGTCTGCTGCTGGGGGGCGTTTACGCACTTTACCGGGGGCTGCCCGGTCTGCTGCTGGCAGCGGCCCGCCGGCGGCCCAAGGTCAAGTACAGCCGGGGGCGTCTGTTCTACCTGGGGCAGATGGGGGCGCGGGTGGCCACGGCGGGACGGGTGCTGGCGGTGACGGGGATTCTGCTCACCCTGGCTCTGACCGCCCTGTTTGTGGGGCTGGCCCTGGGAAGCGGTTACCGGGCCAATATGGAGGCGTACTATCCCTATGACGCCGGGGTGGCGGTGGACGCCCCTTTGACCAAGCAAAGCGCCCAGCCCCTGTTGGCGGCGGTGAACCGGCAGTGCCCCGTGGAGGACAGCGTCACCTATTTTCTCTATGAGACCCCTTACGGCACAGAGGCGATGGCACTGTCCGACTACAATCATCTCCGGCGGATCTTGGACTTGGAGGAGGCAGAGCTGGGCCCTGGGGAGTATTTGGTCCACTGTGACACCTGGAATTTTTGGGAGGAGATTCAACAATCTCTGGCCCAGGCCCCCATGCTCTCTCTGGCGGGACAGCGGCTCACGCCCGGTACCCCTTCTCTGCGGACAGAACCCATGGAGCAGTATCAAATGGCGGGGGAACGGGGGTATGCCCTTGTGGTGCCGGACCAGGTGGCACAGAGCCTGCCGGAGAAGGGCTGGCGGGTGGTGATGGACCTCCAGGGCGGGGGGACTGCGGCGCTGCGGGAGGAGATTCGGACCTTCCTCCACAGTGCACAGTGGCGGCCTCAGCTGCTGCCGGGGAGAACGATGCCGGAAAAGGTGACCATGGGGGTGTCGGTCCAGGCCTGGGGGGTGGCCAATTCGCTCACAGGGTTTACCACGCTGTCCTTTTGCGGCCTCTATCTCAGCTTGGTGATCCTCCTGCTCTCCTGTACCATTTTGGCCTTTCACCAGCTCTCCGCCCTGGACAGAAATCAGCGGCAGTATGCCATTCTCCGGCAGCTTGGGGTGGACAGGCAGACCCGGAGCCGCTGGATGGCCTGGGAACTGGGGACCTTTTTCCTCCTCCCGTTTCTCCTGCCGGCGGGGGTGACGGGGCTTCTGAGTGCGGCTGCCCAGCGGCTGATGGGGCCCGCGGTTTTGCAGCCAGGGGTGTTTCTCCTGTGTGGAGCGGCGGCTCTGGGGATCTTCGCCGGGGTGTACGGCCTCTATTTCGGGGTGACTTACCGGCTGTTCCGCCGGAGTGTGGGATAGAAGGCAGGGAAACAGAACCGCCCCGCCGCGAAG
>OIWP01000209.1_pt1 | contig 91300 bp, 108 predicted proteins | sample 1587661 | NCBI WGS metagenome assembly OIWP01 (sample SAMEA3888899, study PRJEB22519) | human gut metagenome | biome: human gut; feature: human-associated habitat; material: faeces | place: Denmark | collected 2010 | reverse complement strand
AAAAAGTAGTTTCGTATAGTGGTTTGGCGACGATTATCAAGGATGGTTATGAGTTTGTTTGTCTCATAGTTCTGCGCAACAAAAGCCAATTTCCCTTTCTTGAACCCAAACTCATCCCAGGACATAATAGCTGGGAGTTTGTCATAGTGTTCCTTGAAAGTAAACTGGTCGAGTTTACGATAGACAGTGGACGTTGACACGCGAAGTCTTCTGGCAATATCCGTTAATGACACCTTCTCAGTTAGGAGTTGTGTAACCTTTTGTCGGACAAGGTTGGAGATTTGACAGTTTTTCTCAACGATTGATGTCTCAGCTACCGTGACTCTCCTACAATTTTTACACTGGAAGCGGCGTTTCTTCAGACGTAGTAGTGTTGGAGTTCCCGCTTGTTCGAGAAGAGGGATTTTAGAAGGCTTTTGAAAGTCGTACTTGATCATTTTTCCATGGCAATGAGGACATGATGGTGCAGGATAATCGAGTTTTGCTTGAATCTCTATATGAGTGTCAGTTTCAAAAACAAGTGAAATATTGATATTTTGGTCTTTAATTCCGATTAATTCTGTGGTATTCTTAATAAGTCTCATAAGTTCTTCCTAATGATGGTTTGGTTGCTTTTCATTATAGTTCTTATGGGACTTTTTGTCTGCATTCAAAAAGCTCTATAATCTCTACAGTAGTTTTACCCACTACAGAAATTATAGAGCCAGAAAAATGGTCTCTTATTCATTTAAGAGACCATTTTCTTACGATTGTAAGAAATGTATAAAGGTATCTAGGTTGGAAGTGTGATACTATAGGGTAGGTAAATAATCTAATTTTTTAACAAAAAAGGGAGATGTATAAGGAATGGTTTTGAACAAAGAGATTGTCCTAATTCATGGGACCTGGTGTGATGGCAATGTTTGGGGAGAATTTGCGACAGGTCTACGTCAAATGGGATATAAGGTTCATACACCTAGCTTTCGTTACCATGACCTACCTTATCAAGAGTGTCTAGCTAAGGTTGGGACTGTTACCCTGCAGGACTATCGAGATGATTTAGTGGCCTTGATTGAAAGTCTTGACCAACCACCACTTATCTTGGGACACTCTTTAGGGTGTTTAGTGGCTCAGATGGTTGCCGAAAAAACAGAAGTAGCTGGTATGATTCTCATGGGACCAGCACCAACAGCAGATATTTTTGCCTTTTATCCAACCATGTTAGCTTGTTTTGGCAAACACTTTTTACGTTGGGGATTTTGGAAAAAAGCCATGCCTCCGTATAAAAAGGAGTTTTTCAAGTATTGCATGAATGAACAAGAGGAATCTTTGAAAGAGGAAGTTTTTGCTGATCTGGTTCCTGAATCAGGAAAAGTTTATACTCAGATGGCTCTTCATTGGTTTGATAAGACAAAAGCAGCTTACGTTGACTTTAGTCAGATTTCATGTCCTGTTCTCGTCATTTCTGGGACTAAGGATAAGATGACTCATCCTAATATTGCCAGAAGAACGGCTAAGAACTACCGTGATTCCGTTCTTGTCTCCTTAACGGGTGCAGATCACATGTATGAAAGTGGCAAATTCCAGCAGAAGACCTTGAAGGTTATTAAGGGCTGGAGTCAGCAAAATGGTTTTGTGGACTAGTCACTAAGCATAATCAGAAAAAAGTTGGAAGGTGATTCCAGCTTTTTTAGTTTCGTATTTAAGATGTCTTTTTGAAAATTTAGAAAATTTAGTCACAAAGAGCTCTCACTATGGTATAATTGAAAAAAAGTATGTATTGGAGAACACCCATGGCGATAATAATGGATGGTAAGGCCCTAGCTGCTAAAATGCAGGATCATTTGCATGAAAAGGTAGAACGCCTTAAAGAAAAGGAATGGATTGTGCCAGGATTAGTGGTAATTATGGTTGGTGACAACCCAGCTAGTCAGGTTTATGTGCGCAACAAGGAACGTGCTGCTAAAAAGGCTGGCTTCCATAGCAAGACGGTCAACCTTTCTGAGAGTATCAGCGAGGAAGAATTGATTGAGGTTATTGAACAATATAATCAGGATCCGCTATTCCATGGTATTTTGGTTCAGTTGCCATTGCCAAATCATATTAATGAAATGCGTATTCTTTTGGCTATTGATCCTAAAAAAGATGTCGATGGTTTCCATCCTATGAATACTGGTAATCTTTGGAATGGTCGTCGTCAAATGGTACCTTGTACACCTGCTGGGATTATGGAAATCCTTCGTGAGTACAATGTTGAATTAGAAGGTAAGACAGCGGTTATTATCGGACGCAGTAACATTGTTGGTAAACCTATGGCTCAGCTTCTTTTGGAAAAAAATGCTACAGTTACCTTGACCCACTCACGAACACCGCATTTGGCTAAGGTTTGCAGGCAGGCAGATGTCTTGATTGTAGCTATTGGACGTGCAAAATTTGTAACAGAAGACTATGTCAAAGAGGGTGCCGTTGTCATTGATGTGGGAATCAACCGTGATGAAGAAGACAAACTTTGTGGTGACGTTGATTTTGATCAAGTGAAAGATAAGGTTGGCATGATCACGCCTGTTCCAGGTGGTGTAGGCCCTATGACCATTACCATGCTTATGGAACAGACCTATCAAGCTGCTCTTCGTAGTGCGAAAGGATAGTTTATGAAAGTTGATGACGATTTAGCTAGGCAAGTGATAAAACCTCGCTTGAGAGAGTCCCATAAGGGTTCTTACGGTCGAGTGCTTTTAGTTGGTGGGCTTTACCCTTATGGTGGTGCCATCATTATGGCTGCCATAGCTTGTGTCAATAGTGGGGCGGGCCTGGTCACAGTGGCTACAGATCGTGAAAATATCACATCCCTTCATGCCCATCTCCCTGAAGCCATGGCTTTTGACCTTAGGGAGACTGAAAGATTTCTTGATAATCTTAGGGCAGCTGATGTGGTATTAATCGGTTCTGGCCTAGGTGAGGATGGTGCAGCTAGTCAAGCTATGGACTTGGTGCTAGCAAATATTAGGGCAGATCAGAACTTGGTTGTTGATGGCTCAGCTCTTAATCTTTTGGTTAAGAAGACTAAGAAGGGCTTACCAGATTGTCAGCTTACTCTCACCCCGCATCAAAAAGAATGGGAACGCTTGTCTGGTTTAAGGATTCCAGAGCAGACAGTTTCAAACACTCAGAAAGCCTTGGGAGAGTTCCAAGCTGGGACAATCCTAGTTGCCAAGAGTCACAAGACCGCTGTCTATCAAGGTGAAACAGTAGCTCATTTAGAAGTTGGTGGGCCCTATCAAGCCACAGGAGGTATGGGAGATACCTTGGCTGGTATGATTACAGGTTTTCTCGCCCAATTCGCTTCAATTGGCTCTTATAAAGCAGTTACAGTTGCTGTCTGGCTTCACTCAGCTATCGCAGATGATCTAGCTAAAAATGCCTATGTGGTTTTACCGACTCATATCAGTAAGGCCATTCCTATCTGGATGAAAAAGTTGTCATTATAATCTAAAAAACATGTCTCAGATTGAGGCAAGTTTTTTTAGATTTCGACATTTTTTTAAGTTTGCTAAAGCTTATTTGTGATAAAATAAAAGAGAATTTTTATGAGAACATAGAGGAAAAAAAGTGACATCATTTTCGAAAAAACTCAGTCAAAAATGGGAAAAACGGCGCCAAAAACGAAAAGAAAAACGAGCGAATAAACCTAGAAAGCCAGTAAACATCTCCCGTCGTGTTTACTTGCTTTTTGGTGTAGTCTTTGTTCTTTTTTTGTTGCTTTTTGCACGTTTGACCTATATGCAGGTTTATAACAAATCGTTTTATACTAAGAAATTAGAGGATAACTCTAAGTATACAGTTAGGATTGCAAGTGAACGTGGGCAAATCTTTGATGCTAAAGGGGTTGCCCTCACGACCAACCAGAGTAAGGATGTTATCACCTTCACACGTAGCAATTTGGTGTCATCAGATACGATGAAGAAGGTCGCTGAAAAGTTGGCGACCATGGTGACTCTGACGGAAACGAAGGTAACAGCACGTCAAAAACGGGATTTCTATCTAGCGGATTCTGCCACTTATAAGCGTGTTGTTAATGATCTTCCAAACGACAAGAAAACAGATAAATTTGGTAATAAATTAGCTGAAGCTACTATTTACAACAATGCTGTTGATGCAGTTCCTGATGAAGCAGTGGATTACTCTGAGGATGAACTTAAGATTGTCTACATTTACTCACAGATGAATGCTGTTTCTAATTTCTCAACAGTCACATTGAAAACAGGAGACTTGACACCTGAACAAATTGCGATTGTAGCCGCTAAACAGAAGGAACTCAATGGTATTACGGTTGCTAAGGATTGGGAACGTCATACGGTTGATTCAGCCTTGTCACCTCTCATCGGGAAAGTCTCAAGTTCAGAAGCAGGTTTACCACAAGAAGATGCCAAGGAATACCTCAAGAAAGGGTATGCCCTTAATGACCGTGTAGGAACTTCTTATCTAGAAAAAGAATATGAGGAGAAACTGCAAGGAAAACATACTGTTCGTGAGATTACAGTAGACAAGGAAGGCGAAGTTGCTAGTGATAAAATCACTCAAAAGGGTAGCAAGGGAAACAATCTGCAGTTGACCATCGACCTTGATTTCCAAAAGGGAGTTGAAGATATCCTAGGTCAACAGCTTTCTTCAGAGATTTCAGCGAATAAAGCTACCTATTCTGAAGGAATGTATGCAGTGGTTATGAATGCTGACACTGGTGCTGTGCTTGCTATGGCGGGACAAAAACATGAACAAGGAGCACAGGATTTTAAGGCCAATGCCTTAGGAACAATCACTGATGTCTTCATCCCAGGATCTGTTGTTAAGGGAGCAACCTTAACTGCTGGTTGGCGTTCAGGTGCCATTTATGGAAATCAGGTCTTGACTGACCAACCCATCAACATTGCCGGTTCAGCCCCTATCACATCTTGGTTTACAGACCAAGGTAGCCGTGCTATTACCGCGACACAGGCTCTAGAATACTCATCAAATACCTATATGGTGCAGATTGCAATTAAACTACTTGGCCAACAGTATGTTCCAGGTATGGCCTTGTCGACTGACAATATGGATAAGGCCATGACGACGCTTCGTGACACCTATGCTGATTTTGGTATGGGGGTGTCTACAGGACTTGATTTACCTGGAGAATCAGAAGGTTACATTTCTAAGAATTACAATGTAGCCAACGTCTTGACAGAGGCCTTTGGTCAGTACGACTCTTATACAACCATTCAGCTGGCTCAGTATGTTGCTTCAATTGCCAATGGTGGTAAACGTGTAGCACCCCATATTGTTGGAGGTATCTACGATGCAGGAGCTAATGGTAGTCTAGGAACTCTAGCTTCAACGGTAGATACACGTGTATTAAATACCTTACCTCTCGATTCTGAGCAATTAGGCCTTATCCAACAAGGTTTCAATGATGTGGTCAATTCTGGCTCTAGCCTTGCGACTGGTAAAGCTATGGCAAGTTCTATCATTCCGATTAGTGGTAAAACAGGGACAGCCGAAACATATGCGACGGATGGTTCCGGTAATTCTGTAACAACGGTTAACCTTAATGCGGTTGCCTATGCGACTGCCAAAGATGGCACTAAGCTGGCTGTAGGTATTATGTATCCACACGCTCTAGATTCTAAGAGCAAGGCCCAACAAAATGCGGTAAAATCTATCATGGAGCTTTATCAAAATACTCACTAAATATCTAAAATCTCTTGTGCCTTGCACGAGGGATTTTTCTGTGATATAGTGTTTGAGTATTTGTTCTTGGGTAAAGACTTATCCATGAAAGTGACAAAAGATAAGTGATGAATAAAAAAATATAAAGAACAGGAGGCCTTCATGCTTTATCCTACTCCAATTGCGAAGCTGATTGATAGCTTTTCAAAACTCCCTGGAATTGGGGCTAAAACAGCGACACGCCTAGCTTTTTATACCATTAGCATGTCTGATGAAGATGTCAATGATTTCGCAAAAAACCTCTTGGCAGCAAAACGTGAATTGACTTATTGTTCGGTCTGTGGTCGTTTGACAGATGATGATCCATGTAACATTTGTACCGATGAAACTAGAGACCGTACTAAGATTTTGGTTGTTGAAGACTCCAAAGATGTTTCAGCTATGGAAAAGATTCAGGAATACCGTGGTCTCTACCATGTGCTTCAAGGGCTTATTTCCCCTATGAATGGTGTTGGGCCAGACGATATTAACCTGAAAAGTTTGATTACCCGTCTTATGGACAGCGAGGTTGACGAGGTTATCATCGCCACTAATGCAACAGCAGATGGTGAGGCAACCTCTATGTATATTTCTCGTGTCCTTAAACCTGCAGGAATCAAGGTGACTCGTTTAGCGCGTGGTTTGGCCGTCGGTTCTGACATTGAGTATGCTGATGAAGTGACCTTGCTAAGAGCTATTGAAAATCGAACAGAACTATAAGTAAAAAGTGTTGGTCAGTCCAGCGCTTTTTGTTTGTAGTAAATAGGTTTCTCATTAAAAATTTGGTAAAATAAAGTAAGCGCTTTTATAACGAGGGATCATGATGCAGATAGAAAAGATTTTAAACAATAATGTTGTCCAAGCTTTGGATAATAATGTGGAATACATTGTCATGGGTAAGGGACTAGGCTTTCAAAAGAAGGTCGGAGACCTTGTTGATAAGGAAAAGATTGAAAAGACTTTTATTTTGGAAAATACAGAGGCAGTAGAGGAATGGTCTCGTGTTTATGTCAATTTGCCTGATGCTGAAATGCAGGTCTTTTTGAATATCCTTACTTTTGCTGAGGCTGTCTTGCAAACCAAGTTTGAACCCTCTTTTTTCATCGCTCTTGCAGACCACCTACATTACACTATTGAAAGAAGTAGAGAGGGTGTTTCTTTGCAGAATCCCTTGGCCTGGGAGGTTCGAAAATTTTATCCTCGGGAGTATGAAATTGGGAAACAAGCTCTTCGTTTGATTGCCAAGGATTTAGAAGTTCAGTTGGCAGATGATGAGGCTGCCTCTGTCGCCTTACATTTTGTTAATGCACAAAAAGATGCGGGTCTCCATGAAAAAGACCGACAGATGACTCAAATTGTGGTTGGGATTAGTGACATTGTCCGTCTTCATTTTGGTTATGATTTGGAGGAGGATAGTTTCTCGTATAACCGTTTTATGACCCATCTCCAATACCTAGCACAACGTATTGTGAGCGGAGTTAGTGGTGGCAAGAATGATGCTTTCCTTTACGAACAAGTTAAGATAAATTATCCGGAGTCCTTTATCTGTACCCAAAAGATTGTTGCTTATATCAAGATAAGTTATGCCTTTGAGCTGAGTTTAGACGAACAAGTCTTTTTAACCATTCATATTCAACGTCTTAGGGATAATTTAGATAAGTAACGCTTCCCAGAGACGTCCTACAAAAAGCAGACAATTAGCCTTAAGTCTGCTTTTTCTGTGTCCTTATGGTATAATGAGGTGATTAATATTAGACTAAAAATACTCTGGGCTAGTATTCTATGTATTTGAGTATTTGTATAAAAAAGCTAATGAGTTAGTGAAAGGAAGCGAGCGGTTCTATGCCTGAAGTGAGCATTGCCGTTCCTAAAGTATCTTATGTATATTGAAATGATTGATGAGACTGGACAAGTCTCTGAGAAATTAAAAGAACAAACCTTGGAGTTGCTAGATTTTGCAGCACAAAGACTTGGCAAGGAAGACAAGGAAATGGCGGTTACATTTGTAACCAACGAACGTAGCCATGAGCTAAATCTGGAGTATCGTGATACGGACCGTCCAACTGATGTTATTAGTTTGGAGTATAAGCCTGAATTAGACATTAGCTTTGATGAGGAAGAGTTGGCTGAAAATCCTGAATTAGCTGAAATGATGGGAGAGTTTGATAGTTATATCGGTGAACTCTTTATTTCTGTTGATAAAGCTCACGAGCAAGCTGAGGATTATGGCCATAGTTTCGAGCGTGAGATGGGCTTCTTGGCTGTTCACGGTTTTCTTCACATCAATGGCTACGACCATTACACCCCAGAAGAAGAAGCGGAAATGTTTGGATTACAGGAAGAAATTTTGACTGCTTATGGACTTACGCGACAATAACCCACAAAAAAAGTGGAAAAATAGAGAATTTACAGCTAGTTTTGAGTTTGCTCTAACAGGGATTATCACAGCTTTTAAAGAAGAACGCAACATGCGCAAGCACTTGGTTTCAGCTATCTTGGTGGTATTGGCTGGCTTGATTTTTCGGGTGTCTGCGACAGAATGGCTCTTTCTTTTGATGGCAGTTTTTCTCGTAATTGCCCTAGAGATTGTTAATTCTGCCATTGAAAATGTTGTCGATTTAGCCAGTAATTATCACTTTTCGATGCTAGCCAAAAATGCCAAGGATATGGCTGCTGGAGCTGTTTTAGTGGTTTCTTGTTATGCACTCATTACGGGTATGATTGTTTTCATACCTAAAATTTGGCACTTAATTTTCAATTAAAGGAAATAGGAAAGAAGTTATATGACATTTAAATCAGGATTTGTGGCTATTCTTGGCCGTCCTAATGTAGGAAAATCAACGTTTTTGAACCATGTTATGGGGCAAAAAATTGCTATTATGAGTGATAAGGCTCAAACAACCCGTAATAAAATTATGGGGATTTACACAACTGATAAGGAACAGATTGTCTTTATTGATACACCAGGGATTCACAAACCTAAAACGGCTCTTGGGGATTTCATGGTGGAATCTGCTTATTCAACCCTTCGTGAAGTAGATACCGTCCTCTTTATGGTACCAGCGGATGAACCCCGTGGTAAGGGTGATAATATGATTATCGAACGTCTTAAACAAGCTAAGGTTCCAGTTATCTTGGTAATCAATAAGATTGACAAGGTTCATCCAGATCAGCTCCTAGAGCAGATTGACGATTTCCGTACACAAATGGATTTCAAGGAGATTATTCCGATATCTGCCCTCCAAGGAAACAACGTTTCTCATCTTGTGGATGTCTTGAGTGATAACCTTGAGGAAGGGTTCCAATATTTCCCAGCGGACCAAATCACCGACCACCCAGAGCGTTTCTTGGTATCGGAGATGATTCGTGAAAAAGTCCTTCAGTTGACACGTGAAGAAATTCCACACTCTGTTGCGGTTGTCATTGATGAGATGAAGCGTGATGAAGACACGGATAAGATTCATATTCGTGCGACAATCATGGTTGAGCGTGACAGCCAAAAAGGTATTGTCATTGGTAAGCAAGGTTCCATGCTCAAGAAAATTGGTACCCTTGCTCGTAAAGATATTGAAGTCATGCTTGGGGACAAGGTCTTCCTTGAAACCTGGGTTAAGGTTAAGAAAAATTGGCGTGATAAAAAACTTGATTTGGCCGATTTTGGTTACAATGAAAAAGAATATTAAAAAGCTGGGCATTTGCTCGGCTTTCTTGCTAGAAGGAGGAGCAGATGCCTGAGTTACCTGAGGTAGAAACTGTTAGACGAGGGTTAGAAAGATTGGTAGTAGGTCGGACCATTTTGTCTGTTGAAGTTAAGGTCCCGAAAATGATTAAGACCTCCTACGATAGTTTTTTGAATGACTTACCTGGCCAAACTATTCAAGCCATGCGACGTAGAGGCAAGTACTTAATTTTTGACTTTGGACAGTTGATTATGATTTCCCACTTGCGCATGGAAGGAAAATACCTCTTGTTTACAGACCAGGTTCCTGCTAATAAGCATTTCCATCTTTTCTTTACCTTAGATGATGGCTCGACTCTTGTTTATCAGGATGTCCGCAAGTTTGGGACCTTTGATTTATTGGCTAAAAATCAAGAGGAGGCTTATTTTACAAAGAAAAAGCTTGGTCCTGAGCCTACTAAAAAGACCTTTAAATATGCTCCGTTTGAGAGAGCCTTGATGACTTCTGCAAAGCCCATTAAAAGTCTCCTTTTGGAGCAGAAATTAGTGGCTGGTCTAGGCAATATCTATGTTGATGAGGTGCTTTGGGCAGCTAAGGTTCATCCTGAGACGCCAGCAAAGAAACTCAGCAAGGCGGCCATGAAGCGGATCCATGATCAAACGATTGCTATTTTACAGCTAGGCATTGAAAAAGGTGGCTCAACTATAAGGACTTATCGTAATGCCCTTGGTGAGGATGGGACCATGCAGAACTATTTACAGGTTTACGGAAAGACGGGACAGCCCTGTCCACGCTGCGCCAGCACAATTGAGAAAATCAAGTTAGGAGGGAGAGGAACACATTTGTGTCCTCGTTGTCAGAAACGATGATTATTGGGTTAACAGGTGGTATTGCTTCAGGAAAATCTACTGTTGTTGAAATGATTAAAGAGGCAGGTTACAAGGTCATTGATGCTGATCAGCTTGTACACGATATGCAGGCCCAAGGGGGGCGTTTGTACCGTGCCTTGCTTGATTGGTTGGGAGAGGGGATTCTCCTTTCTAATGGAGAATTGGATCGTCCTAAACTAGGGCAACTGATTTTTTCCAATGAGAAGATGAGACAGCGGTCTGCTGAGATTCAAGGGACAATTATTCGAGAGGAACTAGCAACTCAGAGGGATCGTTTGGTCAAGGAAGAAGCTGTTTTTTTCATGGATATTCCCTTACTTATTGAGAATGGGTATCAGGACTGGTTTGATCAGATTTGGTTGGTGGCAGTGTCACCAGAGGTCCAGTGCCAACGCTTGATGAAACGTAATCACTTAAGTGTTGAGGAAGCTAGTATGCGTATCGCTAGCCAAATGTCTTTAGCTGAGAAAATACCTTATGCCAGCTTGGTTCTTGATAATAACGGCAGTCTCGATGATTTGAAGGAGAAAGTGAAGAGCGCAATAAATGATTTAGCGAGCTCCTCATAGCCAGCCATTGTGATATAATGGATAGTGAATTTTAGAAAGAAGATGATTATTTGCGCCAAAAAGAGCTTAAAAGTACTGATTGGCAACGTAACCTTAAAATTGCATGGATAGGAACCTTTTTTACTGGAGCTAGTTTCTCCATTGTTATGCCTTTCATGGCCCTCTACATTGAGGAACTGGGTGTTAAAGGAGATATGGTCGAATGGTATGCTGGCTTGTCTGTTGCCATCTCTGCCTTAGCCTCTGCCTTGGTTTCTCCTGTTTGGGGACGCCTGGCTGACCGTTATGGTCGAAAGCCCATGATGATTAGGGCCAGCATGGTGATGACTTTTACAATGGGAGGTCTTGCTTTGGTCCCCAATGTTTTCTGGCTACTTTTCTTGAGAACGCTGAATGGTTTGTTTGCGGGCTATGTCCCAAATGCCACAGCTTTAATTGCTAGTCAGGTTCCTCAGAACCGTTCTGGCTATGCCTTGGGGACCTTGTCTACGGGTCTAACTGCAGGTGTTCTGATTGGCCCTTTGTTAGGTGGTACCTTGTCTGAGGCGTTTGGCATGAGGGGTACCTTTTTATTGGTTGGACTCATTCTATTTATCTGTTGCCTCTTAACTATCTTTGGTTTGAGAGAGAATTTCCAGCCTGTCGAAAAGGGAGAGATGATGACTCTTTCTCAGGTTTTTGCAAAAATTCCCAGCAAATCTATGTTGATTGGCCTTTTTGTGACCAGTATGATTATCCAGATTTCTGCCCAATCGATTGCGCCTATGTTGGCCCTTTACATTCGTTATTTAGGTCAGAGGGAAAATATCCTTTTTTACTCAGGGTTAATTGTTTCTGCTATGGGCTTCTCTAGTCTCTTAAGTACCCCTTATCTGGGAAAATTGGGAGACCGTATTGGGAATCATCGCTTGCTTTTAATGGGGCTATTTTATAGCTTTCTCTTGTATTTCCTCTGTGGTTTTGCCGGTTCAGCCTTGCAACTGGGTATCTTACGTTTTGCCTATGGCTTCGGTGTAGGTGCTCTTATGCCTAGTGTCAATTCTTTATTGACCAAGATGACACCCAAGGAAGGAATCTCAAGAATATTTAGCTTTAATCAAAGCTTTTCATATATTGGACAAGTTTTAGGTCCTTTTGTTGGGTCAGCAGTTGCGACAGGACTAGGTTATCGCTGGGTCTTCTTTGTGACTGCAATGATCGTCTTTGGAAATTTTGTCTGGTCCTTAATCATCTTTAGAAAATCGCTAGGAGTCAAGAATATAGGTGAGAGTTAAAATCAATTTAAAGTGTAGTGAATGTGGGAGCATCAACTATCTCACAAGTAAAAATAAACAAAATCATCCTGAGAAAATTCAGGTACCCAAATTCTGCCCTAAGGATAGAAAAGTAACCTTACATGTTGAATCTTAAAGGGTTCTATGGTAGAATAAAAAGGACTTTTTCGGAGGAATAACTATGTACGACTTATTATTAACGCTGCTCTTGGTGATGTCAGCTATTATTGTGATTGCGGTATTTATGCAGCCACAAAAAAATCCAAGTAGCAATGTCTTTGATGGTGGTGGGTCAGAAGCACTATTTGAACGTAGTAAACCGCGTGGTTTTGAAGCCTTTATGCAACGCTTTACAGGAATCATGGTTTTTCTATGGATTGTAGATGCAATCGTCCTTTCCATTCTCTCAAGTAAGTAATGAGCTGACTGAGGTTGGCTCATTTTTTGCGTTATAGTCAATAAATAAAAGAAAAGGAAATCATGAAAGAAACTATTATAAATTATTTGAAGGAGCATGGGAAATCCAGTGTAAACGACATTGCCCAGGCTCTTAATCATGCTGGGGGAGAAAAGTTCCCTCAGCTCATCAAGGCCATATCAGCCATGGAAAGTAAGGGACAGTTGCGTTTTAACCGAGATGGCTCTGTATCCTTGCGTCCTAAGAAAGAAAATCCTAATCAAGTGACTGTCGAAGGTGTCTTCCGTGCCAATAAGAACGGTTTTGGTTTCTTGCATGTCGATGACAGTGAAGATGATATGTTCATTGGTCGTAATGATGTTGGCCATGCCATTGACGGTGATACTGTTGCCGTTGTCATCAAGAAACCAGCAGATCGTTTGCGTGGGACAGCAGCAGAAGCACGTGTTGTTGAAATTGTAGAACGTTCACTTAAGACTGTTGTAGGGAAATTTATCCTTAGCGACGAGAAAGAACCCTATGCGGGTTACATTAAGTCTAAAAACCAAAAAATTCAGCAGCCAATTTATATCAAGAAAGAACCAGTTGCCCTAGATGGTACTGAAATTATCAAGGTTGATATTGAAAAATACCCTAACCGTCACTATGATTATTTCGTAGGAAGTGTTCGTGACATTATTGGTCATCAGGGAGATGCTGGTATTGATGTCTTGGAAGTCTTGGAATCAATGGATATTGTTTCAGAATTCCCAGAGGATGTCATGGCGGAAGCAGAAGCTGTCCCAGATGCACCGAGTCAGGAAGACCTCGTTGGTCGTGTTGACCTCCGTCAAGAGGTAACTTTTACCATTGACGGAGCTGATGCTAAGGACTTGGACGATGCGGTTCATATCAAACGTTTGCCAAATGGTAACTTTGAGCTTGGTGTTCATATTGCCGATGTGTCCTACTATGTCACTGAAGGTTCTGCACTTAACCGTGAGGCCGTAGCACGTGGGACCTCTGTTTATGTGACAGACCGCGTGGTACCAATGTTGCCTGAGCGTCTTTCAAATGGTATTTGTTCACTTAATCCCAATGTTGATCGTTTGACGCAGTCAGCCATTATGGAGATTACTCCTAAAGGTAAGGTGGTTAATCATAAGATTTGTCAATCTGTGATTAATACAACCTTCCGTATGACCTACAGTGATGTCAATGAGATGTTGGCTGGAAATCCAGAAAAGATTGAGCAGTTTAAGCCAATCATGGATTCTGTATCAGCTATGGCAGAATTGCATAAGATTTTAGAAGACATGCGTGAGCGTCGTGGTGCCCTTAACTTTGATACATCTGAAGCTCGTATCTTGGTTAATGAGAAGGGAATGCCAGTGGATATCGTGGTGCGTGAACGTGGAACAGCCGAGCGAATGATTGAATCCTTCATGTTGGCTGCCAATGAATGTGTGGCAGAGCACTTTGCCAAGGCTAAGTTGCCATTTATTTACCGTATCCACGAAGAGCCAAAGGCCGAGAAATTGCAACGCTTCATGGATTATGCCTCTATCTTTGGTGTTCAAATCAAAGGGACTGCCAATAAGATGGATCAGCTAGACTTGCAAGAGTTTATGGCCAAAGTTCAGGGAAAACCTGGAGCAGAAGTCATGAACATGATGCTGCTTCGTTCAATGCAACAAGCCCGCTATTCAGAACACAATCATGGACACTACGGACTTGCGGCTCAGTACTATACCCACTTTACTAGTCCAATCCGTCGTTACCCAGATCTCTTGGTTCACCGAATGATTCGTGAGTACACTAACAATATGTCTCAAGAGACGCGTGAACATTTTGAAGAGGTTATTCCTGAGTTAGCGACATCATCTTCAACTCTTGAACGTCGTGCCATTGATGCCGAACGTGTCGTTGAAGCTATGAAAAAAGCGGAATACATGGAAGAGTTTGTTGGCCAAGAATTCGATGGTATTGTCGGAAGTGTGGTTAAATTTGGTATGTTTGTGGAATTGCCAAATACTATCGAAGGTTTGGTTCACATCACGACCCTTCCAGAATTTTACAATTACAATGAACGTACCATGACACTTCAGGGTGAGAAAACTGGTAAGACTTTCCGAGTTGGTCAGCCTATCCGTGTCAAATTAACACGTGCGGATAAGGAAACCGGAGACATTGACTTCCAATACCTTCCAAGCGAGTATGATGTCACTGAAAAAGTAGATCACAAGGCTCGTCAGGAACGTGAAGAAAAGGCAAAAGCCTTCCGCAATAGAGGTCCACGTCGTGACCGTCAAAATGGAGACTTCGAACGTCGTGGTAAACGTGGGGATAACCGTAACCGTCAAGATGGTAATGGTCGTAAAGGCTCTTATGACGAAAAACGTAAGTCATCTAAGAAACCCGACAAGCGTAAGAATCAAAACCGTCCTCATAATGATAACAAGGGACGTGAGAGTGGCCGTCGTAAGAAGAAAGGGAACAAACCTTTCTACAAGGACGTTGCTAAAAAACGAAAATAGGATGAGAATGGAGGGACTGCTATGCCAAAGGGTGAAGGCAATGTTGTTGCTCAGAATAAAAAGGCTAGACATGACTATAGTATCGTTGATACTATTGAAGCAGGTATCGTGCTAACAGGGACGGAGATTAAATCCGTTCGTGCGGCACGCATCCAACTAAAAGATGGCTATGCCCAAATCAAGAACGGTGAGGCTTGGTTAATCAATGTTCATATTGCTCCTTTTGAGCAAGGAAATATTTGGAATCAGGATCCAGACCGTACGAGAAAATTATTGCTCAAGAAAAAGCAAATTACCAAACTTCAAAATGACCTTAAGGGAACAGGAATGACCTTGGTTCCTTTGAAGGTATACCTAAAAAACGGTTTTGCCAAGGTATTGCTTGGTATTGTCAAAGGGAAACATGATTATGATAAACGTGAATCTATCAAACGTCGTGAACAAGAACGTGATATCAAACGTATTATCAAGAGTGTTAACCGTTAAAACGCCTATCATCTAAGACTGCTATAGTCCTAGATGATTTTTTGTTTTTGGCTTTAAGACATGATATAATGGGAGTACCATACGGTCTTTAGTTAGGATAGCAGGTATACCTAACTCTGGATGTGATACTGTAAAGGAGATTAGCGATGCCAGTAGATGCTAAAACAAAATACAAGGCCAAAAAGACAAAGATTGTTTTCTTCGACATTGACGACACCCTTCGTGTCAAAAAGACAGGCTACATTCCTGAGTCTATTAAGGCTGTTTTCAAAGGGCTTAAAGAAAAAGGAATTTTGACGGGGATTGCCACAGGACGTGGCTACTATGGTGTCGTTGAGGACATTCGAGACCTAGAGCCCGATTATTTTGTAACCATCAATGGAACTTATGTGATTAATCGAAAAGGGGAAGAAATTTATAACCAGCCCCTAGCTCGTGAAGTTACAGAAGCCTTTGTTGCTTGGTGCAAGGAGATTGGGATTGCTTGGGGCTTTGCCGGTAAGGATAAGCCAGTTGTCTCAGAGCGTTCAGATTTGATTGATGATGCTATGAAACCAGTCTATGGTCTTTGTGATGTGGAGCCAGACTTCCATTTGTCGAACGATGTTTACCATATGTGGACTTTTGCGGAAAATGATGGTGAGCTTGAGTTACCAGAAGAACTTGCGACACATGTTCGTATGGTACCTTGGCACGAACACTCATCTGACGTCGTAGCAAATGGTATCTCAAAAGCATCTGGTGTCGAGCATGTCTTGGAGCATGAAAACCTTAAACCGGTCAATGCTATGATGTTTGGGGATGGTCCAAACGATATGGAGATTTTTGACTATGTTGGACTTAAGGTTGCCATGGGTAATGCCACACCAGAACTGAAAGAAAAAGCAGATTACGTTACAGGAACAGTAGAAGAAGATGGCATTTTCAATGCCTTGGAGGAACTCGGATTGGTAGAAAAAGAACTTCATTTCCCACAACTTGACTTGGATGCAGTAGAAGGTCCAGTCGCAACAATTAAAACAAACCATGGTGATTTGGTCATCAAGCTTTTCCCTGACCATGCACCGTTAACAGTTACTAACTTTGTCAATTTGGCCAAGAGTGGCTACTATGACGGTGTGATTTTCCACCGTATTATCAAGGACTTTATGATTCAAGGTGGTGACCCAACTGGTACTGGAATGGGTGGTGAGTCAAGCTTTGGTGGTAGCTTCCAGGATGAATTTTCTGAAGAGCTCTATAACCTCCGTGGTGCGCTTTCTATGGCCAATGCTGGACCAGATACTAATGGTAGTCAGTTCTTCATCGTTCAAACGCCTGAAATTCCTTATGCTAAAAAGGAACTCGAACGTGGTGGTTGGCCAGCACCAATCGCGGAAGCTTATGCTGAAAATGGTGGAACACCTCACCTAGACCGTCGCCACACAGTCTTTGGTCAATTGGTGGATGAAGACTCTTACAAGGTGCTTGATGAGATTGCCAATGTTGAGGTTGGGGCTCAAGATAAGCCACTTGAGGATGTTGTGATTGAAACAGTTGAGGTAGCAGACTAAGATGAAAATTGGAGACAAGCTTAGGGGTGTTATCACAGGCATCAAGCCTTACGGTGCCTTTGTTTCATTGGAAAATGGTACCACAGGCTTGATTCACATCTCGGAGATTAAGACAGGTTATATCGACAACATCTACAATACCCTCAAGGTAGACCAGGAGGTCTTGGTTCAAGTTGTTGATTTTGATGAATTTACACAAAAGGCTAGTCTTTCTTTGAGAACCCTTGAGGAAGAAAAAAATAAAATCCCTCATCGTCATCGTTTCTCTGATAGTCGTTTGAACTATGGCTTTAAACCCTTGGCAGAAGCAATGCCAGGATGGATTGAAGAAGGACTTGACTATCTTAGACAAGAGCATGAGGAAAAATAGTAAAAGCTGACTCTCGATGAGTCAGCTTTTTTGGTGTTTTCGATTTGGCTACAAACAAAAAGATCTTCAATTTAATTGAAGACCCATGTTTATTAATTAGACATCAAAATAGAGCAATTCTTTTGGTGTGTGTGTGAAGACTTCAAAGCCATCTTTTGTCACATAACCACAGTCCTCGATACGAACACCAACTTTTTCAGGAATGTAAATACCTGGTTCAACAGAGAAGCACATTCCTTCTTCGATTACCAAGTCATTTCCTTCCATGATTGAAGGGAATTCATGCACATCCATTCCGATACCGTGTCCGAGGCGGTGGTTGAAGTATTCACCATAACCAGCTTTTTCAATAACATTACGTGCTGCAGCATCGACTTCGCTGGCAGTTACACCTGGTTTAATCATATCTAGGGCAGCCTGTTGAGCTTCTAAAGTCAAGTGGTAGATTTCTTTTTTGAAATCATCGGGTTTTCCAACAGCGACTGTTCGCGTCATATCTGAAGCATAGCCATTCACCATACAGCCCAAGTCGAAGAGAAGAAGAGCATCTTTTTCAATTTTGTTGCTTCCAGGAATGCCGTGTGGGTTGGCTGCATTGTTACCAGTCAAGACCATAGTTTCAAAGCTCATTTCATAGCCCAAGCGTTTGATGCCAAATTCGATTTGAGCAATGATGTCTGTTTCAGTAACGTCAAGAGAGATATTGTCGAAACCGATATTAACAGCTTTATCAGCATAATCACCGGCAACAATCATTTTTTGAATTTCATCAGCTGACTTGATAACGCGCATTTTTTGAATGAATGGTGTCAAGTTTTCAAAGCGACCTTCAAAGACCGTTTGCAATCCTTGGAACTTAGTCACATTGAGATTGTCAAACTCTGCATAAATAATAGGGCTGTCTGTACTTGCTAGACCAGCTTTGATTTTTTGCCATGGATTTTCAGAGTCCACATAACCAAAGACTGGGAAGTCGAGTACAGCAGAGGCACGTGCAACCTCAAGAGCAGGAACAAAGAGGGCAGGTTCACGATTTTCGTAGACGAAGAGGAACATTTGGCGTTCATGTGGGTCACAATCAAAACCAGTAAGATAATTGACAGTTACAGGATCTGAAACAATAGCTAGCCCTGCTTTATTTTCATTCAAAAAATGACGAATGCGATCAAGTTTAGACATAGAAAAAACTCCTTTGTATTTCTTACACTCATTCTGTCACTTTTATAGGGAAAATGCAAGTTGTTTTTTGGCTTTTCATTAAATCATTTACTTTCATTGAGACTTTTTTAGGCTAGTTTTGTAAGCGATGGATAGTCTTGGAAACACGAAATGAGAGGCCTTTTTCTGAAATGGCTTTCTTCCTCGTAACCATAAAGAAGGAATCCCTTTCATTTTTTTGTAAAAAATCAGTCAAAATAATTGAAAGTGTTTTCAGAATCTGATACAATTAGAATGAATAAGTGAGCGTAAAATGAGAAAGGAAGTGTTTTTATGAATACTGATGAAACAATTACTATATACGACGTTGCGCGTGAAGCAGGTGTTTCGATGGCGACTGTGTCTCGTGTGGTAAATGGAAATAAAAATGTAAAAGAAAACACCCGAAAAAAAGTGCTTGAGGTCATTGATCGTTTGGATTACCGTCCAAATGCGGTTGCGCGTGGCTTGGCGAGTAAGAAAACCACTACTGTAGGAGTTGTTATTCCAAATATTGCTAATAGTTATTTTGCTACTTTAGCAAGGGGGATTGATGATATTGCTACGATGTACAAGTACAATATTGTTCTTGCATCTAGTGATGAAAATGACGATCACGAAGTTACCGTGATTAACTCTCTATTTGCCAAACAAGTAGACGGTATCATCTTCATGGGTTACCACTTGACGGAAAAAATTCGTGCAGAATTTTCTCGTACCCGTACGCCGATTGTTCTAGCAGGAACAGTAGACCTCGAACACCAATTACCGAGTGTTAACATCGACTATAAAGCTGCCGTTGAGGATTCTGTAACGCAGCTTGCCAAGAATAATGAAAAGGTTGCCTTTGTATCAGGACCACTAATTGATGATATTAATGGCAAGCTCCGTCTAGCTGGTTATAAGGCTGGACTTGAAAAGAATAATTTGCGCTACAATGAAGGACTTGTCTTTGAAGCTAAATATAGCTATAAAGACGGCTTTGATTTAGCACAACGTGTCTTGAATTCTGGTGCCACTGCTGCCTATGTTGGAGAAGATGAATTGGCTGCAGGTCTCTTGAATGGCCTCTTTGCTGCAGGTAAATCAGTTCCAGAAGACTTCGAAATCATCACAAGCAATGACTCACCAATTACAAGTTACACACGTCCAAACCTTTCTAGTATTAATCATCCTCTCTATGATTTAGGGGCAGTTAGCATGCGTATGTTGACTAAAATCATGAATAAGGAAGAGCTTGAAGAAAAAGATGTTATTCTTAATCACGGTATTACCTTACGTCAGTCAACAAAATAAAAAAGGAGTTGGGACATAAGTTTGTCTCAACTTCTCTTTTTTAGAAAAAGGGAGAACCAATGACTTTTGAGGATGCTTATTTTAAAAAGAAAGTCCTAAAACCTGATAGCCTAGAGCCTTTTGGTTTTACAGCTACCGAGCAAGGCTATGAGTTCAGAAAAACACTGATAGCTGAAGAACTTGAAGCTCGATTGTTTATTGATTTAGAAGGTAAGTTGACGGGACAGGTTGTCGATAGTGATCTTGATGAGCCTTATGATATCTTCAGGAGTCCTCAGGCTACTGGAACTTACGTTGGTCAAGTCAGAGAGGCTTATGGAGAACTTCTGTCAAAGGTAGCTGATTCTTGTTATGAAGATCAATTATTCTCATCTCCACAAGCTAATCGCCTGGCTAAGTTTTTAGTTCAAGAATTTTCAGACCAAGCAGACCATCCTTTCGAGAAGGAACCAAGCTATCTATCTTTCAGAGTTGATGGTAAATGGTATGCCTTGTTTTTTCCTCTTAAGGGAGAAAAACTAGGGCTTGGTGGAGAAAAGGCAGAATCAACATATGACGTGGTTAACCTCAAGGTTAATCCGAAGCAAATGGATAAGCTCTTGAAAATGGATGGCGTTTTTCCTAGCTACCATATGTCCAAGAAGACCTGGGTCAGTCTTGTTTTAGATGAGACCTTGCCGGACCAGACCGTTTTTGAGCTTCTTAGTGAAAGTCGTTCCCTAGTGGCTCCCAAACATCTTAGAAAGGCTTCGGAGCCTCATTATTGGATTATCCCCGTAAATTTGAAATACTACGATATTGGGGAGGAGTTTTCTGCAAATGATGAGATTCTTTGGACACAGAAAGCTAGTATGCAAAAGGGAGATTTTGTGGCTATCTATATTACGGCACCTACCAAGGCCATCCGTTACGTCTGTCAGGTTTTAGAGGCAAATATCCCTAATCAAGGTTATCGTGAAGGGGAGAGTATTAAGGAGTTGATGCGGATTAAACCCTTATACACTTTTAATGACACTGACTTTGACAGTGATAGACTAAAGAGTTTAGGTATCAAAACTGTTCGAGGTCCTCGACATATGACAGAAGAGTTAGTTCAGGCTTTATCCCCTTACCTAAAAGAAAAATAGAAGGAGGACATCATGCGAATTTTGATTGCACCTGATTCGTTTAAGGAAAGTTTGTCTGCAAAAGAGGTCGCCTTAGCTCTTAAATCAGGCCTTGAAAATGCCTTACCCGACGCTGATTTTGACCTCATGCCAATAGGTGATGGTGGCGAAGGCACCTTAGATGCTCTTGCTGAAAATCTAAATCTTGAGAAGAAAAGTATCAAGATTCCTCATGCCTATACAAGTGACGGAAGTGTTTCTTTTGCCAGCAATGGCCAGACTGCCATTTTTGAAATGGCTGCGATTTGTGGCTTGGAGCATATTCCTAAGGAGAAACGAAATCCTCTAGCTCTAACGACACAAGGCGTAGGTGAACTAATTGTTCATTTGGTTCAGTCTGGCATCCGAGAGTTTATTATAGGCGTTGGTGGATCTGCTACCAATGATGGTGGTATTGGTATGGCATATGGATTGGGTTATCGTTTTTATGATTCTGAGGGACAGGAGCTTGAGCCAATAGGTGCTAATCTTGGTCTCATTAAGAAGGTATCCTCTAAAAATAAGGTTGATTTGTCTGGTGTCACCATTCGTCTGATTACTGACGTAGATAACCCCTTGTGTGGTCAAGATGGAGCGACCTATATTTTTGGTGGACAAAAAGGCTTGTCTCCTTCACAATTTAAAAAAGTTGACCAAGATATGTCACAATTCTACACTGACTTTGCTCCTGAAGTTTTAAAACTGGCTGGTTCAGGAGCAGGGGGAGGCATGGCTGCAGGCCTGGTGGCCTTTGCAGGTGCAGAAATTAAATCAGGGATTGACTTTGTACTTGATTGTGTTGATTTTGACCAACGTGTGAAGTCTGCTGATTTGGTTATAGTAGGAGAAGGACGTATGGATAGCCAGTCCTTGTCTGGTAAGGCACCGGTCGGGGTGGCTAGGCGGACACCATCAGCTATTCCCGTCATTGCTATCTGCGGTAGTCTAAAGGATGACTTGCCTGATTTTCCAGTAGCGGGCATTTCAGCTGCCTTTCCCATTATTGGTCAAGTAGCAGACTTAGACCAAGTTTTAGCTACTGCTAAGGAGAATCTCTATCGAACAGGACTCAATATTGGGAATCTCATCAAGCTCAGTAAAACATTGTGATATAAGAAAAAGCTGACCTTGCGTCAGCTTTTATTTTCCAAATAGTTTAGCAAAAAATCCCTTTTTTTCAGTAACAGGTTCAGTTTCTTTAGGAGCGAGGATATCAGGATAGAGCTCTGAAAATAACACTTTATCAAGATTCTCTGCTTGATTACTATGTACAATAAGACCGTATGGTGAATGGGCCTTGGCCTCGTCCACGATAGTAGCTGAAATGTTGAGTGCTTGAGCCGTTTTGATATAGGTAAATTGTATCTGGTCAGCTAATTTTGGCGATAGCTTGAGACTAAGATTCGGGTAAACGGCTTGTAAGTCTTTTAAAATCTGCGGAAAATGGTCAATTACAGTTTTCTTTTCAGCATTTTCCAATAGAACAGCTAGGACTACACGTTCCGCATAGGTTCCAAAATACTGACGAAGTTCATCGGGATTAAGGCGTTTTTCGCCACTAGCGCATTGGAGCACTTTGTTTTCAAGTGAAGTCATAGGAATCTCCTGTAAGTTTTCTACTAGTATTATACAATATTTTGAATTCCTTTTCATTTGAGTAGTTTTCTGAGATTTTCAAAAACAATTGAAAATATTAAAAAATAGAAAATCGCTAGAAAATTCTGGTTTTAATTTGCTTAAGCCTTGATATTATGGTAATATATAGGTGTAAAAAATTTTAACTCATAAGGAGAGTATTGTAATGTCAATTATTACTGATGTTTACGCACGCGAAGTCCTTGACTCACGCGGTAACCCAACACTTGAAGTAGAAGTTTACACTGAATCTGGTGCATTCGGTCGCGGTATGGTTCCTTCAGGAGCTTCAACTGGTGAACACGAAGCAGTAGAACTTCGTGATGGTGACAAAGCTCGTTACGGTGGTCTTGGTACTCAAAAAGCAGTTGATAACGTAAACAACGTTATTGCTGAACACATCATCGGATTCGACGTACGTGATCAACAAGGTATTGACCGCGCAATGATCGCTCTTGACGGTACTCCAAACAAAGGTAAACTTGGTGCCAACGCTATTCTTGGTGTGTCTATCGCTGTAGCACGCGCAGCTGCTGACTACCTTGAAGTTCCACTTTACAGCTACCTTGGCGGATTCAACACTAAAGTTCTTCCAACTCCAATGATGAACATCATCAACGGTGGTTCTCACTCAGACGCTCCAATCGCTTTCCAAGAATTCATGATCGTACCTGCTGGTGCACCAACATTCAAAGAAGCTCTTCGTTGGGGTGCTGAAATCTTCCACGCACTTAAGAAAATCCTTAAAGAACGTGGACTTGAAACAGCCGTAGGTGACGAAGGTGGTTTCGCACCTCGTTTCGACGGAACTGAAGATGGTGTTGAAACTATCATCAAAGCTATCGAAGCTGCTGGATATGTACCAGGTAAAGACGTATTTATCGGATTTGACTGTGCATCATCTGAATTCTACGATGCAGAACGTAAAGTTTACGACTACACTAAATTTGAAGGTGAAGGCGCTGCTGTTCGTACTGCTGCAGAACAAATCGACTACCTTGAAGAATTGGTTAACAAATACCCAATCATCACTATCGAAGATGGTATGGACGAAAACGACTGGGACGGTTGGAAAGCTCTTACTGAACGTCTTGGTGGTAAAGTTCAATTGGTTGGTGACGACTTCTTCGTAACTAACACAGCTTACCTTGAAAAAGGTATTGCAGAACACGCTGCTAACTCAATCCTTATCAAAGTTAACCAAATCGGTACTTTGACTGAAACTTTCGACGCTATCGAAATGGCGAAAGAAGCTGGATACACAGCAGTAGTATCACACCGTTCAGGTGAAACTGAAGATTCAACAATCGCTGATATCGCAGTTGCAACTAACGCTGGTCAAATCAAGACAGGTTCATTGTCACGTACTGACCGTATCGCTAAATACAACCAATTGCTTCGTATCGAAGACCAACTTGGTGAAGTTGCAGAATACCGTGGTTTGAAATCATTCTACAACTTGAAAAAATAAAACGTTGATTTAACAACGTTTCTGAGGGCTCTAGGTTTAACCTAGGGTTCTTTTTTTCTATCCGAGGGGCAAGGAAGGGGCAAGATTATTCGTGATGATGTTATCTAAAACATTGACCGCTTGGTCTTTCATATTCCGTGTGACATGGGTATAGATGTTAGTAGTCACTTCCGAATCAGCATGACCAACCCTATCCATGATGGTTTTTAGTGGCACGTTGTTCTCGGCCAGTATGCTAATCGTGGTATGTCTGAAGATGTGAGGGGATAGATGCTTGTCGATAGGTGTTTCCAGTCTGGTGTTAGCCCGTTGGAGCGATGCACTTAGAATTGTGCTATGAATAGGCTTGCCAGTGTTGGTCGTGAAGATTTTATCGCTACGATACCACTCTGGATTGGTTGTTTCGCTTAACTCTTTCAACTCTAGTATCTGATCAATGATTTCCATCTCACGATTGGTGAGATAGGTGGTTCGGTAGCTAGCGACTGTTTTTGTTCCCTCGTTCTCTGGAATGTATCTGTTGAAAGAGGTGTGTATATCTAAAGAACGTGTCTCTTTGTGGTAGTCTGAAACAGTCAGCCCAGCCAGTTCACCTATTCGACAACCGTTTAAAAGCATAAACTCACACGCTAGAGCGTATCTCAGTGTTATATCTTTCCGATAGAGCTCTTTCAATAAGCGACTGTATTCGTCTGGTTCTAAGTATTTATTCTTGGCAGTTTGCTGTTTCTCAAGCTTATTCTTTTTCTTTGGAAGTCGTGCTTTTCGTGATGGATTATCGCTAATAAGTTGTTGATCCATAGCATAATCGAAGAATGTATTTAACACGGTCTTGGCACGATATTTCTGTGAATCTGTCCAGTCTCCAGTGTCTAGCAAGGATTGGATAAGTCTGACATTGATATTTGATAAGATTGTCCCTTGCTCGATAGTATCAGATATTCGTTTAACGGATGCTGCGAGGCTCTTAATTGAGCTTAACTTAATCTGTTTTTGATGAAATTCCCACCACTCATTAAAAGCACTATGGAATGATACATTAGTAGTGCTGGATAATTCTATTTTCTGGGCTATCTTATCATCCAGTAAGCGTTGAGCTTCTTTCTTTGCTCGATTTGAGCCACTATTAAGCGTTACAGATACCCGTTTCCACTTCTCAGTGTAAGTGTCCTTATATCTTTCGAAATATTTATATTTCCCGTTTGGTAATTCTTCCACCCACATTGTATTTACCTCACTTTTTTGATAAAATGGGTATAGTAAAGAGGGCTTTTTAATGCCTTTTACTATACGGGATATCCTCACACTCAAAGATGGCCGTCGGAGAGTGTGGGGATTTTTTGAGTTGTTTCCAAAATGGAAACAGTTGATTTTTTACTATTGTTCGTTGTAAAATAGTGATGAAAGGTAGGGCGATGATATGTTTTCTTTTTTTACTCACATCAATCAAGAGCGTCAAAAGATGGAGCAATCTAAAAAAGAAATGGAATTGCGCCACAATGAATTTGCTGATAGAGTCCGCATGGATATTAAAACAGGCGAGGAAGAACTCGATTTAAAAAGAGAGTGTTTTAATCAGAGCTACGGACATCTATTTAGTCCTCGAAATAAATAGCAATAGGTCTTACTAGGTGGTCATCCTTGTCTACCTTTACTAAACAGTTTGTTTTTGCTAAAATCAAATTAAGAAAGCAAAGAGGAGGAGTTGGTATGAAAAACATTCAAATCCTTTTGGGATATTTATTGTTATATTCTATTTTTTCTCTCACTCTTTTCTTTTTAGACAGGGGTATTATTTTAATAACTTTTGTAATTTTTATTCTAGTTGTAAAAATCATCCCTCACCCTGATTCTCATCGAAATCCATTTGCGTTTGGGCTACGTTTTCGTAAGAGACATTAGGAGAGTCGACAGTTATTTCAAAGGCTCTTACATTTTTTAGTAATTCTAATTCTTGACGAGTTTTTTCTATTTCTAGTTCACGCTGCATATCTTTCAGGGCAGCATCTTTTTCCATCGTTTCAACTTCTACAGTCAGTTTGCGTTCTTCCAATCTGGCTGTTTTTCTTTGCTGTAAATAAGGAAAAAGCCCTTTTACTTTAATACCTTTGATATCAATATCTCCAAACAAAAGCCCTAGTCCTATTAAGCCCGAGTTCAGCATCCAATGATTGTCCGATATGAATTGACTTATGGATTGTAGATTTATTTCCCCTGGACTCTCTACGTTAGATGTAGCAATAATTTCTTCATCAATTTCAGGGTTCTTATACTCATCGATAATAGAATAAAGATTTTTCCACATACTTGATGTGATGGGTTCATTAGTATTAACTCTCAACTGAAGGTGTAATTTCCCATCTTTGAAGTAAAGTGGAGATATGAGACCGTTGATGTATTTTGATAAATCTGTGATATTAAAGATAGTGTGATGGACTGTCAGTGTACTGTATAGAAATTTTGGATTTACTTTTCTTCGTGGCACTTCGTTAATCCACTTTACTTCTCGACGTTTGATATCCGTAGACTGTTCGTAGCCATGATTTAGGGTTAGTTGCTCTTTCGGGATATCTTTTTCATAGACATCACTTGTAATTTGGCCAATCAAGAAATAGTTCGACTTGAATGATGGAACTATGACGTAATCTCCTACACTCATATCTTCTATAAAGCTATAGAGTCGTTTAGCAGTAAATGTAATTTGGTGTTTTGATAGACTTTTGTCTTGATACACTCTTGCTATTTGTTGCTTGTAGTGCTCTATAGTTTTTTCTGTTGTGAGGAGTAAGTCAGTAGTCTGTAAATCTGCAAGCGTGACTTGGTTGTGATGAATAGAAATGAAGTGGTTGTATTTAAAATCATCGTAATACTTTCCACCCTCTGCTCGAACTAGCCAGTATTTTGCACGACTGTTAAATTGATAGATTTCAATTTGATTTTTGTGAGACATTTCAATCTCCTTTTTTATTTCCCTCTATACACATCCACGACTTTACCGATGATCCTAAAATCACTGTCTGAATTAATCGGTATATCTTTGTATTTCTTATTGAAACTTCTCAGATACGCTTTATCTTTCTCTATAATAAGTTGTTTGATATATGCTTCTCCCTCGTAGTCAAATACTCCAACCGTACCACTTGGAAGCTCTACCGTCAATTTGACAAAGACATAATCCCCAGATTTATAATCTGGTTCCATCGAATCTCCGTAAATCGGACAAACAAAATCAGCGTCCACCTTCACAGGAAGCTGGATTGTCTCTATCTGTACTTCGTTTAAATATTGTCCTGTACCAGCAGATACAGGCTGGTCGTAGTAGTTGTATGCGAAGTACTGGACAGACACTTCATGGACTTCAGCAAGTCTCTTCTTAGCTTGCTTTTGCTCCTCAAGTTGCCTCTCTGCACAAGTCAGTACATTACGCTGGTATGGTTCTGGGTCAAGCTCTTTGACTGTATCAACTATTTTGTCGACAATATAATTTTCAACAATCTGTTGTGCTGTTGAACGATCCTCTACAAGATCCGATTTCATCACACCGAAGTAATTTGCGAGCATTTCTATTTTATCAATACGTGGATATGTTTTTCCATTTATCCAGTCAGAAACGGTCATATATTTCAAATTCAAATCAGCTACTAGATCATTTCTGGTTTTGCCAGATTTTTGAAGGTAGTATTTTATATTTCGAGACATAATCTCTTTATTTCCTAATGCCATAAAAAATCGCTCCTTTCATTATATTTTACGGTTAAAACGTAAAAAAGTAAAGGAGAATGATAAAAAAATAAAAAAAAACGTATTTTTTTATTGACATCACGGTTTAACCGTGATAAAATATAGTCAAGGTTAAGGAATTAACCAAAAACAAAAGAAAGGAAGGACAGTATGCTGAACCGAAGGCAAAAGAAAAAGGACCCTTGGTTGACACAGCCAAGAGCCACAGTTAATGTAAAAGTAAAAAATATTGATCGTTTTATTGAATTGAATAACGATATCCGTAACAATAACATAGAAAGGGAGAATCAAAACGGATAAATTAAGTATTGACATCAATGTTTCTAATGTCGAGGAATTGGCCGAGGTTAGTCAAGAAGTATCTAAAAAAGCCGAAGAATTGCAAGAAGCAATTAAACGGCTTAACGAGGTCAAGTTAAAATTAGAAACCAAGTTTCTTCATGATTAGGATTTGCGCTGCAGCAGACATCATTTCTTTCCAAGTATCGAATTTTGTTTGTTCAGAAACAAAGACATCAAGGATTGATTCATCTGCTTTTTCAAATTCCTCTGCATTGGATATTTTTTCTGGACTTGATAGTAAAAATTCATCAATGGTTGAAAAATTTGTGTGTTCAATCATGAATCGATCGGAGAAAATTTCTTTGAAAGAATATTCGTGTGTACCAGCAACAGATTGAGCATTCTCTGAAAGCTGATCAAGACGGTTAGAAAAATCATCTAGTCCGTTGATTTTGAAAGTCATATTGTTAACCTCCTTTCTGTTTAGATTTTGACTAAAACTCGAGAGGTCTTAATCAAGATATATTGTAACCCAAATATATTTGATTTTCAACATATTGTATAAGAAAGGATTTAATGTGCTTGAAAAACACAACATATGGTATTTTTTGATGTGGGATAAAATTGAAAAACAATTAAAAATAAAAGGCTGGTCGATGTATCGTTTAGCCAAGGAATCAGGTGTCCATCCATCTAATTTTTCAAATCTCAAAGCTGGAAGATTAAAAGAGATGTCTTGGACGAATATGTGCAAATTAGCTGATGCACTGGAGGTCAGCTTGGACGAATTTAGATAGGAGGTGAAAGAATGACACAGTTAACGCTGAAAATGTTGAGGGTTCGAAACAATTGGACTCAAGAGCAGGCAGCCAAAAAAGTTGGTGTTTCAAAAGAAACGTGGTCAAATTGGGAAAATTATAAAACGTATCCAGACATACCAAAATTAAAGAAGATTGAATCAGTGTTTGAAATATCGTACAACGATATTAATTTTTTAGATAAAATCACGGTTTAACCGTGACAAAGAGGAGTAGAAACATGAAACCAAAACGATATCCATATAGTGGAAAATCAAAAACCTCAACTATTGAAATAGTCAAGGCTTGGAAAAATATCTATTCAGACTTTATTGTCAAAAGCCAAAAAGAACAAGAAAAGTCTGAACAGGAGTTGGATAAAGCTATTCATGAGCTTTATCAGTAATATCATTGAGAATTTTAGTTGCCTTTTGATTAGCAAGTACATCCACTTGCATATCCTTGGCATTTAACAACTTCTCAATGACATCTATAACAGCTGGCGTCGCAACTTCAGCTGGATTCTTCTCAATGAATTCAGCTATTAGGTTGTAACTAACCTGCTTTAAACTTTCAAAGTCGTTCATAGAATTTTTTCCTTTCCGTAATGTTTGACTAGCGATTTTCATAAGGAGATGAGAGGCCCTATTTAATCATTTGTCATGAATCAATTATATCGGAAAGGATAGAATAACACAATATGTTGTGCTTTCAATACAATAAAAAACTATATATTGTGTTTTGGGATTAAACATGAAAAAAACTTTAAGCAAGTTACTTATTGACAGAGGAATGACAGTCACAGAGTTAGTTGAAAAGACTGGTATCAGCTATAACACGTTGATGAACATCGGAAAGAGAGATATTTCTTTCAGTAGAATGGTGAAAATCGCTGACGCTTTAGATGTCAGTTTAGACAAATTCAGAAAGGAAAACAATGAACGAAATAGCAGCAACAAATGACTTCGATTATTCCGTGCTAGACACAACGACAAAAGAGTTTCTCGAAGAACGAGCCAATATCATTTATGGTATTCAAAGCAAGAGTGCTTACGAAATCGGAAAACAACTTGCAAAAGCTCAAGAGGAACTTTCCACTAGGGGTTATGGTTGTTTTGAAGAATGGTATAGAAGTTTAGGGTTTAAAAAAACCAAAGCTTATGAATATATCAATCATTACAATTTCGTTTGTTCGCAAAACGAACAAGCAAATATTGAAAAATTCGAAAGTTTACCGAAAACTTTACAAGCTCAAGTTGCTAAACCATCTGCTATTCCAGAGGTCAATCAAGCAGTTTTCAACGGCGATGTCACAACTCACAAAAAATATAAAGAGCTTGAGCGTCGTCTCAAACTCAAAGACCAAGCACTCGAAACGGTCAAAGGTGAGTTGGAACGTGTCAAGCTAACCAAAACCACTGAAAAGGTGATTGAAAAGGAAGTCATCCCACAAGACTACCAAGCTACGCAAGACCTCAACAAGCAACTACTAGGCAAAAACAAAGACCTAACGGACGAGCTTGATTCAGTCAAAAGAAGTTTGCGACTTAAAGAAGCATCTTACGAAATGCTAGAGAAAGAAACCTCGGAAGCACTAGCGTTGAAAGAGTCTATCGAGCACTTACGAGCTGATAAAGAGAAATTAGAAAACAGTGTTTCTAACATCTTCACACTCAGCAACCTAGTATCAGAGTTCGAAGATTTCTTTGACAGCAAGATGGCACCGCTTAGATTTAAAACCCTTATCCAAGGCATTGGAAAGGACGCTCAGATTGAAAAACTCAGAGACATCTTGACACTAACTGAAAACTGGTTAGACGAAATGAACAAGATTGTCCCAGAAAATGGAAGAACAATCATAGAAGGAGAAATTATCAATGAGTAAGAAGAAAAACAACAAGAAAGACAACGTTCTTATCCAAACGGTAAAGATGCAAGGTGAACAAGCCATGCATCTTGTCAAGCAAGCGAAATTTAACCAAAACTTATTGGATGAAGTGATCGGCTTGAAAGACGAAATGGATAGAAATGTTAAGAAGACTAATCAGAAGCTCACTGACATTGAGTTGCTTGTCGAAGAAGTTAACAAGAAAGTCCATATCGACGACGGTGAAGCTACCGAGATCAAGAGCATTGTTTTCCGAAAAGCTGGCGTTTTCGCAGATATGTACTTCAATGAGCAGAAATCATATCCTAGTGACAATCTGTTCGCTTCGAAGAAAGGTCAGTTTATTCGCTTGATGTACTCACGCTTGAAGAAAGCCTTTAACGTGACTAAATACACTAATATCAAGCACGTTGAAGCTAAGAAAGCAATCCAATTCTTGAGAGATTTGTCTTACGACGATTTCACACCGTTTGAAATTCGTGAAACGCCAAAACAAAAAGAGCTTATCGCTCTTGAGAATGGATTGAAAGAAATCGGGTGACGCTTATGGAAATAACCTACAAACCAGTCGGAGTTAACGAGACGGCTGAGTGGGGAGACTATGACCACCTCATGCAGCGGTGGGAAGGTCTTGGAAAGTCGATGGCAAAGAACCTCATTCGAGAAATGAGGGATAACAAAGACTTCCAAGGGTACGTATTCAACCCAACGCACAAACTGGTTTTCATCAACTATGAGGGGTTTAAGTCCTTCATCGAGTGGAAAACCAAAAACAGATTCAAATAATATCAACACCTTGACGGCACCGGTGAGCTAGCGGGGCAACAATTCAGTTGAAACGTAAGCAATACCATTAGCGCGATTTGATTTATAAGAACTCCTAAAAAATATAATCAAAAGACCTCGCTAGTTCTCTAGTGTCGTCAAGACAACAAAAAAGGCTGACCCCTGCCAGAGTCAGACCCTAAGATATTGAAATCAAGGTAATTATAGCATGAAACGAAAAAAATGGGAACCAGTCATAATCAACATTATGGCGGACGGTTCCAGAGTTGATGATCTAACTAAGTACACGATACCGGCAGGGCATAGCTACTACGATATCGTGGCAAGCATCTACCAGAAAGGAGCATAGGTCATGGGATATGAAGTATATCCAACGAAACATCGACAGTAACTATACTCAAATGAATAACCACTCAGCCCAAAACGCTGAGCTGAGTTTACAAGCTAAAGGCTTGTTATGGGTGTTGATGACCAATAAAGACGATTGGCGGCCTTACATTGAGGAACTTTCCAAACGTTCCAAAAGTGGCAGAGACGCACACCGAACAGCCTTTAACGAATTGAAGAAAGCGGGATATATCCGTATCTATCGCAAGAGCTTGGGCCGTGGCCAAGGTGTTCAAACTTATCCACTTGTCCAAGACATACCGATTACAGATAGCTATTGGAATTATTGGGTTAGTCGGATTGAAAAAGAGTTATCAACAGAAGTTGTGGATAACTGAGTTACAACTTACTGACTTTACGTAAGTTGAAAAATTCAAAAGTTGAATTTTACGTAAGTTGAAAAATTCAAAAGTTGAAAAGTTCAAAAGTTGAAGAATCCGACACTAATAATAACTAAATAATAATAATAACTAAGTAATAATAATATGGCGTTGTCACGCACTAACTAATAACAATATGGTGCTATCGCACACTAAGAAATAATAACTACTAACTGATAACAATACAGTAGTAGTTAGAAGAATAAGAGAGGTAAAAACATGAAAAAACTATTTGGGTGGATTTGGAGCAAAAAGCAAAACGAAGAAGTCGAAACATTCGTGATCCACAACCGACCTATCTGGGATGTTCAAATGCGTGAGTACAATCTCAAGCACGGATTACCAGAAGACCAAGTAATCGGGTGATGTCATGAAGCTACTAAGAAAACTATTTCCCAAGAAAAAAACCAAAGAGCCAGAATACTTTTTCGATGTGGTTGAGACACCCGAAGAAAAGAGCGAAAGGCTCAAGCAGAAATATAGCAAATAGCAACATCTTTCAGCGTGCAGCCATGGCCCTGCCGTGGAGTGTAATTTATACCCATAATTTTTCCCCAAAAAACTTTACTAAATTACTTTTTCCTAATCTTCCCCAAAAAGTCTAAAACATTGAAATGTTCTACGGTGGGGCTATGGGTGCACGTTGAAGGCACTAAAAAAGCACAGGTAAGGGCCTGTGCAAGAAAAAACATCTATACAAGGAGTATACCATGAAAACATCTAAAATTACAACACTTTCAGCAATCGCAATCGCTACAGCGTTTCTCAGTGGGGCAGTGGTTCACGCTGACGAAACACAAGCGACTAGCAACGTTTACACAGAAGTAGCTGGTAAAATCACAGTAACACCAATTCAACAAACTGAACAGCTCACTACAGCAGTTGACAATGCCAAGGCTGCTGGAGTGACCGTTGAAACTGGTAATACAGTTAACAACCTTACTCAAGATCAAGCAGTAAACGCAATGAATGAAAAAGCTAACGAAATTAATTCAGTAGTTAGCCAACACAACGCTGAAAAACAAGCTTACGCAGACGCTCAAGCTAAATATGAAGCTGACAAAGCTAGATACGTTGAAGACAAGGCGGCCTATGAAAAGAACATGGCGGAAGCAGAAGCAAACACCAAGAAAGAAGGTAATCTTTCAGAAGTAGCTGAGCAAGGTTTGGTATACAACAATGCCAGCGAGCCAAACGCTACTCATGAAGTTGTCAAAGGCAACATGGTTGATGAAAAAGAAGTACAAGACGCCGCCAAGGCTGCGGAAGTGGGGGACAAAGATTATTTGGTTAACACTGTCCTCAATCCAGACAGCGAGTTTATCAACGGCGGTACTTATGTAGTCCTAAAAGCTGGCGAAACTACAACAGTACGCTATGAAGGGCTTGAAAACAGCACCTACAATGGTCAAAAGATTGCAGCCGTAGAATACGACTACACACCAGACGTTGACACGTATGCGATTTTGTACAATGACCCAACAATTACAATCGGTCTCATGAATTTCAGCAAAGCTATTGACGTAGCTACTAACGTCCGTTTCTACGACGCTAACAAGCAGCTAATCACACTTACAAAAGACGCTTTGTTTGGGTTCAATTCTCTTAACCGTGGCAAAGGCGAACTCTACGATGACAAGATTGAGTATGTTTCAAACGAAGCAGGCTTTATCACAATCAATGGGTCAACAATCGTAAACCACGAAGGGAATAAAGCATACGCTGATAGCTCAAACGATGAAGGTGTTATCGGTGAGTGGGACAACTTTGACAGCCCTAACTTTTACAAGGGCGGCATCGTTGGGCTTACCAAAGATGGAAAAATGAGTTTCCACTTCGGAAATGATGGCCGTGTTTGGCAATGGTTCGCTATCAACTCAACAATTCCAGTGTCAACACTTCCAGTCAAACCAGTCGAACCTGTAGCACCAACTATCGAAGAACCAGCAGCACCAACTGTTAAAGTCGACAAATACGAAAACATTTCAGCTACACCAGTTGAAACACCAACGGACGAAACACCAGAGTTTAACGGTGGTATCGTTCCGCTCGACCCTCCTACAGTGGAAATTCCAGAGTTCCAAGGCGGTATCCCAGGCATCCCAGAAGTGCATGAGAAACCAGAATTTAACGGCGACATCCCTGGTATTCCAGAAGTACACGAAAAACCTGAGTTCGACGGTGGAGTAGTGCCACTTGATCCACCAGTTGTTGAAATCCCAGAGCTTATCATTGATATTCCAGAAGAACCAACTAAACCTACACCAGAAAAACCTAACACACCTAAAGAGGTGCCTAACAAGCCCGTAGACGCTCCAAAAGAAAAAGTGGCACAATCTGCCACAGTGTCTTACAAGCTCGATTCCGAGCCAAAAGAGGGGGTAAATACACCCGTTTACGGTGGTACTCTTCCAGTTACTGGTGAAAAAGAAGGAATTGCTAGCACTTTAGGTCTAGTAGTTATTGCAGCGGGCATCACAGCTCTTACTCTTGGATTTAAGAAACGCAACGAAGGCGAGGAAGAATAATCATGAAAGAAAATAACAAACGAGTCGTATTTTACAGTGCTGAAAAAGATGGATTCCTTGAAAGTTACAAGGACAGAGGAAGCCTAGTGTTTAAAGCAGTTTTTGACGACCGTCTTTGGAAAGCACTACAGTTACCGATTGAGTTTTACGAAAAACAAAAAAACGAGCTCGACAAACTTGCTGAGGCGTTTGGTTGTGAAGTGCTTATCATGGAAACCGAATACAATGTAACTAAACTTGATGGATCAGACTTCGAACGTACAGAGCGTGAAGGATCCTTGAAGAATGGAATCGAAGCGCTTATGGAATTATTGACTAATTAACAAATTAAGCAGTGGTGGGAGGGTAGGCATTAAACATGGAACAAGAAACATACAACGTCGAAAACCGTTGGCGGAACAAGTACATGAATTTAGGTCGTGAGCTTGGCGAGATTATCAATAGTCAGCAAGACAGAATCTTGTCGTTATCTCAAGAAAATAACAAGCTCAAACGGGAGCTTTGGAACCTAAAAAAGTCGAAAGGCAGAAAGCGGCTCTAAAATTGCTTGTAACCGCCCTAAATAATCTAAAGGATATGACATGGAAGAAATGACATTCACGGAGTTGCAGCAAAAAATGCAGCTTGAAAAAAAGAAAGAGGGTACTGCTAAGTACGCTTCAAGGCACGTCGAGGACATTTACGACGCTTTTAAAAGTTTGAAATCAAATTGGAGCGTTGTAGTTAACTATGATCTAGTCGAATTTTCTGGCAAGACTTTCGTCAAAGCTACTGCAACGGCGTCTAACCGAGAGGAAAAAGAGCAAGCAGTAGCTTTCGCAGAATTGTCTCCGGTACCTATTTTGAAAACCCGCAACGGAGACTTAAAGCAAATGAATGAGCCTCAATGGGTAGGAGCCGTACAATCATACGCCGGGAAGTACGCTGTGCAAGCGCTGTTTGCAATCGGTGAGGAAGATGTGGACCATTTCGAAGTGGCAGAGGAAAGTTTGAGACCAAACCAACCTCACAACGCCCAACCGCATCAAAATCAGCAACCGCAACAAGCACACTACGAGTCAAGAAGCGATCAACAACCCAACTTCATCAACAACGAGCAACATGACGCAATCATGCAACAAGTCAACGAGCTAGCCTTAATCACTGGCCAAGCAACTGAAACAGTAGCGAATTACTACTTGAAAAAGTACAAGCTCAATGATTTTCATGAGTTGCTAGTGGCAGGTTTTAACGTGGTATCTAACGACATTCAAACGCAAATCAACAATCGAAAGGGATAAAACATGAAGGACGTAACAAATAATTTCCTTGAAACGATTGAACCGGTATATACGCCGGGGACAATCAACTTTGATTTTGACAAGTTCGATGCAGCTATTCAAGCAGCAGTTAGCGAACTATCAGACGAACAACTGGACAGCTTGGAATATAGCGACATCAAGAAAGAAATCACCCGCTATAAAAGGCTTGACGACAAGTTAGATGCAAAACGCAAAGAGATTTCAAAAATCTACAAGAACCCGCTCACAGAGTTTGAGGGCAATTTGAAGAAATCTCGCAAGCCATTGCAGGAACTTATTGACAAGTTGCGTGCTAAACGTGATGAAATCGACAATCATCAAGCAATGCTACGAGTTGACCACGTTAGATCAGTATTTGAAGAAAAGTGTAAACTTGCCGGATTGGACAAGGACACATTCAGGGGTAAGTACGACGGCTATTCTTTGAAGAAGTATTTCAAAGACAAGAAAATGGAGCTCAAGAAGGAGACTATCGAAGAAATCGACGCTATGGTTTTGGCTGAGTATGACCGCCTTAAAGAATATAAAGCTAACGTGGGCATGATTGAGGAACAAGCCCTTGACTATGAACTGCCGGCAGAGCTATACATTAAATTATTGCAAGTCGGTACGCCTTTAGTTGAAGTTATCAAACAAATGAAAAAAGACCGTGATGCAGCTATTGAGCGTAAGCAGAAAGCGGAAGCTAAGGAGAAAGCAGAAGCAGCGCGCTTGGCAGAAATTGAAGCAATGGCTCAACAGTCAGCAAACGAGGTGATCAAGGCGGTAAACGCTGAAACTGGTGAGGTAATCGAAGACACTAAACCGGTTGAGGAAGTGCTTAGCAAAACCGCTGAACCGTACAAGGTCAATCTTGCTCTTACTTTCCACGGCGGAGAGAATCAATGGCATCAATTCGCTAAGCTGTTGGATGACAACTTTGTTAACTACGAAATCTTAGGAGAAAATCAATGATCAATAATGTCGTATTGGTTGGAAGAACAACCAAAGACCCAGAGCTACGCTATACGCCTAGCAATGTCGCAGTAGCTACGTTTAGCCTAGCCGTTAACCGCAATTTCAAGGACGCTAACGGTGAACGTGAAACGGACTTTATTAACTGTGTTATCTGGCGTCAGCAAGCTGAGAATTTGGCTAACTGGGCTAAAAAAGGGGCGTTGATTGGCATTACTGGACGCATTCAGACTCGTAGCTACGAGAATCAGCAAGGGCAACGAGTGTATGTGACCGAGGTGGTCGCTGAGAACTTCCAAATGTTGGAGAGCCGTGCAGCGCGTGAAGGTAGCAACGCCAGCCAAGGCAATACATCGGGAGCATTTGGCAATGACAACGGCTATGCAGGACCTTACGGGCAACAAGCACCGCAACAGCAAGGACCAAACTTTGCAAGAGATAACAGCCCATACGGGAACAGTAACCCAATGGATATCACGGATGATATGCTACCATTCTGAGGTGAAGCATGAGACTAGAATTTCTATTACCAAGGTCAAAAGCTAAGCCTGCTCAAAATCTAGTTATCAACAGTAACGACAGATTCCACTATCAAGCAGAGGGGCGAATGGTCAAACGGCTACGATTAATAGCAAGAGCAGAAGCTGGACTAAACATTACACCAATGTATAGCCCAGCTAAGCCTTGCACGGTAGCTGTAACAGTCTATGCACCAACTAGACGAAGACTAGACCCACCAAACCTATATCCTACGGTTAAAGCCCTCATAGACGGCTTAACGGACGCTAATTTGTGGCCAGACGACAATCACGAAGTTATTAAAATGATGTCGTTTCGGTATGGCGGGCTAAGTGGTGAGTCTGGGAAATTTAAGATTGTGTTAGACATTGAAGGAACGTGAAATGAAACGAGTTTCACAGACAAGGTGCTAAGTATGGCGGTAGCAAGTGCCATGAAGTGGAGTTAAAGGAGGTTAGTAATGGCTAAATTTATTAGAGTTACAAACATCGCACAAGGAATTGATATGGACACAATTTTAAATGTCGATGATATCGGGCACATCTCTATTGGCCCTAATATCATTTTTGTAAAAACGCCGTTCGCAGACGGGACAAATCGGATTTATGTAAGAACCGAAACGATTGAGCAGTTAGAAAAGATTTTGCTAGAGGGAGAAAACAATGGATAGACAAGAAGCAGTAAGTCGAGAAGAAGCAGTGCGGACAATATCAAGGATATCTGGCGGTTCGGTATCTTACGCAGAAGACCTATATGACTCGTTTTTCCCAAAACCAGTGGTACCGCCGTGTGTGGCAGATTGGTATGAGGGGCATAAGGATGAGTTTGAGATAAATCTGTATCGAGAGGTCTGCCAGACTGAAAAAAATTACAATTGTGGCGGTCTAACTGACTTCCAAGAATGGTTGATCAGTAGCAAAACAAGACCGTTTAATATCCTAGTCAACATGCACCAGTTTGGCTACGAGGTAGAGAAAGAGGCTAGATATACGGTTAAACTCAAGAAGAAAGATGGGGGCGGAGATTGGTTAGTGAAAACAGGCACTAACGGATTGCGTTTTTACAATAACATATACACGCAAAGTAGAGCCCACACCCGCAAAGAGCTAGAAGAAGCTGATTTTGGCTGGATATTCGATTGCCCGGGCGTGGAAGTGAAAGAGGTGGAGTGATGAATAAAATTCAACGACTACGGCTGAAAAAGGAATTAACCATATCGGAACTGGCCGATGAAGTAGGATTCTCAGAATCTGTGTTACGTAAGTTCGAATCGGGGGAATACTGGCCCACAATGCACAGTGCCAAAAAAATTGCTGACTATTTTGGGGTGACTATCATAGAAGTTTTAGGGAATGAAACATTGTTCGAAGGAAAATTTGATAAACTTGTTCGCTGCATCAATCATTGGGCAGATAGCCGTGGATTAAAACAAGCTGACCCGAAAATACAGTGGATGCGTATCACTGAGGAAGTCGGAGAGATTCGGGATGTACTCTTGAAACCAACGAAATTCGCTGAGCCACAAGCAGCACTCAAGGATGCTATCGGTGACACGCTGGTAACGATTATCGTACTAGCGCATCAACTAGACCTTGATGTGACCGAGTGTCTCGGTATTGCTTACGAGGAGATTAAGAATAGAAAGGGAAAGATGATTAATGGCACTTTCGTCAAAGAAGAAGACCTCTAAAAAGTGGTACACGGATAGCTTGACTATTTCAAGCGCTATCTTAGTTGTCAGTCTGGTTGTCAACATGCTGTCAGTCTACTATGTTCTGACAGTTCCACGCAGGGTGGAGACAGTAACTATCCATCGGGTAGATAACGCTGGTTCTGAAATGCACGGGGAAGTGACTGGGAAAGAGAAGATTAATGATCTCTACACTATTGATTGCGGGGCTTACGGGAAGTTTCTAGTAAGCAAGGAACAGTATGACCAAGCGAATGTTGGGGATGACATCCCTAGCTATTTGAAGGAGAGAGGACAATGATACCAAGATATAGAGCGTGGCTTAAAGAAGATAAAGAAATGGTAGATGTGGAAGAAATTAATTTCTTTAATGGCGAGTTTGATTTCATCGGAGACGCTATCACTTGGATGTGCAAGAGCGATGATTGTGTTTTAATGCAATCAACTGGCCTCAGAGACAAGAATGGCAAAGAAATCTTTGAGGGGGATATTCTTAAAGTGACCAACCTATCAAGCTGGTTGGAAGTTGTATCTTTTAACAACAACAAGGCGATGTTTGTTTCCAAGGAAATCAAAAGAGAAATCGAAGAATCCCCTCTATACGACTTGTTTAACACAGATATCTTCGAAGTTGAAATCATCGGCAACATCTACGAGAATCCAGAACTGGCAGAGGTGGAATAATGAACAAACGACAATTAAAAAAATCGGTAATGAGAAACGTCTCAAAACTTTATGATATGGCTTTCGAGCGAGATCGCTTTAGGAGAGATGTAGCTATTATTTGCGGTAGAGGTCCAAGAAATACAAGAGCGCTTACGACAATGGTGGTTAAGAGAACTGTGTGCGAATACGCTCCGTTCGAAGCCGTTGGAATAACATTAGAGGGATATATCGCAGACTGCCAAGCGATAGAGGAGCGGAGCTCATGAGCAAAACCTACAAATATGCTGGACTGACCAAGGAGCTACATCAACGGTTGATCAATGAACATGCAGCACTTAAAGAGGCACATCCGAAAGATTACAAGCAACATTTCCAAAAAGTGAGACAGTGCAGCGAGAAACAAGCGATTATCATTTTGCAAGCACTCAATAATGCGGTCGTGGAGCGTCAGAGAATCTCACCTCAAACAGTCGATAGACTGAAAGGCATCATTTCTGATGAGCTATATCATGACCTTAAAGCATATCTATCCAAGAATTACACAAGAGGTAAAACCACGCGCCCAGTTTTGGATAAAACCAACGCAGGACTGCCAGCGGAGCTATTCCAGGAGTTCCGTGAGGAAGTGGAAGGGCTACGCAAGGAACACCCTAACGACCTAAACAAGTACATTAGAGATATTAAAGGGTGCGATAAGAAGAAAGCTAACAAAACCCAAAACGCCATCAATCAGTGTTATTTAGAGAAGGCTGCTTTAACTCCTTTGAAGGCCATTCAAATGGAAGGCGTGCTGTCAAGAGAGCTATTCAGTAAGATTGTTGATTGTGTCTTCAATCATTATGAGTGGCCTGAAAGGTTAGATGACGAGATTGGCAGAATTATTCTGAAATATCGTAAAAAAGGCGAGTTAGGGCGTAATAAAATTACGGTCAGAAAAGCCTTGTATAAAGCCTATGCGTTAGGCATGTAGCTAGTGAGGGTTCGACTCCCTTACTAGCTATTACCAGTCAATATAAATTAGAAAAGAGGAGCCTTTTGATTTCTTTTCATTCAAATCAGCGGAAGCGTGACTGGTCGTTGACGCTACCCAAATCCAGTAAATCTAAAATATAGAAAGTAGGTATCCTTTATTTTTATCTTTACAAAATCTAAAACGCTCATACTGGTAGCGTGATTATCCAAGGCTTATGCCTGCAATTGGATATAGGTCAGAAATCTCCATAATTCTTGTATTATTTCAAAAACGAAGGAGGAAAATCTCCAAAAAAATGATTTCACTATATCTGGCTGGAGTGGTTACTCAAGGGGTTCGATTCCTCTTGCCAGCCATTGTCTGTCAAACACTAAAAATAAAAAATGAAGCTAAAAAAAATGAATATAGATTTTTAGTGGCTTGAACACTTTTCAACACCGAGCAAGCTGACAGACCTTGCTCAACAAAAACCCGGCAAATTTAAGAGAAAAGGATGTGAAACACCCTCTTTCTTATCGATATCGCATTACTAAAAAAAGCCAAAGATCTTGCTGGTGTCTTGGCTAGAAGGAGGTGATAAAAGGCCCAAGAAACAACCCAAAAACAAATACATTAATCTTTCCCTTATAAAACTTCTTAATGTTTTTTGGGCCAAACAAAAAAGACCGACATAATGGCCGGCACTCTTTGGAAATCAACACTACTATTATACCAAAGAGGATAGAACAATGCTATTGCCGGAAATTGATGAAAAAGCAACTATCAAACGTTGCAAGCGAAAACTTCGAGAATACCCTAGATGGCGAGAGATAGCACACGATAGCGCTGAGCAGAAGATCACACAAGAGTTTACCTTCATGCCACGAGGTGGTAGCGGAGTGAGCAGACCAGTGGAAAATATCGCAGTTAGGCGTGTTGATGCTATGAACGAGCTAGAAGCCATAGAGCAAGCAGTTAGCGGGCTATATCGTCCAGACTATCGCAGAATACTGATAGAGAAATATCTGGCATACCCTCCGAAACCAAACTGGCAAATCGCCCAGGCAATCGGATTCGAGAGGACGGCTTTTCAAGAATTGCTAAATAATGCTATCCTAGCATTTGCAGAATTGTATAGAGATGGCAAATTAGTTGTGGAACGTTGAAATAACGGTATTTCAACGGTTAATTCACGGTGTCTAACAACTGTTTAAGGTGGTATTATTATATTATCGAAGAAAAAACAAAGAGCGCCTACAATTGGGCGCTTTTGTTATGCGTGTAATTTGAGTTCAAGTGCCTCTGTAAGCACTTGAGAGAAATTGAGGTTATTTTCTTCAGCTAAGTCATTAAGCCATTCTGGGATAGTGACATTTTTACGAACTTTTTTAGAATGATACTTACGCATGTAGGCGGCCATATCAATGCTAACAAGAGCGATATCGCTATCTGGATATTGCTCTTTTAATTCGTGGATTGGTGTTGCTTTTGGGTACTCTGAGTAATCTTCCAAAGCAAAACCTAGAACTTCTACAGCCATAGCGTGGGCTTCTTCAATATCTTTGCCCTGTGTAATAGCTCCAGGCACATCTGGAAAAGTGACAGTGATGTAACCATCGCTCGGTGTGAATACTGCTGGATATAATTTCATGATGTTCCTCCGTTTATATGAGTAGGCAAAAAGCCAAGTGGATTATTTTAATCCAGCTTGCTTTAAGATGGCATCCTCTGTTCCTTTGCTCAAATCTTTATTGTGCATTGGTACAGTTGTTTGATGACCTTTGTCATCTCGCATTTTGAGGTGGCTACCACGTTGACTAATTTCGTAGAAGCCATTCTTTTTTAGGTGCTTGACCATCTGTTTAGGTGTCATTGGCATTTTTGCTTCCCTCACTTTCTATACTTATATTATACACATGACAAAAGGCTTTGTCAACAGAAATACGCATAAAATACACACTTTTAAGGAGGTGATGGACATTGGGCTAAATCAACGGCAAAAGTTATTTGCGGATGAATACTTGATATCTGGTATAGCTTATAATGCAGCTCTAAAAGCTGGTTATTCCGAGAAATATGCTAAAGCAAGAAGTCATGATTTGTTGGAAAATGTCGGAATCAAGGCTTATATCGAAGAGCGGATGAAAGAGCTTGAAAAGAAAAAGATTGCAAAACAAGATGAAGTTATGCAAGTTTTTACTTCGATATTGAGGCAAGAGTTGATGGAAGAAGTCGTCGAGCTAAACGCCGTTACAGGTCGGTTCGTCAAGACTAAGAAGCCCCCGTCCATTTCTGAGGTCATTAAAGCTGGTAGCGAACTTATGAAACGCTATCCAACCGCTAAGCAAGCTGAGAAATTGCAACTTGAGATCGAAAAACTCAAATCTCAAGTTGGTGGTGATGAAGGGCAAGATGAAAAAATTGCTGGTTTCCTCGATATTATCAAAGGAGCTGTGAGCGATGGACTTGAGTAAGCTCTATACCAAACGGCAATTGGATGTGTTGCACTATATCTGGAACCACGACTGGTTTATATGCGGTCTTCATGGCGCTAAACGTGCTGGTAAGACAGTAGTTAACAATGATACGTTTGTAACTGAACTGAGCCGTGTTAGAAAGATTGCTGATCGTCTAGGCGTGGATGAGCCTATCTATATCTTAGCGGGCACGTCGTCAACGTCGATACAGAATAACGTGTTGCAAGAACTTTACAACAAATATGGATTTGAGCCAAAATACGATAAGCATGGCTCTTTCGTTTTTTGCGGTGTAAAAGTCGTGCAAGTATACACTGGCTCTATATCTGGGCTTAAGCGTGCCCGTGGTTTTACGGCTTTCGGAGCTTACGTCAATGAAGCGTCACTAGCGAATGAGGTAGTTTTCAAAGAAATCATCTCACGGTGTTCGGGCGAGGGTGCTCGTGTGGTGTGGGATAGTAACCCAGACAACCCAAACCATTGGCTTAACCGAGACTACATTGGCAAGAATGACGGCAAGATTATAGATTTTAGTTTCAAGCTCGATGATAACACTTTCTTGTCGAAACGCTATATCGATTCTATTAAGGCGGCTACGCCACAGGGGAAATTCTACGATAGAGATATTTTGGGTAAACACTTGCCCCGCTGTTGAGTGATCAGCAGATGAAAAACTGGGTTAAAATTGGAAGGCTAAGTTTTGCAAAACGCACTTTAATATAGTATAGTATAAGATATACTAGGAGTGCGGACATGGGTTTAAAGATATATTCAATCACAAATAAAATTAACAATAAGAAGTATATTGGCGTTACAAAAGATTTAGATACGAGAAAAAGAAAGCATTTTTGGGAGTTAAAAAACAATAGACACTCAAACGAAAAACTCCAAAGAGATTACAATGTTTTTGGGGCTTCTGCTTTCGAGGTCGAAATTCTAGAAGAATTAAAATACGCCACCAAAAAAGAAGGTTTTAAAAAAGAAGTTTTCTACATTGGGAAATATAATTCTTGCGATGATGGCTATAATATGAGCTACGGTGCTGACGGAAGTAACTTGTCACAGATAACCGACGATACTCGAGAGAAACATCGTCAAGAAATGTTGGGCAATACTTACTGGCTTGGAAGAAAGCACACCGAGGAAACCAAAAAGAAAATCGGTGATGTACATCGTGGAAAAACAGTTAAAGCTTCTACTAGAAAAAAACTATCTGAAAAAGCTAAGGAAAAAACTGGAGAAAAAAATCCATTTTATGGCAAACAGCACACAGATGGAACGAAGCAAAAACTTAGGGAAGCACGAAGTAAAAAATGTCGATGTATTGAGACAGGTGTTGTCTATAACTCTGTCAAAGAATGTGCTGAAAAAATGGGGATTCCGAAAGCTCGAACTCATATTAATCAAGTTTGTTTAGGGAAAGCTAGACAAACACACGGATATACTTTTGAATTTGTAGAATAAGCTAATCAATTACCACTACTGGCAGAAATGTCAGTAAGGTTTAACGACTAGATAAAGTAAGCTAAGTTGAATCGGCATGAGATCATGACCGGTTTTTAATATGCCTAAATATCCACGAAATCCAGCTCTCTTAACAAGAGATGAAGAGATAGTCTGAACTTATGGGAAACCATAAGAAGCAGGGGATAAAGAGCCCTTGCGGTAACAAATAATGAAGTGGACGGTTGCGGAAGGCGCTATCTACGCCGATTACGACAGTAAGATACACGTAGTTGATGAGTTACCAGACATGAAACGTTATTTTGCAGGGATTGACTGGGGATATACTCACTACGGATCTATCGTGGTAGTCGGTGAAGGTGTGGATGGCAACTACTACCTTATCGATGGCGTAGCAGCGCAATTCAAAGAGATAGATTGGTGGGTAGAGCAAGCTAGGAAACTGACTAATATCTATGGAAACATTCCATTCTATGCCGATAGTGCCCGTCCAGAGCACGTAGCACGATTTGACAATGAGGGTTTTGATATCAGTAATGCTAATAAGTCAGTGATTGCTGGCATCGAACTTATCGCTAAGCTGTTCAAAGAACAAAGATTATACGTTAAGCGAGGCTTTGTACCTCGCTTTTTTGATGAGATATTCCAGTATCGGTGGAAAGAGAACAGCACAAAAGACGAGCCGTTAAAAGAGTTTGATGATGTGCTGGATAGTGTGAGATATGCTCTCTATTCAGACTATGTTGTTAACAGCACAGAGCGAGCAAGCTATGATGATTTGATAGATATGTTTAGTTAAGGAGGAAGAATGGAACAGACAGTATTTGTCGACAGTACCGGACAATCGCATGTTTTGAATCTGCGATTTCATCGAGAATCACGCACAAAGTACCGCGCTAAAAGTGTTGATGACTTAAAGAAAGATAACTGGGCATTGCTCAAGAATTTTATTAACCATCACAAGTTGCGTCAACGTCCCAGAATTCAGGAGTTGTTTGATTATGCCAGAGGGGATAATCACAGTGTTCTTGAAGCTGGAAGGCGTAAGGATAAAGAGATGTCCGACAAACGTGCCGTCCACAACTATGGACGCATGATTAGTAAGTTTAAAACGGGATATCTAGCTGGTAATCCTATTCGGGTTGAATATGATGACAGTGTTAGCGGTTCGCAAAATGACGAAGCTATTAAGGAAATTGGACGAAACAATGACATTGATACGCTGAACCGAAATCTTATTCGAGATTTGTCGCAAGTTGGACGTGCTTACGAGCTGATTTATCGAAGTGAGGACGACCAGACACGAATTAAACAGTTAAGCCCTCTTAATACGTTTATCATTTATGACAATTCGCTCGAAGACAATTCATTAGTAGCAGTTAGATACTACAGTGCTGATTTATTCTCTGACGCACATCAAACCGTTGAAGTATACACTTCGACAAATATTCACGTCTTGGACTACTCAGAAGATCTAAAAGAGGTTTCTGTCACCGCTCACGCATTTGGCACCGTCCCAATCACGGAATATTTGAACAACACTGATGGCATTGGCGATTATGAAACCGAGCTTTACTTAATCGACTTATATGATTCAGCCGAATCTGATACTGCCAATCATATGTCTGACATGGCTGACGCTATCCTTGCCATCTATGGCGATATGAGATTACCTGCAAACATGAAGCCAGAAGACATGAAAGCTAAGCGCTTAATGCAATTGGTTCCCCCGAAGGCTGCGGATGGCAAGGAAGGGACGGTTAAGGCTGAATATCTAACCAAGTCTTACGATGTGTCTGGTGTCGAAGCGTACAAGACTAGGCTGGATAAAGATATCCACACTTTCACTAACACTCCCGACATAGCTGATGAGAACTTTTCAGGCAACACGTCCGGCGAGGCAATGAAGTACAAACTGTTCGGGCTTGACCAAGACCGCATTGAGACTCAATCGCAATTTACAAAGGGTTTGAAGCGTCGATATCGTTTGGCTAGCCGTGTGGGTGAGTTGGTCAAAGAATTCAAAGCGTTTGATGAAAACTTCTTGAGAATAACATTCACACCAAACTTACCGAAATCACTATCCGAGCAAGTATCTATTTTGACTGGTCTTGGTGGTCAAGTGTCACAAGAAACTGCTCTTAGCTTATCTGGTTTGGTCGAGAGCCCAGCCGAGGAACTCGACAGAGTGGATAAAGAGGTGTCTAAAATCGATTTTAAGGGGTATTCTAGCGAGTTTAACGGGCAAGTGGGTAAATATGCCGACGACGATGAAGGAGAAACGCATACGAGCGATTCTGTGAGGTCTGATGAATGACATACTGGTCAGAACGTGCTCAGAAAGAACGAGAAGCGAGCAATAAAAAGGGTGAAGCTGAGTTTAAGAAAGAACTTGAAGCACTATATAATTTGCAACTTTCACAGTTGCGCAAAGAACTAGATGCTTATATCCAAAATTTCGCTGACAAAAACGGATTAACCGCTAGTGATGCGAAACGAAGAGCAGATAGTTTTGATATCAAGGCTTTTGAAGCTAAAGCCAAGCAGTATGTAGCTGACAAAGATTTTAGTCCGAAGGCAAACAAGGAACTTCGAGATTACAATTTTTCTATGTCTGTTGGTCGTCAAGAGCTTCTTATCCAAGAGTTAGAACTCGAACTATTGGTTTTATCTGAAGGCGAACGTCAATTAACTAACGATTATCTGACGAATGGTTATAAGAGCGAAATTGCAAGAGGAAGCCTGCTTGATCAGACGGTGCCTAACAAGAAAACACTTGAAAAGTACATGACGACGGCTGTTAACGCTAATTTCGAAGGTGCTAAATGGTCGGAGCGTATCTGGAAGAGACAGGAACAGTTGCGCAATTTGGTTAAAACGGAAGTGACCAGAGCTCTTGTTCGAGGAGAGAACGGTATAACCATCGCTCAGAGAATCCGTAAATACATGGATGTCTCTCGCACTGACGCTGAACGATTGGCAATCACGGAACATGCTAGAGTTCAGACACTAGCCCAGCAAGATATCATGAAAGAGAATGGCTTCGAGTATTTCAAACTCATGCCAGAATCGAGGGCTTGCGATTATTGCAAACAAGTTGGTCGTGATACCGAGAGGGAACCCGTCCCGGTTGATAAAATGGAGAGCGGGCTAAACGCCCCGCCGATGCACCCGTACTGCCGTTGTGCGGTTGCCGAGGTGGATGTAGAAGATAGCTCTTACTGATCCAGATAAAATAATCGGATTAATGAAATAAATAATTAAAGTCGTAGCAATACGGCTTTTTCTTATGCGCTGATAGCCGTGCTAGACAAGGGGCTTGGGGGTTCGATTCCTCGTCAGCGCATAGGGCTAATTTAAGCCCTAAATAAACAATACTAGCGTGGCTCGTGGGTAAACACCCTAGACAAGACTAGAGATGGCGTAGCTCGCCTTATCGTGGCTTAGAAAGGGTGTTCTTTACGAGACTAGGTAGGAGGAAACTATGGAACAAGATAACACTATCGAGACTAACGGACAACAAGAGAGTCGCCAAGACCAAGGGCAAGGGAGCACCCCAACCCCTGCGAGCGACTTCAAAGCGCCTGGTTCTCAATCTGAATTAGATAGCATGATTAACAAAGCGGTACAGACTGCTTTGAATAACAGAGATAAGGGTGAACAAGAGCGTACAGCTCAAGCAGTAGCCGATGCTTTGCAGAAAGAAAAAGATTATGCCAATCTATCAGCTCAAGATAGAGCTAAAAAAGAGTTCGAGGATCAGCAAAAGAGCTTTGAGAAGGAACGTGCTGCGTTTGAGCATGAAAAGCTTGTTGTTGCTGTTGAGAAAGATTTGGTAGCTAAAGGCTTGCCTAGCGCATTGGCTGAGACATTCGCAATGGCTGGCAACGCCGAAGATGCACTTAAAGCAGTGACTGAGTTCGAAACAGTATTTAATAATGCTGTTGCGGAAGAAGTTAAGAAAACTGTCCGACAAAATGCACCTCAAGCATCAGCGGATGGCATTTCTAACACAGACAATTACGGCTCTCGCTTAGCTCAAAAAGCTGTCCGTTCGTCAGGTAAGATTATCTAGCCAACAATTAGAAAGGATTTTTCATGTCAGTAAAAAAAGTATTTGACACAAGTAACATTCTACGTTCTTTACCTTACAAAGCTGTCACTGCCACAGTTGATAAAAATTTTGCTGGTGTTGACGTAGACGGCAAGAAGTACATTAAAGCTGGTACTTTAGTAGCTGGTAAAGGCGGGTCAATTTTCGATGACCGCTCTAAACCAGTAGAAGAGAACAAGACGGCACCAGAAGGAATCGTTCTATACGATGCAGACTTGTCTGTTGATAAAACGGTATCTATCTTGTACGCTGGAGAGGTTTGGAAAGAAGCGGTTAACGGTGGTACAGTTGACGACGCTATTAAAACAGCGTTGCCACTCGTTAAATTTATTGCAGGAAAAGGAGGCAATGCTTAATGGGTCTTATTTATGACACGGTAACAGCATCTAATATCGCTGGATATTTCAACACATCACAATTAGATGTGGATTCAACGCTTGGGGAACGTATCTTCCCTGCACGCAAACAACTTGGTACTAAATTGTCTTACATCAAGGGTTCTTCAGGACGTGCGGTTGTCTTGAAACCAGCGGCATTTGACACTAATGTCACTATTCGTGAACGTGTGGGCGCTGAAATCCATGACGAACAAATGCCATTTTTCAAAGAAGCCATGCTCGTTAAGGAAGCTGACCGCCAACAACTTAACTTGATTGCTGGTTCTAACAACACTGGTTTGATTGAGACTGTCACACAAGGCATTTTCAATGACGAAATGACACTTATCCAAGGTGCTCGTGCTCGTTTGGAATCAATGCGTATGCAAGTTCTCGCAACTGGTAAGATTGCGTTTGTTAACGAAGGGAAAAACGTCGATATTGACTATGGCGTTAAAGACGACCACAAGAAAACAGTTGCAAAAGACTGGACGCAAGCAACAGCAACACCTCTTGCGGACCTCGAAGAAGCAATCGAAACAGCTCAAAGCCTTGGCTTGATGCCAGAAATTGCTATCATGAATGCCAAAACGTTTAGCTTGATTCGCAAAGCAGAATCTACAGTCAAAATCATCAAACCTCTTGCAGCTTCAGGGACAACAGTTACCAAAGCCGAGGTTGAAGCGTATATTTTGGATAATTACGGTGTTACAGTTCTTTTGGAAAACGGCACATACCGAAATGACAAAGGAGAAATTAGCAAATTCTATCCAGACGGTCATTTGACTTTGGTGCCAAATGGTTCATTGGGTTCTACTGTTTTCGGTACAACTCCAGAAGAATCTGATTTGCAGTCTGGAGACACTCCGGGAGCACAAGTTGAAGTGGTTGACCAAGGTATTGCGATTACGACCACTAAAACAACTGATCCAGTTAACGTCCAAACCAAAGTATCGATGATTGCCTTGCCTTCGTTCGAACGTTTGGATGATTGCTATATGCTTACTGTTATTCCAGTAGCTTAGTTTGAAAGGAGTAGCTATGACTAAGGTTTTAAAAGCGTTTCAGGATAAAACTGACGGCATTATTTACTATGCTGGTGACGATTATGCCGGTGAACGTGTCGAAGAACTTGCTGAAGCAGGTTTCCTTGAAGCTGAAGCTGAAGCTGAAGAAAAGCCGAAAAAAGCAAGTCGCAAAAAAACGACAGATAACACTGAAGAGTGAGGAGGTCTAGCATGGCTGAATTAGATCGAGAAAAGGTCCTAGATAATGTCATGCTGGACCTTGAGATTTCAAAAGATGACGACGATAGCATTGACCTCTTAAGGGTATTGCTAAACAGAGTAATTAGTCATTTCAAAGCAGAATATGCCGTTGTCAACATTGACGATGGTTTTTCTTTTATCTTCGAAGATTGCGTTATTAAACGCTTCAATCGTCGAGGAGCTGAAGGAGCTAAAGCTGAGACGGTAGATGGTCATTCAATGTCTTATTACGACAATGAGAATGAATTCAAGCCATATGACGATATGCTTCAAAGAACATTTGGGACCTCTGGACAATCGAAGGAAGGGAGCGTGCTGTTTCTATGAGGTACACAGATACAGTGATACTCAAATATCAAAACGATAAGACACCGAAACGATACGACCCTACCCTCGGTCGTATGGTCGGAGGGGAAGACTGGTGCAAAGAAGTTAAGTGTAACGTGACTGGTGCAAGCTTAGACCTTCAAGCTAAGCTGGGAGGTTTGCTAAATGCTACGAGCTTAGTCATTCGTTTCAGAAGCCCTGTGACAGTATCCGTGACTTCCGTTGAATATCACGGCAGTAAATACATTCCAGTAACTGCTAGAGGATATCTAGCTGGAAGAAGTGTTTTATACGTTAATAAGGCGGTGAAGTAATATGGCTACGCTTACGTTTTATGGACTAGATGAAATGAGCCAATCCTTGTTGAAAAACGCCAATCCAGAACGACGTCAACGAGTTTTAAAAAAATACGGCAGTGAATTAAAAGAGAACGCAATTGGCAAGGCGCAATTCAGCGGTAAATATACCACTGGCGCAACACGTCGCTCGATTACTCTTGAAGCTGGGGGCGATAGAGCTGTTGTGACGGCTCATACAAAATATTCTGGGTATCTCGAAGTAGGCACTCGGAAGATGGCGGCACAGCCTTTTATGGCTCCTGCGTTAGAAGCGACTGTCCCTGGAATGGTCGAGGAATTAGCTAAATGGGAGTAGATATGAAACAACCAGACCAATTACTACATGACGAACTCTTTCGAATTAGTGAGGGATTCGGTTTCGCTACTTACCCTTACCTTCCACCAGACAGCGCATCTTACCCATTTGTGGTCATGGGAGAAATTCAAACATTGCCCAGAGCCACAAAGTCACGCTTGATTGGTCGCTTGTCCTCAACTGTCCATGTTTGGGGACGAGTAGATGACCGTAAACAGTTATCTGATATGGCTGGGCAGTTATTGTCCAGCTATTTTGCTATCAAAAATATCGATGGGATGCACTTCTCGGCGGAAGTCAATGAGTCGTCAATTGATTCTAACCGTGATAACAGCACTGACGAAGAGCTTTATCACTTCATTGTTTATTTATATTACAAATTCTACTAAGGAGGAAAAGCATGGCTGATACAAATGTAAAAGAAGCACAGCTAGGTAAGAATAAAATCTTGATGTTCCGTAAATACGGGGACACGAAAGCAGCAGCTAAATTGGCACTGCAAACAGAACATAAGTGGGAGTATTCCCGTGATGCGGACACCACTAAAACTAAAGACGGTGCGGTTGTTGCCGATGGTGGTCTAGAAACAACCTTGTCAATCAACGCAATCGGTACAAAAGACGAAGTCAATGAAATGTTGAAACAGTCAGTAGTTGATGGATTCAAGGTCGAAGTTTGGGAAATTGATTTGACTGATAAAAAAACAAATGGAAAATACGGCGCACTCTATGCAATCGGTCGCTTGTCTTCATGGGAAGTCCCAGCGAATGTTGAAGAGCTCGTAGAGATTGAATCTGAGATGTCTGTTGAAGGTAAGCCACAAGCTGGTGAAGCAACTTTGTCTGACGAGCAAATCAGAGAGATCCAATATACTTTCCAAGACACTACTGCCATCACTGGACATTGATAATTAAAACAGTTAGCGAGGGGTTCCCTCGCTTTTTATTTTTGAAAGGAAATTTAAAACATGAACACTATCACAATTAATGACAAAGACTATACTTTGAATTTTGGATTTGACTTCTTGCGAGTGCTCGACGAGCGTTATTCAATCAATCAAAACGGTGTAGCGTTTGGTTTTGGTGTACAGCATGCAGTGGTTGATTTGCAACAAAAGAACCCACTTGTTCTGCTAGACCTCATTCAAGCTGGAACTGCTACAGAACGCCAAAAACCATCTGTAGAGGGTATTGAGCGTTTTGTTGAACGTGAGGCTGAAAATGGACGATTGGATAACTTGTTTGAGGATTTTTTCTCAGCGTTGCAGAAGCAACCATTGACACGAGAAACAGCCAAACGAATGTTGGAAGCTCAAGAAGAAGCTTAGAAAACGTCAAGAGCTCAAGAGAGACTTACGAAGATCTAATCACAAATTGCATGGCTAGATATGGAACGACACTTTTAGAAGCCAGACGAATGACGCTGAAGGAGTTGAGGCTGTATCAAAAAGCTTATGCGAAAAGGTTTATTCAAGAAGAGAAGAAACTTTATTTGCAAGCCTTCTTGAACCGCAGTGTCAAGGCTACAAGCAAGGGTGGTAAGAAGTATGTCTTCAAGGAATTTAAAGACTTTTATGACGAAGAACGTCGTGAAAAAGAACTTCTCGGGGATCATGAAAAAGACAATAGGCATCTTATCCAGATAGCTAGACGAAATTTAGCGTTCAAAAGAGAGGAGGGGTTGTTAGATGGCTGATAAAACATTCAATGTAAGGGCAATACTGTCAGCACAAGATAACGGCTTATCTAGCGCCCTGAAAAACGCTCAAAAGCAAGCTGAATCACTTGGTAAGAGTAGCAAGGGCCTAGGCTCAATGTTTAAAAGTGTGCTCGGTGCTAACCTTGTTAGTGCTGGAATCACTAAGGGCATTGGCGCTATAACAAGTGGTATCGGTGGTATGATGACCGAGCTTAACAACTCAACGAAGGCTTGGAAAACATTCGATGGGAGCTTAAGCCAGTTAGGTTGGGGGCAAACAGAAATTGCGTCAGCTAAAAAGGCTATGCAAGACTATGCAACGCAGACAATTTATTCTGCCTCTGATATGGGGACTACATTCTCACAAATGGCTGCAATCGGTCGTAGCGATGCTGGCGACTTGGTAAAAGCTATGGGTGGTCTTGCCGCTTCTGCTGAAAATCCTAAACAGGCAATGAAGACACTGAGCCAACAAATGGTTCAAGCGATGACTAAGCCTAAGATCCAATGGCAAGACTTCAAGCTGATGATGGAACAGTCACCAGCAGGTATGGCTGCCGTCGCTAGAGAGATGGGAATGTCTCTAGATGATCTTGTAAGCAAAATTCAAAACGGTGAAATTAAGACTGAAGACTTTGCAGAGGCCTTTAAACGGGCTGGCGATTCTATGCAGAGCTTGGCTACTAGGTACAAATCTGTAGACGAAGCTGTTGACGGGCTCTACGAAACGGTTTCAACCAAATTGCAACCAGTTTTTGAACAGCTTAGCAACAAGGCAATCAGAGGAATCGAGGGTATCATTGATGCTCTTGGCAAAATTGATGAACAATCGATTCAGAAGTTCGCAAACGGACTCGATAAAGCAATTGACCAAGTTGTAAAAGGGGTCAGCCAAACCGTTCAATCGTTTTGGAAAGGCTTTAGTAATACAGGAGCCATCAAGGGTTTAGCAAATGCGTTTAAGTATGTTTCTACTCAAGCTAAAGCGGCACTAAAAGCCATAGATTTCAAGGGTATATTTCAAGGGCTAGGTACTGGCGTTGGCGACATTGTTAGTGGGCTATCAAGAGGCTTAACAATCGCTACTAGGTCTGTTAAGAGCTTCATCAGCTCGTTCTCAGACACTGGCGCATTCAAAGCTTTTAAATCAGCAATAGAAGATGCTTGGGGAGCTGTTAAAACCATTGGGTCTTCAATTGGCGATGTGTTTAGTAGCTCTGAGATGCAGACAATTATCTCAGCACTAGGGACAGCGTTTGGAACGTTAACAAAATGGATATCTCAAGCTGTTTCAGCGGTATCTAAGTTTGTAAGTTCTATTCCTAAAGGCGTGCTCAACGGCATCACCAGTGGGATTTTAGCCATGGTAGCGGGCTTCATGACTGCAAAGGCTGGGCTTTCAGTGTTTGATACTGCTATGCGAGGCCTGAACTGGATTAAGTCATTCAATCCGTTTAGTGCCTTTAAAAATAAAGCCACTGAGGGGCTTAACGGAGCTACAAACAGCGTTAAACGTTCTAAGTCAACGATAGCTCAGTTGTTCAGTGGGATATCCAACGTAATCAAATCATCCGGAAACGCAATCAAAGGAATCTTGACAGCTATATTCAAAGGTATAGCTGAAACTTACAAAGGTTTCGGGCAAGGTCTAAAATTCGCCTTGCAAGGTCTCAAGGGGTTAAGTTCGGCTCAGATACTATCGTTTGCGACTGGTGTCGCTATCGCAGCAGTCGGAATTGGTGCAGGTATTGCCATTATCGTTGCTTCATTTACGCTCCTAGCTACACAATCCCAAGGTGTTTCGCAAATCTTAAACGCTCTAGGGTCAGCATTTAGCACTGTTGTGCAAGGCATTGGTAAGGCGGCTGGAACAGTAATTGAAGCGTTCGGTACTGCATTTGGTATCGTTATCAAAGCTGTTGGTGAAGCGGCACCGGGATTAGCTAAACTTTCGCCACTGGTTGAAGCTATTGGCACTGCTATTGGCAACGCAGCGCCAGCCATTACAGCGTTTGGCAACGCTTGGACGTCTATTTTAGGAACGTTGCCAGCTATCATTGACGCTTTTAGTGGTTTGGCTACCGCTCTAGGTTCTGCAATCAGCGAAGTAGCCACCGCAATAACTCCAATTGTTCAAATTATAGGGGACACGGTGACGGCGATTGCTCAGATAATTTCAGACACAATTATAGCCATCGCACCAGTCATAACAGACTGTATCGTTCAAGTTGCTCAAGTAATTGGACAATTCGGACCACAAATTGCAATGGTAATCAGTGCTATCGCTCAAGCTATATCAGCTTCAGCACCTATCATTATGGCGCTTATTCAAGGGATTGTTACAGTCGTTCAAACAATGGCGCCAGTCATTAGTCAAGTGATTTCTGCTATTGTTACCGTTGTTCAAACCCTTGCACCTATCATCAGTCAAATCGTTTCAGCGATTGTTACAGCAATAACTCAAATCGTACCTATCATCACAGCGATTGGTGGCGTGATTAGTGCTGCATTTAGTGGCATTGCATCGGTTGTGTCAGCAGCAGGAATGGCAATCGCTACCGCTGCAATGGGTATCGGTACGGCTATTAGTACGGCTCTAAGTGGTGTAGCAAGCATTATCAGCGCTACTGGTTCTGCGATTGGTACAGCATTACAAGGCATTGCTGATGTGGTTCAATCAGTCGGAACATCTATCGCTACGGCGGCGCAAGGTATCGGCGACGGTATCAAATCAGCGTTCGAAGGCATTTCAAGCGTAATCACTTCCGCTGGTAGTGCAATTAGTAGCGTATTGGATAGCCTAGCTAATGTGTTCAACTCAATCGGTACGGCTGCTCAGAAAGCGGGGTCTGGATTCAATCAGCTTGCTAATGGCGTGGTCAAGATTACTAATACCAACCTAGGAGACATGGCTGCATCTCTTGCAGCAGTGGCCAAAGGTGTTGGGTCTATCGGTAACAATTCAGCCGGGTTGGCGCAAGCTGGTACTGGCATGACTCAGCTTGGTAATGGGATGAGCAAGGTGTCTAGCTCGGCTTCTAGCGCTGTTGCAGGTTTAAGTCATTTCTCAAGCACGATTACAAGTATTCAATCGTCGTTCACTAATCTACAATCGCTATTGACCACAGCAGGAACAGCGTTTAGTACGTTCTCTAGTCAAGCTAGTCAATCGCTCAGCGGTCTAACTGCAATTGTGGGGCCTATCACAGCCTTCAGAACACAAATCATGACACTTGCGCCAGCGTTGGCGCAAGCTGCTACTGGATTGACTCAATTTAGTGCAGTTTCAACGTCGCTGACTTCTAGCATGACTTCAGTTAACGCAAGTATGACTACATTGACTGCTAGTCTAACTAATCTCGCTAGTCAATTAACCATGATCACTACTGGCATGTCTACAATGGCATCAAGTACGACTATGTTAGGTACTAGCCTAACCCTCGTAGGCACTCAATTCACTATGATTGGTACCTCTTTGACTATGCTTAATAGCCAATTTACGACATTCACAACTGCATTGTCTACAATCAACAGTCAACTCTTGGTAGCTGCATCGGGTGTGACAATGTTTGGGGCACAATTCACAGCGCTTGGGACAATTTTGTCTATGCTCAATAGCCAATTAACAATGGTTGGGGCATCTATTCAAGCGGTGACTACACAATTCACTGCAATGAACGCAAGTCTCACTGCTGTTGGTGCTACAGTGGCACTAATTAGTAGTCAATTTACTATGGTAATTGCGAGTGTTATGCAGTTGACAGCTTCGATTGCTCTAATTCCAGCGCAGTTCAGCTTGGTTGCGTCAAGTGCCACTATGGCTACGACTGCCATTATGCAAATTGGAACGTTAGCGCCATTGATTGGTGTAGCGATGAATAACGCGGCGGCACAAGTGCAATCAGCAATGCAAAGAATGGCGCAAGCTGTTCAATCGAATGGTCAAAGAATGATCCAGATGGGGCAACAAGCAGGTCAACAAACTGGACAAGCTATTGCTCAAGGAATCCAATCGGCAATTGGTGCTGTATCCTCAGCGATGGGGGCATTAGTTAATGCGGCACAAGCCCGTGCGATGGCTGGTGTAGGAGCTATGCGAGCGGCAGGGGCGATGATTGGTCAAGGTTTGGCTGCAGGTATGATGTCTGCTCTTGGTGCGGTAACGGCTGCTGCTAACGCCCTTGTGGCTCAAGCAGAGCGTGCGGCACAAGCGAAAGCTAGAATCCATTCACCATCACGACTATTTCGTGATGAAGTCGGTATCTACATTGGCCAAGGTATGGCTGTCGGTATTGATAGAAGCGTGAAATTTGTCAAAGATTCGATTAAAGAAATGATCGATGTGGCTAGTGAGTACGCAATAGATTCTAGAGATCTATTCGAAGACAACGACTTGTTTGATGGTTTTGGTGGTGGGTTAATTCGTGGTAGCGTTGATTTGTCAGTTCGAGATGATAGTAGAATGGATCGTCTTGAGCAAGCAATGGATATTATCACTGAACTAATCGGTCGTCCTATCTCATTAAGTGTAGATGGTCGAGAATTTGCGTATGCAACCGGCGACGATTTGACTTCATACCAAAAAGACAAAGATTTCACTTACAAACGCATGAGAGGTATTAAATAATGGCTGTGTTTCAATTTAATGGATACGATTTGAACGATTACTTTAAATTAATCAAAGTGTCGCACGAAATCGGGAATGAACGCAATATAACGACGGATTCAGCCCCTAAAATCGGGGTCAACATTCAACAGGTTGCGTTTGGCGCAAAAAAAATCAAACTTACTGTTAGTTTAGCGACAAGACATCTTGAAGACATTGCTTTCGTAGACCCGAACGAGCCAGCCAAAGTTGATAACGGCATGTTTTATCGTGTAAGAGAACAAGCAGCTAGAGTGTTGCACTCTGACAAACCTGTTAAGTTGAGATTGCCAGATGAGCCAGACAGATACTATCTGGCCATAGTCAAGGGAGATATCAATTTAAAGGGTATTTCCGACTGGTATGACCAAGCTGAAATTGAATTCATGGTCCCTGACGGAGTCGCACACTCAACTACATATCGAAGTTTCGAAACCCCTAAAACAGAAAATGGCAAACTGGTATTTGACCTTGTCAACGACGGATCAGTTGATGCGCATCCGATAATTACAGTGAAGCACAATAGTGAGAATGGCTATATCGGATTGGTTAACAGTAGCGGTATTTTAGAGCTTGGTGACAGGCAAAAAGGAGATACAGAAACTTACAAACAATCAGAGGTGCTGTTTGATTACGCTTCATCCAACGGACAGCACAGAATCCCTAACGGATTGTCGCAAGGGTTGAAAAACGTTGGTATCACAAACGATAGCAACGATACCAGACCGAACGGAACCCTCTACATCGACAACGCTTGGGGTCGCCCTCACATTGCGTTGCAGAGTGGCCAGACAGCATCAGTTACATTTGATATCCCAAGGGATTCCAGCGGTGTAAAAGGTGCTCTGTACGAATACTTCTGGTGGAGGCAAATTTTTTGGCTAGGCTCTGCAGATCAGATGGGTTACTTAAAAATTAGTGTCACAGATGCAAGCGGCACTTTTTTGTATGGTGTCGAAACTTACAAACGTGGTAGCGGTCTAGGTTGTGAATACAACTTTTTAGCCAGCGATGGCGGGGGTGGCTACCGTTTTGTTGACAGAAAGCAGTTTCTAGGTACACACATAGAAGAGCACAATCCATTTAACGAACCTCGAGGATGGTCAGACATCCAAAGGTTTGACGATGTCGTCCAATTTTATTGGTGGGGGTCTTACCCTAGATATACTATCCCTGAAATCAAAGGCAAGAAATCGGATAAAATCCACATCATCTTCAGCAAAATTGGAAACGCACCGCAAGTGAGCCACATGTACTTAGATGATTTCATTTATCGGAAAGACTATGTTGTAGGGGTCCGCAAAGTTCCCAATCGATACCGTGCCGGTGGAGAAGTTGTGATAAACAGCGAGAACGACACTGTACTTGTAGATAATATTTCAAAAATCGTTGATGTTGTGCAAGGCTCTGACTTCATCACAATTCCTCCTGGTAAGTCTCAACTCGAAGTTTATTGCTCAAGGTGGGTCACGAGTAAGCCCTCTGTGTCCGTTAAATTTGAAGAAAGGTATTTGTAATGTTATTAACGATTCATGATGCTAATTTACAAAAGATTGGCTTTATCGATAACGAAAAACAAGAAACGTTAAATTTCTATGACGATACTTGGACACGCAATCTTGAGACGGCATCTAGCACGTTCGAGTTCACCGTTTCGAAAAAGGAATTGTTGAGCGATGCAGCAAACCAACCGCTTTACAATCAGCTGAACGAGCGCTCTTTCATTTCGTTCAAACATAATGATCAAACGTACTTGTTTAACATTATGAAGGTCGAAGAAAACGAGCGATGGGTAAGATGCTATTGCGAGAACCTGAACCTTGAGTTGATAAACGAATACACGAATGCTTACAAGGCTGATAAAGCTATGTCGTTTGCAGAATACCTTAATGCGTTTGATATTCCTCAGTTTGCAATGGTTACGCTCGGTGTTAATGAGGTTTCTGACCAGAAAAAAACGCTTGAATGGGAAGGACAAGACACGAAACTGGCAAGGTTGCTGAGCTTAGCTAATAAATTTAATGCTGAAGTTGAATTTGTGACTAGGCTTAATGACGACAGCTCCATTAAGCAACTTGTCCTGAACGTTTACCATCAAGCGGACGATTCACACACTGGCGTAGGTCGAATTCGTAGCGATATCCGTCTGACGTTTGAAAAGAACATCAAATCGATGACGAGAAAAGTTGATAAGACCGAAATCTATACAATGATTGTCCCGTACGGGAAGGCAAAAGAGCAACCCGAGAACGGCCCTGAAGTGCGAGTCTATATTGGTGGTCTCCCGGCTTGGGAAGAGAAGAACGATAAAGGGATTGTTATCTTCAAGCAAGAGGGGAATTGTCTCTATGCGCCTCATGCAGCCAACTTGTATCCTTCAACCTTTGGTGCCTCGACTCAAGAAAATAAGTGGATTCGAAAAGACCTAGAAGTTGACAGTGATGATCCAAAAGTTATCCGTGCCGCAGGAATTGCGAATTTGCGAAAAAATGCCTATCCAGCTATCACTTACGAAGTCGATGGGTTCGTTGATGTCGAGATAGGGGATACTATCACAATTCACGACAAGGGCTTTGTCCCGTCGCTCGACGTAAGGGCTCGTGCTATTGAGCAAAAGATTAGTTTTAGCAATCCAGCAAATAACACAACAACTTTCGGTAATTTCAAAGAGCTTGAAAATAGGACGTCGGGAGACCTTAGAACCGTCTTCGAACGGATGGTTGAGAACAGTAGACCTTACAGCATCCTTTTTTCGACGGATAACGGTGTTATCTTTAAAAACAATACAGGGCAGTCCACACTACGTCCGACATTAAAACGAGGAAATCAGACAGTTAACGCAACTTATCGATTTGTAATTGATGGCTCTATTGTTGGAGCTGGACCGACTTACACAGTGAGTGCAAGCAAGATTACCAAACCCACTGTAATTACAGTATCAGCTTGGGTAGGTGAGAAAGAAGTTGCTAGCGATGAAATCACATTTGTCGGTGTCTCTGATGGCTTAAACGGTCGAGATGGACGAGATGGCATCGCTGGTAAAAACGGTGTTGGGATAAGAGGCACGACGGTTCTTTATGGAATTTCAGCATCAGATAGCATAACGCCCGGGACGTGGTCTCAAACACCTCCAAAATTAGTTCAAGGTCAATGGCTTTGGACTAAAACGGTCTGGACTTATACCGATAACACCTCTGAAACAGGTTATCAAAAAGTCTACATCGCCAGAGATGGCAACAGTGGTACAGATGGTATCCCGGGCAAAGATGGTGTCGGTATTCGAAGCACTTCAATTACTTACGCTATAGGTGTATCTGGGACGGTTCCACCGACCAACGGTTGGAACAATCAAGTGCCTAATGTGCCAGCTGGGCAATACCTCTGGACTAAGACAGTCTGGAGCTACACCGATAACACTAGCGAAACTGGATACTCAGTTTCTAAAATTGGGGAGCAAGGGGTTAAAGGTGATAAAGGCGACACAGGACCAACTGGTCCTAAAGGTGACAGAGGATTGCAGGGCGAACGTGGTTTACAAGGCTTGCAAGGTCCTAAAGGTGACCAAGGTATTCCTGGTGTTAAGGGTGCTGATGGTAAAACACAGTACACCCACATAGCATACGCTGACACGGTCTCTGGTAGTGGTTTCAGCCAAACCGACACTGACAAGGCGTTTATCGGCATGTACCAAGATTTCAATACTACGGATAGCCGAAACCCACAAGACTATCGCTGGTCCAAGTGGAAGGGTAGCGATGGGCGTGATGGTATACCGGGTAAAGCAGGAGCAGACGGAAGAACACCTTATGTTCACTTCGCTTATGCGGACAGTGGCGATGGCCGAACTGGTTTCAGTTTGACACAAGACGGCACTAAGCGTTATCTGGGTGTATGTACTAACTTCGATAAAGCAAATAGCACTAATCCAGCCGACTATTCGTGGAATGACACGGCTGGTAGCGTGTCAGTTGGTGGTCGGAATCTCTTAAAAGGTTCGAAAGGGCCTTTTAAACCCGACAGAAAACCAACGAATTTTGATAATAATGTTTTATACAAAACCGAAACTTCTGTCTTCTTAGAGCAAAATCAAAAATATCTTATTAGCGCAAAATCAGACGGTAATTTTACTGCTTTGCACAACCCAAATATCGAAAGCGATAATGTGACACTTTGGTTGATTGATGATAAATACCAAAATTATCAGATTGTATCCGATTTGAAGACTGGAACTACAGGAACGCTAGTTACTTGGAATAAACCGACAGGAAATTATCATCTACGGGTCAATACATATCACAAAACGGCTAGCAAATCTGTTTGGGAAGTAAAAATCGAAAAAGGAACAGTCAAAACGGACTGGACCCCTGCGATTGAAGATGTACAGGATGACATCGATTCCAAAGCCGACCAAGTTTTGACACAAGCACAGCTCAATAAGCTCAACGAAGTTAATTCAGTGGTACAAGCCGAGCTTGAGGCTAAAGCCTCCCTCGATACGCTCAACCAATGGGTGAAAGCCTACCAAGATTTCGTGAATGCAAATAACGCCAACCGAGCACAAGCTGAAAAGAATCTTGCGGATGCCAGTGCCCGTGTTGCAAAACTTGAGAATAACTTGAATGATATGTCAGAGCGTTGGAACTTCATTGACAGTTACATGGCATCTTCAAACGAAGGGCTTGTTATCGGTAAAACAGACAACTCTAGTTCTATGCTATTCAGCCCAAGCGGTCGGATTTCGATGTTCTCAGCTGGTAATGAAGTAATGTATATTTCGCAAGGTGTGATTCACATTGAAAATGGTATTTTCTCTAAAACTATTCAGATTGGTCGCTATCGAGAGGAACAGGATTTCATCAATCCTGACAGGAACGTGATTAGATATGTGGGAGGTAGTTAACCATGGTAGAATTTTGGTCAAATAATGACCGTGGATATCGCATTAGGCTGTGGATTGACCAAGTTGGACAGAATATCCAAACCAATACAAGTGATGTCCGTATTCGATTAGCATTGCTGAATCAAGGGTGGACATTTGCAAGCTATCAATGTTCTGGTTACGTCGATGGTTTTGGGCAACGAATTGACTACTCTGGTAGCCCAGCGATGCTTAACCGAAACTCAGAAATACAGTTGATTGACCGCACAATTACTGTCCGCCATGCTGACGATGGGTCTGGTGCCTTCGGTGTGCGTGCGCATTTCAACGGATCGGGTGGATACAGCCCTGGAAACCTAGACATCGGCAATCAAGGCATAACGCTGACAACTATCCCAAGAGGAAGTTCGGTGAGCGTTCCAGAGGGATTCATTGGCAATCAAGTAGATATCACTATCGACAGGAAAATAGCTGGCGCTACGCACACACTGCGCTATTTTTGGGGTAACAAGCAAGGTAAAATTGCTGACAATATTGGGACATCGTTTAAGTGGACAATCCCAGCGGATTTTGCCAACGACATACCGAATGCAACAACTGGCCGAGGTACTATATATGTTGATACCTACATAGACGGCAAATTGATCCAGACGCAGTCAGCAACACTAACGGCATGCGTTGTTACAAACAACATGAAACCTTCGTTCACTGGATTTACTTTGACAGATACAAATCCAACGACTCAAAGGATAATTCCAGAGCCAACGCATTTCGTGTCCATAATGTCGCTTGTGAAGGTCGTTTTCAACGGGGCGCAAGCGAAGGATGGAGCTACAATAGCTGGGTACTACGCTGAAATTGTTGGTGCTAGCAATTCTGTTTCGTTGAACGGCGGGGTATTCCGTGAGGTCGCTGTAAACAAAGACACTCAAATGACCTTGAGGGGGAGAGTTCAAGACTCTCGTGGGATTTGGTCTGATTGGAAAGAAGTCAAAATAACATTCTTGTTCTATTTCAGTCCAACGCTAAAATTTGAAGTTACCAGAAGTGGCTCAAAGTCAGATACACTAACCATTAAGAGGTTCGCTAAAATAGCGCCGTTGAGCGTCAACGGTGTTCAAAAAAACACCATGAAGCTGACATTTACAACAACAAAAGTTGGGACGAGCAATGTTGTAGCGGACAACGGACAGGCAGGCGGTGAATGGTCAAGTATTTCTGAATTCAAGGCATCTAACGCAAATCTAGGCAAGGAATATCCTGCAGATACTTCATTCATAGTCACAGGAAAACTGGAGGACAAATTTTCAGACTCAAAATTTCAAGATACAGTGCCGACCGATAAACTGATCGTGTCCTACGACCAACAGGGCGTGGGGATTGGTAAATACCGTGAAAACGGAGCGCTTGATGTCAACGGATTGATTTATTCAGGTTCAAAGCCAATCCAACACCACAAGCTTACGGAAGTTCGAGGCGCTGCGATTATTGAATATAACAACACAAACCTCGATAATTACAGAACGACAGGCTTCTTCTCGGTGATGAGCACGATGAAGAACTACCCTATCAACAAGCCTAAACCTACAGAACAAGTAGGGTTCTTAGAAGTAATAGAAGGGCTGGGTGGCATTCACCAATCGCTGACAACAAGCTCGGGTAGATTCTTCAAGCGAACTCTAACACAAAATACCGTTGGGAGTTGGGTTGAGTTCGTGCAAAGTAATCAGCCTGCCGTAAAAAAAGAAATCCCAATAGGCTACGGTGTCAAAGCTAACATAGTACGACAAGGTAGTGTAGTGACCTTCAGTTTAATCAGAGGTATCCACTCTGTCGTCGAGGGAGAACACAGAGAATTGGATGAAAAAATTCCAAATGGGTTCAAACCCTGCGTGCAAACACATTTGATTGTTAACAAAAATGTAGCCAACCAACACAAAGAATACGCAGTATGGCATCTTGAACCTGATGGAAGTATGTATTTTTCAAACCCAAGTTTTGGAGATGCAGTCTACACAGGGACAGTCACTTACATCACTGAAGACGAATACCCAACAATTGAAGAATAAAAGAAAGGAAAATAATATCATGTCACTAAAAATTACAAAACAACGCACAATCAATGCAGAATTTAACGTCGTAGAAGAAGGAACTACAGTTCTGGTTAAACAGACTTACATCAGCATTGACGAAAACGCAGTCTCTAGCGTCCAAGAGAATCTTCTTAACGCTGAGCTCTATGCTAAATATCGCAAACAAATGCGCAAGGATGAACAAGAGCTACGTAATCTTCGTTACAAAATTGAAGATGAAATTTTAGCAGAGTCTAACGATACAGAGGCAAGCAATGAACAATAAACCAGATGGAATCTTTGGGCTCTTTGATGTTGTCCGAGACTTCTACGCACACGGCATTGATGAGCATCCATGGGTTCTCTTTCTCATCATCGTCATCTTCTCAGACATCGCCGTGGGTGTATCTAGGGCTTGGGCTGCTCACGAACTTTCAAGTACGAAATTTCGCAAAGGAGCAATCAGCCACACAACAATGATTGTGTTTGTGGCAATATTCTATCCATTTGCAAATTTCATGAATCTGACGAGTATCGTTGATACATTTATCTTTGCTATGATTGCAGCGTATGGCTCTAGTATTTTGGCCAGTCTATCAGCATTAGGGGTTGAAATCCCTTATATTGACAAGTATGTAAAGAGGAATATCGATAAAGAGAAGTTCTTTCTAAAGGAGGCCGACGAGAATGATGAACGACATCATGACAAGCATTAGACAAGTTGACGGCGGTTGTGTAATCAAATCAGGAGACACCGCATCAGTATTTGAATTTGAGATCTTGGGCGATGACGGCTTGAAAAAAGACCTGTCTGGTACAGGTAAACTTGCCATCTTTAACGCAAAAAAAGTAATTCTGTATGAAGATGTATCTGTAGAATCAGGTCGTTTCAGCTTCAGATTCAAAGATGTAGTAGATCCCGGACGCTACAAGCTAGAATTAAAATTAGATGGGTTCATTTTCCCGACAGACGAATTTAAAATACGTGTTCGTCCGTCGTTCAATCCAGCTAACAGCGTGCCAGAATCGACCGAAGACCCAAAATAAAAGCGTTGGCTGAGGAAGTACGGAAGCACTTAGACAACGATAATGTAAACGAGCTTCCAGATCTAGTAACAATTTATAACTTAGCTAAAATATGAAAGAATGAAATATGGCAGAAAATAAACTTGAAGCAGTAGTCGTTGCAATTGGCACGGATATCAAGAATTTGCGAAAAGCAATTAATGACAAGGAAGCAAGCGCAGGAATCACTGAACAGCAACTAAACGAGGCAATCAAGCAGCTAAAAGCAGAGATTCTCGGTGAAGGAGTTCCAGAGAACCTTGACACTCTCAAAGAGATTGCAGATAAGATTGGCGCTCTAAACAGCGACACCAGCGGAGCTATCGTAGCGAAGTTGACAGAGTTTGGCCAAAAGATTGATGCTGTGACTGATGTGGATTATCTCGCAATGTACAACGAGGCGAAAGGAGAGTAGTGAATGAATCTAATCGAAGCATTTAAGCAGATTGGACGAGATATCAAAGCTCTTGTGACCAAAACCGATAAGAATGAAAAAACGCTAGAAGAACTACAACCAACAGTTGAGGCTCTAGCAACTAACTTGGATCAAATTTTGGGCGAAGTCGTAACTCGTTTCGAATTCGATAAACTCAAAAAAGAAATTGAAGAATTGAAAGGAAAACAAGATCATGAATAAAATTAACTGGTCTGTGCGTTTCAACGCAAAAAATAAAGCATTCTTGTACCGTGTAGCGCTTGCGATTGCACTACCCATCTTGACTTACTTTGGAATTAATTTCCAAGACTTGACAAGTTGGGATGCAGCGTTCAACTTGTTTGGCAAGCTTGTATCAAACCCTTATTTAGTAGGTTTGACAATTGTAAACATCTTAAATATCATTCCAGACCCAACAACTAAAGGTCTTGGAGATAGCGAGCAAGCCTTGGGCTACCACGAACCACGAAACGACAAGGAAGGATATTAATATGGCAACAGATAATGACATCATCCAATTTGCGGAAAACCTAGCCGACGCTGGAGTCGGTACCGATGCAGACGGAGCGTGGGGAACGCAATGCGTTGACCTGCCTAACTCTATCTCAATTAATTTCTTTGGCCGCGCCCTTTGGGGCAACGCCATTGACTTGCTCAACTCAGCGGCAGAAGCAGGCTATGAAGTCGAGTATAACCAAGTGGGCAACCTTGACAGTCGTCCACGTCGTGGGGCTGTATTCGTCATGGATACTACTTACATCGCAGGGCATTCATACGGCCACACTGGTCTGGTTATCGAAGATTCAGACGGCTATACCATGCGAACGATTGAGCAGAATATTGACGGTAACGCTGATAGCTTGTATGTTGGTGGTCCTGCTCGTTACAATACACGCAATTTTGACGGTATTGTAGGCTGGTTCTACTTCCCAACAGACAACCAATCACAAGCTCCTGCACCAACTCCGACCCCGTTTGATGGTATAATTACTATTAACGAGGAAACCGGATCATTCACAGTTGAAGTGTCAGCTCTCAACGTTCGAGCTGGTGCCGGTCTAGGTGCTGAAATCGTGGCAGTTTATGGAGCTGGCGAAACTATCAACTACGATGGCTGGTGTGACGTTGACGGCTATATCTGGATTAGCTACATTAGCTGGTCTGGAAATCGTCGCTATGTAGCAGTCGGCCAGTCAGAGAACGGCCGACGTGTAACGTCATTCGGTTCATTCGCCTAAAATGTAATAAACAGACCACGCAAACTAAAAAACGAAAAGGAGTATATCACCTCCCGACAGACCACAGTTCGGACATCATGGTGGTAGTGGTCGAAGCCTCAGCATTTTGCTGGGGCTTTTTTTATTTGGTATAATATATCTAGGAAAGTGCCAGTAACTCTACGGGGTCTGGTGCGTTTTTTTATTTTTTGTGATATACTATGAATATCTATCATAGGCAAAGAGCTACGAAGTTATCTCATAGCTCTTTTTTTATATTTGCTAATCTCTACTATAAGTGGTAACATATTCTTCGGAATACTTTGGCGTCGTTTCGATGAATATTCTCGAACTGTCCCCCGGCTTTTAGTCGGGGTTTTTATTTTGCAAAAAAACTTAAATTTCTTTATCAAAAGTGTTGGCAATCTATAGTATATGTACTATAATATAAATGAAGATAAGGAAAGGGAGAACAAAAGAAGTTCTCAAGGTAAAACAAAATGGCATTAACACAAAAACAAATCAACGAACTTGTTGCTGAATATAAAAAACACTACGATGGTGACGAAGAAGTCACTGAAGAAAAAGTCCTCAACGACTTACAAGAGTACATGAAAGACTTCACAGATTACGAAGATTTCGACGAAGTTCCCTTTGAAGAATTGATTGACTTTATAGGATAACTCAAAGGAGCAGCATAATGACAAACGCCCAAACGAAAGCCACTAAGAAGTGGAATGAGAACAATCGAGAACATCGGAACTATTTATCGAAACGTTCGTCGGCTCGTAGCTTTATCAGAAATCATGCTACGAGTTCGGATTTGAACGAGCTAGAGGAATTAATCGCAGAAAGAAGGAACGCACTCATGACTGATACAGAAAGAGAAATCAAGGAGCTTATTCAAGACGTTTACGCTGAAGAATTGAAAGAGCAATCTTGGGAAGAAGTGGCAGACATGCTCGATTTTTGGCGAGACAAGGACGGAGACTTACTGATTGAAGGTCGTGGCATGAAACCAATCGACGGTGTGGATTATGTGGGCTACGCTGATAACGGTGTAATCTGGGAACGTTAAAAGACTAGGGTTATCCTAGCCTTTTTGTGTATCATCGATATAACATTAGACATTTAATTCAAATAGAGGTACACTATAGATGTACTTTAACGTTCAATGTTTTTGTTTTTTTCATGTCGCTTGGTAGCTCATGCTGCCAAGTTTTTTTGTCCAAACAAAAAAGCTAGAGTGGCAACTCTAACTTCTATCCCTCTGTGTATTCATATTTAACTGTATTGTAAATGATCTTCTTGCCACAATACATGCAATACTTCAACCTTGGCCCCATCCAAGAGTAATGCTCACCGCAACTTGTATCTATTTGATTCGTTTTAGTGAAAAGTAGTGCATCTACATTTGACTCGTCGTTTACAATTTCTATCGTGTGTTTACAAACATCCATCTCGATTCCTCCTTTTTGTTTTATTATACCATTTCAAAAAAGGTTAAGCATTATTAGGTCTTTTTTCATTTCAAAAGGGGCAAATAAGGGGCAATAAGTGTAAACTTTAGTAACTTTATGTGAGTTTTACCGCCTATATATTACACGCATATATCCTTATTTAATAGGTTTTCTTCCTATTATATACGCATTTAAAATGGTACTAACAGAATACCGTGGTTTGAAATCATTCTACAACTTGAAAAAATAATTCTATAGTCATATAGAATGAAAAGAGGTTCCTTAGGGAATCTCTTTTTTTGCTTGTTCTATAGAATTTTAGCCTATGATAGGCACTGTACCTAAATAGGACTTCCAAATATAAAAATCCCCTCAATCAATAGGATTGAGGGGATTTCGTCTTAGAATAGGCCTTTAATCTTGTCTAAAGCTCCACTGACCATTTCGTTGCCTGACACAAGAGATTTAGCTTGGTCGAAGTACTCTCCCAAATCATCTTTGTTTTCATCGACAAACTTTTTAGCAGCTTCGAAATCTTTCTTTTCGATCATTTCTTTTACTTGGTTAAATAATTCCATTGGATTCATATCGGTTCTCCTTTATAAGTTTTCTTACAAATCCTATTTAATCACGCTTATAGCAAACTAGCAAGAAATATGTTTGAGAGTAACTAGTGAGATGAGAGTTACAATTTTTCAGCCAAGTGGTATTGAAACTTGTTTAATCTAAAAAAGCAGTCCATATTGGACTGCCTTTAGGGGTTATTGTTGTTCCGTTGAAGAGCTGCTTGGCTCTGATTCACCCGAACTTGAGCTAGAGCTTGATTCGGATTCTGAAGGATGTAGCTCCTTGTAAGATGGGGTTTTGAATAGATCAGCTGTTGATTTATTGCCTTTTTGCTTGTAGAGACTAGTTGATTTATCTTTCAGCTTTTTGTTGATCTGTTTCAGTTGATCCATTTGTTTAGTGTAGGAAATTTTGCTAGAATCAACAGGTTTCAAACCATTTGGTGTATAGAAACGAAGGAGATCACCTGTTTGAACAGCGTCACTCATTGAAAGCTGAGTTGCTACTGCCTTACGAATGGCTTCGTTATCCTTTTTAGTCGTTTCATCAGGGTTGGTAATTTCTTCCCCTGTTTGAGTATTATAGAGTCGACCAGAATAGCTAGTGTATTGAGGAGTAACATATTGACCTGAGGTTCTAAATGCGACAATTTGCTTGTTATCAGGAGATAGGAGGTCTTGTCCCATCTGGATATAAGAGCTAGTGTCAACACCAAGAATGTGAAGGAGAGTTGGAAGGGCATCGACCTCACCGCCAAAGGTGTTAGAGATGCCACCACCAGTATATCCTGGAATATGAATCATGTAAGGAACACGTTGAAGCATGGCCTTATCATAGTTTGACCAAGTTTCAGGGTTCTTACCGAGAAGTTCAGCAAGATTGCTGCTTCGTGTATCTGAAATACCATAGTGGTCACCGTACATGACAATAATCGAGTTGTCGTAAAGACCGGTTTCCTTAAGGTAATCAAAGAAGTCTTTGATTGCTGAGTCAAGATAGTTAGCTGTTGCAAAATATCCGTTGACTGTCTCATCTTTTGTTTCAGCGAGTGGGAAACCTTGTTCCTTTTCATCGCCTGAGAGTGAAGTGTATGGGTAGTGGTTAGATACTGTAAGGTATTTAACGTAGAAAGGTTGTTGCATTTGTTCCAGATATTTGATGGAATCTGGGAACATGTACTTGTCATTTAGACCATACTGGAATGAGTTTTCATCAGTTTTTTCAGTGAAGGCTGATGAGTCAAAGAAGTAATTATACCCCCATTGTTTATAGGTGTTATTACGATTCCAGAAGGATCCAGTGTTTCCGTGGAAAACAGCTGATGTATAGCCACCTGTTTGAGCTAGGATAGATGGTGCAGCATAGGCTGTATTGGTACCACCATAGTTTACCATGTATGAGCCTGTGCTTAGTCCAAAGAGAGACGTTTCCATCAAGGTTTCAGCATCAGAAGTTTTCCCTGATTTAACTTGGTGGAAGAAGTTTGAAAAGGCTAGGGTTTCGTTTGAGTGGTAAATGGAATTGATGAATGGTGTAACCTCATAGTCTTGACCGTCTACTTTGAGCTTGTAATCAATGAGGAACTGTTGGAAGCTTTCCAGGTGAATAACGATGACGTTTCTTCCTTTAGCAATTCCATAATACTTAGGATCAGGTGCTGCATAGTGCTCTTTAACGTAAGCTTCAACCTTTTTCATATCCTCAGCTGTTGCAGATGAACGAGCCTGTGAGGCCTGATAAGTTAAGTTACCAGAATAGGCTGTGAAGAAGGGAATCCCCATAGCACGAACAATATAGTTATTTGAGAAACCACGTGTCAACAACTCGCCACGGTTAACTTCCGCTAAGAAGAGGTTAACTGAGAGAAGGAGTGTCGACAGTGCAGTGACGGCAAAACTAGCTCGTTTGTTAAATGGCTTGCTGTCCATCTTAAGCTTCTTCCTGAAACCAGCATAGATGAAGAAAGGTACATCAATCAGGTAGAAGAGATAGCTTGGCTCAAGAAGGTTCTTGGCGGAGTCTCCTAGTCCTGCTGCCGAACTAGAACTTGCTAGGATGGTATTTACAGTGATAAAGTCTGTAAACTCTCCAAAGTAAATCACATTAGCGATAAGTAAGAGGTTAAGGATGACATAGATAGCAATGGTAATGCTATAAAAGAAACGTCGTTTCTTAAAGTATAGTCCTAAACCTAGAAGCATTAATCCTAGTGGAATAGGGTTAATCAGCGAAAGCATAACCTGATATCTGCTTTCCAACTCAAGATTAATGTTGACGTAATAAGCGAATATGGTTTTTAGCCAGTAAAAGAAGAGTAACAAGAGGATAAATCCAAGTCTTGATGAAACTCCTTTCCAAAAGGCTTCATTAATTTTTTTCAAAGTAATACTTCCTTTGATTCTATATTATCTTAATCATTATACCAAATAAGATAATGACTCTCAAAAATTTACTGCCATTGAGTGTGATATTCCTTGACATATAATTGATAAAATCTAGTTACGAAACAGAAATAATAGCATTTTTTTGGTATAATAGTAACATGAGTATATTGACGGTAAGTCCCTTTGCGGAGAAAAAAATCAAACAAGGAAAACAGCTTCTTTTAGCGGAAGATTTTCCAAATATCACTGAAAATAATCAGTTGGTTTACCTTTATAGCCAGTCCAAAGATTTTTTAGGAACGGGCTATTTGTCAAGTCAAAATAAGGGGATAGGATGGTTTCTGTCCCCTAATAAAGAAAAATTGACAGTGACTTATTTTCAAGGACTTTTTGAAAGGGCTAAGGCCAAACGTCAATCCTATTATGATAATGAGTTGACGACAGCTTTTCGTCTTTTCAACCAGGATGGTGACGATTTTGGTGGTCTCACTATTGATCTATATGGCGATTACGCCCTCTTTTCATGGTACAATGCCTTTGTTTATTCCTTGAAGGATGTTATTGTAGAGGCTTTCCAAGCGGTCTTTCCTGAGGTTTTGGGAGGCTATGAGAAAATTCGCTTCAAGGGTCTTGATTTCGAATCAGACCATCTTTTTGGGCAAGAGGCGGCCGATACCTTCACCATTTTAGAAAATGGGGTAACTTATGAAGTTTTCCTCAATGATGGGCTAATGACGGGGATTTTCCTTGATCAGCATGAAGTGCGTGATGGTTTAGTTAATGGCCTAGCTTTGGGTAAATCAGTTCTGAATATGTTCTCCTATACGGCAGCTTTTTCAGTTGCTGCGGCTATGGGGGGAGCGGTTGAAACGACATCGGTTGATTTGGCTAAGCGTTCACGTGAATTATCGACGGCTCATTTTGAAGCTAATGGTTTCAGTATGGGCAATCATCGCTTGGTCGTGATGGATGTCTTTGATTATTTCAAATATGCAAAGAAAAAAGGCTTATCTTATGACCTTATCGTCATTGATCCGCCAAGCTTTGCTCGAAATAAGAAACGCACCTTCTCAGCAAATAAGGATTACCACAAGTTAATTGCACAGAGTCTTGATATTTTATCAGAGCATGGGACAATCATTGCAAGTACCAATGCTGCTAATATGACCGTGCAACAGTTTAAAAAACAACTGCGTAAGGGCTTGGGAGATGTTTCAGCGGACTTCGTTAACCTGCAACAATTACCAGCGGATTTTACCGTCAATCCTAATGATCCAACATCAAATTATTTGAAAGTATACACAATAAAGGTAAATAAATGAAAATTGTAGTTCCGATTATGCCAACTAGTTTAGAGGAGGCACAAGAGCTTGAACTGTCTCGTTTTGAGGGGGCAGACATTATAGAATGGCGTGCAGATTTTTTAGATAAGGATAGTATCTTAACGGTTGCTCCAGCTATTTTCGAGAAATTCGCAGGCTTTGAGATTGTCTTTACCATCCGTACGACGCGTGAGGGTGGCAAGCTTGAGTTAACGGATGCGGAATACGTCGCACTAATTAAGGATGTAGCTGCTATCTATTCGCCAGATTATATTGATTTTGAGTATTTCACACGTAAGGCTGTCTTTGACCAAATGCTCGAATTTTCAAACTTGGTTTTGTCTTATCATAACTTTGAGGAGACACCTGAAAACCTTATGGCACTTTTATCTGAGATGGCAAACTTGACACCAAGAGTGGTAAAGGTGGCGGTTATGCCTAAGCATGAGCAGGATGTTATTGACTTGATGAACTTCACACGTGGTTTCAAGGCCTATAATCCTGAACAAGAGTTTGCAACTATGTCAATGGGTAAACTTGGTCGTATGTCACGTCTTGCTGGCGACTTGATGGGTTCATCATGGACCTTTGCTAGTCTTGATAATGCCAGTGCTCCAGGACAAATTAGTCTAGCAGATATGCGTAGAATTAGGGAGATTTTAGATGCAGATTGATGGACACACACGCCTAGCAGCTGTTGTCGCCAATCCCATCAAGCACTCTATTTCGCCATTTATTCATAATTCGGCCTTCGAAAAGACACAAGTTAATGGTGTTTATGTGGCCTGGGAGATTCCAGAATCAGACCTAGCCGAGACAGTTGAAAATATTAGACGTTACAACATGTTCGGTATCAACTTGTCGATGCCATATAAGGAAGCAGTCATTCCTTTTTTGGATGAGATTAGTCCTGCAGCTCAACTGATTGGTGCTGTCAATACAGTTGTTAATCGTGATGGTCATTTGATTGGTCATAATACGGACGGTTTTGGTTTCTTTGCTAGTCTAAAGAACTTTAGCCCTAGAGACGCTCATCTGATGATTTTGGGTGCTGGTGGTGCCGCTAAAGCTATTGTGACGCAGGCAGTTCTTGATGATGCAAAAAAAGTCAGTGTCTACGTTCGCCCTCAGTCATTGGATAAGGCAAAAGAAAGTTTTAAGTCCTTACTTGAACAGGCAACTTGCCAATTGGAGTTTCATGCTTTAAATGATTTTGAGTATTTTCAAGAGGAACTAGGCCAGGCTGATTTATTGGTGAATGCGACGAGTGTTGGGATGGATGGCGAATCCTTGCCCATTCCTACAGACACAAAATTTCCTAAGGGACTCTTGGTTGCTGATATCATTTATCAGCCTTTTGAAACACCTTTCTTGGCCTTGGCTAGAAAACAGGGAATCGAGGCTGTAAATGGACTTGGCATGTTGCTTCATCAAGCAGCAGGTGCCTTTAAATTGTGGACCGGCAAGGACATGCCAACAGACGCCATTTGGCAGGAATTAGAAAATATTTACAATAGCTAGGAGGGGACGACTATGAAACTAGAGGTAAATTTAACACATAACCCTTATGACATTATTATTGAAAAAGGAGCCCTTAAGACCGTCGGTCAATGGGTGAAGTCACTTTGGGAACCACAAAAGATTGCACTTATCACGGACAATCATGTGGGGGCTCTATATGCAGAAAAAGTTAAGCTTAGCTTGGAGCACGAAGGTTTTGAGGTAGTCGTTTTTGATTTCCTAGAAGGTGAAGCAAGTAAAAATCTTAAAACTGTTAATAAGGCTTATGAGTTTTTGATTAAGAATGGCATGACTCGTAGTGATGGCATTCTTGCTCTTGGTGGTGGCGTTGTTGGTGATTTGGCAGGCTTTGTCGCTTCGACCTATATGCGTGGCATTCACTTCGTTCAGGTTCCAACTAGTCTAACTGCCCAAGTGGATTCATCTATTGGTGGTAAGACAGGTGTGAACACACCATTTGCTAAAAATATCGTGGGAACTTTCGCTCAGCCTGATGGTGTCTTGATTGACCCTAATGTCCTTGAGACACTTGGTAAACGTGAATTGATTGAGGGTATGGGTGAGGTTGTCAAATACGGTTTGATTGATGATCCTGAGCTTTGGCACTTGCTTGAAAGCATTGATGGTTCAGTTCACAGTATCCTAGAAAATTCAGAAACTATCATTTATCGTTCATGTAACGTTAAGCGTAAAATTGTGGTTGAAGACGAGTTTGAAGGTGGCGTCCGTATGTATCTAAACTTTGGTCATACGATTGGGCATGCCGTTGAACAAACAGCTGGTTACGGTAAAGTCATGCACGGTGAAGCGGTGGCTATCGGAATGGTTCAGATTTCACGAGTTGCTGAGGAAAAAGGCCTCATGCCTAAGGGGATCACACGTCAAATTGCTGAGATGTGTGTCAAATTTGGCTTGCCAGTAGACTATGAGCCATGGCGTGTTGAGGAGCTTTATACAGCTCTCACACATGACAAAAAAGCCCGTGGTAATAGCATTAAGACGGTTATCGTTCCAGAGATTGGTAAGGCAGCTATCAATCAAATTCCTTTAGTTGAAATGAAAGAGTACTTGGAGAAATAAATGAGATATTTAACAGCAGGTGAGTCTCACGGCCCACGTTTAACAGCAATTATCGAAGGTGTTCCAGCAGGTCTTCCCTTGACGGCTGAAGATATCAATGGCGATTTGAAACGTCGTCAAGGTGGCTATGGTCGTGGTGGCCGTATGAAAATTGAGTCTGATAAGGTTGAAATCACTTCTGGTGTTCGTCATGGGAAAACAACAGGGGCTCCAATCACCCTTCATGTTATCAATAAGGACCATCAAAAATGGTTGGATATCATGGCTGTGGAAGATATTGAGGACCGTTTGAAAACCAAACGTAAAATCACTCACCCACGTCCAGGACATGCTGACTTGGTTGGTGGAATGAAGTACCGTTTCGATGACTTGCGTAATTCATTGGAACGTTCTAGTGCGCGTGAGACAACTATGCGTGTGGCAGTAGGTGCTGTCGCTAAACGTATCTTGGCTGAGCTTGATATTGAAATTGCTAACCATGTTGTTGTCTTTGGTGGTAAGGAAATTGATGTGCCTGAGAATTTGACAGTCGCTCAAATCAAGGAATTGGCTCAACAATCAGAGATTTCAGTTGTTAACCAAGAACGTGAACAAGAAATTAAAGATTACATTGACCAAATCAAAAAAGAGGGAGACACAATCGGTGGTGTCGTTGAAACTGTTGTTGGCGGCGTCCCTGTTGGTCTTGGTTCTTATGTCCAATGGGATACCAAACTTGATGCTAAGATTGCTCAAGCTGTTGTATCCATCAATGCCTTCAAGGGTGTAGAATTTGGACTTGGTTTCAAGGATGGCTACCTCAAGGGCTCTCAAGTAATGGACGAGATTCTCTGGAATGAAGAGGACGGCTATACACGTCGCACTAACAACCTTGGTGGTTTTGAAGGTGGTATGACCAACGGGCAACCGATTGTGGTCCGTGGGGTTATGAAACCTATTCCAACCCTATACAAGCCATTGATGTCAGTAGATATCGAAACACATGAACCATACAAGGCAACAGTCGAGCGTTCAGATCCAACGGCCTTGCCTGCAGCGGGTGTCGTTATGGAATCCGTAGTCGCTACAGTCGTAGCCAATGAAATCTTGGACAAATTCTCTTCTGACAACATGGAAGAATTGAAAGAAGCGGTAGCACGTCACCGTGACTATGTGAAAAACTTTTAAGCAGCATCAGACAATAGATGGGAGTAGTAATGAGTAAGAAAACTATTTATATCGCAGGATTGGGCTTGATTGGTGGCTCCTTGGCCTTAGGGATTCAAAGGGACCACCCTGATTATGAGATTCTTGGATATAATCGCTCTGACTATTCTCGAAATATTGCACTTGAGCGTGGCATCGTTGACCGTGCAACAAGTGATTTCAAAGAATTTGCTCCCCTCGCGGATGTTATTGTCCTTGCAGTGCCAATTAAGCAAACGGTGGCCTACTTGAAGGAGTTGGCTGACCTGGATCTCAAAGATGATGTCATCATCACAGACGCAGGGTCTACTAAGTTGGATATCGTTGAGGCAGCTGAACGTTACCTAACTGGTAAAAATGTTCAGTTTGTGGGTTCTCACCCTATGGCTGGTTCCCATAAATCAGGGGCTATTGCAGCTGACGTGACACTTTTCGAAAATGCCTATTATATTTTCACACCGACGAGTCTAACAAGAGAGACAACTATCCCTGAACTTAAGGACATCTTGTCAGGGCTTAAGTCACGATTTGTGGAGATTGATGCGGCTGAACATGACCGTGTAACCAGTCAAATCAGTCATTTTCCACATCTTTTGGCTTCTGGTCTTATGGAGCAAGCTGCTGACTACGCGCAGGCTCACGAGATGACCAATCACTTTGCGGCTGGGGGCTTCCGAGATATGACCCGTATTGCAGAAAGTGAACCTGGCATGTGGGCTTCCATTCTCATGACCAATGGGCCAGCTGTTTTGGATCGTATTGAAGATTTCAAAAAACGTTTGGACCATGTGGCCGACTTGATAAAGGCTGAAGATGAGAATGCCATTTGGGAGTTCTTTGACAACGGTCGTAAGAAACGTAAAGAGATGGAAATTCACAAAAAGGGTGGCGTGGAAAGTGCCTTCGATATTTTCGTGGATGTGCCTGACCGGGAAGACGTTATCCTTAGCATTATGGAATTGTTACGAGGAACGTCTTTGGTTAACCTTCGTATTAATGAGGAAAATCGTGAGGATATTCACGGTATCCTACAAATTACTTTTAAAAATGAAAAAGATCGCACACATGCTAAGACTGTTATTGAAGCCAATACGGATTATCATGTGGTGATTGCCTAGGAGAATAAAATGACAAATATTTATGATTTAGCAAATGAGTTGGAACGTGGCATTCGTGCCCTTCCTGAGTACAAAACTTTGGTAGAGAAAAAAGAAGCGATTGCAGCTGATGCTGAGGCTAGCGCTCTTTTCAAAGAGTTTACTGATTTCCAAGAGGATTTCTATGCTAAAATGCAAGCTGGTACAATGCCAACTGCAGAAGAACAAGCAGCTGTTCAAGAATTGGGTCAAAAGGTAGAAGCTAATGCCCTTTTGAAAGAATACTTGGCTGCACAACAAGGTTTGTCTGTTTATTTGAATGATATTGAACGTATCATCTTCAAACCTTTGCAAGAATTGAATAGTTAATCAAAGAGGGTGTGTCAATTGACAGGCCCTTTTCTGCTTTCAAAAGAGATTGTCTAAGGAAGAAGCTAGAAATATTAAGGAGGAAAATGATGAGTCGTAAGATTGGAATTATTGGTATGGGAAATGTTGGAGCTGCAGTAGCTCATGGGGCAATTGCTCAAGGCTTGGCCGATAGTTATGTCTTTATAGATATCAATGAGAAGAAGGCCGAGGCAGATGCCCAAGATTTTAAGGATGCTATGGCAAATCTACCTAGCTATGCAAACATTGTTGTCAATGATTATGCGGCACTTGAAGATGCTGATGTGATTATTTCATCTCTTGGCAATATTCAGTTACAGCATAATGCTGGTGAGGATCGCTTTGCTGAATTTCCATTTACTCGAGAAGCTGTTTATCAGGTTTCTCAGGAACTTAAAAAATTGGATTTTAAAGGCATACTTTTGGTTATCTCGAATCCTGTAGATGCGGTATCAGCCCTCTATCAGGAATTCACAGGCTGGCCAAGAGAACGTGTGATTGGAACAGGGACTCTACTCGATACGGCTAGAATGAAGGCAGCGGTAGGAGATGATTTATCAGTCAATCCCAAATCAGTATCCGGCTACAATCTTGGCGAACATGGGAATTCTCAATTTACAGCCTGGAGTCAGGTCAAGGTTAAAGGTCAAGACATTACAGCATTGACCAGCGAAAAAGAGCGACAAAATCTCTTTATGGCTTCCATGAAGGGTGGCCACAAGGTCTTTTATGGTAAAGGCTATACTTCTTACGGCATTGCCAGTGCGGCTCTTCGTTTGGTGTCTATTATCCTTTCGGATGCTCAAGAAGAAGTGGCAGTATCAAGCTATCAAGAAGCCTATCAAACCTATCTTGGCTATCCAGTCATCCTAGGGCGTCATGGGGTGGCTGCTCCAGTTCGCTTGTCTTTGTCGGCTGAGGAAAAAAATCTTTTGCAGGAGTCTGCTAACTTGATTCGGAACCGTGTTCAAGAGGCGGTTGCCTTCTTGAAAGAAAAGTATGGCAATACAAGCGAGTGAATATTTTGACAATTCAGTCTATGGTTAGGCTTTCAAATATGGTATAATGGGAATAACTATAAAATTTTTAGGAGTAACCTATGAAACTAGAAACCAAGGCTCAAGGTCTTCATGGCAGCTTGCGCATCCCTGGTGACAAGTCAATCAGTCACCGTTCTATCATGTTCGGAAGTCTTGCCAAAGGTGTGACAACTGTTCGTGATATTTTACGAGGTGAGGATGTCCTCTCAACTATGCAGGTCTTCCGTGACTTGGGTGTGACTATCGAGGATGATGGTGATGTGGTACGCATTCACGGTGTTGGTTTTGATGGTCTCAAGGCTCCTCAAAACAAGTTGGACATGGGTAACTCTGGGACATCTATTCGCTTGATTTCAGGTGTGCTTGCAGGTCAAGATTTCGATGTAGAGATGTTTGGAGATGATTCCCTTTCAAAACGTCCTATGGACCGTGTGACCATTCCCTTGCGTCAGATGGGTGTAGAGGTTTCAGGTCAAACAGACCGTGATTTGCCACCATTGAAAATGCACGGTAGCAAGTCCCTTAAGCCTATTCATTACCAATTGCCAGTTGCCTCTGCTCAGGTAAAATCTGCCCTTATTTTTGCAGCTCTTCAAGCTGATGGTGAATCTGTCATCATTGAAAAGGAAAAAACACGTAATCATACAGAGGATATGATTCAGCAGTTTGGTGGTCAGCTTCAGGTAGATGGCAAGGAAATTCGAATTTCTGGTGGCCAAACCTTTACGGCTCAAGAAGTCGTAGTTCCAGGAGATATTTCTTCAGCTGCCTTTTGGTTGGTAGCGGGACTCGTGGTACCTAACTCTAAGATTGTCTTGAAAAATGTTGGTATCAACGAGACGCGTACTGGTATCATTGATGTCATCAAAGACATGGGTGGTAAAATTACCCTTTCAGATATTGACCAGGTTGCCAAATCTGCGACCATTACGGTTGAAACTTCAGAACTTAAAGGAACTGAAATCGGTGGAGATATCATTCCACGTTTGATTGATGAACTTCCGATTATCACACTCTTGGCAACACAAGCCCAAGGTAAGACAGTGATTCGTGATGCTGAGGAACTCAAGGTCAAAGAAACTGACCGTATTCAGGTGGTGGCAGATGCCTTGAATGCTATGGGGGCTGATATTGTACCAACTGAGGATGGTATGATTATCACAGGTAAGACGCCTCTTCATGGGGCAGAGGTCAATACCTTGGGTGACCACCGTATTGGTATGATGACAGCTATTGCTGCCCTCTTGGTTCAAGATGGTGAGGTTGACTTGCAACGTGCGGAAGCTATCAATACAAGTTACCCAAGTTTCTTTAGTGATTTGGAAGGATTGCTCCATGGCTAAGGTTTTATTGGGCTTTATGGGAGTCGGTAAGAGTTCCGTCGCTCCATACCTGGATGGTCGTTTCGTAGATATGGATCAGGTCATCGAGGAGAAAATCGGCATGTCCATTGCTGATTTTTTTGCAAAAGAAGGTGAGGCAGCCTTTCGTCAGATTGAGTCTGAGACTCTGGAAGAACTTCTCCAAGAGGGAGATGATGTCATCATCTCTACTGGAGGTGGTGTCGTTGTAACGGAGCATAATCGTCAGCTCTTGGCCAAGAATCGTAAGCATAATGTTTGGCTCCACGCTTCTTTCGATGTGGTCTATGATCGCATTCAAAAGGATAGCAAAAATCAACGCCCACTCTTTCTCAATCATTCAAAAGAGGATTTTAAGGTTATTTATGACGGTCGAATGGCACTCTATCAAGATTTAGCAGATTTGGTTGTCACGGTTGATAATCGAACGCCAGAAGAAGTAGCAAGGTTTATCAAATGTATGTAGGTTATTTGGGCCCAAGTGGGTCGTTTACACATAATGCAGCCTTAAAGGCTTTTCCTGAGGCAGAATTGGTTTCATTAGGTACCATTACTGAGGTTATCAAGTCTTATGAAGAGGGGCGTGTGGATTACGCGGTCATTCCAGTGGAAAATTCCATTGAGGGCTCTGTTCATGAGAGTTTAGACTATCTCTTCCATCAGGCCGATATTCGTGCTGTGGCAGAGATTGTTCAGCCCATCAAGCAGCAGTTGATGGCTACTAAACATCATGAGAAAATTGAGAAAATCTTCTCACACCCACAGGCCATTGCCCAAGGGAAAAAGTACATTAAACAGCATTTTCCACATGCCAAGATTGAGACAACAGCTAGTACTGCCTTTGCGGCTCGTTTTGTCGCTGATAATCCAGATCAGCCTTATGCGGCAATTGCTCCGCATGCAGCTGCTAAGGAATACGGTCTACAAATATTGGCTAAGGATATCCAGGAGATTGAAAAGAATTATACCCGCTTTTGGGTGTTGGGGAACACCGTTCCTGAGATTCCGCTCAATCAGATTGATTGTAAATTAACGCTGGCCTTGACCCTGCCTGACAATATGCCAGGGGCACTTTACAAGGCCCTATCGACCTTTGCCTGGCGAGGCATTGACTTGACCAAGATTGAAAGCCGTCCGTTGAAGACGGTACTTGGCGAGTATTTCTTCATTATTGATTGTGATTATACAAAGGAAAAGTTGGCTCAGTTCGCTCTTGAAGAGCTAACTGCAGTTGGAATTGGATATAAAATCTTGGGTGCTTACCAAGTCTACGAAATTTAAAGGGAAATCTTATGACCAAATCTAACAATGAGCCGTTTACGCATCATGAACGGTTACGTTACAGCTATCTTTTAAAAAATCTTGCTCACCTGAATGGACAGCAGGCTTCAGAATTCAATTATCTACAAGGAAAGTTAGATGCCTATGAAGCTGAGCGGAGGTATCAAGCGCAAAGAGAGGACTATCAAGCAGCGTGGCGCCAGCCTTATGATAATCGTTATGACTACTATCAAGAGCGTGATTATGAGGCTGCCAATCAGCTAACTGAGGAAGGGCTACCCATCTATCGAGAGGAAGTTGCTCAAAGTAAACCTAAACCTAAACGTAAAAAGGTTCAAAGACAAGCAGCACCTTCATCAACGTCGGCTCCAAAGTCCAAGTCGCAAGTAGCCCAGAAGAAGCGGCCAAAGAAAAAGAGAAGGCTCAAGAAGGTTGTCAAGCTAGTACTTAGTTGCTTGAGTCTAGGAGTTGTGTTCCTAGTGATAGCCATGGCTTATCAATTTTACAAGGGAACAGACCTTTCTGCTACGGGTAATAATGGTAAATCCTACCAGCCTGCCATAGTTGAGACCTTTAATGGTAAAGATACCAAGGATGGGGTTAATATCCTTATTCTAGGTTCTGACCAACGTGTTAGCCAAAAATCTACCGATGCCAGAACGGACTCTATTATGGTGGTCAATGTGGGCAATAAAGAAGGTAAGGTTAAGATGGTTAGCTTTATGCGAGACACCCTGGTCAATATCAAGGGGGCCTCAGAATCTGACTATTCTCAGGATTTGAAACTCAATACGGCCTTCAATATTGGTGAGCAAAATAATCATCAAGGGGCAGAGCTCATGCGTGAGACGCTCAAACGAAACTTTGATATTGATATCAAGTACTATGCCATGGTTGACTTTGAAACCTTTGCGACAGGGGTTGATACCCTCTTCCCAAATGGTGTAGAAATCAATGCGAAGTTTGCGACCATCGATGGTAAAAAAGTATCTTCGGTTCAAGTTCCAGATGATTTGAAGATGGACAAGAACGGTCACGTGCCAAATCAAACCATTAAAGTTGGTAAGCAAGATATGGATGGCCGCACCCTTCTGAATTATGCCCGTTTCCGTAAGGATGATGAGGGAGATTATGGCCGTACCAAGCGCCAGCAACAAGTGATGCAGGCTGTCATGAAGCAGCTTAAGAATCCACTTAGCCTCTTCAAAGGGCCTGAGGCTTTGGGGAAGGTTTACTCTCTAACCTCAACCAATATGAGTATGACAGACATGTTGGACTTGGGGCTTTCAAATGCCGGTAGTTTCAAAAAAGGGATCAATTCGCAAACCATTCCTTCAGATGGTGATTGGATTGACAGCTATGATTTATATGGCGGTCAAGGGATTGAAATTGATTTTGACACTTATCAGGCAAAATTAAAAGAACTAGGATTTAGATAAGAAAAGAAGCAGGTTCACACTGAACCTGCTTCTTTTTTGGTATGAAGAGCTTGTATAAGCGCCTTGTATAAGAGTTTTAGAAAATGATAGAGCAAATAGGTCATGATAACAAGAACGATGACGAACTCTACCTTATAAAACAATTGGGTAGCTGGATTGGCTAGCTCAAGACTGGTTGTGGCTGCCTTAAAAGCATTGACACTATTGACCAAGGGAAAGCTAAAAGCTGCAAAAAGTGGAATAAAGCCTTTCCTAACCAGTTTTACAAAGAGATTAAGAGCATAGAAAAAGAATGCTTGTGAGAATAAAAGTAGGGCAAGTAAAATAATAGTTGCAGGTCTTTGATTACTCTTGATTGAACTGGTAATGAGAAGGGCCAGAGGTGCTGCTAAAATGGCAAGTATAGGCTGATATAGGTGAGGGATGGCTATCTGTTTCATTCTCCATAAAACAAGTGGAAAAAGGGCCAGGGTGGCTAATCCCGTTACACCCAGAATAAGTCCCTTGATGCTAGTAGGAACACTAGCCGGTACTGTCACAAGACTGATAGCAGGGCCAACGTAGACCACGAACCAGCTTGGAAAGACTTGGTTCAAAGATAGAGGGCGCATAAAACGCAGACTGAAAAATATAATATAGGCAATATAAAGTCCAAGGAGTCCAATCCAAGTCACACTTAAGCCTGTTTGAGCTAGTGGGAGGCGGCTGCAAAAGAGAAAGGCAGCCATAAAGAAGCTAGCAAAGGCCGAAGCAATGACTGGATTTCGCAAATCTTCCCTTACTTGTTCAAATCCAAGAATCAAGCGTCCCAGTATAAGTATAAAACCTATACTGGCTAAACACCAAATACCCTGAGCAATCAGGGTATAGTGGCTTATTTGATTGGATAAACTAAAGAGGGCAAGAACCAGACTAGATAGGGCCAAGGGAATTTTCTGGAAAAATACCTTCATTGGTCCACCGGCCTTTCTAGCTAGCTGCAAGAATGTGACGAAGCTGCACCGCACTCGGAGATACAATTGGAAGGAAGACGCCTTCATTCCAACGACGGATAAAGCTTGACTCTGATTCTTTCAAATAGCCACGACCACCACTAGCCTGAAGTTCGAGGAGCAGGCTGTTGGCTACGACGTCGACAATATCGATACGCAATTGGAAAAGTTCACGTGGTTTGTCAATGAAATAATTAGCATCATTAAGACCCGTAAAGAGTTGGTCTTGAATAGCAAGAAGATTTCCACGTGTAGCTTCAAATTCCTCACGAAGAACGCTACGGTTACTGTTTAGACTAGCTTCAACTTCATCAAGAGAACGTTTCGCCAAACCAAAGGCAAGACCAAATTGGAAACCAAGGAAGTTTGGACGTGTTTTGGCAATATAGTCCGTACCTTCTTTTGAAAGGACCCAATTAGGATCTAACTTAACGTGATCGAAAGTAAGAGAGGCAGTGTTAGCACCTTGAAGGGAAACAAATTCCAAATCTTCAGAACGGCTGAGGCCCTCAGCTTCAGATGGAATAGTGATAATCCAAGGTTGGCTACCGTCTTTAAAGTCAGCAGCAAAGAGAGCAGCGAATTTATCAGAACGTAGGTTAGTTACCCAAGGCAAACGACCATCGAGATAGTAGTCATCGCCTTCTTGACTGATGGTAACATTCAATTCTTCAATATCAGACAAGAATTTGACCGCATTTGACAGGCCAGTTCCACCAGCACGCTCACCAGTATACAATTCTTTCAACCATGTTTCACGAGGGTAAGCATTGTCACTCGCAAGGATATACTCGATGAAAGTACGGTGCCCCCAAGAAATAAAGGAAGCTGTCAAAGAGTGTTGTGCCAATTCATCAAGCACATCAACGACTTGAGTAGGACCACCACCTAGGCCATCAAACTTAGCAGGTACGCCGATTTTAAAGACGTCGTTTTCAGCAATTTTTTCAAGAAGTTGGTCCGCAATGGGTCCAGACTCTTGGTCAATATGGTCAGCGTTAGTATCCAACCAAGTAAGGAATTCTTTTGAAAAATGTGACATAGGCTTAGGTCCTCCTCTAGTTTATCGTTTGGTTTTGAATTAAGCGAATTCTTGAAGTTCAGGGTTAATCGGTGTTTGTGCGAGATTGTTAGCGTAGTTACACAAGCTAGCAAGGCTGACACCCAAGATAACGTCAAGGGCATTTTGAGCAGTGTAGCCAGCTTCCAAGAAGTCATTGTAGGCTTCGTCACCAACAGCACCTTTGGTATTGATCACAGCAATAGTGAATTTAGCAAGAGTATCAAGTTTTGGATCATCTTCGATTCGTGTACGGTTACGAAGCGCTTCCAAAAGTTGAGGTGTCATTTGGATTTGCTTGATTGAAAAGGCTGTATGACCTGCCACACAGAAGGCACAGCCATTAGTAACAGCAGCTGTAATTTGAACAACCTCTCGTTCAGTTGGTGTCAATGAATTGCGACGGTTGATTTCACCGACAGTACGGTAAGTTTCAAGCGCAGTTGGCGCATTAGCAAGGAGACCAATCAAGTTTGGAATGTATCCCCCATTGGCATCTTTGACTGTTTGAAGGACGTCTTTGACTTCTTCTGGTGCAGTTTCGATTGTATGAATGGTAATATCTGGCATGATTATTCTCCTTTAGATAGAAACGACATCTAGCCAAGTTGCTGAGCCGTTAAATTTTTTGTCATGGACCTATGATAGCACTGTATGACTTTTCTGAAAAATCTATATTATTTATGGCCAGCCATAAATTTGATTTATATGTGCTATAATGGAGGGTAGTAAAAGGCTTTGGAAGATATGCTTAAGCCCTATAAGAGTAAAGAAAGTTGAATTATGTTAAATAAAAACGCTATTGTAGAAGTTGAAATTGTCGATTTGACACATGAAGGAGCAGGCGTTGCCAAGGTGGACGGCTTTGTCTTTTTCGTGGATAATACCCTCCCAGGCGAAGTCATCAAGATGCGAGTGCTTAAGCTCAAGAAAAATATCGGCTTTGGTAAGGTTGAGGAGTATGTGACCCTTTCACCAAACCGTAATCAGGACATTGATGCAACCTATCTCCGTTCAGGAATTGCTGATTTTGGCCATATGACCTACGAGGAGCAGCTCAAGTTCAAGCGTAAACAAGTTGTGGACAACCTCTATAAGACAGCAGGTATCTCAGACGTAGAAGTCGCTGAAACATTGGGAATGGATACACCGTACGCTTACCGTAATAAGGCGCAGGTGCCAGTTCGCCGTGTTAAAGGTCAGCTTGAAACAGGTTTCTACCGCAAGAATTCGCACGACTTGATTCCAATTGAAGATTTCCTTATCCAAGACAAGGAAATTGATAAACTCATTGTCTTTGTCCGTGACCTTCTCCGCCGCTATGACCTCAAACCTTATGATGAGAAGGAGCAGACAGGTTTGGTTCGTCATTTGGTGGTTCGTCGTGGTCATTATTCAGGTCAGATGATGTTGGTCTTTGTAACGACCAGACCAAAAGTTTTCCGCATTGACCAAGTCATTGCTAAGATTACGGAAGCCTTCCCGAGTGTCGTTTCAATCATCCAAAATATCAACGATAAGAACACTAACGCCATCTTTGGTAAGGAGTTCCGCACCCTTTATGGCCAAGACACCATCACAGACAGTATGTTGGGCAATGACTATGAGATCTCTGCCCAATCTTTCTATCAGGTTAATACCGAGATGGCTGAAAAACTCTATCAAACAGCTATTGACTTCTCAGATTTAAACAGCAACAGCATTGTTATTGATGCCTATTCAGGAATCGGGACAATCGGTTTGTCATTTGCCAAACAGGTCAAGGAAGTCTACGGCGTTGAAGTCATTGAAACAGCCGTCGAAGATGCCAAGAAAAATGCAGAACGCAACGGCATTACAAATGCCCACTATGTGGCTGACTCAGCTGAAAATGCCATGGCCAAGTGGAGCAAGGATGGCATCAAACCAGATGTTATCATTGTGGACCCACCACGCAAGGGCTTGACAGAAAGCTTCATCAAAGCCAGTGTTGCCATGCAACCTGAGAAGATTACTTACGTCTCATGTAACCCAGCAACCATGGCGCGTGATATCAAACGCTATCAAGAATTGGGTTATGGATTGAAGAAAGTCCAGCCGGTGGATCTTTTTCCTCAGACGCATCATGTTGAGGCGGTATCACTACTTGTACGAGCTGAGACTTCAGCGAAGTAGAAGTAGAATAGTAGTTTATATTCTTGCAGAAAATCTAGCAATGTTATAGTAAGTATTAGGAAATATTGCCTTCAATTTTTAGATGGACTGAAGTAGAGCTGTAAGAGACTGTGACTGAGAGGTTGCAGTCTTTTTGTGGTTTTAGTGGTATAATAACCTATATAAGTAAGCTGTTTTGGACGGACGGATGGATTGAGTTTCTTAGGGATAAACTAAACAATGAGGATTTTATTATTGCCTTACAAAATTCGCCGTGTTCCTCGGGTCCTCTAGTAAAATCAATGGTTGATTGCTACTTTAATCGCAACTTTTATGCGGCATACACTATGGGGAGTTTGGCAATTGATGGTGCGCTAAATAGAATTTCAGAAGTAACTTCGTTTGAGAAAAAAATACCAGTAGGTCATCGATCGATTAAAGAAATTGATAATATATTTATTGATATGTCGTTTAGCGATGTAGGACTAATGCACTGGCTGTATAATTTCTTTAAAGATACAAAAAGGTTTGCACTAGATGAACCTAATACACATATGGTGGGATGCGGCCGTTGGGAAAAAGAAATCGGCGAAACGGATTTTTTGTAGCTATTTAATAAATTGTTGTACATCTGTGATGAGTATAATTATTGGGAAGAAATTATAGAGAATCTAGAGGCTGAAAGATTAAAATAAATTTATGAGAGAGTTGAAGGTATGAGGTTTAATAAAATACATAAAATTATCTTGTCGCTTATAGCGATAGTATTATTAATATTTTTTAGGCAGTTTATAGTGAATTTTGTTGTTTCTACTAATTTAGAAGTCTCGAAAGGGAATCTATTTGTATTAACTATTATATTTTTGTTAGAAATACTCTATATATTAGTGATATATGATTTAGTAATTATTAAGTTATATAATGGAGTAAGTGATTGTTTGAGAGAACTAGGGCAATGGGCGATAAGAACGAAAAAGGTGAGTATTGCACTTTACACAATTAGAGTAAATTATTATTTGTTAAGACTAAGTCGATTATTACGTGTAGGTTGGGTAACTTATGGTAGCGGTGAAAAAAATTCAGTCTGGATAGGGATATCTAAACTCACCTTGACTCAGCTATCACTTAATATATTTAGACTTATAATAAGTACACCGATGTTCTTTGCATTTTTATCTGCTTGTTTCTCTTTGAGAATATTGAAAGGAGATATTACCTTTTATTTGCATAAGCTTCAAGAAATTCTAAGAGGTATTTTACAAATAAAAGTAAATATTGGTGATATCTTTTCAAGATTACCAGCCCTTGTAGCTTTGATGACGATATTACCAATCGTCTTTTTCTTCTATTTCTATAGTCAAAAACGTGATGTTCGAAAAATAATTGATAAGAAAAATAGTCAATATTTTGAAGAAGTTGTTTTATTGTATGAAAAATTATTGATTTGGATTGATAATCATATTTATGAATTATCTGATAATTTTAATTATGTAATTAAATGCCAAGATACAATTGTTGAGATATTTTTAAAAAAGGAGGTTCCTAACTATATATCATTAGCAGGGAAGCAGTATTATATACCCGGAGAGATTGAGACATTTAGATTTGTTGAGATAACTGATTTGACTGAGTTTCGAGAAATTATGAGTAAATTGTCTAGTGATAGATTAAGGAAATGTACACAAGTATTTTCAGTTAAACAATTTGATATCTGGTATCTTTATTGTTTTGATTTTCCTTTATTGAATGAAGAAGAGAAAATTGAAAGATCTTTCTATACTAAAAAAGGGATGAGTTCTAAATTGGGTAATCGTCCTACTTTTCCGTATGACTTTACTCAAGAGGAAATTGACAAGAGGAGGAAAGAGGAACATTATCGTTTATCTTGGTCTATTTATGACGAATTGGAGTTGCTATACAGGTTTAAGAGAGTAAGAGATTCGTTAAGAAAATATCTTTATTCTTCAAGAACAGAGCGACTGCTACTAAAAGCATTTAATAAAGATAAATAATTCTATTTCATAGTATTATTCTAAAATTGCCCATCACATTTCATTTGTATAGTATAGGTAGACACTATCAGCACATATTGAGGTAGTTAATTTTTTAGAAAAACTTAGTTAAACGTTTAAAGATTGGTAGGCTTAAAGTTGTATATATTAGAGTTATATCAAAACAATTCCTCAAAGGATTTAGTCACGTTTGATTCTTTAGAAGAGGGAAGAGCCTTTGTAGCGCAAATCCCGGGATATACTTTAGAAACAGAAGATGGGTTTGAAGTGGAGTATGTAAATCCTAAATACTTGCCGGATTATATGGAAATTGTCTTTAACGGAAATATTGTCCCTTTATCTAGATTTTCGTTTAATTCTGAGGAAAGTGTGGACATTATTTGGAAAGAAATTTCGAATCTATCCGTTAAAAACGATAAAGTGATCGAAGGATATTCAAAAATCGACGCGTATGTCGTTAACAACGATGAAGTGAAAGCCTATGTCGAAGCAAGAGAAGCGAACTATCGCAAGGCAAAAGACTTCATAGAACGCTGTGGCTATGAAGCCGACAGAAGCTTTTTCGGAAGTGAAGACGGCGAAGCGATTCTCTACAGAAAACGTGGCGCTGAAGATTGGCACTTCTTGTGTCACTTAGACCCGCTGTTTGTAGAGATTGAAGATGTAGAAGGATATGTCAAAGAAGAGATTCAATCGTTAAACTAAAGAACGTTGCGAAGGCGTGGCGTGAGTTATATTTAAAAAGACTTCTATTTTGCTAGATGGTGGAATTAAGGAGAAATTTATGACCTTAAAACAAATTAAATTTAATCCTTTTAAACACTGGGAAATCATCAGCAACTTGTATAAACAGTCCTTCACAAAGGAGGAGCGACTTCCCTTCTTTGGACTTGGCTCTTATCATTGAGAAAAATGGATTTACACTGTGTCCCTATCTCATTCGTGAATTAGGCGTTGACTTTGCTCTTATGAGCCAGACAGGGTAACTAATTCCATTCGACTATCAGGATATCTTTGACAATTTCTCTTTTGGACTTGGAGATGTATCGATTCGTCCGATAAATTAATAAAACGTACCTTACCAAAATTGTACTGAACTAAAAATATTATCTAATTGAGAAAAGAACAAAAGTTTTGCCCTATTGTAAAATGAAGTGCAACACAAAAGACATGTTCATCTGATATACTAGA